>JAABUS010000439.1_pt1 | contig 106515 bp, 103 predicted proteins | sample 5560161 | NCBI WGS metagenome assembly JAABUS01 (sample SAMN10711885, study PRJNA513376) | rock metagenome | isolation source: Antarctica rocks | place: Antarctica: Victoria Land, Trio Nunatak nord | collected 2016-01-04
GGTACTCGACCAGGATCTCCCACGCCTCGTCGTGCGCGTTCTCGATCAGCAGCCGCACCTCGCTGTCGATCTTGGAGGCGACCTCTTCGGAGTAGTCGCGGGAGTGGCCCATGTCGCGACCGAGGAAGACCTCGCTGTTGTTCGAGCCGAACTTCAGGGCGCCCAGCTGGTCGCTCATGCCGTACTCGGTCACCATCGCGCGACAGATCGCCGTCGCCTTCTCGATGTCATTGGCGGCACCGGTGGTCGGCTCGTGAAACACGATCTCCTCCGCCGTCCGGCCGCCGAGCAGCATGGCCAGCTGGTCGATCATCTCCGAGCGGGTGACGAGAAACTTGTCCTCGACCGGCAGGGTCATCGTGTAACCGAGCGCCTGGCCGCGGGGCAGGATCGTCACCTTGTGCACGGGGTCGTTGTTGGGCAGCGCGTGCGCCACGAGCGCGTGTCCGCTCTCGTGGTAGGCGATGATCTTCTTCTCCTTCTCCGACATCAGCCGGCTCTTGCGCTCAGGACCCGCCATGACCCGGTCGATGCTCTCCTCGAGCGTGATGTTGCTGATCAGCTTCTCGTTGTTGCGCGCGGTCAGCAGGGCGGCCTCGTTGATGACGTTGGCCAGGTCGGCGCCGGTGAAGCCCGGCGTACGCCGTGCGATCACGTCGAGGTCGACGTCGGGCGCCATCGGCTTGCCCTTGGAGTGCACCCGCAGGATGCCCTTGCGGCCCTCGAGGTCCGGCCGGTCGACGACGATCTGACGGTCGAAGCGGCCGGGGCGCAGCAGGGCCGGGTCGAGGATGTCGGGCCGGTTGGTCGCGGCGATGAGGATCACGCCACCCTTGACGTCGAACCCGTCCATCTCGACCAGCAGCTGGTTGAGGGTCTGCTCGCGCTCGTCGTGCCCGCCCCCGAGGCCGGCCCCGCGGTGCCGGCCGACGGCGTCGATCTCGTCGACGAAGATGATCGCCGGGGCGTTGGCCTTGGCCTGCTCGAAGAGGTCACGCACCCGGCTCGCGCCGACACCCACGAACATCTCGACGAAGTCGGAGCCCGAGATCGAGTAGAAGGGCACGCCGGCCTCGCCGGCCACCGCCCGTGCCAGCAGCGTCTTGCCGGTGCCCGGCGGGCCGTAGAGCAGGACGCCCTTCGGGATCTTCGCGCCGATCGCCTGGAACTTCGCCGGGTTCTCCAGGAACTCCTTGATCTCCTGCAGCTCCTGAATGGCCTCGTCGACACCGGCCACGTCGGCGAAGGTCGTCTTGGGGGTGTCCTTGGTGACCAGCTTGGCCTTGGACTTGCCGAACTGCATGACCCGGCCGCCGCCGCCCTGCATCTGGTTCATGAAGAACAGCAGCAGCAGCACCACGATCCCGATCGGCAGCAGGCTGAACAAGATCGCGAGGATCGGGTTGTCGCGACTTACCTTGACCGTGTAGTTGCGGACGCCGGCCTCGTCGAGCGCCGCTACGAGGCGTACGCCGCCATCGGTCACGAACGACGCCTTCTGCTTCGTTTTGTCGATGCGGACGACCTCGATCCGCTGTTCCTTGTCGAATATCTGTGCGGAGCTGACCTCCTTGGCCGCGATGGCGCGGTCGATGGTGGAGCTGTCCACCGACTTGTAGTCGCCGCCGGTGCGAAAGAACTGGGAGAAGACGACCAGGGTGAACAGGACCATGACCACCCAGAACAGCGGACCACGCAGATAGCGCTTCAGGTTCATCGGCTGTCTCGGAGCGCCGCCACGAGCGCGCCCCGTCCCTCCTGCCACCTGGTAGGCCCGCCGGCCGGTAGACGGCGGCGACGTACGACGGGTCCGGCGTTGAACTGCCCGGCGGCTCGCCGGCCCTCCAACGGTACACCGGCGGTTGTCGCCTCGCAGCGTCCTGCAACGGTCTCCACAGGGAGGCAACGGGCCGGGCGGCGGCGAGATTCCCCGCCGCCGGCACGCCGCGACGAGCTCAGGCCGAGTAGACCTCCGGCCGCAGCGTTCCGACGTAGGGCAGGTTGCGGTAGCGCTGGGCGTAGTCGAGCCCGTAGCCCACGACGAAGACGTTGGGGATGTCGAAGCCCATGTAGGCCACCGGGACGTCGACCTGGACGGCGTCGGGCTTACGCAGCAGCGCGCACACCTCCAGGGTGGCCGGCCCCCGGGAGCGGAGGTAGCGCAGCAGCCAGGACAGCGTCAGGCCGGAGTCGATGACGTCCTCGACGACCAGCACGTGGCGGCCCGAGATGTCGCGGTCCAGATCCTTGAGGATCCGTACGACGCCCGACGAGGATGACCCGGACCCGTACGACGACACCGCCATGTAGTCCATCGTGACCGGCACGGTCAACGCCCTGGCCAGGTCGGCCATGATCATGACGGCGCCCTTCAGGACGCCCACGAGCAGCAGCTCCCGGCCGGCGTAGTCGACGTTGATGGCCGCCGCCAGCTCCTCGACCTTGGCGGCGATCTCCTTCTCGGTGACGAGCACCGACTCCACATCGTCTTCCAGTCGCCGCGAGTCGAGCACCCTGGGAGCTCCTCACCGGTGGAGTGGGCCTGGCAGGCGTTCGACGTACAGCCTTCCATGACGCCGGCGGGCGACGAAGTGACCCGGCAGGGACACCTGCCGGTCCCGTCCGGGCCGCCAGTCGGTTACCAGTACATCCACGCCGGCGACGTGCGCTGCCGACACAGCGCCGGCCGGTGACCCCGCCGCCCGCACGGTGCTCAGCAACACCCGCCGTCGTACCGCCCGGGGCAGCTCGGCCAGGGCCGCCACCGCGAGGGAGCCGTCCGCATCGGTGGCCGCTGCCGCGGCCCGGGTCGCCCAGTCGTCGAGGGCGTCCGCGTCGTCGCGCAGCAGCCGCGCCGTGCGGGCCAGGGCCGCCGCCACCCCCGGCCCGACCGCTCGCTCCAGTGCGGGCAGCGCCTGGGTGCGGACCCGGACCCGCGCGTACGCCGGATCAACGTTGTGCGGGTCGGCCCAGACCGCCAGCTCCTGCGCGGCACAGGCTCCCACCGTGGTCGCCCGCGGGAGCCCCAACAGCGGTCGGCGGTAACGCCCCGCGGACTCGGCCATGCCGGCCAGCGACCGCGCGCCGGAGCCGCGGCCCAGGCCCAGCAGCACGGTCTCGGCCTGGTCGTCGAGGGTGTGGCCGAGCAGTACGGCGGCTGCGCCCAGCCGGTCGGCGGCTGCGCCAAGGGCGGCGTAGCGGGCGGTGCGGGCGGCCCCCTCCGGCCCGCCGGCCGATCCCACCGTGACGGTCAGGACCTCCACCCGGTCGGCTCCGGCGCCGCGCGCCCAGCCCGCCACCGCCGCCGCCCGCTCCGTGGACCCCTCTTCCAGGCCGTGGTCGACGGTGAGTACGCCGGTCCGCAGGCCGACCCGGGGCCCGACCCACATCAGCGCGGCCGCCAAGGCGGTGGAGTCGGGTCCGCCGCTGCACGCGGCCAGCACCAGTGCCCCGGGGGCGCCGTCCTCGAGATCGCACAGGCCGCGGCGTACCGCTGCCCGGCACTGCATCACCGGGCGCGGGAGCGGCATCCGAGGTTCAGGCGGAGACGGCCGGGCGCTCGCCCAGGACGCGGGCCATCCAGGCGTCGGGGTCGCGGATCTCAGTCTTGTCCGGCAGCGTGGCCGGCGAGGTCCATACCGCGTTGAAGCGCTCCATGCCGACCGCGTCCACCACCGCGCGGACGAAGCGGGCGCCCTCGGCGTACTGCGCCATCTTCAGGTCGATGCCGAACAGGCGGCGGATCGCCCGGTCGACCGGGCCGGTGGCCTGCCGACGACGCTCGAACTTGCGCCGGATGTCGGCGACCGTCGGCACCACCTCGGGGCCGACCCCGTCCATCACCACGTCGCCGTGGCCCTCGAGCAGGCTCATGACGCCGGTGAGCCGGTCGAGCACCCGGCGCTGCTCAGGCGTCTGCACCGCCTCGAGCAGGCTGATCGAGCTCTTGCCCCGCAGCACCTCGCCGACCGCGTTGGACGCCGCCCGCAACCGGGCCCAGACCGCTGCGGGGTCGAGGTCGCTCGCGTTGACGTAGGCGGTCATCTCCGACCGCACGTGCTCCCGCAGCCACGGCACCCCGCTGAACTGCGCGCGGTGGGTCTCCTCGTGCAGGCAGACCCAGAGCCGGAAGTCGTGCGGGTCGACGTCGAGCTGACGCTCGGTGGACAGGATGTTGGGAGCCACCAGGGTGAGCCGTCCCGGCCCGTCGCCCGGCGGGAGGAACAGCTCGTACTGACCGAGCACCCGGCTGGCCAGGTAGGCCAGGATCGTCCCGACCTGGACGCCGGTGACCCGGGAGCCCACCGCGGTGACGACCCCGTTCGCGGCCGCACCGGTGCGGTTGGCTGCCAGCCGGTCGAGCAGCGGCTCGAGGACCAGCCGGAAGCCGTCGACGTTGGCCCGGACCCAGCCCGGCCGGTCCACGATCGCCACCTCCGAGTCATCGCCGGCATCGAGCCCGGTGTAGGCGCGCACGTGGCCCTGCGCCTGTCCGGCGAGCGAACGCAGGTCGCTGACCAGTGCGGCTGCCTCCTGCGGGCTCACCGTCGGGCCGGGCTTGGCCAGCCGGCGTGCGGTTCGGACCGCGAGGTCCCAGTCGACCACGCTTGCGCTCATCGCTCCACCGTACGTCGAGCCGCCGGAGCCCTCACTCCCACCGCCGGCTCACCGGCAGCCACAGCCGGCCAGTACCGCGGCCAGCCGGTCCAGCGCCCGCTCCGCGCTACGCCGATCGCGGGCGGCCGGCGCGACCAGGGCGAAGGCGAGCAGGTCGCCGTCGGCGTCGAGAGTCACCCCGGCGAGCGTGCTCACACCGGTCAGGGTGCCGGTCTTGGCCCTGACCAGGCCGGCCGCCCCCGTCACGGGGGGCAGGACGTAGCGGTCGACCAGCGTGCCGGTGAGCCCGGCGACGGGCAGCCCGGTGAGCAGCGGCCGCAGCTCAGGATGGGCCGGCGAGCTGGCCAGGGCGAGCAGCCCGGTGAGCACGCGCGGCTGCAGCCGGTTGGCCTTGGACAGCCCGCTGCCGTCGTAGAGGCGGAGATCCGATGGATCGGCGCCGAGGGCGGTGACCGCGCGGCTGACGCCAGCCGCACCGCCGGCGAAGGTGCCGGGCAGGCCGCTGCGCAGCCCGACCAGGCGGGCCAGCGCCTCGGCCAGGTCGTTGTCGCTGTCGGTGAGCATCCGCTCGACGAGGCTCGCGACCGGTGCGGAGCGGACCACCGCGAGGGTCACCGCGCCACTGGGCGCCCTCGCGACCGTGACGGGCCCCGCCACTGTCACGCCGACGCGCCCGAGCAGCCGGCTGAACAGCTGGCCGGCCGCGATGGCGGGATCCGGAGACCGTTGCCGACCGTCGGGGCGCACCCGCCCGCCGTCGACCTCCAGCGCGCTCACCGGCGCCACGTCGCCGGCGGTGACATAGCCCGGCGACCAGGCCGGTCCCAGCGCGGGGCCGGTGAAGAGCGAGGCGTCGACGGTGAGTCGCACCCGGCGTACGCCGGCGGCCGCCAGCTCTCGGGCCGAGGCGGTGGCCAGGTCGGTCAGCCGGGCCGCCAGCGGGTAGGCCGGCGCGGCCCGCGGCCCGGCCAGCGTGGAGTCGCCCCCCCCCACCAGCACGACCGAGTCGGGACGCAGGCCGGCGACGACCCGAGTCTCGAGCCGGGTTCGAGGTCCGAGTCGCTCGAGCGCCGCCACCGCCGTAAGGATCTTCGCCGTGGACGCCGGTGGCACCGCGGCGGGAGCTCCGGTGGACAGCAGTGGCCGACCGGAGATCCCGTCGACGACCAAGGCGGCCGCGCCGCGACCAAGCGCCGGGTCGCGCAGCGCGGCCGCCAGCGCCCGGCGCAGGCCGGCGGTGCCGGGGGGCACTCCGGTCCCCGCCGCCGCCAGCACCGCCGGGACGACGAGCGGGCCGGGGTCCACCGGGGTCCGGGAGGCGGCCGGCCGGTCGGAGCCGGTCAGGCCCAGCATTACGGCGACGGCCGACACGACCACCGCCAACGCGGCAGTGGCGACAGCGAAGCGCCGGGAGCGACGTGCCTGCACCCGGCCTCACCGCCTCCTCGAAGCTGGCGCCCGCTTCGGCGACACTAACGGCAGCATCGGATGAACGCCTGGAGGGCGACTCGTGCAGTTCGACGTGACGGTGGAGATCCCCAAGGGCCAGCGCAACAAGTACGAGATGGACCACGACACCGGTCGCATCCGGCTGGACCGGATGCTGTTCACCGCGACCCGCTACCCGGCCGACTACGGCTTCATCGACGACACCCTCGGCCAGGACAGCGACCCGCTGGACGCGCTCGTGCTGGTCGAGGAGCCGACCTTCCCCGGCTGCCTGATCCGCTGCCGGGCCATCGGCATGTTCCGGATGCGGGACGAGGCCGGCCCGGACGACAAGGTGATCTGCGTGCCGGCCGCCGACCCCCGGATGGAGCACCTGCGCGACCTGCGGCACATGCCGGAATTCGACCGGTTGGAGATCCAGCACTTCTTCGAGACCTACAAGGACCTCGAACCCGGCAAGTCGGTCGAGGGCGCCACCTGGGTCGGCCGGGTAGAGGCCGAGCAGGAGATCACCGCGTCGCGCGAGCGGCGCCACGTCGAGAGCTCCGAAGGCTGACCGGTGCCACGCGCTCGTTGTCGGCCCTGTCAGCCCGTGAAGAGATATACCGGTTATAGCCGGCGCAAGTCTTCATCTTCGCAGCGGTAGCTCACCACCTCGAGAGCCACGGCGCCTCGTCCGCGAGTGTGGTGGAGCCGGAGGCGGGGATTGAACCCGCGACCTATCGCTTACGAGGCGATTGCTCTGCCACTGAGCTACTCCGGCGTGCCACCGCGGACGGCCGGGCAGCGCGGCGAGTCTACCCGTGCGGTCAGTGGCACACCGTGTCGGCGGACGGCGCCCGCGCCTCGATCAGGTAGCGGTTCACCGCGTCGTCGACGCAGGTGCTGCCCTTCCCGTACGCCGTGTGCCCGTCGCCCTCGAAGGTGACCAGCACGCCGGACTCCAGCTGCCGGGCGAGGGACTGCGACCACACGTACGGCGTCGCAGGGTCGCCGCGGGTGCCCACGACGAGGATGGGCGGCGCGCCCTGCGCGCGGACGGGATGCGGCTGCTCAACCGGTGGCACCGGCCAGTAGGCGCAGGGCAGGCTGCTGTAGACCAGCCCCGCGCCGAAGTGCGGCCAGGCGCGGGCCGCCGTTCCCGCCTGCGCGGCGATGGCCGGCAACGACACCGGCCAGGGCCGGTCGATGCAGTTGACCGCCGAGTTGGCCTCGAGCTCGTTGCTGTAGTGGCCGTCGGGGCCCCGGTCGGCCAGCCCGTCGGCCAACGCCAGCAGCTTGGCACCGTCGCCCTTCTTGGCGGCGGCCAGCGCGCTCTCCAGCCGGGGCCAGCCGTTCTCCGGGCTGTAGAGGCCGGCGGCGAGCCCGAACAGCGCCGGTCCCGGACCGAGCCGGCGGCTGCCGGTCGCCCGCAACGGCGAGCGCTCGATGGTGGCGAGCAGCGAGTCGAGCCCGGCCGAGGCTCCAGCCTGCGTCGAGCCGAGGGGACACCCGCCGTCGCGCACGCAGGTCGTCAGGAAGTCGCGCAGGTTCGCCTCGAAACCGCCGGCCTGCCCGGCGTTGAGCCGATCGCCGGTCAGCGCCGGGTCGAGCGCGCCGTCCAGCGCCAGCGCCCGGACCCGGCCAGGGAAGAGCTCCGCGTACTTCGCACCGAGGTAGGTCCCGTAGGACTTGCCCAGGTAGGTGAGCTTGGCGTCCCCCAACGCTGCCCGAAGCACGTCCATGTCCCGGGCGGTGTCGAGCGTGCCGACGTGGGCGAGCAGCTCGCCGTTCTTGGCTTGGCAGGCCGCGGCGAAGTGCCGGCTCGTCGCGACCAGCTGCGCGGTCTCGGCCGGCGTCCGCGGCACGGCCGGAGCGCCGATCAAGGCGTCGAGCTCGCGGTCGCTCAGGCAGCGCACCGGCGTACTGCGGCTCACCCCCCGCGGGTCGAAGCCGACCACATCGAAGCGCGCCCGGACCTTAACGGGGAAGAGGTAGCGGGCAAAGCGCGCATAGTCGACGCCAGAACCGCCCGGCCCGCCGGGGTTGATCACCAGTGAGCCGATCCGAGTGCCGGGGCCCGCAGCCGGCAGCCGGACCACCGCCACGTCGATCGAACGTCCGGTCGGCCGGGTGTAGTCGAGCGGGACGTGCAGCGTCGCGCAGGAGAAGCCGTCGCCGCAGCCCTTCCAGCCCAGCTTCTGCCGGTAGTACGCCGGTTGCGCCGGCGTACCACCCGATGGCGATGGGGTGGCGGCCGAGATGGCCGTCGGCGGGACCGATGCGGACCCCGGCCCGGCGGACGGTGCTCCGCTGCAGCCGGCAACCAGGCCCAGCGCCAGCGACAGGCCGGCGGTTGCCCATAGGCGGCCTCGTCCGGCCGAGGCGCTGCCCATGGGCTCGAGGCTACGCCGTGCCGCCCTGCCCGGCAGCGGTTTCAGCCGGCCCGCAACCGCAGCGTCATGTCCTCGACGGCCAGCAGCGGCGGCACGTTGGCCTCGATCGCGGTCCGGCACCGGAAGGTCGCCTCGATCCGCCGCAGCGTCGCCTCAGGAGACGAGGTGGCTGCCAGCCGGGCGATCACCTCGCGCAGGTCGGCGTTGACCAACGGTACGGCGGCACCTACCTGCAGCATCAGCACGTCCCGGTAGAAGGCGGCAAGGTCGGTCAGGGCGCGGTCCAGCGCGTCACGCTGGCTACGGGTGCCCCGCGACTTCTGGCGACGCTCGAGATCCTTGAGCGCCCCTGCGGTGCCGCGCGGCATCGCCTTGCCGGTGCCGGCATCGCCGAGCGACTCCCGCAACGCGGTGGTCTCGGCCGCGTCCAGGGGACCGGTCGCCGCGATCGCCTCCGCCGCGACTGCCGCGACGAGGTTCTCGGCGGCGACGAAGCAGCCCGGCACCGAGCCCACCAGCGTCGGCAGCGCGAGCACCTCGCGGCGGCGGCGCTGTGCCTGCACGTCCCCGGCCAGCCGCCGGGCCCGACCGACATGGCCCTGCGCCGCCCGGGCCGCGAAGGCGGCCACCTCCGGCGACACGCCGTCGCGGCGCTCGAGCACCTCGGCCACCGCCGCCGTCGGCGGCGTGCGGAGCGCGACCACCCGGCAGCGGGATCGGATGGTAGCCGGCAGGTCGTCCGCGGCCGGAGCGCAGAGCAGGAGGACCGCGCGCACCGGTGGCTCTTCCAGGATCTTCAGCAACGTGTTCGAGGTGCGTTCCTCGAGCCGGTCGGCGTCCTCGACGACGAGCACCCGCCACGGCCCCACCGTGGGGGCGGAGGAAGCGCGGCGGACGATCTCGCGGGCCTCGGCGACGAGGATGTGCAGGCCCTCCGGCACGACGAAGTCCACGTCGGCATGGGTGCCCGCCCGCACGGTGTGGCAGGTCTGGCAGTCGCCGCAGCCGCGCCGCGGGCACTCCAGCGCGGCGGCGAAGGCCCGGGCGGCCACCGAGCGCCCCGAGCCGGGCGGGCCGGTGAACAGCCAGGCGTGCGTCATCCCCGAGCCGGCGGCGGCGCCCACAGCCGCTGCGTCGACAGCTGTCCGGAGCGCCTCGACGACCCGCTGCTGGCCGACCAGCTCGGCGAAGACGCTCATCCCTCCGGCACCGACAACGCCGCCGACCCCTGCAGCGGAGAAGTCGCTACGGGCTCGACAGGTGGCGGCGGCAGCCGGTGGACGAGCCAGTCCCCCACCAGCCGGTTGATGGCCTCCGGTGACCTCGTCGCCGCCACGACGAGATAGCGCTTGGGCTCCCGTTCCGCGAGGGCGATGAACCCGCGGCGTACCCGGGTGTGGAAGTCCTCCGACTCGCTCTCCATCCGGTCGGCTGGCTCGGGTCGGCGGGCTCGCCCGACCTCCGGAAGCACGTCGAGCAGCACCGTCAGGTCGGGGACGAGCCCTCCCGAGGCCCAGCGGGAGATGCGACGCAGCTCGCCGGCGGGGAGGTTGCGACCAGCCCCCTGGTAGGCCAGCGTCGAGTCCACGTATCGGTCGGTCACCACGACCGCACCGCGGTCCAGCGCCGGCCGGATGACCACCTCGACGTGCTCCGCCCGGTCGGCGGCGTAGAGCAGTGCCTCGGCCCGGGGCGACGGGCCGGCACCGGCCGGCGCCAGCAGCAGCTCGCGCAGCCGGTCACCAACGGCGGTCGCTCCCGGCTCGCGGGTGACTACGACGTCGTAGCCCCGGCTCCGGAGCCAGTCCCGCAGCAGCCCGACCTGGGTCGACTTGCCGGCACCCTCGCCGCCCTCGAAGGCAACGAAGACCCCCGATCCGGTCGCGCGTCGCGGCTGGGATGGCATTTCATGGCGCAGCGAGGCGAGCAGGTCCGCCCACAGCCGCACGCCGCGGCGATCGTCCATCTGGCGGTAGGACAGGAACCCGGTGGCCGCGGCGAGCAAGCCGCCGACGAACAGCACCACCGAGACGCCGTCCAGCCGGACGCTGAACCGCCCGACGTGGGTCACGTGCACGCCGATCGCCCCCGCGACGAACGGGGCGATGGCGAGCACGGCGAGCAGGTCGATGCGCACCAGCGACTGGACGAGGGCGAAGGTACGACCCCGGACGTCGTCGGCCACCTCCAGTCCCAGCAACGTGTAGCCCACCACCCACGCGATGCCGGCGAAAGCCCCGATCAGGACGACCGCAACGAGGGCGAGCACCAGGTTGGGCAGGACCGCGTTGACCGACAGCGAGATCCCGGCACCGACGATCGCCAGCCCGAACATCCGCCGCCGGCTGAAGTCGACCAGCAGCCGGGGACCGACGAACATGCCCCCGGCCAGGCCGAGGAAGACGAAGCCGAAGAGCACGCCGTACGCCGCGTTGCCCCCGCCGAGGTTGGCGGTGAACTGCTTGCCGAGCGCTACCACCGCCCCGCCGGCGGCGAACGCGCCGACGATGCCGAGCACCAGCCCGCGCACCATCGGGGTGTTCCCGACGAACCGCCACCCTTCGGTGATCGACCGGATCAACCCAGGCTCCGGCGCCGTCTCCGGGCCCGCCGACGGACCGGAGCGCCGGGCGCGGCCGATCTCCCTCAGTCGGAAGATCGTGTAGGCCGAGAACAGGAACGTGGCGCCGTCGAAGTAGAGCGCGAGGTCCACCGAGTTGGTGCGGAAGAACGCGATGCCGGCGGCCAGCACGCTGTTGAGCAGCGAGAGCACGAAGAAGACCGCCGCGGCGACCGGTGCCGAGCCGTACGTCGTCAGGAGGCTGAGCTGGTTGGCCGCCTGGAGGCGTTCTCTGGGCAGCAGGTTGGGGACCGACGCCTCCTTGGCCGGGATCCAGAACAGACTGACCGACTCGATCACGAAGGAGGCGATCAGCAGCCAGACCAGGGACCGCACGATCGGGATCGAGATGTAGAAGCCGGCCCGGATCAGGTCGGCGGTCACCATGGTCACGCGCCGGTTGAACCGGTCGGCCATGGCGCCGGCGAGCGGGCCGAACAGCACCGCCGGGAGCAGCCGGATGAACAGCACCCCGCCGATCGCGTAGTTCTGGGCGGCGAAGCCGGTAGAGAGCTCCGAGGCCAGCGCGGTAGTCGCCAGCAGGCCGAGCCAGTCGCCCAGGCTGGAGACCGACAGTGCGATCCAGAGCCGCCGGAACGGGGTGATCTGCAGTACGCCGCGCAGGTCCGTCAGCTCCTGCGCCGCCGCTGGCTCCGCACCCGTCATGGCGATGCAAGCTCCTGTGGACGGGGGCCGTCAGCCGCCGTGCCAGGGGCAGCGACCGGCTCGAGCAAACTCTACCCAGCAGCTCCGCCGACTGCGGCTCGTCGACCAGCTGGCGGAACCGTCGACCGCGCCGACCCCGGCGGCCGGTGGTTCGCTAGCTCGCGGCGCGCCTGACCGCCCCAGGCTTTGCTGCCTTCGTCGTCCGACGCGCCTTGGCCTTGGGCTCCGCTGGCCCGCGAGCGCGCCGCTCGGCGAGCAGCTCGGCGGCGCGCTCCACGGTCACCCCCTCGATGTCGTCACCCTTGCGCAGGCTGGCGTTGGTCTCGCCGTCGGTGACGTAAGGGCCGAACCGGCCCTCGCGGATGACCATCGGCTTACCGGTGACCGGGTCGGCCCCGAGCTCGCGCAGCGGGGTGGCGGCGGCGCTGCGCTGCCCCCTCCGGGTCTTGGGGGCGGCCAGCACCGCGATCGCCTCCTCGAGCGACACGGTGAACAGCTGGTCCTCGCTGCCGAGCGACCGGTAGTCGGTGCCCTTCTTCACGTACGGCCCGTACCGCCCGTTTCCGGCGACCACCTCAGCGCCGTCGGCCGGGTCGGCACCGAGCACCCGCGGCAGTCGGAGCAGCGGCAACGCGTCCGCCAGCGTGATGTCCTCCAGTGACATGCTCGACAGCAGCGACGCCGTACGGGCCGCGCCGTCGGCGCCGGCCATGGTGACGTAGGGCCCGTAGCGACCGGCCTTGGCGACCACCTCGGCGCCGGTCTCGGGGTCGGTGCCGAGCACCCGGTCGCCGCTCGGTGCCGAGAGCAGCTCCTCGGCCCTGGCTGCGGTCAGCTCGTCCGGGGGCAGGTCGTCCGGCAGGCTGGCGCGGTCCTCGCCGCGCTGCACGAAGGGGCCGTAGCGACCGACCCGCACGACGATCCCGTTGCCGTCGGTGTCCGTCCCGATCGGGATCGAGTTGACCTCCCGGGCGTCGATCTCGCCCAGCCGGTCGCCCACCATCGCCTTGAGCCCACCGGCCCTGGCGATGCCGCCCTCGCGGCCGTCCGGTGAGCCGAACCAGAACCGGGAGAGCCACCCGGTGGAGTCGCCCTCGCCGGCGGCGATCGCGTCCAGGTCGTCCTCGAGCGAGGCGGTGAAGGCGTAGTCGACCAGCCGGCCGAAGTGCCGCTCGAGCAGCCCGATCACGGCGAAGGCGGTGAAAGAGGGCACCAGCGCGGTGCCCTTCTTGAACACGTAGCCGCGGTCCTGGATGGTGCCGAGAATCGCGGCGTACGTCGACGGACGACCGACTCCCAGCTCCTCCAGTCGCTTGACCAGGCTGGCCTCGGTGAACCGGGCCGGCGGCGAGGTGGTGTGGCCGCGGGCCCGCAGCGTCGTCGCGGCCAGCCGGTCGTCGACCGCCAAGGGCGGGAGCCGCCGTTCGCGGTCCTCGAGGTCGGCCTCGGGATCGTCGCTGCCCTCGACGTAGGCGCGCAGGAAGCCCGGGAAGTCGATCACCTTGCCCGATGCGGCGAACTCGGCGTCCTCGCCGTTCGCCGCCGTGGCGCCGAGTCGCACCGTCACCGACGAGCCGGTGGCGTCGGCCATCTGGCTGGCCACGGCCCGCTGCCAGATCAGCTCGTAGAGCCGCAGCTCGTCGCCGGACAGCGAACCGGCCAGCTCGGCCGGCGTACGGAAGGCGTCGCCGGAGGGCCGGATGGCCTCGTGCGCCTCCTGGGCGTTCTTCACCTTCTTCTCGTAGCGGCGGGGGACGTCGGGAACATACCGGGGCCCGTAGAGCCGACGAGCCGAGTCGCGAGCGGCGGCGAGCGCCGTCTCGGACAGCGTGGTGGAGTCGGTGCGCATGTAGGTGATGTAGCCGCTCTCGTAGAGCCGCTGCGCCACCCGCATCGCGGTCGCGCTGGTCATCCGCAGCTTGCGTGCCGCCTCCTGCTGCAGGGTCGAGGTCAGGAACGGCGGGTACGGCGAGCGCCGGTAGGGCTTGCGCTCGACCGACCGGACGGCGAAGTCGGCGGCTCGCAGGGCCGCCGCCAGAGCGCCGGCGCGAGCCTCGTCCAGGACCAGCGCGGCGCTGCCGGACCGTAGCGCCCCGTCGTCGCCGAAGTCGCGGCCGGTGGCCACCCGCTGCCCGTCGACCGCGACGAGCGCGGCGGTCAGCGTGCGTGGGTCGGCCGGGTCGGCCGGCTCCCGGCCGGAGTCGAAGACACCGTCGACGTCCCAGTAGCCGGCGCTGCGGAAGGCCATCCGGGCCCGCTCGCGCTCGACCAGGATCCGGGTCGCCACCGACTGCACCCGGCCGGCCGAGAGCTTCGGCATGACCTTCTTCCACAGCACCGGCGAGACCTCGTAGCCGTAGAGCCGGTCGAGGATGCGCCGGGTCTCCTGGGCGTCGACGAGCGACCGGTTGATGTCGCGCGGCGACTCGACCGCCGAGCGGATGGCCGCCGCTGTGATCTCGTGGAAGACCATCCGGCGCACCGGCACCTTGGGGTTCAGGACCTCCAGCAGGTGCCAGGCGATGGCCTCGCCCTCGCGGTCCTCGTCCGTGGCGAGATAGAGCTCCTCCGCCTCCTTCAGCAACGCCTTGAGCTTGGCCACCTGGCTCTTCTTGTCCGGGCTGACGACGTAGAGGGGGGCGAAGCCGTGGTCCACGTCGACGCCGAGCCGGGCCCAGGGCTGGCCCTTGTGGCTCGCCGGCACGTCGGCGGCACTGCGCGGCAGGTCGCGGATGTGGCCGATGCTCGACTCGACCACGTAGTTGCGGCCGAGATAGCCCGCGATGGTGCGTGCCTTGGCCGGTGACTCGACGACGACCAGCCGCCGAGGACCGCCGGTGGTCTCGCTCGCGGTTGCCACGCTGCTCCTTCATCGTTGCCGGCTGGGCCGGCCGAGTGTGGCCATGGGAGGGCCAACGGTGTCAACCGCGACCCGGCACCTGCTGGGAACGCGGCTCGCCGACCGGCCAGTCGCCGGGGCCAGCTTCCGGCGGCGGGTCGCCCACCAGCTCCCGCAGCCGAGCCAGCCGGCGTACGCCGAGGACCCGGTACGCCGGTCCGAGCGCCCGGGGCCCCACCAGCGTGCCCGGCACGCCGGCTCCTGCCAGCGCCGCACCGAGCGCGGCCCACGAGAAGTCCACCGCCGGGTCGAGCGCGAGCGAGTAGCCGGCCGTGTCCTGGCTGCCCGCGGCCAGGCACCACCAGCGCAGCCGGGCACCGTCGAGGCGGAAGCCGGGCGGTGGTCGCTTGGCCGCGCCGACCGTCCAGCGCTCTGCGAGCGGGACCAGCTCTGCCGCGAACGGGGTCCGGACCACCGTGGCGCCGCGGCCGCCGGTCGCCGCCACCTCGGCGACGAGCCCGAGGGCGGCGAGTGAGTCGGTGAGGGCCGCGACCCGCCACTTGGGCGCCGCAGCCAAGACGACGCTGATCCGGGCGGTCGGTCCCCGGCGTACCACCTGGCCGGGACCGGCCAGCAGGCCCTCCAGGTCGGCGTACGCCGGCGGCCGGGTTCCTGCCGAGAAGAACGACAGCTGCCCGGGCACCGCGGCCTCAGACCGGTACGTGCTCCGCGCCCACCGTCGAGCTCTCCGCCTCATCCGCGCCGGCCACCGGCCGCCGCTTGGAGTAGACAACGGCGGCCGCGATGACCGCGGCCGCCCCGAGCGCGATCAGGAGTCGCAGCGCGGTGTTCTTGTCGGCGCCGGTCGCGTAGCGCACCACGCTGGGCGCGATCAGCAGCGCGACCAGGTTCATCACCTTGAGCAGCGGGTTCAGCGCCGGCCCGGCCGTGTCCTTGAACGGGTCGCCGACGGTGTCGCCGATGACCGTGGCCTCGTGCGCCTTGGTGCCCTTGCCGCCGTAGACACCCTCCTCGACCAGCTTCTTCGCGTTGTCCCACGCGCCGCCGGAGTTGGACAGGAAGACAGCCATCAGTACGCCGGCCGCGATGGCGCCGGCGAGGAAGGCCCCGAGCGGGGCGTAGCCGAGACCGAAGCCGACCGCCACCGGGGTCAGGATCGCCAGCAGCCCGGGGGTGACCAGCTCGCGCAGCGAGTCGCGGGTGCAGATGTCCACCACCCGGCCGTAGTCCGGCTTCTCGGTGTAGTCCATGATCCCCGGGTGCTCGCGGAACTGCTTGCGGACCTCGAAGACCACCCGGCCGGCGGCACGCGAGACCGCGTTGATCGCCAGTCCCGAGAACAGGAAGACGACCGCCGCGCCGATGATCAGGCCCACCAACAGGTTGGGCTTGTCGATCGAGAGCGAGAACGTGTCCCGCAGGCCGCTCGGCAGCGCGTCCTCGACCGCCGTCCGGAACGACCCGAACAGCGCCGTCGCGGCCAGCACGGCGGTAGCGATCGCGATGCCCTTGGTGATCGCCTTGGTGGTGTTGCCCACCGCGTCGAGCGAGGCCATGATCTCGTCCGCCTCGTGCCCGAGGCCGCCGGACATCTCGGCGATGCCGTGCGCGTTGTCCGACACCGGCCCGTAGGTGTCCATCGAGACGATGACGCCCACGGTGGTCAGCAGGCCGGTGCCGGCCAGCGCCACCGCGAACAGCGCCACGGTCACCGAGCCGCTGCCGAGCAGGAAGGCGCCGTACACGGCTGCGGCGATGAGCAGCGCGGAGTAGACCGCGCTCTCGAGGCCGACCCAGATGCCCGCCAGGATCGTGGTGGCCGGACCGGTCAGCGAGGAGCGAGCGATGTCCTTGACAGGCTTGCGGTTGGTCTCGGTGAAGTAGCCGGTGAGCAGCTGGATGGCACTGGCGAGCACCAGCCCGATCAGCACCGCGACGATCGCGATCACGCGTGGGTTGCCCTTGGCTCCCTCGACCACGCCACCTGGGAAACCGGCGAAGGACGACGGCAGGTAGGCGAACGCCGCGACCGCGACCAGCACGGCCGATACCACGGCGGAGAGAAAGAAGCCGCGGTTGATTGCGGCCATGCCGTTGCGGTCACCGTCGCGCGGCGCCACCGCGTAGATGCCGATGATCGCGGTGATCACGCCGATCGCCGGCACGATGAGCGGGAACACCAGCCCGTGGAAACCGAACGCGGCCTTGCCCAGAATTAGCGCGGCGACCAGCGTGACGGCGTAGGACTCGAAAAGGTCGGCGGCCATGCCGGCGCAGTCGCCCACGTTGTCACCGACGTTGTCGGCGATGGTGGCGGCGTTTCGCGGGTCGTCCTCGGGGATGCCCTGCTCGACCTTGCCGACCAGGTCGGCGCCAACGTCGGCGGCCTTTGTGAAGATTCCGCCGCCGACCCGCATGAACATCGCGAGCAGCGCGCCGCCCAGGCCGAAGCCCTCGAGCACCTCCGGCGCGTTGTCGTTGTAGATCAGCAGTACGCCGGCCGCGCCGAGCAGCCCCAGCCCCACCGTGAACATGCCGGCCACACCGCCGGTGCGGAAGGCGATCCGCAGCGCCCGCTTGAGGCCGGACGCCTGGGCCGCGGCGGCCACCCGCACGTTGCCGCGCACCGCGAGGCTCATCCCGACGAAGCCGACCAGCGCTGAGAAGACAGCGCCGACGACGAAGAACACCGACCGGCCGATGCGCACGCTGCCGTCCTCTGCCGGCAGCAGCAGCAGGACGAAGAAGACGCCCACGACGAAGACTGACAAGGTGAGGAACTGGCGGCGCAGGTAGGCCTCGGCCCCGACCTGGATGGCCCGGGCGATCTCGACCATCTTGGGGCTGCCCTCGCTGGCCGCGAGCACCTCCCGAACCAGGCCCAGGGCCACGAAGAGGGCCAGCACGGCCACCACGGCGACCGCGACGACGAGCGCGTAGTCGCCCCCACCGACGTGGGTCAGCGGCCCATCGCCGGCGGCGGCGAGGGTGACCCCGGGCATACGTCCTCCTAGTGCGACACTGGCTGGCTTCGACGCGGGGGACCGGCGGACCGACCTGCGCTACGAGGGACAGCCGGGAGTCGGAGCGCCGGGACTGACAGCCGCCCGGCGCGGCAGAGTGTACGGGATCAGCCGCCGCGGCCGCCGCAGGCGGGGCGGCCTAAGCCGACGGCTCAGTCGGTCGCCGCCATGGCTTCCTGGACCGAGGAGTGGATCGGGAAGACCTTGGTCAGCCCAGTAATCCGGAAGATCTTGAGGATGCGCTCCTGCGTGCACACCAGCCGGAGTGAGCCGTCGTGGGCGCGCACCCGCTTGAGCCCGCCCACCAGGACACCGAGACCGGTCGAGTCCAGGAATTCGACGCTCTCCATGTCGACGACCAAGTGGTAGCTCCCGCTGGCGACCAGGTCGATCAGCTGCTCGCGGAGCTTCGGCGCCGTGTAGACGTCGATCTCGCCGCCGACGACCACGATCGTGCGGTCGCCTTCGGTCCTCGTCGACAGGGACAGATCCACGCGTTCCTCCAGCGGCGTACAACCGGTTGCCGGCTCGGTGCGGCTAGATCTAATCATGCACGGGCTCGCCGTCGAGGCGATGTCGGAGGGCGGTGCCAGACTCGCAACCCATGCCGACCTCCCTCGCATCCGCTGCGATGCCGGAGCTGGCGGGCAGCACCACGTCGCTCGGCTGCCTCCTGCGCGACCCGGCTCGCTGGAGCCGGCTGACCCACCTCGAGTCGGTTCCGGCCAGGGCCGGCCGGACGGCCGACTGGCCGCCGTGGGTGCCGCAGGTGGTAGTCGACCGGCTGGCGCTGGTCGGCATCCCGGCTTTGTGGGAGCACCAGGCTCGGGCCGCGGAGCTGGCCGCGGCGGGTCGGTCGGTCATCGTGTCGACCGGCACCGCGTCCGGGAAGTCGCTGGCCTACCTGCTCCCGGTGCTCTCAGCGCTGGTCGAGGGTGAGGCCGCCGCGCTCTATCTGGCCCCGACCAAGGCGCTGGCCGCTGACCAGCTCCGCGCGGTACGAGCTCTCGACCTAGCCGCGGTGCGGGCCGCCACCTACGATGGCGACACCTCGTGGGCGGAGCGCGACTGGGTCCGGGCGCACGCCAACCTCGTACTGAGCAACCCCGACATGCTGCACCGGAGCCTGCTGCCCGGGCATCCGCGGTGGGCGAGCTACCTACGCCGGCTCCGCTTCGTCGTGGTCGACGAGTGTCACGGCTACCGCGGCGTCTTCGGCTCGCACGTGGCCGCGGTGCTCCGGCGGCTGAGCCGGCTGTGCGAGCGCTACGGCGCGGCCCCCACGTTCGTGCTGGCCTCGGCGACGGTGTCCGACCCCGCGGCGTCGGCCAGCCGGCTGGTCGGCGTACCGGTCGAGGCGGTGAGCGAGGACTCCTCTCCGCGGGGCGCCGCCCATTTCGCCCTGTGGGAACCGCCCCTGCTGGACGCTTCGGTAGAGGCCGGCGCACCGTTACGCCGACCCGCCACCGCAGAGGCCGCCGAGCTCCTCACTGACCTGGTCGTCGAGGGCGCCCGCACGTTGGCCTTCGTGCGATCCCGCCGGGGAGCGGAGACGGTCGCGTTGGCCGCCCAGCGGGCGCTGCTCGAGGCGGCGCCGGAGCTGGCCGACCGGGTGGCGGCTTACCGCGCCGGCTACCTGCCCGAGGAGCGGCGGGCGCTGGAGGCCGCGCTCCAACGAGGTGACCTGCTCGGGCTGGCGGCGACGTCGGCTCTCGAGCTGGGGGTCGACGTCGCCGGCCTCGACGCGGTGGTGCTCGCGGGGTTTCCCGGCCGGGTGGCATCGGTCTGGCAGCAGGCCGGACGGGCCGGGCGGGCGGGGCAGCCGGCGCTGGCGGTGCTGGTCGCCTCGGACGACCCGCTGGACACCTACCTGATCCACCACCCGGAGGCGCTGTTCGGCCGGCCGGTCGAGGCAACCGTGTTCGACCCGGACAACCCATACGTGCTTGCCCCGCACCTGTGCGCGGCGGCTGCCGAGCTGCCGGTGACCGAGGCGGACCTCGACCGCTTCGGGCCGACGGCGGAGCCGGTGCTTGCCGACCTGGTCTCCCGCGGCCTGCTGCGCCGCCGGCCGACCGGCTGGTTCTGGACCCGCAGCGACCGAGCCTGCGACCTCACCGATCTCCGTGGCATCGGCGGTCCGCCGGTCCGGCTGGTCGAGGCCTCGACCGGCCGGCTGCTGGGCACCGTGGACACGGCGGCCGCCCACTCGACCGTGCATGACGGCGCCGTCTACCTGCACCAGGGCGAGTCCTACCTCGTCCAGTCGCTCGACCTTCCCGGGAACGTCGCGCTGGTAGAGCGCGGGGACCCGGACTACTACACCTGCGCCCGCGACCGCACCGACATCGCGGTGGTGAAGCTCCTCGAGACCCAGCGACTTCCCGACGCCTCCTTGCACTTCGGCACCGTGGATGTCACCAGCCAGGTGGTGGGATACCTACGCCGCATGCCTCTCACCGGCGCCATCGTGGCCGAGGTCGCCTTGGACCTGCCCCCGCGCCAGCTGCGCACCCGCGCGGTCTGGTGGACGGTCACGCCGGCGCTGCTCGAGCGAGCCGGCCTGCGGTGGGCCGACGTGCCGGGGGCTGCGCACGCCGCCGAGCACGCCGCGATCGGCCTGCTGCCGCTGTTCGCGACCTGCGACCGCTGGGACATCGGCGGCGTGTCGACTCCGATGCATCCCGACACCGGCCGGGCCACTGTTTTCGTCTACGACGGTTCGCCGGGCGGCGCCGGTTTCGCCGAGCGGGGCTATCGGGCCGGACGCTCCTGGTTGTCCGCCACGCTCGAGGCCGTCGCGTCCTGCCGGTGCGACACCGGCTGCCCGTCGTGCGTGCAGTCGCCCAAGTGCGGCAACGGCAACCTTCCACTGGACAAGGGGGCAGCCTGCCGGCTCTTGCGCGCGCTGCTGGACGAACTCGGGCCGGGCGCGGCGTAGCGGGGCCGATGATCGGGTATCCAACATCGGATGCGGGGGCCGGCCACGGACTCCTGCCCGCACGAAGGGACCCGCCATGGCGCTTCTCGGGCTACTGCTGATGCTGGTCGCCGGGGGGCTGACGGCCGGCGTCCTGCTGAGCGAGGCACGGAAGATCTCCCCGGCACCGGAGGTGTTCGGCATCTCCGTGGGCGACGTGTCGACCACCGGCCTGTTCCTCGCGGGCCTGGCGACCGCGCTGGTCTTCGGGATCGGGCTGTCGATGCTGCTGCGTGGACTGGCTCGCGCCCGGCGGCGCCGGGTCGAGCGTCGCCAGGTTGTGCGCGACTCTCGGGACCAGCAGGCATCGCTGGCGGCGGAGAAGGCTCGGCTGGAGCGTGAGCTGGAGCAGGAGCGGGGCCGCCGGAGCAGCACTGCACAGGCGACCACAACCGAGCCGGTGACCATCGAACGGACCATGGTCCAGCGGGAGCCGGTCCATGGCGAGCGCGACTCGGATCCCGGCGGCGGCGACGCGGCGGACGACAAGCCGCGGCTGTTCCGCCGCTAGCCCGCGATCCCCGGCGGGCCGGACAGCCCCCCCGGCCCGGCCCGCGACCGGGCGGAGACCGGCGGCAGCCGGCCGAGCACGCCCCGCCCGGGCACCTTCACGACGACCTGTGCCGTGACGTTCGCCAGGGTGCAGCTGACGAGGATGGCGTTGCCGGCGGCGGCCACCCGACCGGCGCGGGCACAGGCAGCGGCTCGGCCCTGCAGCGCGGCGTCCGCGGCGGCGAGGGCGGCGAGGTCGGCGGCGGCCTCCGCGCGGTGGCGGGTCAGCACGGCAGCGCTCAACACGGTCGCCAGCAGACCTGCGGCCAGGACGAGGGCGCTGGCCGTCAGCATCCACACCGTGGCGGAGCCGACTTCGCCTCGGCGGCCGCAGGAGCCGTCAACGCGCCGGCGCGCGACGGGCCTCACGGCGCAGCCCCCGGTAGAGCAGCCTCCACCGCGGCGCTCGCCGTACCGGACACGTGCAACGCCGCGACCCGGTGCGCCAACAGTCCGACGGGCGACACCGCCGCCGAAACGGAGACGTGGACCAAGCCGTCACTGCTGCTGATGTCGACCTTGGCGCCGGACGGTGCAGCCCGATGGACTGCCGAGAGCACCTCGTCTGGCGCCTCCCCGCGGGCGGCACTGCGGGCGCCCTCCCGGGCGGCGTCGAGGCAGCGCACCTGGGCCGCGCCGGCGCCCACTCCCCACAGGGCCGCCGACAGGATGACCAGCAGTGCCGGCAGCGCCACGACCAGCTCCGCCGTCACCGACCCGGCCTCCCGGCCACGCACCCGCGACATCCACCCCACCACGACCTCCATCGAGGAAGTGCTCCGGCCGCGCGACGGCGCGGCCGGAGCCGACCCGGTCAGAACAGGTTGAGCGCCTTGCTGATGACGTTGGTCACCAGCGAGATGACCTCGGAGCTGGTCAGGATCTTGTAGAGCACACCGGCGAACCCGCAGGCGGCCACGGTGCCGACGGCGTACTCCGCGGTGGTCATGCCGGCCTCGGGCCGACGCAGGATGGCGCTCACGCGACGCATGGGACCTACCTCCTCGCATGCCGGCGGGCGGCCGGCTCGACGCTCGGACAGGCGTTCGAGCGATACCTCGAGACTGCCGCTGAGCGAGGCGGCGGCGGGCCGCGCCGAGGAGATCTGTGGACCTCACCGCCGGCTCCCCTCGGCGGTGGACAACCTCAGCCGAGCATCACGGAGGCCAGGCCGATGACCACCGGCGCTACTCCCAGGAGCAGGAAGGCCGGCAGGAAGCACAGCCCGAGCGGAGCGACGACGAGCACGCCGGCCCGGTGCGCCGCCGCCTCCGCCGCCAGCCGGCCCCGGTCCCGCTGCTCCTCGGCGAGGCGCATGACCATCGGAGCCAGCGCCGCCCCGCTGTCCGAGACCCGCACGACCGCCCGCGCGACCGGCCTCAGGACCGGGTCGGCTCCCAGCCGGGACCACGCGTGCTCAGGAGTGCTTCCTAGGCGCAGCGATACCGCCACGGCGACGAGCTCGTTACCGAGCGGCCCGCCCAGCGCCGTACCCACGACCTCCACCGCCGCTACGAGGGGGCTACCGGCCTCCAGACAGGCGGCGAGCAGGTTCAGCGCCAGGGGAAGGTCGGCCGCGACTGCGGCAGCGCGCCGGCGGTCGGCCGCGGCTGGTAGCCGGCGCACCAGCCGGTGCACCAGGAGAACGGTGAGCAGGCCCAGGGCCGAGCCGGTCGGCCCGCCCACCAGCCACGCCACCGACAGCCCCGCCACCAGCGCGGCCAGCCAGAGGGGCAGCCGGCGATCCGTGGCGCGGCTCACAGCCGCCGGTGGCGGGGGCCGCAGCACGGCTGCCAGGCGCCCCTGCACCCGCAGCCGGGCCGACGTCGGAACCGCGCTGGCGGCCGCTGCCGCGGCGAGGGTGGCGGCGGCCAGCAGCGGGCCTGCGGGGCTCACCGCGGATCGAGTGCCCTGCGGACCAACCGGCGCGTCCAGGCAACGCCCGCCACGTCCAGGGCGATGCCGGCGAAGAGGCACCCCAAACCGGAGGGGGTACGCAGGAGCACTGTCGCCGGCGCTGCGCCGAAACCGGCCGCCATCGCGATCCCGACGACCGGCAGCCCGGCGAGCAGCCAAGCCGTGGTGCGCGAGCCCGCCAAGGCAGCGTTGGTCTCCAGTCGCAGCCGCTCGCGCGCTCGCAGATCGGTGGCCAGCGCGTCGACGACCCCGGCCAGGCCGGCGCCGGTGCGTCCAGCGACCTGCCAGCACGTCGCCAGCTGGCGGAGCAGCAGGGCGGCGGCGGCGCTGGCCGGCGGAGCCCCGGCCGAGCGCAGGGAGGCGGAGACATCGCCACCCAGCCGCGCCAGGACGACCGCCCGCCGTATCGACTCGGCCAGCGGCGGCGGGAGGTCCTCTGCCGCCAGCAACAGTGCCGTCTCCTGCGGCCGGCCTGCCCGCAGCTCGGCCGCAAGCACCGCGCATGCTCCGGCAGCTGCCGCCGCCGCACGGTCTCGCTCGGCCGCCGTACGGACCTCCCGCAGCGCCCGTCGCCCGGCCAGCGCCGTGGCGGCGGCCAGCACCGCCGCCACGGGTCCCAGCAGCAGAAACGCTGCGGCGCCCGCTAGCAGGGGCAACGGCCAGCGGCGGGCGATCAGCTCGCCCCGGCGACCGGCCAAGGGTTCCCGGGCAGCGAGCCGGCGGGCGGCCGTGGATCGGCCCGAAACCGCAACCCAGGCGGCGGCGACCGCAGCGCCGGCTGCCCCCAGAGCGACAAGGCTCACCGGGCCGGCCAGCCACGGCCACGGGAGCGCAGCAGCTCCTCCAGGCGGCCGGCGCCCGGACCGGGCCGCGCGCCGTCCGGGGTCATGGTGAGGGCACGCTCGGCGGTGACCAGGCCGTCGAGCCCGCGGGCCAGCACCCGCACCTCGGCCACCCGGCGTACGCCGGTCGAGTCGCGGGTCAGGTGGACCAGCGCGTGGACGCCGGCCGCCAGCTGGCTGTGCAACGCCTCGCGGCCAAGACCCGCGGCCAGCGCCAGCGCCTCCAGGCGGGCGGGCACGTCACCTGCGCTGTTGGCGTGCACGGTGCCACAGCCACCCTCGTGACCTGTGTTGAGGGCGGCCAGCAGGTCGACCACCTCCGCTCCTCGAACCTCGCCGACAACCAGCCGGTCGGGTCGCATCCGCAGCGCCTGCCGCACCAGGTCACGCAGGGCGATCGCCCCGGCCCCCTCGAGGTTGGGCGGGCGCGTCTCCAGCCGTACGACGTGCGGGCGGTCCGGTCGCAGCTCACCGGAGTCCTCCACCAGCACGATGCGTTCGACCGGGTCGGCCAGCCCCAGCAAGGTGGACAGCAGGGTGGTCTTGCCCGTGCCGGTGCCACCGCTGACCAGAAAGGCCAGCCGGGCGCTCACCAGCTCCTGGAGCAGTACGGTCACCGGCTGGGCGAGTGAGCCGGCGGCGGCAAGCTCGGCCAGCGTGAAGGCGCTTCGTCGTGGCACCCGCAGGGACAGGCAGGTGCCGGTCGGGCATACCGGCGGCAGGACGGCGTGCAGCCGCGAGCCGCCGGGAAGGCGAGCGTCAGCGAAGGGTGCCGCGTCGTCGAGCCGGCGCCCCGTGGTGGCGGTGAGCCGCTGCGCGAGCCGGCGCACCGCTGCCTCGTCGGCGAAGCGCACGCTGGCGCGGACCAGGCCGGCGCCCCGGTCGACCCATACCTCGTCCGGACCGTTGACGAGTACGTCGGTGACCATGGGATCCCGCAGCAGCGGCTCCAGGGGGCCGGCGCCCGCGAGCTCGGACTGCAGTCCGGCCAGAACGGACAGCAGCTGGGAGTCACCGCGCACGGCCCCCTCCGTGCGCAGTGCCAGGGCCACCCTCGACGGCGTCGGTTCGGCGCCCTCGGCCGCGAGCCGCCCCCGCACCCGCGCCAGCAGGTCGGCGTCCGCGGTCACGTGACGGCCGGCCGCGTCACGCCGCGACCGGTCGCCCGGACGGCGGCAGCAGATCGTCGAGAAAGCTCCCGCAGAAGGCAGCCAGCGGTCCGCGGCCCCGCCGGGCCGGCGGCTCGCCCCGCTCGAGCGCCGCCGCGATGCCGGGCTCTGCCTTTAGCACCCCGGCCAGCGGCAGGCCGAGCGAGTCGGCCACCGCCTGGGCGGGCAGCCCGGCAGGTGCCGGGCCGCGTACGACGACCCGTAGGTCACGGCAGTAGAGCCCGGCCGAGGTCGCGACCCGGGCGGCGGCTGCCGCGGCCCGCACCTCAGCCGGCACGACGAGCAGCACGGCCGAAGCGCGTTCCATGGCACATCGAGCCGCGTCGTCGGCTCGCCGGGGAAGGTCTACGACCACCAGGTCGCTGCCCCGCTCGGCGGCCGCGAGCAGCGCCGCCATCGCCTCCGGTGGGATGGTGAGCGCGTCGCCGCGATCCCAGGACAAGACGGCCAGCTCGTCAACCCGGGGCAGTGCCTCGTGCAACGCCGTACCGCTGACCCGGCCACGGGTGCCGGCCAGCTCGGGCCAGCGCAGTCCTCCGGCCGACTCGCCGCCGAGCATGAGGTCGATGCCGCCGCCCAGGGGGTCGGCGTCCACCAGCAGCGTCCGCCACCCCGCCCGCACCCCCGTGACCGCCAGCGCGGTGGCCAGCGTGGTCGCGCCGGCGCCCCCGCGACCGCCAAGCACGCCCACCAGCGGAGCGGCCCGCGGGCGGCCCTCGGCGGCGTCGGCGAGCAGGTCGACCAGCCACGACTCGGCGTCGGGGAGGAAGACCACGTGGTCGGCCCCCAGCGCCACGGCGCGCCGCCACACCCCCGCGTCGTCCAGGTCGGTGCCGACGATGACCACGTCGTCGCGTCGGGGCAGCCGGGAGCCGGCCGCCGCCTCGGCGAGGTCGCCGCCGACCAGGACAACGGCAGCGGTCGCCCAGGAGGCCAGCGCGGCCGTGACGTCGGGGGCCACCTCGATCTCGGCGCCGGCCGCGGCGCCGAGGCGCAGGACGTCGTCGAGCAGGTCGAGGTCGGCGGTCACGAGCAGGGGACGTTGAGGGCGCGGGCGTAGCGCATCCACGGGCTCTCCCATTCCGGAGCGGGAGAACCACCCTGCTCGGCCGGCGCAGCCGGAGACGAGAGCCAAGGGCCGAACTGTGGACATCGACCGGGCCGTCCACACGACGCCGGACAGCCGACGACCCCCGCCTGGGGGGGGTGGCGGGGGTCGTCGTAGGTCCGGCTTCGGGGGGTGGAGCCGAACCAGATCTCTTGCCGTCGTTCGTGCTGTCGAAGTCCCCTGAGGGGTGGAGCGCGAAACCTCCCCAACGGGCCGGACGTGAGTCGTCGGGCGCGTCCACCGGCCGGCGCCCCTTCAGCCGCGGCGGAGCGCCTCGCAGATGGCCAGCCCTTCACGCGCGCCGGCCTCCACCGCGGCGGCGCAGTGCACCAGCCACCGAGCCACCCCGTCGCTCCCTCCCCCCGCATAGCCGCGGGCCGAATCGGCGTACACCGCGGGCGACGCCGCGTGGGCGGCCTCCGGCACGGACAACGACTTCGGGTCCAGGCCCCGCTCCACCAGCGTGAGCCGGGCCGCCGCCCGGGCCACCATCCCGCTGCCGACAGCGAACGGGCGCAGCGCAAGCAGCTCACCGTGCACGACGGCGGCCAACACCGTTGCCGGCACCGTCGTACGCCGCACGAGCAGCTCACCCAGCGCGTCCAGCCGGGACGACAGCTCCGCAGGCCCCGGCGCGGCACCGAGCCCCAGCGGGTCCTCCGGCTCCGCATCGGCCCGCGGCCGGCCGAGATCCGCGGAGGGGGACCGGCCGGAGGCCGCGAGCAGGTGCATCCGCGCCAGCGCCTGCCATGGCGCCCGCCGCCATACCGGCACCAGGAAAGCCAGCTCGGCGTACAGCCGCATTCCGGCAACCGGCGGCACGCCGGGCTCCGTCTCGACCAGGCCGTCGAGCGCGGCGGTGGCCGTGGCGCCCCGGCGCAGCGACTCCACGCTGACCTGATGCGAGCGGCGGCGGAGCACCCCGTGGGCGCGCAGCCGGTCGATCGACGTCCTTGCCTTCTCCGCCGCGGCGCAGACGCCGGGCAGCTCCACCAGGGCGGCCAGCGGGTCGGACGCCGCGGCCGGGTACGCCGACATCGCCCGAACAGTAGCCGGCTGGCCTTGCACCGGTTGCCGCCCTGCGTAGCGTTGAACCGGAAGCACCGGACAGTCGAGCAGAGCCGAGGAGAGCCGATGAGCGAGTCGCAGCCCGAGAGCGCGCTGTCCGCGCTGATGACCGAGGACCGGCGCTTCGAGCCGCCCGCCGAGCTCGCCGCGGCGGCGAACGCCCAGCCCGAGCTCTACGAGCAGGCCGACAAGGACCGGGTCGGATTCTGGGCGGCCCAGGCCCGCGAGCTGACCTGGGCCAGCGACTGGACCGAGCCGCTGCAGTGGGACCCGCCACACGCCAAGTGGTTCGTCGGGGGCACGCTCAACGTTGCGGTCAACTGCGTGGACCGACACGTCCAGGCCGGGCGGGGCGACCGGGTCGCGTTCCATTGGGAGGGCGAGCCCGAGAACGACCGGCGGACGATCACCTACGCCGACCTGCAGCGGTCGGTGTGCCAGGCCGCGAACGCCCTGACCGAGCTGGGGGTCCAGTCCGGAGACCGGGTCGCGATCTACCTGCCGATGATCCCCGAGACAGTGGTGGCGATGCTGGCCTGCGCCCGTATCGGCGCGCCCCACTCGGTCGTGTTCGGCGGCTTCTCCGCAGACGCGTTGAGCAGCCGGATCCAGGACGCCGACGCCCGGGTCGTAATCACCGCCGATGGCGGATACCGTCGCGGCGCCGCGAGCGCGCTCAAGCCCGCGGTCGACGAGGCGCTCGGGAGCTGCCCCGACGTGCGCAGCGTGCTCGTCGTACGCCGCACCGGGCAGGAGGTCGCCTGGACCGACGGTCGCGATCACTGGTGGCACGACGCGGTCGACCGGCAGCCCCACACCCACCAGGCGCAGGCCTTCGACGCCGAGCACCCGCTCTACATCCTCTACACCAGCGGCACGACGGCCAAGCCCAAGGGCATCCTGCACACCTCCGGCGGCTACCTGACCCAGTGCGCGTCCACCCACCGCTACGTCTTCGACCTCAAGCCGGAGACCGACGTCTACTGGTGCGCGGCCGACGTGGGCTGGGTCACCGGCCACAGCTACATCGTCTACGGACCGCTCGCCAACGGCGCCACCAGCGTGATGTACGAGGGGACCCCCGACACCCCGGCCAAGGACCGCTGGTGGTCGATCGTCGAGCGGTACGGCGTCACGCTGCTCTACACCGCGCCGACCACGATCCGCACCTTCATGAAGTGGGGCCCGGAGCTGCCGGGCAAGCACGACCTGTCCTCGCTACGGGTGCTCGGCAGCGTCGGGGAGCCGATCAACCCCGAGGCGTGGATCTGGTACCGCGAGCACATCGGCGGCGGCTCGGCCCCCGTTGTCGACACCTGGTGGCAGACCGAGACCGGCGGCATCATGATCACCCCGCTGCCCGGCGTCACCGCGGCCAAGCCGGGCGCGGCGATGCGGGCGTTTCCCGGCATCGCCGCCGAGGTCGTCGACAACGACGGCAACCCGGTCGGCAACGGCCGCGGCGGCTACCTGGTCCTCACCGAGCCGTGGCCGGGCATGTTGCGCACGATCTGGGGCGACGATCAGCGGTATCAGGAGACCTACTGGTCCCGGTTCGAGGGCCGTTACTTCGCCGGCGACGGGGCCAAGAAGGACGACGACGGCGACCTGTGGCTGCTGGGCCGGGTGGACGACGTCATGAACGTGTCCGGCCACCGGATCTCCACCACAGAGGTGGAGCACGCACTCGTGGGCCACCCCTCGGTGGCCGAGGCCGCCGTCGTGGGCGCCACCGACCCGACGACCGGCCAGGGCATCGTGGCCTTCGTCACCGTGAAGGGGTCGGTGGCCGAGGACGAGTCCAGCGGCGAGGCGTTCGTCCGCGAGCTGCGCGACCACGTCGCCCGGTCCATCGGCAAGATCGCGAAGCCTCGGCAGATCCTCATCACGCCGGAGCTGCCCAAGACCCGCAGCGGCAAGATCATGCGGCGGCTGCTACGCGACGTGGCGGAGCACCGTGAGCTTGGTGACGTGACGACGCTGGCCGACCCGACGGTCGTCAACGCGATCGGGGAGCGGATGCCGGCGGCGGCGGCGGAGGACTGAGCCCGTGCCGGCGGACCTCCCCGAGCTGCTGACCGGCGGAGCGCCGGATCGGTACGACGCCGCTGCCGACGCCGCGGTCGGCCACGACGGCGGCCGGCGGCAACGCCGGGTGCCGGCCGCCGCACGTGGCACCGGCGGCGTCCTCGCCGCACTGGCCGCCGTGGCCCTCGCCGCGACCAGCACCCATGGGCACACCGCTGCCGCCCCGCTCGCGGCGGCACCGACGCAGGCGCCGGTACGCCCGAGCCCGCTGCCACCGGAGCTGCTGGCCGCGCTGCGTGCCCTGCACTCTCAGTCCCTGTCGGGGTCGGCCGGCGTGGTGCCGGTCGCGGGCACCCGGCCCTCCGCCGCGGGCGCCCGATCCGCGGTCGAGCTCCTGCTGGGCCGCAACTGCATCTCGGCGGCGACGGCCTCGCTGGCACTGACGACGCCCGACGGCCGGTGGGTCGCCGTCGAGGTGAGAGGCAACCCGCCGCAGACGCCCCCCTTCGTCTTCGGCCTGCGCTGGACCGGCAGCGGCTACAGCTACCGCTATCCGCCGGTGCCGGACGGCTGTCCCTAGGCCGGCGGTCCCACGCCCGACCCGCTGGGGCGCGCCCGCTCCAGCAGCCGGCGCAGCGGGCGGGGGGGGTCCACCCGCTCATCGTGGAACCAACGGGTCACGGTCAGATCGGTGGAGGAGTGCGCCACGATCGACAGGGCGATCGTGACGGCGATGATGTCGAACATCGGCCGGGCCTCGGTCGCATCCGACTGCAGCACGAGCAGGCCGTAGGTCACCGACGCGAAACCCTTCGGGCCGAACCATGCGGCGGCGACCCACTCGCGGCGGCCCAGTGAGCTGCCGAGCAGCGACAGGGACAGCGCCGCTGGCCGCACCAGCACCAGCAGCAGCACGGCGAGCAGGTACGCCGAGAGCGGCAGCCGCCCCAGCAGGTCCGGTGACAGCAGCGCTCCGAAGATCAGCAGCGCGACCAGCTTGAGCAGCTCGGCAACCAGCTCGCCGAAGCCCTCGAAGGAGGCCCGGGCGGCCGGGCTCACCGACGACACCGTGCTTCCGGCGGCGAACGCCGCCAGGAATGGGTTGGCGTGCGTCACATAGCACAGCGCCAGCACCAGCAGCCCGATGGCGAAGGCGTTCAGCGGCTGGTAGCGCCCGTGGGCCCGGAAGATCGGCAGCCCCTCGATGGTCAGCGCGGCGTACGGGACCACGATGCCGATAGCCACCCCCAGGGCGAGCTCACCGAGCACGCCGAGCCCGGAGGTCGACTCCGAGGAGACCAGCGAGATCAGGACCAGCACGAAGGGCAGCGCCAGCCCGTCGTTGAGCCCGCTCTCGACGTTGAGCAGGTGCCGTAGCCGGCGCGGCACCTCCTTGCGCCCCACCAACGCCTCCGCAAACACCGGGTCGGTGGGCGTGAGCACCGCGGCGACGAGCATCGACTCGGTCCAGGTCAGCCCGGTGAGCAGATGGCAGAGCAGGGTGCCCCCGGCGAAGGTGAGCGGCATCCCGAACAGCAGCGCCCGGCCGGGCAGTCCCCAGGCCGAGCGGAGGTCGCGGACTCCCGCGTGCATGCCGTCCGAGAACAACACGCTGAACAGTGCGAGCTCGGCGAAGCGGAGCACCAGCGGGCTACGCGGGTCGAGGTCGAGTACGCCGGTGACCCCCGAACCAGCAACGAAGCCGGTCACCAGGAAGAGCAGGGCGGTCGAGACGATCGACCGGTGCGCGAGCCCGCTGATCAGTACGCCGACCATGAGGGTCCCGGCGAACACGAGGAGTAGTACGGTCATCACTTCCTCCTCCGCCGTCCGCCCGGCGCCGCCCGCGGCGGGACCCGGTCAGCGTGTCGCCGACCGAGGCGGGGGTACTGCGGCAAGGGTACGTGCGGGGGATCACCCAACCGGCGTACCGAAGGGGGTCGAGGTGTCCGAGCGGATCGACGTGCAACGCTCCAACCCGGCGTCGGGCAGCGAACAGTCGCTCGGCCAGCTGGTCGCCGGGGCGAGCAGGGAGCTGTCGAACCTGGTGCGCTCGGAGATCGAGCTGGCCAAGCTCGAGGTCAGCGCGCAGGCCAGACGCGCCGGCATCGGCGCCGGCCTGCTCGGTGGCGCCGGCCTGCTCGCCGTACTCGGAGTGGTCTTCGTCTCCTTCGCCGTCGTGTACGGCCTGCACGCACTCGGGCTGCCGCTCGGCTGGGCCTTCCTCATCGTCGGGGTGCTCTACCTCTTCGGTGCCGGCCTGTTCGCGCTGGTCGCCCGGGGCCAGCTTAAGCGCCTGCGCCCGCCCGAGCGCACCATCCGGACCGTCCGCGACGACGTCGAGTGGGCCAAGCACCCGACCGTCACGCCGGCACCGCGCGCCGGCCATCCCACCGCCCCCTGACCGGCCCACCGCCCGATGTGCCAGGCTGCCCGCCATGGGCGGCGCCGAGGAGTCGGCCGTCTACGTCGACGGGCCGTGGGCACACCGCGACATCACCGCGAACGGTGCCCGCTTCCACGCCGCCGAGCTCGGCGAGGGTCCGCTCGTCCTGCTGCTGCACGGGTTCCCGGAGTTCTGGTGGTGCTGGCGGCACGCCCTGGTCGCGCTCGCCGACGCCGGCTTCCGGGCCGTCGCGCCGGATCTACGTGGCTACGGCTCCAGTGACAAGCCCCCGCGCGGCTATGACGCCTTCACGCTGGCCGCTGACTGCGCCGGCATGGTGCGCGCGCTCGGCGAGCGGGACGCGGTCGTGGCGGGCACCGGGTGGGGCGGTCTGCTCGGGTGGTCCATGGCCAGCCTGCACCCCTCCGTCGTACGCCGGCTGGTCGTGCTGGCCGCCGCTCACCCCCGCCTGTTGAGACCGGGGCTGGCCGGTGGGCTTCGCCCGACGCTGGGGACCGGCCGGCAGGTGCTCGGCTTCCAGGCTCCCCGGCTGGCCGAGCGCTACCTGACCCGCGACGATGCCGCGGCGGTGGAGCGGCTGCTGAGCGCGTGGAGCGGGCCGGGGTGGCCCGACGCCGAGACCGCCGGGCGCTACCGGGAGTCGATGCAGATCCCCGGCGTGGCGCACTCATGCCTGGAGTACTACCGATGGGCCGTCCGCTCGCTGGTCCGCTCGGACGGGCTGCGCTACGCCCGCGCGATGGCGCAACCAACGGGCACGCCGACCCTGCAGATCCACGGCAGCGCCGACACGGCGGTGCTGCCGGCAGTCGCCGCCGGCAGCGGCGCGTGGGTCGCGGCCGACTACGAGTGGCATCTGCTCGACGGGATCGGCCACTTCCCACAGGAGGAGGCGCCGGAGCTGGTCAACCGGCTGCTGGTGAGGTGGGCGGAGGTTGTGCCCGATGAGTGAGGACACCGGCGGCCGCGACCGTGATGCGGGGGGACGGGCCCGCAACGCGCGCCCCCGGGACCTCGCCGGCCGGCCGCTGCCGCGCGGCGCCACCGGCGTGCCGCGGCTGCCGGAGGACTTGGTGTTGCCACCGGGCGAGGCGCTGGTCGAGGCGAACCGCCTGCTCGAGGCCGGCTCGCCCTTCGCCGCCCACGAGGTGCTCGAGGGCGCCTGGAAGGCAGCGCCTGCGGCGGAGCGGTCTCTTTGGCAGGGGCTCGCGCAGCTCGCCGTCGGACTCACCCACGCGCAGCGGGGCAACGCGGCAGGGGCGGTCGCGCTCCTGCGCCGGGGCCGCGACCGGATCGCCCCGTACGCGGCGCACCCGCCGCACGGTATCGATGTCGACCGGCTCCTCGTGGCTGCCGACTCCCTTGCCGGCCGGATCGAGACGGCCGGGATGGCGGATCTCCAGGAAGACGATCTGCGGATCGGGCTGACCCGGACCGCGGACGCCTAGTCGCAGCCGCCGGTGCCGACCATCGCGGTCGCGGTGGCGCCGGTCCGCGCGTCGCCGCTCACCTCCGCCGCTGTGAGGGCATAGCCGGTGGCGGGATCGGTGACCCCGGCGGCGAACACCACGCCGTACACCCGCCCGTCCGGTGCGAGCAGCGGCCCGCCGGAGTTGCCGGGCCGCACCAGAGCCCGCAGCGAGTAGACCGACCGCGTCACGGTAGTGCGGTGGTAGATGTCGGGTCCGCGGGCGGTCTGGACGTCGCGGATCCGCGCCGGTTCGGCTCGGAAGGGACCGTTGCGCGGATAGCCGGCCACGACCGCGCTGCCGCCGGCGGGGGCGGGCCCGGCAAACCGCAGCGGGGCGCCCCGCAGGCCTGGAACGGCCAGCACCGCAACGTCGCGGTCGGAGTCGTAGAGCACCACCGTGGCGGCGAGCCAGGGGCCGGCACCGCCGACCTGGACCCGCGGCTCGCGGACGCCGGCGAGCACATGGGCGTTGGTCATCACCCGCTGCGGGGCGTAGCCGAAGCCCGTTCCCTCCAGGCGCCGCGAGCAGGCGGGCGCGACGCCGACGACCTTGACCACCTGGCCACGAGCGATGCGGACCGCCGCCGAGGCGGTGACCTGCGGGTCCGGCGGCGGGACCCGGACGACGCGCTCCCCGCCCAGCCGCCCGAAGACCTGCGGAAGGCCGTCCGAGTCGATCAGTCGCCGGAACGAGGAGAACCAGGTGCGGGCCGCATCCGGCATCAGCGAGTCGGTGGTCGTCAGCACCCGCGACCGCTGCACCTGGCCGGCCAGCGCGGTCATCGACGAGCTTGCGACCGCCGAACCCAGGAGCCAGGCGACCAACAGCAGGGCCGTCGCGCTCACGGCGGCACCGGCGGCCGAGTCGAAGCGCCGCGCCGGCGCCCAGGTGAGACGGCGTCGTACGGCGGCGCCAGCGGCCGCCGCCAGGAGCTGCCCCAGCGCCGCGGCGCCGAGCACCACGGCCAGGCCGGCCATGGCGGGGCTGAGCGCAGACAGGTAACGCGAGGCCAGCTCGGGAGCGAAGTGGACTCCCACCGCCGCCCCGCCGAGGAAGCCGACCAGGGACAGGACACCGACCACGAAGCCCCGGCGGTAGCCGGAGACCGCGAAGGCGGCCGCGGCGAGCACAAGCACCAGGTCGAGCACGTCCCCGCGCACCGACCCAGCGTAGGTGCTGGTCAGCGGACGACGACGGAGCCGGTCATGCCCAGGCGCTCGTGGTAGGTGCACACGAACCGGTAGGTTCCCGGGGCGGTCGCGGTGAAGGTGGCCTCGCGGGTCCGGCCGGCCTCGACGTTGCTGATGCCGAGGTCGGACCCGGCGAAGCGCAGGTTGTGCGGAGTGGTGCCGCCGTCGTGCAGCCGGAGGACCAGCTTGCCCTGGTGCATCTCGACCACGGAAGGCCGGAACCGCAGCCCGTCGTCCACCTCGATCGTGACGACCTGTAGGCCGTCCGCCCGGCTCGAGGCGGCGACCGGCGGGCCGACGGGCCGTTTCGGGTGCGCCCGCGGCGAGTCGCGGTTGCCGCAGGACGTCGAGCCGGCGAGGACCAGGCCGATCACCAGAGCAGCAGCGGCCGGCCGTTTCACGGGGAACCGCCGGCAACCGTCGTCCGCGCCGCCAGCCGGCGCGCCTCGGCCGGCAGCTCTCGGACCGGGCCGGGGGTCCACGGCCGCTCCCATCCGCCGAGCGCGAGCAGCCGGTCGATCAGCCCAGCGGTGAAGCCCCACACCAGCAGGCCGGCCACTTCGAACGCCGGGCCGCTGCGGCCGCTGGGGTGCCGGATGACCACCCGGTGCGACGGCTCGGCGAGCTCGGCGAGCGGCACCCGCACCACCCCAGCCACCTCGGCCCGGTCCACCGGAGCGACGGCCGAGGGCTGCCGCCACCAGGCCAGCACCGGTACGACGACGAACCCGCTCGGCGGCACGGCCAGCGCGGGCAAGGTGGCGAGCACGTCGACCCCGGCGGGGTCCAGGCCGGTCTCCTCCCGCGCCTCCCGGAGCGCGGCGGCGACGGGCCCGTCGTCAGCCGGGTCGACCGCGCCGCCCGGGAAGGCCGGCTGGCCGGCGTGGCTGCGCAGCGCGGCGCTGCGCTCGATCAGCAGCAGGTCCGGGCCGCGCGGCCCCTCGCCGAAGAGCACCAGCACCGCCGAGGGCCGCCCGCCCCCGGGCGGCGCCGGGTACCGGCTGCGCTGCTCGGGGCGGATCGAGCCGGCGGCCGACACCAGCGGCGAGAGCCAGTCGGGTACGCGGGTCACACCCGTACGCCGAGATACCGGTCCACCAGCTGCCGCAGCGCGTCGTAGGTCAGCGCCCGACCGACATAGCGATGGGTGCGGCCCGAGGCCTCGACGAAGTAGGTCACCGGCAGCCCCCGGACCCCGCTGCGGTCGAGCAGCCGGCCCTCGCCGTCGACCACCGAGGGGTAGTGCATGCCGAGGGGCGCTGCGGCACTCAGCGCGTCGCGCTCGGTGTCCTCGGTGAGTACGCCGAGGACCCGCACCCGCCCAGCTGCCGCGGCGTAGAGCCGCTGGAAGGCCGGCACCTCCTCGCGGCAGGGCCCGCACCAGGCCGCCCAAAGGTTGACGACGGTCGGGACGCCGTGCAGGGCACCAAGCCGCACCGGCGGCCCGTCCCCCAGGCAGGGCAGCGAGAGGTCCGGAAGCTGGCTGGGGACGGCCGCCGGCCCGCTGGAGCCCGCGGGGCAGGGCTCGAGCGCGGCCGCCGACTTCAGCTGCGCCGTCGACGCAGGGCGGGCGGCCGGCCGGCTCTCCGCGGACACCTGGGACGTGCAGCCGGTCAGCAGCGCCACGAGCGCCAGCCCGGTGACCGCACGGCCGATCATGCCGGCACCGCCACGCTCGTCGGTCCCTTGACCAGCCGCTCGGCCATCGCGGGGTCGGTCGGCCCCAGACCGTACGACGGACAGAGCCGGGCCACGGCACAGGCGCCACAGGCCGGCCTGCGGGCGTGGCAGACCCGCCGCCCGTGGAAGATCAGCTGGTGCGACAGGTCGGTCCACTGTCGTCGCGGGATGAGCCGGGCCACGTCCCCCTCGACCTTGACCGGGTCCTCCTCCGCCGTCCAGGCGAAGCGGCGTACCAGCCGGCCGAAGTGCGTGTCGACGGTCAGCCCCGGTACGCCGAAGGCGTTGCCGAGGACCACGTTGGCCGTCTTGCGCCCCACTCCCGGCAGCGTCACCAGGTCGGCCAGCCGGCGCGGAACCTCGCCCTCGTACCGCTCGCACAGCGCCGCACCCAGCCCGACCAGGCTCGCCGTCTTGGCCCGGAAGAACCCGGTCGGCCGGATCAGCTCCTCGAGCTCCGCCGGGTCGGCGGCCGCGTAGTCGGCGGCGCTGCGGTAGCGGGCGAACAGCGCCGGCGTGACGCTGTTGACGCGGGCGTCGGTCGTCTGCGCAGACAGGATGGTGGCGACGAGCAGCTGCAGCGGGCTGGCGAAGTCCAGCTCGCAGTGGGCGTCGGGGTGTAGCGCCGCCAGCTCCCGGGCGATCCGACGGGCCCGTCGGGTGCGGGCCAGCGACGACTCCGGACCGGCATCCGGCCCCCGCTTGCCGGATGCTGCGGAGAATGCGGACACCAGGCAACCCTACGTCCGCCACCAGGCTCGCCCGTCCGGGTGACCTGCGCTCAAGCGCCGCTGCGGCGCCGTCGATCCGGCTGTTACGTCGCCACCGCCGTCCGGCGACGGACGAGGAAGCGGAGCGCGAAGTTGACCATCCGACCTGCCCCCGACGGGGCGTCGACGCAAGCCGCCCTGCAGCGCAGCCCCGACTTCGCCTCCCTCGACCTGCCCGCGCTGCGCTCCTACCGGCGCTCTCTGATCGCGGAGGAGCACCGCATCTCCTACTGGCGGCGGATCCTGCAGGCCCGGCTGGACCTGCTCGGTGCCGGCGGCACGGCGGCGATCGGAGGGAACGCCTTGTCGCTGCAACGGCTGCTGGCCCACGACCGCATCGACCAGGGCCGCCAGGCCCTGCTCGACGTGCTGCCCGCGGAGGGCATACCACCACTGCCCGAGCTCGACGAGCTGTGGGCGCAGGACCCGGAGCCGGGTGACGACCAGCACACCTCAAGGTTGCTCGCGGACCTGTCGAAGGCCGAGCGTCAGCTTTCGGCGTACCGCAGTGCGTTGCACCGACGGCTGGCCGCGGCGACGGGCGAGCTCATGGCCCGCTATCGCGAGTCGCCAGGGGACTGCCTGTCCGCCCTGCCGGAGGTGCCGGCACAGGCAGCGCCTTCAAGCGAGTCGTGAACGCCGTGCGGCGTGCCGAGTCCTGACCGGTGTTCCTAGGAGTAGTGATCATGCTTTTGGTCACCGCCGCGTTTCCGCTGCTGCTGCTCAGTCTGATGCTGGGCATGGAGCGGATCGAGCGGCCGCTGCGCAGCCAGGCGATCGCGGAACGCCTGGACGAGTTCCTCGACTCGGCCCGGCCCGAGGAGATCGAGACCTATGTCGCCGAAGGCCTCGGTCCGGCGCTGGACCGCTACTGGCGCCGCCAGCGGCTCAGCCAGCGCCTCGGCGGCCGCTGAGGTCGGCCAGGTAGTCGAGCTGGGCACGGACGCTCTGCTCGGCGGCGGGCCACAGCGCCCGGCTAACGTCGGCGTAGACCCGGCGTACGACCTCCGCCGGCTGCTCGGCACCCTCTTCGACTGCTCGCTGGACCTGCGCCAACCGCTCGGCGCGGTGCGCGACGTAGCTGTCGATCAACGGGACCGCGTCCGTGCGGACCGGCCCGTGGCCGGGGAGCAGCGCGGTAACCGGCGTCTCCGCACACAGCGAACGCAGCCGTTCCAGCGAAGACAGGTAGTCGCCGAGCCGGCCGTCCGGGTGCGCTACGACCGTCCAGCCGCGGCCGAGCAGCGTGTCGCCGGCCAGCAACGACCCGTCCGCCCGTACCAGCAGGCAGACCGAGTCCGCGGTGTGCCCCGGCGTGGCGACGACCTCGAGCTCCAGCCCGTCCAGCGTCACGACGTCGCCGTCTACCAGCCCGTCGGGCCCGATCCGATACGCCGGGTCGAACGCCCGCATGGGAGCGCCGACCGCTGCGGTCAGCCGCTCGGCGCCGTCGGCATGGTCGGGATGCCCGTGGGTGAGCAGCACCAGCGCGATCTGCAGTCCCCGCACCGCCGCTTCCATCAGCACCGCGGTCCGGTGTCGCTCGTCGTCCGGACCGGGGTCGACCAGGACCGCTCGGGTCGCGCCGGGTTCGGCCAGCAGCCAGGTGTTCGTGCCCTCGAGGGTCATCGGGCCAGGGTTGGGCGCCAGCACCCGCTGGGCTCGCGGCGTGGGCCGGTCGGTCATCGGCCCGGCTCGTCCAACTCAAGGCGCGCCCGGTCACCCTCGACGACGATGCGCGGCAGCCTCGGCCGCAGGTCGCGCCCGGCATCGGCGGCATGCAGCACCGCCGCGACGTCGGCGTACGGGAGCAGCTCCTCCAGCGTGACCGCCGTCGGCAACATCAGCTCGACGGCGCCGCGGTCGCGCGCGGCCAGCGCCTCCTCCGGAGAAGCCCACGCCACCCGGTCGGCCTCGCCGCCCACGTCCCGGGTCCGCTGCCCGACCGGCAGCGCCGCGACGAAGAACCGGGTGTCGTAGCGACGCGGCTCGATCTCCGGGGTGATCCAGTGTGCCCACGGCCGCAGCAGGTCCGAGCGCAGCACCAGCCGGCGACGTTCCAGCAGCACGGCCAACGACAGCGAGCGGTCGAGCAACGCCCGACGGTCGGCCTCCCAGCTCTCGGCGCGGGTGTCGGCGACCACCTCGGCGGCAGAGGCACCCGCCAGCAGCACGCCGGCCTCCTCGAAGGTCTCGCGGACGGCGGCGCACACGAGCGAGCGGGCCAGCGACTCGTCCGCGTTGAGCACAGAGGCCCACTCCGCGGGCGGGCGGCCGGCCCACGCGGACGCCGGCAGGTCGGCGTCGCGCGGGTCCACCGAACCGCCGGGAAAGACGTGCATGCCGGCGGCGAAGGCCATCGAGACCACCCGGCGCAGCAGGTAGACCTCGACACCGGTCCCGGCCTCGGCGTCCCGCAGCAGGATCACGGTGGCCGCTGCCCGCGGCACCGCCGGGACCAGCGACCCGGCGGCCAGCGCCCTCGCCCGCTCGGCGGTCCCCGGGGGCAAGGCCGCCGGGACCGCCAGGTCGTCGGTCACGTCGACAGCCCCTGGTCGGCCCTCGACCCGTACGGCGGCGCGAAGAACACCAGCAGGGCCAGGTCCTCCGCCACGTCGGTGAACCGGTGCTCCTCGCCGGCCGGTACGTGGACCACCGATCCCGGCGCCACGGCGGCCGACTCGCCGCCGGCGTGCAGCGTCGCCCGCCCCTGCGCCACGACGTAGATCTCATCCTCCGTGTGCGGCGACTGGTCGTCCACGCCGCCGGCGGGGATGGAGTAGGTGCCCACGCTGAAGTCAGCGACCCGCAGGTGCTCGGCGTAGTGGTTCGGCTCGCCGTCGGGTGCCGTGAAGTCCCCGGCGCCGGCCAGCACCTCCATCGCTCAGCCGACCTCGACGACCAGCTCGACCTCGACAGGAGCGTCGAGCGGCAGGGCCACCACACCCACGGCGCTGCGGGCGTGCCGGCCGGCGTCGCCGAACACCTCGCCGAGCAGCTCGCTGGCGCCGTTCACCACGCCGGGCTGTCCGGTGAAGTCCGGCGCGCTCGCGACGAAGCCGACCACCTTGACGACCCGGCGTACGGCGGAGAGATCCCCGACCTCGGCCTTGATGGCGGCCAGCGCGTTGAGCGCGCAGGTGCGGGCCATGTCCTTGGCCTGGTCGGCGCCGACCTCCGCACCCACCTTGCCGGTCGCTGGCATCTTCCCGTCCACCATCGGCAGCTGGCCCGACGTCCAGACCAGGTTGCCGTTGCGCACCGCGGGCACGTAGGCCGCCACCGGCGGCACGACGGGGGGCAGCGTCAGGCCGAGCTCGGCCAGCCGCTCCTCGGGCGCGCTCACGGTCGGGGTCGCTTCAGGTAGGCGACCAGCTGGTCGGGGTTCGGACCGGGCACCACGGCCACGAGCTCGAAGCCGTCCTCACCCCAGTTGTCGAGGATCTGCTTGGTCGCGTGCACGAGTAGTGGCACGGTCGCGTACTCCCACTTCTGCATGGCGGCGACAGTACCGACCGCGCCCGGTGTCCGGTCAGCGCCGGCAGACGGACGACGGCGCGACCTGCACCAGTCCCTCGCCAGTCACCGCGTACAGGGCCTCGGGATCCGCCACCAGCGTGCCGGTCGAGAGCCGGCGAACGCCGAGGACGGTTCCGTCCGCCGGATCGACACAGCTCAACATGGCCCTTCTGGCGTTCGTGACCCACAGCTCGTTGCCACCGGGCCATACGTGGAGGCCGCGATCATGCAATTGGCCGATATCTCCCGGCTCCCGCTCCGCGAGCGTGCGGCGGTCCAGGCGGTAGATGTCGGACGGCCCGTCCCCGGAGCCGCTCGCGGCCCACAACGCGGCGCCGACCGGCGCAACGCTGGGGTCATCGAGCCCCCGCCGTGCGAGCTGCCTGCCGGTGCGCGCGTCCAGAGCGATGACGGCGCCCCGCAGCTCGTCGGCAACGCGTGCGTACAGCACCTGGCCGGACGGATCGACGGTCAGGCCGAAGATCGGGCGGCCGAGGTGCAGCCGACCGAGGACGCGACCGTCAACGGCGTTCAGCTGGTAGAGCGTCGATTCGGCTCCCGCCCACAGCGTCTGGCCGCTCACGGCCACCACCTGCGGAGGATCGACCGGCAGCTGGACCGTCCGACGCACCGCCAGCGTGCGCCGGTCCAGCTGCAGCAGCGCGTAGGCACTGAATGCATCGCCGCTGGTCGTCAGCCAGAGCGTGCCGGCCGGACCGAGAGCCACCGTCGTCGGCAGGTTGGGCAGCGTCACCTGGCGGACCACCTGCCCCGTGGAGCGCTCGACGCGGGCGATGCCAAACGGTCCGGGTGCGGCGGATCCGCCGACGGCATAGATGGCTTGGGCATCCATCGTCAAGGCGGCGACTCCGTCGAGAGGTAGCGAGATCCGCCGTACGACCTGAGCGTCTGGGATGCCGGTCACCACAGGCGTCGGTCGCTGGGCGCCGGCCGGCGCATCGCGGTCGCGCTCACCGACGTCAGCGACGACGAGACCGGCGCCAACCACTGCCGCAGTGCACGTAGCAACAGCCGCCATCACCGTCCGCCGCCGACGTCGAAGATGACCGACCCCGTGCAGTGCATCGTCAATCGAGTTAGGGGCCGGCGGCAGCTCCCGAGCCGGATCATGCAGGGTCGACCGAAGCAGTTCCTCGAGCGGAGTCACGGTCGGACCTCCTGGTCGGAGTCGGTGAATTCGGTCAGCAGGCGCAGCTTCTCCAGCGCCTTGGCGGCCTGGCTCTTGACCGTCCCGCGAGAGCATCCGAGCGTCTCTGCGATCTCGGCCTCGGACAGCTCCGAGTAGTACCGGAGCACCAGTACGGCGCGCTGCCTCGGCGGCAGGGTGGCCAGGGCCCGCCACATCCGGTCGCGGTCGTCGTACGCAGCCTCCGCCGAGCGGGGGTCCGCTACCTCCGGCACCTCCGCGGTCGGTGCCTCCCGCCACGGGCGACCGCGCCAGTGGTTCGCCCGCAGGTTCACCATGGTTCGGCGCACGTAGCCCTCGGGGTTGTCCTGGCGGCGGATCCGCGACCAGGACAGCGCGGTACGGGTCAGCGCGTCCTGAACCATGTCCTCGGCTGCCGTCGGGTTACCGGTCAGCAGGTGCGCGAAGCGCAGCAGCGACGGGAGCCGGGCCGCGGCGAAGTCGCGGAACGCTCGCTCGGCCGCCGGATCCACGTTGCTCCCCTCGCCGCAACCAAGGACAGCACGGGCAGGTCGTCGGTTGCCCTCCCGCGGCCATCAACGACGGCCCGGACACCTGACCATCCGAGCCGGACGGGTGGTCCGTCCGGGCCGACTACCTGGTGGATATATCCATATCCGGAGACAACTCAAGTTCGGCGGGGCAGCCGGTCGGCTGCCCCGCAACCACCAGAATCCCGGTCACAGCTGGCCGATCAAGCCGCCGAGCAGCCAACCCGCTCGAGGTCAGGCGGAGACCCGCCGGCGCAGCCGCGCGCGCTGGAGCTCGTTGAGGCCGCCCCAGATGCCGTGCGACTCCCCCGCCCGCAGCGCGTAGCCCAGACACTCCGTAGCCACCGGGCACGACCGGCACAGCGCCCGGGCCACCGCCTCCCGGGTGTCCTTCTCCGGCTTGCGCTCGAAGTGGTTCGGGGGAAAGAAGTACGTCGCGTTGGCGTTGCAGCAGGTCGCCAGCGCACGCCAGTCGTGCTCGCCCGCGGCGGCCGCCGGGCGGTGGTCCGTCATGCCGGTTGGGTTCGCCGTCCGCGCCCATTGTCCTGCGCCGGGCCGGATCGCAGCCGGCCTCTACGCTGGCCGGCCGTGGGTGACTTCGACGGCGTACGCCTGCATGTCGTCACCGGCAAGGGCGGGACCGGCAAGACCACGGTCGCCGCCGCGCTGGCCTTGGCCCTGGCCGCGGGCGGCCGGCGGGTGCTGCTGAGCGAGGTCGAGGGCCGCCAGGGGCTCGCCCAGCTCTTCGACGTTCCGCCCCTGCCGTACGAGGAACGCCGGGTGGCACTCGCCCGCGGCGGTGGCGCGGTCCACGCGCTCGCCGTCGACCCCGAGGACGCACTGCTCGAGTACCTCCAGATGTTCTACAACCTCGGACGCGCGGGGAAGTCGCTCAAGCGGTTCGGTGCCGTCGACTTCATCACCACGATCGCCCCCGGCATGCGCGACGTGCTCCTCACCGGAAAGGTGAAGGAGGCCACGACCCGCCGAGTCGACGGCCGGCCGAGCTATGACGCCGTGGTGATGGACGCGCCGCCCACCGGCCGGATCGCCCGGTTCCTCAACGTCAACTCCGAGGTGGCCGGGCTGGCGCGGATGGGTCCGATCCGCGGCCAGGCCGAGGGGGTCATGAGGCTGCTGCGGTCACCGGCCACGGCCGTGCACCTGGTCACCCTGCTCGAGGAGATGCCGGTCCAGGAGACCGTGGACGGCGCGGCGGAGCTCGCAGCGGCCCGGCTGCGGATCGGCGCAGTGATCGTCAACCGGATCCGCGAGCCGCTGCTGCAGCCGGCCGACCTGGTGCGCGCCGCCGACGCGAGCCTCGACCGCGCGGAGCTGGAGCGGGGGCTGGTGGCTGCCGGCATCCGTCCCGGCCGCAGCACGGTCGACGCCCTGCTGGCCGAGGCCGGCGACCATGCCCGACGGGTCAGCCTGGAGGAGCGGGAGCGGGACAAGCTGGGTGCACTGGGGCGGCCGACGTACGAGCTGCCGCTGTTGACGGAGTCGGTCGACCTCGGCGCGCTCTACCGGCTGGCGGACCTGCTCTGCGAGCAGGGAGCCGCGTGAGCGCACGCGCCGTTCGGGCCCGGCCCGAACCGCCCCGGCTGCGCATCGACCCGGTCCTCGACAGCGAGCGGATCCTCGTCTGCTGCGGCGCCGGCGGCGTCGGCAAGACCACGATGGCGGCGGCACTGGCCCTGCGGGCGGCCGAGCGCGGTCGCACGGTCGTCGTGCTGACCATCGACCCGGCCCGGCGGCTGGCCCAGTCGCTCGGCCTGTCCCAGCTCGACAACACCCCCCGCCGGGTGGCCGGCATCGACGCCTCGGCCGGCGGTGAGCTGCTGGCGATGATGCTGGACATGAAGCGCACCTTCGACGAGATCGTCGAGACGCACACCGAGCCCGGCCGGGCCCAGCAGATCCTGGCCAACCCCTTCTACCAGTCGCTGTCGTCGAGCTTCGCCGGCACCCAGGAGTACATGGCGATGGAGAAGCTCGGCCAGCTCCAGGCCGCCGGGAGCTACGACCTGATCGTCGTGGACACGCCTCCCACCCGCTCTGCGCTGGACTTCCTCGATGCCCCCCAGCGGCTGTCCCGCTTCCTCGACGGCCGGGTGCTACGGGTCTTGACCGCCCCGGCAAAGGCCGGCGGGCGCACCTACACCAGGCTGCTGACGGCTGGTGTTGGTGCTTTCAGCTCCGTGCTGACCAAGGTCGTCGGTACAGCGCTGCTGGCCGACCTCAGCACGTTCGTCGCCTCGTTGGAGACCATGTTCGGGGGCTTCCGGGAGCGGGCCGACGCGACCTACCGGCTGCTGAAGTCGCCGGGTACGGCGTTCGTCGTGGTCGCCGCGCCAGAAGGCGACGCCCTCCGCGAGGCCTCGTACTTCGTCGACCGGCTCGCCGCGGAGTCCATGCCACTGGCGGGCCTGGTGCTCAACCGGGTGCACGCCAGCGCCATCGCCGGGCTGCACGCCGAGCGCGCCGTGGCGGCGGTGGAGACGCTCGAGGAGGAGGGCGGACACCCGCTGGCCGCCGGGGTGCTGAAGGTGCACGCCGAGCGGGTAACGATCGCGGCCCGCGAGCGACGCCTGCTGGAGCGGTTCACGGCCGCCCATCCGTCCGTGCCGGTCAGCGAGGTGGGCGCGCTCGCCGGCGACGTTCACGATCTCGACGGGCTGCGCCAGGTGGCCGAGGACCTCGCCAAACCTGAGGCCGCGGCTCCCCCCGCCTGACGAATTTTCTGATCAGACGGCCCGCTGCAGCGACTTGCCGGTCGTCTCGAACTCCCGCCGGGCCGTCTCGAGCAGCTGACGCCAGGAGGTCACGTTGGGCCGGCGGCGCAACAGGGCCCGGCGCTCGCGCTCGGTCATGCCGCCCCACACCCCGAACTCGACCCGGTTGTCCAGAGCGTCGGACAGGCACTCGGTCCGCACCGGGCAGCCCATGCATACGATCTTCGCGCGGTTCTGGGCGGCACCCTGCACGAACAGCTCGTCCGGGTCGGTGCTCTTGCAGGCGGCGCGGGTCGTCCAGTCCGTCACTACCATCAACGTGTCTCTCTGGAGCAGGGTGTAGGCCTGGGGGGAAGCCGAGGCCGGCCGGCACCTCGCCGTCGTAGTTAGAACGGTACGAACGGGACGCGGGTGACGTCAGCCCCCGTTCGGCCCATCTTGGAATGGCTCGTTGGAGCCATCCGGGGACGGCGGTCGTCGTGGCGCCCGCGCGTGCGGTCGCACCCGCAGCGGGCGCCGTACCCTCATCCCATGCCCTTCCTGGCGGCGGTGCGCAGCTACGCCGACGAGCCAGCGGTCGATCCGCTGCTGGCGCGGACCACCAAGCTGCTCGCACTCAGCACGGTCACCGGCGTACTGGCCGCCGGGCTGCTGATGCCGGTCGTCGGCGGACTGGGGCTGGCCGCCAAGAGCGGCGCCGACTCCTTCTCGCTGCTGCCCAGCGAGCTGCGGGCATCGCCGCTGGCGCAGCCGTCGCGCATCCTGGCCGCCGACGGGTCGACGCTGGCCACCTTCTACGACGAGAACCGCATCAACGTCACGCTGGCCCAGGTGCCACCCGTGATGCGCAACGCGCTGATCGCGATCGAGGACGCCCGCTTCTACCAGCACAACGGCCTGGACCTGAAGGGCCTGGGACGCGCCCTGGCCACGAACAGCACCGCGGGCAGCGTAAGGCAGGGCGGCTCGACGATCACCCAGCAGTACGTCAAGAACGTCCTCATCGAAAGCGCGACGAACGACGCGGAGCGCCGGGCGGCGTCGGAGAAGAGCGTGGCGCGCAAGCTGCGCGAGGCGCGCTACGCGCTGGCCCTCGAGCAGCAGCTGAGCAAGGACCAGATCCTCGAGCGGTACTTCAACATCGCTTACTTCGGCGGCGGCGCGTACGGCGTGGGCAGCGCCGCTCGGCTCTACTTCGGTACGCCGGTCAACCGGCTCACCCTTGGCCAGGCGGCGGTGCTGGCCGGGGTGGTCCGCAACCCGACGGCGTACGACCCGATCCGCAACCCGAAGGACTCCCTGGCCCGGCGCAACACCGTGCTCGCCCGGATGCGGGACGTCGGCTACATCACCCCGGCGCAGGAGCAGCAGGAGTCGGCTCGGCCACTCGGGCTGCACGTCAACCGGACGGCCAACGGCTGCGAGGGCACCGTCGCGCCCTTCTTCTGCGACTACGTGCGCAACGAGATCCGCAACGACCCGGCCCTGGGTGGCGACAAGCAGCAGCGCCATCTGCTGCTGTACCGCGGCGGCCTGACGATCCGTACGACGCTCGACCCCAAGGTCCAGCGGGCCGCGCAGCAGGCCGTCGACTCCGCCGTACCCAGGACCAGCCCTTTCGCCGCGGCGGTCGACGTCGTCGAGCCGGGCACCGGGCGGATCAAGGCGATGGCGGTCAACCGCACGTTCGGCAACGCGAAGGGCCAGACGGAGGTGAACCTGGCCACCGGCGGCAGCACGGGCGTCCAGGCCGGGTCGACGTTCAAGGTCTTCGTCCTCGCGGCCGCGCTCCAGGCCGGCATGCCGCTGTCGCTGCGGATCAACGCGCCGCAGAAGTACACGTCGAAGGTCTTCAAGCTCGAGGACGGCAAGACGCCGTACGAGCCCAGCAACGCCGGCGACAGCGAGGCCGGGGTCTTCGACATGGTGAACGCCACCTGGGAGTCGGTGAACACCTACTACGTGCAGCTGGAGGAGCGCACCGGGCTCGAGCGACCGGCCGACATCGCGGAGGCGACGGGGATGCGCCGGATGGACCGAGACCTGCTGTCCCATCGCCTCTACCGCATCCCGAGCTTCACCTTGGGCACGAACACGATCAGCCCGCTGGCGCTCGCCAACGCCTATGCGACCTTCGCCGCGCACGGCCGCTACTGCAAGCCGCTGGCGGTGGTCTCGGTGACAGACGGACGCGCGCGGAAGTACCAGACGGCGCAGGAGAGCTGCAACCAGGCCCTCGAGCCGGGAGTCGCCGACACGGTCACCGCGGTGCTGCGCGGGGTCATCGACGGCCCCAACCCCAGGCGCACCGGCACCGGCGCCTCGATCGGGCGGCCGGCGGCCGGTAAGACCGGGACCCTGCAGGGTTTCGCGGGCGCGCTGTTCGCCGGCTACACACCCCAGCTCGCCGCCGCGGTGTGGATGGGCGACCCGTTCGGTCGGCTGCCGCTGCGCAAAGTGACGATCAACGGCAAGTTCTACAAGCAGGTGTACGGCGGCACGCTGCCGGCGCCGATCTGGCGCGCCACGATGGCGGCCGCGCTGGCCGGCGTACCGGTGGTCGACTTCGCCCCCGCCGACCCGAAGGTCGCCGGTGGACGGCGGATTGCCGTCCCGGCGCTGCGGGGCCTCTCGCCCGCCGACGCGCTGGCGGTGCTGCGGGAGGCCGGCTTGGGTGGCGTGGTCTCGTCGAACCGGGTGCCGGCCGGCGGGGTGCCGGGAACGGTGGGGTTCACCCGGCCGGGAACCGGGGCCGGCCTGGTCCCCGGCACGTTGGTGACCATCTACCTGACCAACGGCAGGACGCCACCGCCACCTCCACCGCCACCGCCGTCGCCGACGCCACCTCCGTCACCGTCGCCCGCGCCGTCACCGTCGCCGTCGCCGTCGAAGGGACCGCCGCCCAAGCCGTCGCCACGGCCCACCAGCCCGCCGCCGAACGGCTAGACCGATGCGGCTACGTTCCGCCCTGCCGCTGGCAGTGGGAGGCGCTGGAGCGGCGACTCTCGGCTATGCCGCGGGGTACGAGGTCCGCTCCTTCCGGCTCCGCAACGCCGAGGTACCGGTGTTGCGTCCGGGCGCCCGGTCGCTGCGCGTTCTGCACGTGTCCGACCTGCATCTGACTCCGGACCAACGGTCCAAGGTGCGCTGGGTCCGCGCCCTGGACCGGCTGGCGCCGGACCTGGTGGTCAACACCGGCGACAGCATCGCCCACCGGGACGCCGTGCCAGCTCTGCTGGAGGCGTTGGGGCCGCTGCTCGACCGGCCGGGTGCGTTCGTGCTGGGCTCCAACGACCGGTTCGCGCCGGTGCCGAAGAACCCGGCGCGCTATCTGCTGCCGGACAGCGGCAGGAACCACCTCGGCGCCCCCCTGCCCTGGCGCGAGCTCCGCGACTCGATGGCCGCCGCCGGATGGGCCGACCTCACGAACGCTCAGGCCCGGCGAAAGGTCGGCGGCCTCGACGTGGCGCTCGCGGGCGTGGACGACTCGCACATCGGCCTCGACCGGTACGACGTGGTGGCCGGTCCGGCCGATCCGGCCGCCGACCTGTGCCTCGGTGTCCTGCACTCACCGGAGCCGAGGGTGCTCGACCGGTTCGCGGCCGACGGGTACCGGCTGCTGCTCGCCGGCCACACGCACGGCGGCCAGCTGCGGGTGCCGTTCATCGGCGCCCTGGTCACCAACTGCGGGCTCGATCGGGGTCGGGCCCGTGGGCTGTCGCGCTGGGGTGCCGGTACCGGTGATGGTGCGGACCCGGCTTGGCTGCACGTCTCGGCCGGGCTCGGCACCTCGCCGTACGCGCCGGTCCGGTTCGCCTGCCCGCCGGAAGCGACCCTGCTCACCCTGGTGCCCACCGGGTAGACTCCCCCCGGTCGCGGGATGTGGCGCAGCTTGGTAGCGCGCTTCGTTCGGGACGAAGAGGTCGTGGGTTCGAATCCCGCCATCCCGACTCAGGACGATCAGGCCGAAGCAGACAATGCGGTCGGCATTGTGATCGATCGTCCATTGGCTTCCTAGCCGAACCTGCCGATGCAGATGGCATGTCCGCCTCCGCCGGGGTCGAGCCACGATGGCCGGGCCGGGACCCGGCCGCGCTGGCGGCCGCGCTGGCGCGGGCGGAGACCGTCGACGACGCTTGTACGGCGGTGGTCGACCATCTGGTGCGCCTCGGGCTGGCCATGCCCTCGCTCTACCTGGAGCGCGGGAACCGGCTGCGCTGCTACGCCGTCCGGGGCTACTGGCAGGTCTTCGACGGCATGCCGGCCGACGCGGGCGTGATCGGCCGCACGTACCGAACCGGCCTCCCGGCCGTCGTCCACGGCGTGAGCGGTAACAGCCAGTACCTCGAGGCGGTGCCCGGTGTCGTGGACGAGGTCTGCGTTCCGATCCGGCTCGGCCACCGTGTCGTGGGGGCACTGAACGTCGAAAGCACCACGGGGCTGGGCGCCGACTCCCTCGGCCTGGTCGCCGACGTGTCGGAGGCCTTCGCCGGCCGGCTGGCGGAGCTCGGCGGGCCACCGCGGGAGTCGACGGCCCAGCGGCTGGCCCGGCACGCGACGTCGCTGGCCGGCGTCGAGGAGGCTCGGGCACTCGAGGCCGCCGTGCTGGGGGCGGCGACCGACCTCTGCGGGATGGACTCCGCCGTACTCGTGCGGCTGGTGCCGGGCGGCCTGCTGCGGGTGGCGGCTTCGGTCGGCGCGGTGGGCACGGACTTCGCCGCGATGGCCAGCCATGAAGCCCTCGCCCAGGTCGCCAGCTGGGTGGAGCGGGGGACCTCGAGCTGGTCGCTGGGCGACCCGGACGGCTATGGGTTCCCGGGGCACGAGGCGCTCAAGGCGGTGGGTGCTGCCACCGTGATCGTGGTGCCGCTGGTTGCGGCCGGCGAGCGGCTCGGCGTACTGATGACCGCGCAGCGGGACCGCGTCGTGCCTGCCACCGAGACCGTCGAGCTGCTGGAGCTGCTCGGTGCCCACGTGGGCACCTGTCTGCGCACGCTGCAGGCTCTCGAGGAGCTGCGGCTGCAGGCCAGCCGCGACCCGCTGACCGGGCTCGGTCACCACGCCACCTACCAGGCCGCCCTCCGGACCGCCCTTGCCAACCCCGTCGAGGACGAGCAGGTCGCCGTGATCATGCTGGACCTCGACCGCTTCAAGTCCGTCAACGACGACTTCGGGCACCTGGTCGGCGACCGGCTGTTGCGGGAGAGCGCGGGCGTACTGGCCACCGCGTTGCGGCGGGAGGACCGGTTGTTCCGCATCGGCGGCGACGAGTTCTCGGCCGTGATCCCGGTGGCCGGGGTGGACGAGGCCTACGCGGTAGCGCAGCGCATGCGGGCGGCCGTCCGGACGAGCCTGCCCGGTACGACGGTCTCGGTCGGAGTCGCCCTCGCCGACCCGGGCGAGGATCCAGCCTCGGTGGTGGCCCGCGCCGACCAGGCGCTCTACGCCGTCAAGCGCGCCGGACGCGACGGGGTCCGGCTCGCCGCCGGACCCGACGCTCTGCGGCCGGCCGCCGGCTGATGCCACCCACGGCGATGGCCCAAGATGGCGTCATGACGACCACTTCGAGCTCCGAGCCGGCGTACGACGACGAGGTCACCGGGCGCTGGCAGGCGCGCTTTCGTGCCACCCGGACCACACTGCCGCAGTGGGCCCGCTCCGCCCCGGACCGCTGCCTGTATGCGAGCAACGCCTCGGGGACCTTCGAGATCTACACCTGGGACCGGACCGCCGGCGCACACCGGCAGGTGACCGACCGGCGCAACGGCACCTACACCGGCGCCCTGGAGCCGGGCGGCGAGGCGGTCTGGTGGTTCGCCGACACCGACGGGGACGAGTTCGGCGTCTGGCAGCGGCAGCCGTTTCCCGGCGGCCCGGACCAGCCGGCCGCTCCCTCGCTGGAACCGGCGTACCCCAGCGGCCTGGCCATCGGACCCACCGTGAGCGCGGTCGGCCGCTCCACCGACGACGGCGTCCGGATCTGCCTGCTGGCGCCCGGCCAGCCGGCACGCGAGGTCTACGCCGCGAACCAGGACGCCCACGTCGTCGCCCTGTCGCGGGACGAGGCGCTGCTGTGCATCTCCCACAGCGAGCACGGCGACGCGCTGAAGCCGGCGCTTCGGGTGCTGCGGCTCGCCGACGGGTCCACGCTCGCCGACCTGTGGGACGGCCCCGGCAAGGGACTCGAGGGGGTGGACTTCTCGCCGGTCGAGGGCGACCCGCGGGTTCTCGCCGTCCACGAGCGGTCCGGTCCGCGGCGACCGCTGCTGTGGAACCCCGCCACCGGCGAGGAGCGGGCGTTCGACCCCGACCTTCCCGGCGAGGTGGAGGCCGACTGGTACGCGGATGGGAGCGCGCTGCTGCTGCGCCACGACCATCGCGGCCGCAGTGAGCTCTACCGCCAGCCGCTGGACGGCGGCCCGCTCGAGCGGCTCGACACGCCGGCCGGCACGGTGATGGGAGCAACTGCCCGGCCGGGCGGCGAGGTCGAGTTCCTCTGGTCCTCCGCCGCCGAGCCGTCGCAGGTGCGGGCCGTGGGCGGCAGCTCGGCGCTGCTGCCCCCGGCCGTCGCGGCGCCGCCGTCGGTCCCGGTGGAGGACGTGGACGCCGACGGTCCGGGCGGCCCCGTGCACGGGTTGCTCGCCCGGCCGGCCGGCGTGGCGCCGTACCCGGCGGTCTTCCTGACCCACGGCGGGCCGATGTGGCACGACAGCGACGCTTTCATGGCCGACCGGGCGGCCTGGGTCGACTGCGGGTATGCCGTCGTGCACGTCAACTACCGCGGCTCCACCGGCTACGGCGCTCCGTGGCAGGACGCGATCATCGGCCGGCCCGGGCTCACCGAGCTGGAGGACATCGCGGCCGTCCGCGACAAGCTGGTCGCCGACGGGGTCGTGGACCACTCCCGGTTGGTGCTGGCCGGAGCCTCCTGGGGGGGTTACCTCACCCTGCTCGGTCTCGGCACCCAGCCGGACGCCTGGGCGGCCGGGATCGCCAGCGTGCCGGTGGCCGACTACGTCGCGGCGTACGAAGACGAGATGCAGGCGCTGCGCGACACCGACCGGTCCATCTTCGGCGGCTCGCCGGAGGAGGTGCCCGAGGTCTACGAGCGCTGCTCGCCGATCACCTACGTGGACGCCGTACGGGCGCCCGTCCTGGTCCTCGCCGGCGCCAACGACCCGCGCTGCCCGATCCGCCAGATCGAGAACTACCTGGACCGCCTGGGCGAGCTCGGCAAGGAGCACGAGGTCTACCGGTACGACGCGGGGCACGGCTCGCTGGTCGTCGAGGAGCGGATTCGGCAGATGACTGCGGAGATCGACTTCGTCCGCCGGCACCTGCCGTCGTGACCGTCGCGGCCGTCCAGGGTCAGCCCGGCCGCAGGAAGTACCCCTCGCCGTCGACGACCAGGTGCACCGTGCCGAACGACGCGTTGTAGATGCTCACCGTGCCGCTGCTGGAAAGCCCCGCGAGAGCAAACCCGGTAACGGTCTTACCGGCCTCGAACGACACCGCGCTGGTCGCCGCGGCAGAGGCAACCTTGAGGTAGCCCCGTCCCGTCGGTTGGGTGACCGTCACGGACAGGGCCGCGCCGTAGGAGCCGGCGGGCACCGGCGGGCACCGGCAACCTGGAAGACGAAAGAAGAGTGCGGCGCGACCGCTGCCGTCGAGCCGCCGGTGCCGAGCCCGGTCCTGGTGTCGACGAGCCGCGAGGGTGACTGCGCCGCGAAGAGGCTGCCATCGTCGTCCACGACATTCGGCTCCCGGTCGACCACCACGTCGATGCAACCCGGCGAACCGTTGTAGAGCGTCACCGTCCCGGTGTCGGCCGAGCTCACGACCGTCGTCGCGGTCACGGTCTCGCCCCGAGGCGAAGCTCAGCATTGACGTCGAGGTGTTGATACCCGACGAGGCCGAGAGCCAGCCGCTGGCCGTCGGGCCGGTAACGGTGACCCACACAGCCGCCTACTTTGGAGATGTAGAAGTCCGGTATTGGCACGAAGAGCAAGCCGCGCGGCGGAACCCGGCTCCTGGCCACTCCGAGGCCGATCCGGGTGTCGGCGATACGTCGGGTGAGCCGAATTGGGGCCCGGCGCTCCCGCCGCCGAACTGCGTAGAGAAGCCGGTTGAGTCGATCACGAGGTCGATCGAGCCGGGCGAGTGGTTGTAGACGACGAAGCCGTCCTGGCCCTCCATCGTCAGCGTCGTCACCGCGGCCGTGCGAATCTCACCCGGCGAGAAGCTCAGCGCCGTGGTCGCGGTGGCCGCCGTCGGACCCACCCCGAGTGACCCGTAGGCCGAGGGGCGGACGACGGTCACGCTGAGGACGACGGCCTGCGGCCCGGTGCGATCGAAAGGCTTGATCGTCAGGGAGCCGTACGCCGGAATGCGGCCCTTGGGGACACCCCAGTCCCGGCTGCCGATCCGCGTGTCAGCCAGCCGACCTGGCGCATGGGGCACGAAGGAGAGCGGCGGCGAGGAGATCACCGCGGCCGCCGGGATGCCAGCCGCGGTTGCGGCGCCGGCTGGCGGGACGAGCGCGACCCCGGCGGCGAGCGCTACGGCGGCGGCGACGGTAGGTGGGCGGGAATCATGGCGTGCCCTCTTGTTCGCTCAGCTCGGCGGCGACCAGCTCGCCGATCTGGAGTGTATTGAGCGCGGCTCCCTTGCGCAGGTTGTCGCCGCAGAGAAAGAGGTCGAGCGAGCGGGGGTCGTCGAGCGACTGCCGGATCCGCCCGACCCAGGTCGGGTCGGTGCCCACGACGTCGACCGGAGTCGGGAACGCAGCGACCGCCGGGTCGTCGAGCACCGCGACACCCGGTGCCGACTCGAGCACGGCACGGGCCGCCGCCGCCGTCACCGGCGCGGCGAAGCTGGCATGCAGCGCCACGGAGTGGGTGGTCACCACCGGCACCCGGACGCAGGTGGCCGACACCGCCAGCTCCGGCAGCCCCAGGATCTTCCGCGTCTCGTCGCGCACCTTGACCTCCTCCGACGACCAGCCGGCGTCGCGGACGGAGCCGGCCCATGGCACCACGTTGAGCGCCAGCGGGGCCGGGAACGGACCGAGCGAACCGCCGACCACCCGCCGTACGTCGCCCGGCCGGGTGCCGAGGTCACGGTCGCCGGCCACCTTCTGCAGCTGGTCGCGGAGCGTGTCCGCGCCGGCCTGGCCCGCACCCGAGGCCGCCTGGTAGGACGCCACGACGATCGCCTTCAGGCCGAAGGCGCGGTGCAGCGCTCCCAGCGCTACCGCCATTGACAGGGTCGTGCAGTTCGGGCTGGCGACGATGCCGCGCGGTCGGGACGTCACCGCCGCCGGGTTGACCTCCGGTACGACGAGCGGCACGTCCGGCGCCATCCGGTACGCGGCCGAGTTGTCGACGACGACGGCACCGGCCCGCACCGCGACGGGCGCCCACTCGGTCGACACCGCGTCGGGCACGTCGAACATCGCCACGTCGACACCCTCGAAGACGGGCACCTCCAGCGCCCGCACCTCGACCGGCTCGCCGCGCACCGAAAGGCGCCGGCCAGCCGACCGTGGCGAGGCGACCAGGCGGATCTCTCCCCAGACGTCTGGCCGGCCGGCCAGCACGTCGAGCAGCACGGTGCCGACGGCGCCGGTCGCGCCGACGACGGCCAGCGTGGGCGCGCGCGTCACCGGCCGCTCCCGCCGTACACGGCGGCGACCCCGTCCGCTGCGCCGAGACCGAACGCGGCGTGCACCGCGGACACCGCGGTCGGCACGTCGGCCTCCCGGCAGACGACCGAGATCCGGATCTCCGAGGTGGAGATCACCTCGACCGACACCCCGGCGTCGGCGAGGGCACCGAAGAACGTCGCGTACACCCCGGGCTCCGAGCGCATGCCGGCTCCGACCAGCGACACCTTGCCGACCGCGTCGTCGTAGAGCACGCCTTCAAGGTCGAGCTCGTCGCGGACCTTCTCCAGCGCGGTGACTGCCCCCGGACCGTCGAGCTGCGGCAGAGTGAAGGAGACATCGGTGCGGCCGGTAGTGACCGGGGAGACGTTCCGCACGATCATGTCCAGGTTGACCTGCGCGTCGGCCAGCACGCGGAACAACGCAGCCGCGGTCTCCGGCCGGTCCGGCACCCCGACCACGGTCACCTTGGCCAGGCTGCGGTCGTGCGCCACCCCGGAGATGATCGCCTGCTCCACGGAGCCCTCCTGCGGTACGTCGGTGACCCAGGTGCCCGGCGCGGAGACGAACGACGAGCGCACGTGCACCGGGATCGCGTGCCGCCGGGCGTACTCGACGCAGCGGACCATCAGCACCCTGGCCCCCGCGGCGGCGAGCTCGAGCATCTCCTCGTAGGTCACCCGTGTCAGCCGGCGCGCCGTGGGGACCAGCCGCGGGTCGGCGGTGAAGACGCCGGCCACGTCGGTGTAGATCTCGCAGACCTCGGCGCCCAGGGCGGCCGCCAGGGCGACCGCGGTGGTGTCGGAGCCGCCGCGACCCAGCGTGGTGATGTCCTTCGACTCCGAGCTGACCCCCTGGAAGCCGGCCACGATCGCGATGTGGCCGGCGGCCAGCGCCGCGGAGATCCGCCCCGGCGTCACATCGATGATCCGGGCCCGCCCGTGCGAGGAGTCGGTGATCACGCCGGCCTGGCTACCGGTGAAGGACCGCGCGGACAGGCCCAGGTTGGCAATCGCCATCGCCAGCAGCGCCATCGAGATGCGCTCACCGGCGGTGAGCAGCATGTCGAGCTCGCGGGCCGGCGGCAGCGGGCTGACCTGCTCGGCCAGCTCCATGAGCTCGTCGGTCGTGTCGCCCATAGCCGAGACCACGACGCAGACCTGGTGGCCGTCGCGGCAGGTGGCCACGATGCTCTGGGCGACCCGCTTGATCGACTCGGCGTCGGCGACCGAGGAGCCGCCGTACTTCTGTACGACCAGCGCCATGCGCCCAGGGTAGGCGCGCTACGGGCCGAAGGAGCCGTCGTAGGCGGCGAATAGCCCGGTTCCGCCGGTCTGGCGCGCGATCGTGGCGTAGGCGTCGTGGTTGTTGCTCCCACCGCTCACGCAGGCACCGATGCAGCCGTCGGCGTAGCCGATGAGGACGTGGCCCTTCTTGTCCACCGTGCTGCCCATGAAGTCGAGCAGGTTGCGGCAGGGGTTGGAGCCACCGCTGAGCCAGATGCAACCGCGCTGCACCGGATCGCTCGGCGTGGCGTCGACCGTGGTCCAGGTCGCGCCGCCGTCGTACGTCGTGGCGATGTAGAGGTGCCATACGCCGGCGAAGCTCGCACTCTGGTCGTCCCCCCCGGTCGTCGTACCGAGAAAGGCGAAGGAGGCCCGGTTGTCGTCGCCCGCTACCACCCGGGGGAACTGGATGTTGCGGATGCCGAGGGACGCGCCGACGTTGACCGGCGCGCTCCAGGAGGCGCCCCGGTCCCTCGTCACCGCGACGTAGGGGTAGGTGTCCTTGGAGCCGTTCGTCGAGGCCTGCTGGAAGCCCAGGTAGACGCTGTTGCCGGCACCGATGCCGATGGCCGCGTCGGACTCTGCCTGGGTCGTGCTGCCAGGGACGGTTCGCACGCTCCAGGTGGTGCCGTTGTCGGCCGAGACCGAGAAGCCCTGCTTGCCGTTGCAGTCGGCGTTGGGCACGTACGCCGTACCGTCCGGCGCGACCATGATGTGCCCGTGCAGGCCGCCGCACTGGGTGGCGTTGTAGATCGACACCCCGGGGCCGAAGGTCAGGCCGCCGTCGCGCGACACCGCGCACTGGGCAGAGGCGATCGCCTGGGCGCAGTAGTAGGTGGCGTCGCGGTAGCCGACGCCGGTGCCGGTGGGCCCCGGTGCGAACGAGCCGCCGCCGACGGTCTGGTGATCTGCCAGGGCCCCGATCCCGCACCCGACCGGGTTCTGCGTCCAGCTCGCTCCGTCGTTGTCGGTGAAGGCGACCAGCGAGCAGGCGAGGTCCAGCTGGGAGACGAACGTGCGGTTGGTGTTGTGGTCGGTGAACAGGATCGGGTCCAGCGTGGTCGCGGAGGTGAGGGTCGAGCTCACGTCGGTCCAGGTCGCCTGCGGCGGCGTGGAGCCGTCGAAGGACACCCGGTGGGTTCGCAGCCCCGCCTGGTACATGGCGTTGCCGGACGCCCAGCTGGAGCCGATCGACGGCTCGCCCGCGTCATTCGCTCCCTTGAGGTTCGCCGGGACGGCGTAGTTCGTATAGGTGGGCGTGGTGGCGGCAACCGCCGTGGTGCCGGCATCCGCGAGGGCGAGCGCAAGCGCTACGGCGGCCGCGGCGGCGAGGAGGCCGACAAGGTTGCGACGGCGGGACGAGAGGACTAGGACGCTCGGCATGGCTCTCCCGGCGAGGAGGTGGCGCGGCGCCCGGCAGGCACATCGGCGAAGTCGACGGCGACTATGACATGGCAGCGCCCGGAATGACCGAAAAGGGCCGATACGCAAAGCCACCTTTACACGTCGAGCAGGCGGCGGCCCTCGAAGGCCCGGCTCAGCGTCACCTCGTCGGCATACTCCAGGTCGCCGCCGACCGGCAGGCCACTGGCCGGCCGGGTGACCCGCAGCCCCATCGGCTTGACCAGCCGGGCGAGGTAGGTCGCGGTGGCCTCGCCCTCGAGGTTGGGGTCGGTGGCGAGGATCAGCTCGGTGACGGTGCCGTCGGCCAGCCGCGCCATCAGCTCCCGCACCCGCAGGTCGTCCGGGCCGACGCCCTCGATGGGGCTGATCGCACCCCCCAGCACGTGGTAGCGACCGCGGAACTCCCGCGTTCTCTCCACCGCCACGACGTCCTTGGGCTCCTCCACCACACAGATCACCGCCAGGTCGCGGCGGGCGTCGAGGCAGATCCGGCACTCCTGCGCCGCCGCCACGTTGAAGCAGATCCGGCAGAAGCGGACCTTGTCCTTGACCTCGTTCAACGTGTGGGCGAGCCGGCGTACGTCGACCGGGTCGGCGGCCAGCAGATGGAACGCGATCCGCTGGGCTCCCTTGGGGCCCACCCCCGGGAGCCGGCCCAGCTCGTCGATGAGGTCCTGAACAACTCCCTCGTACAACCCGCGCCTACAAGCCCGGCAGGCCGAGGCCGCCCATGCCGCCGGCCAGCGGTCCCATGGTTCGGGCGGCAAGATCGTCCGCGGATCGGCTGGCATCGCGCACCGCCGCGACCACGAGGTCCGCAAGGGTCTCGACGTCGTCGGGGTCGACGGCCTTGGGGTCGATCGTCAGGGCCACCAGCTCGCCTTTGCCGGTGACCGTCGCGGTGACCATGCCGCCGCCGGCGCTGCCCTCGACCTGGGTCGCGGCCAGCTCCTCCTGGGCGTCCATCAGCTGCTGCTGCATCTTCTGGGCCTGTTTCATCAGCTGCTGCATGTTGGGCTGGCCACCAGGCTTCACTGAGGAGACTCCCGTCGACGACTTTCTCGGCTCGCAAGCCTACGGCTTGGGCGTTGTGGGACCCGCCCCACCTAGCCGACGAGAGCACCCGACACCGCCGGGTGTGGGTCCTGGACAGCCCTTGCTCGAGTTGAAGAAAGAATCGTTCCCCTCTAGCGGGCCTGACGCGCGTCACTGTCAACGTCCACAGTGGACCTCTTGACGTCGGGCGAAACCGCACCCTGCTGTGCGCTGAGATGAATGGTGGTGACGACCGAGTTGGAGCTGCGAAAGGCGGTGGCTGGCGATGTCGATGACCTACTGAGCTTGCCGATCAACGCCGGGTGGAGTACGAGCGCTTTCAGCCCCGCTTCTGGCGGCCAGCCGACGACGCCCGAACTCGACAAGGAAAGTTCTTCGTCTCGGTGCTCACTGATCCGGATGTCATGGTCGTCGTCGGCCGCGATGCCTCAGCCCTTCGCGGGTTCGCGATCGCTCGCCTGGTCCCCTCGCCGCCGGCTTATGACCCGGGCGGGCTGACCTGTTGGGTCGACGACTTCGCCGTCTCTGAGGCCGTCGATTGGCCTTACCTCGGGGCGAAACTTCTCGAGTTCGTGCGGGACTGGAGTGCTCAGCGAGGCGGGGTCCAGGTCGTTGTGGTGACCGCGCACTTGGATACGCCGAAACGTGAGGCGTTGAGGGCCGCCGGCCTCTCGATCGCATCCGAGTGGTGGGTCGGCTGATGTCTTGTCGCTTGCGGTAGGACTGCACGGAGAAGCTTCACCCTGAGTCAGCCGGTCTCCACCTCGCCGATCACCTTCGCGCCCAGCCCGGTCTTGAGCAGCGCCATGGCGGCGTCCTCGGCGGACGGACGGTCGCCGCGCTCACTTCCCTCGCTGTCGTCATCGGCGGCCTCGTCCCCCGACGCGAAGCCGCCCGCGGCGTACGCCGCTGTGCCGGTGGCGGTCGGCGCCGGCCCGCCCGCACCCACGACGATCTCGAGCGCCCAGTCGACCCCCAGGACCTCTCGGAGCGCTTCCCGCAGCACGTCGGGGTTGACCCCCGACTCGAACTGCCGGGCGATCGGCGCTGTGGCGATCGACAGCCGGAGCGTGCGGCCGGTGACATCGACGACCTGAGCATGCGAGAGCAGTGCGTGCGTCGTCCGCTTGCGCGACTTCACCGCGTCGACCACCTCCGGCCACAGCCGGCGGATCGCGGCAGCGTCGAGCTCCACCCTCCCCATCGTCGCGGCAGGCGGGTCGTCCGCCACGGGTCCCGGCGGCCCGGGAGTCGCGGGACTCGGAGCCGGCGCCGGCGCGCTCACTGGTCGTGCCTGCTCCGGAGCCGCGGGCACCGCGGGTGCCGCGGGTGCCGCCGGTGCGCCCGCGTTGTCCGCAGCGCCGATGGCCAGGCGGCGCTCCAACCGGGACAGCCGGGCGAGCAAGGCGGCCGAGTCGCCGGACGCCGCCGGCAGCAGCACCCGCGCGCAGAGCAGCTCCAGCAACAGCCGGGGCGCCGTCGTACCGCGCATCTCGGTGAGGCCGGCGTTGAGCAGGTCCGCGGCACGCGAGATCTCGGCCGCCCCGATCCGGGCTGCCTGGGCGACCATCCGCTCGAGGGAGTCGGCCGGCACGTCGAGCAGCCCCTTGGTCGCCGCGTCCGGCACGGCGTCGAGCACGAGCAGGTCGCGGTAGCGCTCGAGCAGGTCGGCGGCGAAGCGCCGGGGGTCGCGGCCCGACTCGACGACGCGATCGACCGCGGTGAACACAGCGGCGCCATCACCTGCCGCGAAGGCGTCGACCACCTCGTCGAGCAGGGCCGCGTCGGTGAAGCCCAGCAGCGCAAGAGCGCCGGCGTACGTCACTCCCTCGGGGCCCGACCCGGCCAGCAGCTGGTCGAGGATCGACTGCGCGTCGCGCACGGAGCCGCCGCCGGCGCGTACGACGAGCGGCAGCACCAGCGGGTCGACCTCGATGCCCTCGGCAGCGCAGATCTGCATCAGGTTGGCCTGCAGCGTCTTGGGTGGAACCAGCCGGAAAGGATAGGAGTGCGTGCGCGACCGGATCGTCGGCAGCACCTTGTCCGGCTCGGTGGTGGCGAAGACGAACTTCAGGTGCGGCGGCGGCTCCTCGACCAGCTTGAGCAGGGCGTTGAAGCCCTCCCGGCTGACCATGTGCGCCTCGTCCACGATGTAGATCTTGAAGCGGGACGACACCGGGGCGTAGAACGCCCGCTCGCGCAGGTCGCGTGCGTCGTCGACGCCGCCGTGGGACGCCGCGTCGATCTCGATGACGTCGAGGCTGCCGGGGCCGTTGGGCGCGAGCGCGACACAGGAGTCGCAGCCGCCGCACGGCGTCGGCGTCGGGCCCTCCGCGCAGTTCAGCGAGCGGGCCAGGATCCGGGCCGAGGAGGTCTTGCCGCACCCGCGCGGGCCGCTGAACAGGTAGGCGTGGTGCACCCGGCCGTTGCGGATCGCCTGGGTCAGCGGCTCGGTGATGTGCTCCTGGCCGATCACCTCGGCGAAGGATCCGGGCCGGTACTTGCGGTAGAGCGCCAGGCTCATCGGGGAACTCGGCTCCTCCGAAACGCTGCGGCGGACGAAGGACCCCCCGCACACCCGCCAGAGCCCGGTTACCCTTGCTGCCTTCCGGCCCTGGGGGAGTTTGCGGGATGGACGCCGCACGAGGGGTCTGCCCGGCACTCTACCCACCGGGTACGGCGGCGCGGCCGGCTCTCCACCGGGTCGAGGGCCGGCCGGTATCCTCGCCGGCGGAGGATTCGCCTAGTTGGCCTAGGGCGCACGCTTGGAAAGCGTGTTGGGGGCAACCCCTCGCGAGTTCGAATCTCGCATCCTCCGCTCCCCGGCCCCGGCGACGCACCTCCCGCTTCGCCAGGGCATGATCGGAGTGACGTCTACTCGCAGAAGACGGCGAAATCGGCGAGTAGAAGCAACAGCGATGAGGGGCCGTTCGGCCGGCCGGATTCCGCCGTGCGGCCGGTGACCACCGCCTCCAGCCGGGCGCCGTACGCCTCTCTCGCCGCCCTGGCGGGCTCCGTCACGCTGGTCGCGCTGGTGGCCGCTCTGGGCCCCAGTGCCGTGGAGCCACCGCTTCCGGGCGCCGGCGGACTGCCGCCGTACGCCGGCACGGCGCACCCCCCGGCCGGTCTGGTGGTCAGCCTGCTGGGCGTCGCGGTGGCACTGGGCGCCGTGGGGATCTGGGGCGCCGAGCTGGCGCTACGCCGCGGCTGGGCACCGGCACCCCGCCGGTTGCTCGCCGCGGCCACCCTGGCCGCGGGCCTGCTCGCGCTGACGCCGCCGATCGGCACCGCCGACCCGCAGAGCTACGCCGCCTACGGCCGGCTGGCGGCGACCGGCCGCGACCCCTACGCAACGACCCCGGCCGAGCTGGCCGCGACCGGCGACCCGGTGGGCCGGGCCGTAGAACCGCCGTGGCAGCACACCCCCTCCGTCTACGGGCCCCTCGCCACCGCGGAGCAAGCGCTGGTCGCCCGCGTCGCCGGCCCCTCCGTCCGCACCATCGTCGGGCTGCTTGCGGCGATCAACGCGGGGGCCTTCCTCGGGACCGGTCTGCTGCTGGACCGGCTCGCGGGCCGATACGGGATCCATGCGCGGCGGCGGGCGGCCTTGCTCTGGACGCTGAACCCGCTGCTGCTCTACCAGCTGGTCGCCGGCGCGCACCTCGACGCCCTCGTCGCGTTCGCCGTCGCCGGCGCCCTGGTGGTGCTGCGCCGGTCGCCGCTGCTGGCCGGCCTGGCCGTCGGCGCCGCGGCAGCGGTGAAGGCGCCGGCGGCGCTGGTCGGTGCCGGACTCGCCTGGGCGCTGCTGCCGGCCCGCCGCCGGCTGCTGGCACTGGCAGCGGGCGCGGCGCTCGTCGTGCTGCCGGCGTATGCAGCCGCGGGACCCCAAGCGCCGGCCCAGCTGGGCCGGGCCTCGAGGCTGATCTCGGCGGCCACCCCGTGGCGGGTGCCGGCGCACTTCCTCGACCCCGCGCTCGGCGCCGAGATCTCGCGCCGGCTCATCGGCGTCCTGGCACTGCTGGCGGCGGCGGCACTCGCGGTGGTGCTGGCGCGGGGGCTACCTCGTCGTGCCGGGGAGACCGGCGCCGCGGTCCGGGGGGCTCTGGTGCTGACGCTGGCCTACCTGCTCGTCGCGCCGTACGCGCTGCCGTGGTACGACGCCACGGCCTGGGCGCTGATCGCCCTGCTGCCGGCCTCGGCGTACGACCGGATCCTGCTGGCCCGCACGGCCACGCTGTCCCTCGGCTACCTAGTCGGGCGGGTGGTACCGCTCTCAGACCCGGTCCGGGTGGTCACCGCCGTCCTGCGCAGCGGGTTGGCTCCCGCCGTGCTGGCCGGCCTGGTGGTGGCGACGGTCATCGCCGCGCGACCTCGGCAGCGACCGGCTCCCGCGGCAGCCGGACGGTGAATGTGCTTCCCGACCCCGGCGAGCTGCGCACCGAGACGCTGCCGCCGTGGGCGGTGACGAAGTGGCGCACCAGCGAGAGCCCGATTCCCACGCCGCCGACCGAGCGGGTCGGGCTGCCGTCGGCCTGGTAGAAGCGGTCGAAGATCCGGGGCAGCTCCTCGGCCGGGATACCGATGCCGTCGTCGGCGACCTCCAGCTGGACGCAGCCGTCGTCTTCGGACAGCTCCGCGTAGATCGGCGAGTCGGGTGCGGAGAACTTGGCGGCATTGCCGAGCAGGTTGGCGACGACGCGCTCGAGCTTGGCCGGGTCGCCGACGCTCACCACCGGCTCGGCCGGCATCCGTAGCGCCACCCGCCGGCCGGACACCTGCTCGGCGGTGCGCACCCACCTGGCCAGGGTGGACTGCCACTCGATCCGGGTGACGGCCAGTCGCAGCGCGCCGGCGGCGGCCACCGCCTCGTCCAGCAGCGACTCCACCAGCTCGCTGAGGTCGGCCGAGCGCCGCTCGAGGTCGTCGATGGTGGTCCGGATTTTGGCCGGGTCCAACGTCTCCCATGCGTTCGCGAGCACGAAACAGGCGAGCCGGATCGAGGTGAGTGGCGTGCGCAGCTCGTGGGAGACGTTGGCGAGGAACTCGTCCTTGCGCTGGTTGAGCTCCTGCAGCTGCTCGGCCAGCCGCACCTCGGCGCGGTAGGCACCCACCGCCCCCAGAGCGAGCCCGAGCTGGTCGGCGATCCGCCGCATCCGGTCCAGCTCGTCCTCCGTACGACGGCGGGGCCCGGCGCTGCCGGCCAGCAGGACGCCGATGACCTCGCCCCGGTAGCGGATCGGCAGCGCGACGAGGACCCGCAGGCCCGTCGGCACGGCGAGCCGAGACCCGTTACGAGCGACGGCCTCCTGCCGCTCTCCCGCCGTGAGCGCCGCGCGGACCAGTGCGCCGTACGCCGAGTTGGACGAGGCGAGATCCGACTCCAGCCTGGCCCGGTCGGCGCCTCGGCTGGCCGCCAGCCGCAGCGAGTCGCCCTCGTCCACCACGGCGGCGCCGACGTCCCACTCCAGCAGCCGCAGCGCCGCCGTGAGGCCTGGCCCGGCGAGGGCGGCTCCCCCTGGGTCGGCGCTGGCGGCGGCCAGCACCTCGTGCAGCGCGTCGTTGCGGGCCAGCGCGTCCCGGAGCACCCGGGCGATCTCCGCGGCCAGCCGGGCGGCGACGAGGTAGCCGAGCAGGCGCTCCATCAGACCACCCAGCGTGGCCTGGGCGAAGAGCGAGGTCACGCCGAACTGCAAGAGGGCTGCGGTGACCGCGGCGGCATAGCGCAGCCGCCCCTCGAAGAAGATCGCAGCGAAGAAGACCGGCAGCAGGCCGAAGATCTCGTCGATCGGTCGGGGGATCTCCAGTCGGTCGACCGGCATGGCGATCAGAACGACATAGGCCATCAGGATCGCGTACAGGACCCACCCGGGCGCCCGCTCGAGCACGTGCAACCGCTCGATGAACACCGTGCCCACCAGACCGACGGCGATCAGAACCGCGGTGGCCAGATAGTGGCCTCCGAAGCCGCCGCTGAGCAGACCCACCACGGCGTACACCAGGCAGCCCAGCAGGGCCATCCGCGGAATGATCGCGCGCATGCGGGCGTCGGCCTGCGGGTCGTCGAACAGCCGCGACGGCATCGTTCCCCTCCGCGCCGGCGAGGTCCTTCACCGGTACTCGATCAGTGTGCCCGCGCCTAGCCCGCGGGTGTAACCCGTTCCCGGGCGGGCGCCGCGGACAGAGCGGACCAAACGGACCCTGAATCCGCCGACCGGGTGATATCCGCGGCTAACTCTTGCTCGCTGCAACCAGCCAAGCACTATGAGTGAACAGCCCCCCACCACGAAGCCATGAGGACGGACATCCTGTGAACAGCAGCCGACCAGTCGAGCGCCGCGGCATCCGAATCGTGCGGCGGACCGCCGTACTGACAGCCTCTCTAGCCGTCGCCGGGGCTCTCGGCGCGGTTCCGGCTTCCGCCGCCACCGGCACGGCGGCCACCTCCGCCGACGCCACCGCAGGCGCCAATGGTCGGGTGTCGGCGATCGTGCGTGTCGGCAGCCGCGTGTTCATCGGCGGGAACTTCACCACCGTCGGTGGGCTACCCCGCCGCGGGCTTGCCGCGCTCAACGCCGACACCGGCGCTGTGGACCCCGGCTGGTCGGCCGACGTGGCCGGCGAGGTCCTGGCGCTGGCCGGCTCACCGTCGGCCACCACCCTGTACGTCGGTGGCACCTTCACCAGCGTCCGGGGGGTCTCCCGGGCGAACGTCGCCGCGGTCAGCACCACCACCGGCGTGCCCACCAGCTGGGATCCGCGCACCAACTCCTCCGTCATGGCCTTGACGGCCTCCTCGAGCCAGGTCCTCCTGGGCGGCAAGTTCACCCAGATCGGCGGCCTCTACCTGGGCCGGCTCGCGATGGTCGACCCGACCAACGGCTCGCCGAACCGCTACTTCGCTCCACGCCCGGACTCCTGGGTGGCGTCGCTGCAGCTCGCACGCACTGGCACCGCGGTCTACGCGGGCGGAAACTTCACCCGCATCGGCGGGCAGTACCGGGCGCACCTGGCCTCGGTCTCCCTGGCCAACGGCGCGGCGAGCACCTGGTATCCCGACGCTTCCAGCTGCCCGGTCTTCGGCGCGGTCCTGAGCCCGGACGGAACGCGTCTGTTCGTCGCGTGCGCCGGCTCCAGCAACTCGGTGGCGTCGTACAACACGGCAGCCAACGGCCCGCGGGTGTGGGGCGCTATGGGCGACGGCAACGTCCAGGCGGTGACCTTGGTGGGCACCACCGTGTACGCCGGTGGCCACTTCCTGCGGATGAACGGCGCCGACCGGCGCAAGCTGGCGGCGTTCGACTACACGACCGGCGCCATGGCGCCCTGGGCCCCCAGCCTCGACAGCCCGCTCGGTGTCTGGGCGCTGTGCCCGAGCACCAACGGCGTGTGGGCCGGTGGGGACTTCACCACGGTGAACGGTCGGTCCCAGCCGCACATCGCACTGTTCCGCCAGGTCGCCTGACGCTCCACGCCAGGAGGGGCCGGACACCCGTCCGGCCCCTTCTGGCGTGCTTCGGCATTGTCCCGGCCGGTCAGCCCGCCGTAACCCAGCCGGTCACATCGGCAACGACGTGGACGTAGCCCGCACTGCCGTTGTAGATCAGGACCTGACCGGCGCCGTTCACCGGTGTCACGACGAGGTTGGGCACGGTGAGCCCAGGCGTGAAGTTCAGGTTCGACGCAAGCGGGCGGGCCGGCCCCGGGTAGACGGTTAGGTAGCCGCTGCCGGTCGGTCCGGTAACGGTCACGTTCAAGATGGCCGAGCCGACACCCGTGGTCGGCACGCCCCCGACGCCGGCGACCTGGAGCACCACCGTGGCACCGGGCCGAACCGCCGCGGCCGGGGCCCCGACGCCGCTGCGGGTGTCGAGGATGCGACTCGGCGGCAGAGCCAGCGTCGCCCCCCCGCTGCGCGAGTCGAAGTCGTCGCCGTTGGAGTAGTAGCCGAAGACGTCGGCCACGACATGGGTGGAGCCGGCACTGCCGTTGTACAGCGAGACCTGGCCGCCCGCACCGACCGGGACGATCACAAGGTTGGGCACGGTCTGGCCGCGGACGAAGTTCAGGTTCGACGCGGTCGGCGGCGAGCCGCCGCCCGCATAGGCGGTCAGGTAGCCCGAGCTGGTGGGGCCGGTGACCGTGACGTTGAGCACAACGGCGCTCACCCCGGTGACGGGAACGCCGCCGCGGCCGGTCAGCTGGACCGTCACTGAGCTCGACGGGTCGACCGGGCCCGCCGGGGCGCCGGTACCGGAGCGGGTGTCCAGCACCCGGCTAGGGGCGACACCGGTGAGCAGCGCGTGCCGGCCGGTGCCCGTCGTGCCGGCCGAGACCCAGCCCTGCACGTCGGCGACCACGTCGACGTCGCCGCCGCTGCCGTTGAACACCCGGACCTTCCCGTTCGCAGCAACCGGAACGACGACGAGGTTCGGTCGAGTCTCACCCGCCCGGAAGTTCAGGTTCGACGCGAGCGGCCTGGTCACGTCGGCGGGGTAGACGGTGAGGTAGCCGGTGCTCGCGGTGTTCGTGACGGTGACGTTGAGCACAACCGAGGCCACGCCGCTGGCGGCCGGCACACGGCCCACACTGGTGGCCGCGAACTCGCGGAAGCCGCCACCGGGGATCGGCTGGTTCTCGGTGCCGATACCGGAGCGGGTGTCGAGGATGCGCGCCGGCGTGAGCGGCGTGTAGGAGCCGCCGATCGTCACCGACACGGGTGCCGTCGTCGTCGCCTCGCCGTTGCCCTGGGTGATGACCGCGGTCAGCTGGTGGAGACCGAAGTGCCCGGCGGGGTCGAGCTGCAACGTGACCGTGCCGCCCGCTGTGGACACCGACTCGCGGGCAACCTCGACGCCGTCGAGGTTGAGGACGACGAGGGTCACCATCTCGCCACTGCTCGCCGTCACCTCCACATCCACGGCGACGGTGCTGGCGTCCAGGAGAGCACCGGGCCGAGGCGAGGTGATGGCCCCCGACGGAGGTGCGGCGAGCGCTGCTCCGCCGGTGGCGACGCCAAGGGGAACCGTGAGGCACAGCGCCGCTCCGACGAGCAGTGCGCGGACCTTGAACCAGTGAAGTGACACCCTGCCGCCTCTCGCGCCGGACATCGGCGCTCGCTTGAAGCGAACCGTACACGGGCGTTTGTCCAGGTCAACAGCCCGTAGTGAACCCTCACCAAAGCGACAGGTTCGACGATCGACCGGTCCCGACCGGATCGCCAGGGGGCAACGAGCCGGCACCTGATGCGCCCTGCCCCACGCCGCCCGTCTGCCACGACAGACCCGAGGGTCCGACGTGTGTAATGCCGGTTGTGAATGAGGGGCAGCTTCGGCAGCGGGCCGAGACGGTGCTGCGGCGCCTCGCCGGCGACAAGGCCAAGCTCCGCGACGACCAGTGGCGGGCGATCGAGGCTCTCGTCGTCGAGCGCCGTCGAGTTCTCGTCGTCCAGCGCACCGGCTGGGGCAAGTCGGCGGTCTACTTCGTCGCGACTGCACTGCTTCGGGCTCGGGGCGCCGGCGCCACGGTGATCGTCTCACCGCTGCTCTCACTGATGCGCAACCAGGTGTCCGCCGCCGAGCGCGCCGGGATCCAGGCCCGGACGATCAACTCGGCCAACGTCGAGGACTGGAGGGCCATCCAGGCGGAGATCGCGGCCGGCTCGGTCGACGTGCTGCTGGTGAGCCCCGAACGGCTCAACAACCCGGAGTTCCGCGACGCCGTCCTGCCCAGGCTGGCGGCAGCGACCGGTCTGCTCGTGGTGGACGAGGCGCACTGCATCTCCGACTGGGGGCACGACTTCCGGCCCGACTACCGCCGCATCGCGACCCTGCTCGCCGGCCTGCCACCCGGCGTGCCGGTGCTGGCCACCACCGCCACCGCGAACGCCCGCGTGATCACCGACGTCTCCGAACAGCTCGGTGCGGCCGGGACGGCCAGCCCGGCGCTGGTCCTGCGTGGCAGCCTGGACCGGGCAAGCCTGCATTTGGCGGTGGTCCGGCTGCCCTCCAACGCCCACCGGCTGGCCTGGCTGGCCGATCGTCTGGGCGGGCTGCCAGGGTCCGGCATCGTCTACACGCTCACGGTGGCGCAGGCCGAGGAGGTGACGTCGTTCCTCCGTGACCGGAACTATCCGGTCACGTCCTACTCCGGCCAGAGCGATCCCGTCGAGCGGCTGGCCGCGGAGGAGGACCTGCTGGCCAACCGGGTCAAGGCCCTGGTCGCCACCTCGGCGCTGGGGATGGGCTTCGACAAGCCGGACCTCGGCTTCGTCGTCCACTTCGGGGCGCCGCAGTCACCCATCGCCTACTACCAGCAGGTCGGCCGGGCCGGCCGCGGGGTGGGCCGCGCCGAGGTGCTGCTGCTGCCCGGCCACGAGGACGAGGCGATCTGGCGCTACTTCACCAGCCTCACGTTTCCGCCTGAGGAGCTGGTACGCCGCACCCTCGCCGTGCTGGCCGCGGTCGACCGGCCGCTTAGCGCACCGGCGCTGGAGCCCCAGGTCGAGCTGTCCCGCTCGCGGCTGGAGATGCTGCTCAAGGTGCTCGACGTCGACGGCGCGGTCCGCCGGGTGCCGGGCGGCTGGGTCGCCACCGGGCAGGAGTGGAGCTACGACGCTGACCGCTACGCCCGGGTCGCCGCCGCCCGAAGCGGTGAGCAACAGGCGATGCGCGACTACATAGCCACGACCGACTGCCGGATGCAGTTCCTGCGCCACCAGCTCGACGACCCGCAGCCGGCGCCCTGCGGTCGTTGCGACAACTGCACGGGTCGGGCGTGGCCGACGCAGGTCGCCCCGTCGGCGCTGCGGGCCACCTCGGCGGCGACGGGTCGGCCCGGGGTCGAGTCCGAGCCCCGGCGGACGTGGCCGAGCGGTCTCCCCTCGCTGGGCATTCCGCTCTCCGGGCGGATCGCGGCATCGGAGCAGGCCGAGCGGGGCCGGGCCGTCGGCCGACTCAGTGACCTGCGTTGGGGTCCGCGCCTGCGCGCCTTGCTGGAAGACTGCCCGGATGACGCCGTGACCGACGACGTCGTGGCCGCCGCGGTTGCCGTGCTCGCGGACTGGACGTGGGAGCGGCGACCCGCTGCCGTCATCGCCATCCCGTCACGTTCCAGACCTGTGCTGGTGAGCTCGGTGGCCGAACGGATCGCCTACGTCGGTCAGCTGGCCTGGTTGGGACCGCTGGAGCGTTCGGGAGGCCCGTCGCCCGGCGGCGGCGGTCGCAGCAACAGCGCCCAACGGGTGCGGGCCCTGGTCGGCGCCTTCTCGGTCACGGACGTCCAGCGCAGGCACCTGCTGGCAACGGGTGGTGCCCCTGTGCTGCTAGTGGACGATCTCATCGATACCGGGTGGACCGGCGCTCTCGCCGCTCGAGAGCTGCGGTCGGCCGGGGCGACGGCCGTGCTGCCCTTCGCCCTGGCACTCGCCCGCTGAGCTCAGAAGCCGAAGCACCCGGCTCGGAGGACGCTCAGGCTGTGGGCTCAGGCACCGCTGAGCTGCGCCAGGGCCTGCCTCGCCATCGGTGCCTGCAGGAAGGAGAAGTGGGGGTTGATGGCGAGGGCTTCGGCGAGGTGGGCGCGGGCCGCGGCCCGCTGGCCGAGGGACTTCTCGATCACGCCGAGGTGGAAGTAGAAGAGCGCGTTGCGCGTGCCCAGCCGGGTGGCCTGACGGGCGTAGTCGAACGCCTCGCGGTCGCGCCCCACCCGGTGCAGCGCCCAGCCCAGGGCGTCGGCAACGAAGACGCTGTGCCGCCGGGACCACTCCGCCTGGGCCGCTCGGAGGCCGGCGCGTGCGTCGCCGTGGTCTGCGTCGAAGAGCGCGAGCTCGAGGTCGACGTTCACGCCGTTGGCGGTGAACAGCTTCGCCTCGGCGCGAACGAGGGCAAACGTACGCGCGGCGTCTTGCTGGCGGCCGAGCGACTGGTAGAGCTCGGCCAGCTCGATGACGTAGAGCGGCTGGGGCACCCGGGCGACGACCTCGGTGTAGTCGCGGATGGCGGCCTCGGTCAGCCCCCGGGCCGCGGCCACCTTCGCCTGCCCCGCCAGCAGCGGCAGGTACGACGGATCTGCCGAGACGCCGGCGGTGTACTGCGCGGCGGCTCCGGCGAGGTCGCCCGAGTTCCAGGCGAGCTCGCCGAGGTAGTAGCGGGCGAACGCGGCGTCCGCCGGCGTACCGGCGGCCCGCAGCGCCCGCTGTAAGGCGGCCCGCGCCTGGCCGGCATCTCCGCGCAGCTCCCAGGTGTAGGACGCCCGCGCGAACGACGACAGCCCGGGCTTGAGGTCGACCATCCGCTGGATCGACCGGAACGCCTCCGGATAACGGCCGAGCTCAACCAGGGCGTCGCCCATGACGCCGTACACGCTCGCGTTATAGGGGTTGATCCGGCTCGCCTTCTGGGCCCAGGTCAAGGCGCCGGCAAAGTCGTGCCGAGCCGCAGCCAGCGCCCCCATCCCGGCCATGGCCTGGTAGTTGTCCGTGGCGTTCAGACGGAGGGAGCGCTCGAGCGCTCCTTGCGCCTTGGGGTAGTACGTCGGGTCCACCGTGACCCGGCCCTGCTCGACGTACGTCGACCCCAGCGCTGCCCACGACACCCAGTCCCCGGGCACTCGCCGCAGCTGTTCCTGGAGCTTTGTGAGGCTCCTGGCCAGCGGGTCGACCGGGCGGGCTACGCCGGCTGCGGCCACGACGCGGGTGCCGCGAGCGCTCGATCTGGCGTCGCTGGCCCGTACCATCCCGAACCCACCACCGACGAGCAGGGCCGCGGCCAGCCCGAAGGTCAACGTCAGCAGCACCGGCCGCCTCACAGCAGGGGCTCCTTGACGGCGAACCTGGTCACGGGCTGCCTGCCCGCAGGCTTGGGTGCCAGCTTCTTGACCGCCGGCTTGGCTGGCTTGGGCGCCAGCTTCTTGACCGCCGGCTTGGCGGGCCGGGCGGCCGGCTTCTTGACCGGCGGCGGCACTGCCTGCTCGGCGAAGACGACGAGGTTGTCCAGGTAGTGACCGCTGGCGAAGTCGCCGGTGCAGGTGACGAGACGCAGCTCCGGGCGGGCCGTTGCGGCGTACACCTTGGCGGCCGGAAAGCGCGACTTCGGGTAAGTCGCCAGCCTCGAGACGATGAACCGTGCCGTCGTACCGTCGGCTCGCCGGACCAGGACGGCGTCACCCTTGCGTAGCTCACCCAACCGGTAGAACACGGCTGGACCCTTGGTTGAGTCGACATGGCCCAGGATCAGCGCCGCGCCGGGGTCACCGGGTGCCGGACCGTCGCGGTACCAGCCAGCGACGGCGTAGTCGGTCGGCACCTCCACAGTGCCGTCACGGTTGAGGCGAAGCCCCACCAGCCGGGACCGGGTGCGGATGCTCGGCAGGACGACTTCGACCGGCGGCGCACTGGGGACCCGGATATTCGTGGTCGGGGGCACCACCGTCCCTTGGGGAGAAGCTGGCCCGATCGGAAGTCCGAAGACGGAGCTGGTCTCGCTCCGCGCGGCCTCGAGGCGGGGCGGGGAGTGCCCAGCAGTGGGGAGGACCGCTACCCCGCCGGCACCGGTGACCAAGCCACCGGCGAACACCAAGGCGGTCGCGAGCCGGCGCCCTGGCCACCTGGCGCAGTCTCGGCGGCCCGGGGCCGTCCGAACCCGGGTGCCCAGGAGTGCCGTGGCGGGGTGCCTGGGCACCGCGGGAGTGGTCATGGGGTCCTTCACCGCCGGAAATGGTTGGCCGGAAATGGTTGGCCGGGACGTGCCGACACAGAGTCAGCACGTCCCGGCCGGCCGTCAGGCCGACTTGCGCCGGAGCGCGACCATTCCACCGGCGGCGAGCAGCAACCCGAACAGCGCCGCCGAGGCCGGTAGCACCGGCACGGTCGGCGATGACTGCCCGGCCGCGGTACCGCCACCACCGGTGGCCGCACCACCGCTCGGCGTACCGGCGCTGCTGGCAGCACCGACACCGTTGTTCACCGAGCCGTCGTGCGGCAGGGCGACGTACGGGAACGACTTGCCGAACGCGACGTCGTTTCGGTTGACACCGTCGCCCGCGGCGAGCGCGGGGACGAGCTTCCCGGTCCGGACTGCGCCTTCGAGCGCCTGCAGCTCGATGTCGACGACGTCGTCGGCGAGCCGCCGGCCGTTCGGGAAGCCGGCCAGGTCCTTGGCCAGCACTCCGAGCCGGTTCGGACTTGCCGATGGCGGGATGGAGGTGTTCAGGCGCAGCATCTCCGCCGGCACGACCTTGGTCTTGGTGGGCATGTTCAGGCCCTTGACCCCGGTGAGGAACACCGCGAACAGGTCTTCACGCGGGGCCTTGGGCGCCGGCAGTTTGTAGATCTTCTCGATCAGCTTGGGCACCTCCGGGTCGTTGACCCGGTCCACGACCGGCTTGATCGTGGCGTCCTTGACCGGCGGCAGGGCGTTGAAGGCGTCCTTGAGGGCGATCGGTACGACGACCTCGTTGACCAGCGGGTTGCCCAGGCGGGACACCTGGACGAAGGCCCCGGAGGACTTCGAGGTGCCGTCCGCCCCGAGCACCCGGGTGGCCTGGCGCTCGGTTGTGCTCCACACACCGATCACCGGATCGCCGCCGGCAACCAGGTCCGCCTTGGGCACCTGCAGCGCGATCGTGTTCACGTTGTAGCCGTCCAGCGTGTCGCTGCCGACTTCCTTGAGGTTGCCGCCGTAGAGCAGGTCGAAGATCCGCAGGTCGAGGAAGAACGAGTCGTCGGCCTGGCCGGCGAAGGACTTGCCGCCGCCCGCGAACGGGGTGATCGCCTGGTCTCGCAGCGTCGCGTAGTTGGGCATCGAGGCCTTGCCGACGTCCGACGGCGCGACCTTACCCTTGCCGATCAAGGTCTTCGCCTGGCCGCCCTTGATCTCCTCCAGCTTGTAGGTCTGGGTGAAGTTCAACGTCGGGTCGTCGATCGAGTTCACCGGCCCGGTGTTGTAGATGAACGTGTTCTTGCTCTTGTACGCGCTGGTGAAGGTCCACCGGTAGATGATGTCCGGCTTGGCATCGCCGTTGCTGTCGATGTTGATGTTGTAGCGCGCGTCCTCTGCCCACGGGTAGAAGTTCGGCCCGCCGTTGGGCTCCTCGAACGGAATCCAGTTGGCGACAAGGGTGACGCTCCCGGGCTTGTCCGGACTGACGAACGCGTAGGTGTCGGTGTTGTCGATCTTCGGGTCACCGGCGGTGAGTGGTGCCTCGCGGTGACTGGAGGCGTTAGCCGTCGTGGGCATGAGCGCGGCCGCGCCGGCCGCGGTGATGCCGGCCGCGAGAAGCGCGGTGGCACGCCGCCTGTTGCGTGCGTGGGAGTGCACGTGCATATGAATGAGCTCCTTCTAGGTCAGGTGGCCGTCAAGACGTGGGGCCGGAGGAGCGGCGGAGCCTGCGGTCGACCGCCCGGTGAGCAGGCGGTACCGGGCAGGCTGCCGGTGAGGTATCTCTCCCTTCCTGGCTCGAGGTCCGAACGGACTGGGGCAAATGGGCGAGCGTTGTGCCCATCGACCACGGGTCGGGCGAGGTGGAATTGCGCCCCGTCTTCGTTACCCGATCGTTATGTGACCCGGCGGGTGCATGCAGGTGACCTCTCGCGGGTGCGCAGCCCGGCCCCCCGCGCCTGCCGAGTTCGCGTCCGCCTCCCCGGCGCAGGGCGCTGCGCCCGGCTTGCCTTCCCAAGATCCAAATAGCAGGGTGCCCACGACGGGGGGCGATGTGCGGACGCGGGGACCAGTCGGGCTTGTCGGGGTGTTGGTCGGCGCACTGCTGGCTGGCGGCGCGGGCTACAGCGACAGGGATGCCAGCGGGGATGCCAGAGCCGGTCGTCAGATCGGTGACACCCACGTCTACGTCGACGCCAGCGAGCAGCTGGCTGTTGATGCTCCGAGGTCGAGGCCAGCCCCGACGGCGCGCTTGGTGGACCGGACCGCCGTTGCCCGCAGAGCGAGGCCGTCGGCCGGGGTCGGGCTTCATGGGCAGCAGGTTGCCGGCACACCTCCCCCGCGACGGACGGGCTCGCCGTCGGCCTCCTTCGGCGTTGCCCTGGAACCGGTGCGACCCGCCACCGGCCCGCTGTGCGCGGGACCGGGTTGGGAGCGGCGGCGCGGTGCCACCATGTTGGCCCGCATCCGCTATCCCTACTGGGGCCTCGCCTTCTCCATCCAGTTCATGGGAGCCCGCAACGGCTACCTGGGCTATACGTCCTACGGCGATCGCCGGATCGAAATCTACGTCCAGCCGTGTTCGCAAGAGTCGGACGAAGTCCTCACGCACACCATCGGGCACGAGATCGGCCACGCCGTCGACTACACCTTCGGCGACGCCGCCCGACGCGCCCGCTGGCAGTCGATACGCGGAATTCCGGCTAGTACGCCGTGGTACGGCTGTGCCGCGTGCACCGACTACGACACCCCGGCCGGCGACTTCGCCGAGACGTTCGCCTACTGGCAGGTCGGTCCGGTGGGCTACCGCAGCACCCTGGTCCGGCCGCCCTCGCGGGCTCAGCTCGAGGCGGTCGGTGCGCTCTTCTGGCCTTGAACAAGCCGGGCGCCAAGTCCCTCAACTGCGATGGAGCAGGACCCTGCTAGCCGCGGCCGTGACCTTCATCCGAGGGCGGCCACCGGACGAGCGGCTTTCCGATCTCCCAGTGGTGGCCGAAGGGGTCCATGATCCGCCCGAGGCGCCAGCCGTGCTCCTCGCTCACCGAGTACACCTCCGTCGCACCGGCCGACACGGCGCGCTCCATCACGGCGCCTGGATCCTCAACGATCATGAGCATTCGCACCGTGGCTCCCCCGAGTGACTCCGGGCTGAAGTTGCGGTGGGGTGGCGACTCGTCGGAGACCCAGAACATCGCGTCTCCGACCCGGAGCTGGGCGACTACGTCCTGCGCATCGCCCCGACCGCCGACCCGATAGACCTCGACGGCCCCAAAAGCCGTCTTGTAGAACTCGACAGCCACGCGGCCTTGCCGCACCGAGAGCTGCGGCAAAATGCTCACCCGCGGGTATGCGCCCGGCTGGTTACCCGCTACGTCCATCAAGGCTCCGTCCTGACGCCGAGCGCCGGTCGTGCACGACGTGGGCACGACCGGGAAACAACGAAGGAAGACGACGCTGCCGCGAGCAGTTCGGGGCCGCGGTGGAGGTGGGATTTGAACCCACGGACGGGTTGCCCCGTCACACGCTTTCGAGGCGTGCGCGCTCGGCCGCTACGCGACTCCACCGTCAACCAGCCTAGCGAGGCGGCCGCTTCGCTCCGAAGAACGACCGCAGCAGCTGGGCGCTGTCCTCGGCCAGTACGCCGCCGACCACCTCCGGTCGGTGGTTGAGTCGGCGGTCTCGTACGACGTCCCACAGCGAGCCGACCGCACCGGCCTTGGGGTCGGCCGCGCCGTACACCAGGCGGGCCACCCGGGAGAGCACCAGCGCGCCGGCGCACATGGTGCACGGCTCCAGCGTGACCACCAGGGTGGCGCCGGTCAGCCGCCAGGACACCGTCGCCGAGGTGGCGCGCCGCAGCGCCAGCACCTCGGCATGGGCGGTGGGGTCACCGGAGCTCTCGCGCTCGTTGTGAGCGCGCCCGAGCACAGCTCCGGCGGCATCCATCACGACCGCGCCAACGGGCGCCTCCCCGACAGACAGCGCCAGCTCCGCCTCCTCCAGGGCGAGCCGCATCGCAGCGGCGTACGCCGGCGGCCCGGTCACCCCTCGCGCAGCTGCTCCAGCTGCTCGACGCAGCCGGCCCGCTCGCACAGCTCCGTGATGACGTCGGCCGGCAGCAAGCCCTCCTCGGCGCACAGCTCGAGCAGCCGGTCGCCCGCAGTACCGAAGTCGGTCAGCAGGTCGACGTCACCGGCCGGCTGCAGCGACGGCTTGACGCTCTCCTCCTCCTCGAGCGTCGCCGCTGGCCGCTCGACCGCGAGGTCCTCGGCCAACCGGGCCGCGATGTCGCTGTACTGCACCGCCCGGAAGTCGGAGATGAACACCCGGGGATCGGCGTCCCCGTCGACCCGAGCGACGCCCAGCCACTCGTCATCCTCCTCGACGAAGAGCAGCGTCACATCGGCGGAGTCCTCGGCGGCGTACTCCCGCAACGCGTCTGCCACGCCGTCGAGATCGTCGTCCTCGTCGAGGTCGAGCTCCCTGCCCAGCCACCCGTGCGGGGTCCGGGCGAAGGCGGTCGCGAAGTAGGGCACGTTGGCAGTCTCCCGGGCAGCTGCTAGCGGATCGCGCCCTCTAGTGCCCGCTCGTAGGGCGCCGCGAACCCCAACCGGCTCGCGATGGCCAGCAGCATCTCGTCGGCGTAGGAGTCGGTGTCGGCCAGGATGGCCCCGAGCTCCATCTCCTCCAGGCCTAGGTCGGTGAAGATCGAGAGGTCACCGCCGGGCAGGACGTCCTCCATGTCGTCGTCGTCGGGGATGGGGATCGCCAGGGAGGCGACGACCTCACGGGCCAGATCCCAGACCGCCGCGGCCGTCACGTCCGAAACCAGCATGGACAGGTCCTGCGGGCGCACCCGCAGCGCGACGAAGAACTCGTCGGCCACGTTCACCAGGCCGATCGTGCCGCCCTCGCCGGGCTGCTGACGCAGTGCCGCCACCAGCGAGCTGAGGTCGGACACCATACGGTCGGGCAGCAACGCAGCCTCCCAGCGCCCCTCCTCGCGGAAGACCATCACGCCGGCGACGTACTCGTCGTCCTCTGCCGCCATCTTCCCGCCCCTCGCAAGTCCTTCGGCGCGATCGTGTCAGACACCTGGCTCCGCCGGTGACGCGCCGGGGGGGTGGCCACCTGCCAGGGCACGGGTTCCGTCTCGGTCGAGACGGGTACCCGCACTACGACCCAGACACGCAGAGAGGATCGAGAGACGATGAGTGAGCGCAACACGTTTGCCCGGACCCTGCACGATGTTGGGCTCGCCGCCTGGTTCGGGGGCTCGCTGATGGGTGCGGTCGGCCTCAACGGCGCGGCCGCCGACGTGGATGACCCGCGCCAGCGGGCCCGCGTCGCCAACGCCGGCTGGGGCCGGTGGACGCCCGTCAACCTGGCTGCCATCGGCGCCCACCTCTTCGGGGGAGCGCAGCTGGTCCGCGCCAACCGCGACCGGATCGACCGGCAGAAGGGCGTCGCCGCCATGACGGTCACCAAGACCGCCCTGACCGGCGCTGCGCTCGGCGCCACGGCGTACAGCCGGGTGCTCGGCCAGAAGATCATGTCTGCCGGCGACGTACCGGTGGCCGGCGGCACGTCGCCGCTGCCGACCACCCCGCCGGAGGTCGCCTCCGCGCAGAAGCAGCTCAAGGCTCTGCAGTGGGCCATCCCCGGCCTGACCGGCGGCATCATCAGCCTTGCGGCGTACGCCGGTGAGCAGCAGCGGCCCTCAGAGGTGCGCAAGGGCAAGCGCGAGCGGGTCGGACAGCTCGCCAAGGCCGCGGTCACCGGCCGCGCCGCTAGGAGCGTCGGCCTGGGCAGGAGCGACGACGACTGCTGAGCACTGAACCCGTCCAGCCGCGTCCCGCCCGGCACCAACGGGCGGGACGTTGCATGACGGTTCGTAGTCGTCTCGGGACGCAGCGTCAGACCGGCAACCCTCCGTGCGTGTCCGCGGACCGCTGCGCGTCCGCTGGCCGGTCGACCGTGACACTGGCCCTGTGGTGGTCCCTCGAGCCGGGCGGCGCAGAGTCGAGCGGCTGGAACGCCGGCTGGACCGGCACTGCGCGGTCGAGGAGCTGGCCCGCACCGCACTGACCGGCGGCCCGCTGTCCGCGTTGCTGGACCGGGCGGTCGATCTGGTGGCGAGGGTGCTGCCCGCACGGAGCTGCTGCGTCCTCGAGCTCTCGGCCGCCGGCGACGTGCGCCTCGTGGCCGCGGCGGGCGAGGCGTGTGACCGACCCGCTGCGGCCAACGGGGAGGGGCTGGATCTCCTGGTCCGAAGCGCTCTACGGTCCGCCGCTCCCCTCACGGTGCTCGAACCGGCCGCGCCGGACGTCCGAGCGACCGACGCCGGGACGGCCCGACGCCTGTTGGTTCGCATCGACGGGCACCGCCAGCCCTACGGGGTGCTCTCGGCGTACGCCGTGGGGTCCCGGCTCCTCGAGCCGGAGGAGCTGGACTTCGTCTCCAGGGTGGCCGCTGTCCTGACTTTGGCGATCACCCGGCGGCACTCCGATGAGGCGGGTGGCCAATCGGCCCTGCACGACCCGCTGACCGGGCTGCCCAGCCGCCCACTGCTCGTGGACCGGCTGGACCAGGCTATTGCGCTCGCACGTCGCTGCGGCGAGTCCGTCGGCGTCCTGCGCGCCGACCTGGCCGGCTTCTCGGCGCTCACCGACGCGGTCGGGTCAGCCGCCGGCGACGCCGTACTCGTGGGCGTGGCCGAACGGCTGCGCGGCTGCCTGCGGGCGTCGGACACGGTGGCGCGCCTCGGTGGGGACGAGTTCGCGGTCTGCCTGCCACGGATCGCCACGGTCGCCGAGGCCGCGGATGTCGCGGCCAAGCTGTGCACCTCCCTCGACCGGCCGCTGCGGCTGGGGGAGCTTTCGGTACCGCTGTCGGCCAGCGTGGGCGTCGCGGTGTTCCCAGAACACGGCGCAGGTGCCGCCGTCGTCCTGCAGCGGGCAGACGAGGCGATGTGCGCTGCGAAGATCACTCGGCGGGCGGTTGCGACGTACGCGCCCAGCGCCGGCGACCGAGGGTCGCGACGGCTCTCACTCACCGCCGAGCTCGCGCTGGCGATCGAGAACGACGAGCTGGAGCTGGACTACCAGCCGCTGGTCGACCTGACCAGCGGTGCGGTGGCCTCGGTCGAGGCGCTGGTGCGCTGGCGCGACGCGGACGGAGACATCCTCTCCGCCAGCGACCTGGTGTTCCTCGCCGAGCACAGCGGCATGATGCGCGCACTGTCCGCCTGGGTGCTCGACCGAGCGGTCCGTCAGATCGCCCAGTGGCAGGGGCGGGGGATCTCGCTTCGGGTCGCGGTCAACGTCTCGGGCGTGGTCCTCGAGGACTTCGGCTTCCTGGACCAGCTCGCGCAGACCCTGCAGCTCGCCCGGCTCGCACCCGGCCGGCTCTCCCTGGAGATCACCGAGTCGGTGATCCTGTCCGAACATGCACGGGCCGCACTCACCCGGTTGGCGGAGTCCGGGGTGACGATCTCCATCGACGACTTCGGGACCGGGTATGCGTCACTGTCCTATCTCAAGCACCTGCCAGCGAGCCAGCTCAAGGTCGACCGCTCCTTCGTCACCCGGGTCGCTGAGGACCCTCGCGACCTGGCGATCGTGCGTTCCGTGGTCGAGCTGGCGCACGCACTGGGGCTCCAGGTCGTCGTCGAGGGGGTCGAGGATGCAGCCGCCGCCGAGCTTCTGCGCGGGCTGTCGGCCGACCTGGCGCAGGGGTACCTGTACTCCCGCCCCGTTCCGCCGGACCAGCTGGCCGCCTGGTTGCTAGGTCGGCCGACGGCGGGCGGCTATTCGGCAGGCCAGCTTCCGCTTCCAGAGGTCGCCGCCACCGCGGGGTCGTGACCCTAGCCCGCACTGCCAGACTGCGCCGATGCGCACGCTCGTCGTGGATCACCCCCTCGTGGCCCACAAGCTGACGGTGCTGCGGAACTCGAGAACCGACTCCCCGACCTTTCGGCGGCTCACCGACGAGCTGGTCACCCTGCTGGCCTACGAGGCCACCCGGCAGGTTCGCACCGCGGCCGTCACGGTGGTCACGCCGGTGGCGCCGGCCACCGGCGTACGGCTGGCCCGGCCGGTGCCGCTGGTCGTGCCCGTCCTGCGGGCCGGACTCGGCATGCTCGACGGCATGACGCGGCTGCTGCCCACGGCCGAGGTCGGTTTCCTGGGGATGGTCCGTGACGAGGGCACGCTGCTGGCGACGACCTACGCCACCCGGCTCCCGGCCGACCTCACCGACCGGGAGGTTTTCGTGCTGGACCCGATGCTGGCCACCGGCGGCACGCTGACCGCAGCGGTCCGGCTGCTCGGCGATCGGGGCGCGGCCACGGTGACGGCGCTGTGCCTGCTCGCCGCACCGGAGGGCCTCGCCGCCATGACCAGTGCCTTCCCCGCGGCACCGCTGGAGGTGACCGTGGTCACGGCGGCGGTCGACGAGCGGCTGGACGAGCGGGGCTACATCGTGCCCGGCCTGGGCGACGCCGGCGACCGGCTGTACGGCGTCATCTAGCGACCGCCCCTCAGACGACGTGCATGAACGTCATGGAGCCCTGCACGGCGTTCTCCGGCCCACCACGCAGCGGTGAGCTCACCGCGTCCAGTGTCAGGCTGGTGCCGTCCCGGCGGCGTACCCGCAGCAGCGACCGCGCCAAGGCCCCCGCGGACAGCGCCACCAACGGTGGAACTCGGGACACCTCGCCGGCAGGAACCGGGAGTCCGCCGTTGAAGTCGAGCACCTGCAGAACCGTGCCGAACAGGGACGCACCGGCCAGCTGGTGCACCGACATGCCCACCATCTCGGCGAAGGCGGGCGAGGCGGCGGTCACCGTAGCGGCCAGGTCCAGCAGCACGCACGGCTCCGACGCCCCCCGCACGGCAGCCGTCCAGCGGGCAAGGATCTCGCCACCGCCCGGTTCGGGGGCCGGGGGGAGCTCGCGCAGCGGGGCGTAGAGGTAACGCACAGGGAGCTCACTTCGAGATGGGGCGCGCGGCGCGCACGTCTACCAACGTTAGCCATCGCCGCGTCTCGCGCACATCGGCCGATCAGCCGCCGCGCGGCGGCTACCGCCTACGCCGGCGGGTGCATCTGTCGGCGCAAACGAACCTTTGCGGACGCGGCGGTTTCTCGTTGGTAACGAACTGGTAAAGCCGGTGGTAACCAGCGCCGCTCTTGCGGCGGAGCCGGTGTCGTCAGAGCACCGGCCAGCTCCGCGCGGCCCCCGGCCGCCACGACACCCCCGAGGTGCCATGCGTCGCAGCACAGCAATCTTGAGCTCCTGTCTCCTGGTCGGTGCAGCGGCCACGGCCACAGCCGGTACGGCGACCGCCACCCCCACGCCGTCGGCGTTCGCGCGCGCGCTCGCCGGCGTGCAGAGCCATGCCGCCGACGCCCGGTACGGCGCCGACCAGACCCTCGCCGTACGGTCGATCCTGACCGACCCCGACGGCACCCAGCACGTGCGGATGGACCGCTTCTACCGCGGCCTGCCGGTCCTGGGAGGCGACCTGGTCGTCCACTCGAGCAGCTCGGGCACCGTTCGCGGCATGAGCTCCACGCTGGCCGCCGCGCCGGCCCTGTCCACGGTGGCCACAGTCGCTCCGGCTCGCGCCGCCGAACTCGCGGTCGCCGCCTCAGCTGCCGGCGACCGGCGCCCCTCGGCGCCCAAGCTCGTGGTCTTCGCCCGCAACGGAGCCCCCCGGCTCGCCTACACCGTCCTGGTCACCGGCGTGCAGAAGGACGGCACCCCGAGCGAGCGCACCGTCGTACTCGACGCCCGTAGCGGCCGGGTGCTCGACTCCGCCGAGGGCATCGAGACCGCGACGGGAAGCGGGAAGGGGTTCTTCAACGGCACGGTGACGCTGGAGACCACGCCGATCAGCGGCGGCTACAGCCTCAAGGACCCCAGTCGCGGCAACCAGTACACGATCGACATGAGCAACCGACAGACCAGCAAAGGCACGCTGTTCACCGACGCGGACAACCTCTGGGGTGACGGCTCCCTCGGCAACCGGCAGACCACGGCGGTCGACGCCCAGTACGGAACCGCGCAGACCTGGGACTACTACAAGAACGTGCACGGCCGCAACGGCATCGCGAACGATGGCCGGGGTGCCTACAACCGGGTCCACTACGGCCGCAACTACAACAACGCCTTCTGGTCGGACTCCTGCTTCTGCATGACCTACGGCGACGGCGACGGGACCACCTACAACCCGTTCGACTCCCTCGACGTGGCCGGTCACGAGATGAGCCACGGGGTGACCAGCCGGACCGCGAACCTGACCTACTCCGGTGAGTCCGGCGGTCTCAACGAGGCCAACAGCGACATCTTCGGCACCATGGTCGAGTTCTACGCCAACAACGTCAACGACGCGCCCGACTACCTGATCGGCGAGAAGCTCCGCAAGAGCGGCAGCACGCCGCTGCGCTGGATGGACCAGCCGTCGAAGGACGGCCGGTCCGCGGACTGCTGGTACTCCGGCGTGGGCGCCCTCGACGTCCACTACTCCTCCGGGCCGGGAAACCACTTCTACTACCTGCTGGCCGTCGGCAGCGGCTCCTCGGCGTACGGCAACAGCCCCACCTGCAACGGGTCGACCGTGACCGGCATCGGTAACGGCGCCGCGGAGAAGATCTGGTACCGCGCGCTGACGGTCTACATGACCTCCGGCACCGACTACCACGGTGCTCGGGTGGCCACGCTGAACGCGGCAACCGACCTCTTCGGTGCCGGCAGCGCCCAGTACAACGCCGTCAACGCGGCCTGGGCGGGGGTCAGCGTCAGCTGACCGAACCCGTCCTGCGACTCCAACAGCGAACCCCCGGCCTCCCGCCGGGGGTTCGCTGTTTCGTCATCCCGGGCCGAGACGGGGAAGAGCGACCTGCGACCGGGCAAGGGATGACTTACCCCGCGGAGCACGTCCCCCGGTCGGCGTACGTCGTTAGGCCGTCGAGACGCGCAGCAAGCATCTGCTGGAGGTGACCGTGCGGGAGAGCAAGCCCAACGCCGTTCGGCGGAGCACGGCCGCGGCTGCTGCATCGTCCGCCGGCGTCTTCACGCGCTGGCGGCGGGTGATGCTGGCCCACGTCGACGGTCGCGGACTCAGCGGATGGCCGCTGGGTGGGGTCGTGCGCCGAGAGGGCCAGAGCTTCCGCGTCACCCACCACCAGGGGATACCGCCTGCACCCGGGCAGCTGGACTGGAGCTTCGACGTCTGGGGCGTGCACCTGCGCTGAGTGCTGGGTCACCCTTGCTCAGTCGCACAGCAGACCGAAGCCCCGGATCGCCAAGGCGCCGGGGCTTCAGTCGAGCCGTTGAATCAGGCGGTGCGGGTCCGCCGGGTTCCGGCCACCTCGTCGTGCGGACTGCGATCGGCCAAGGCGGTCAGCCCGAGCAGCGCGGCGGTGCCTAGGTGCAGCGCGTGATCCGCGCCGTTGAGCGCCAACACGTTGAGATCGGTGTTCTGGGCAAAGATGCCGACGACGCCGAGGTGTACCCGCTCGTCCTACCGGTGTTACTTACCGGGTGGCGGCGTGTCCGCCGACAGCTGGCCGTTTCCACGAACCGGGCCACCGAGTACGGTCCCGCGCATGGCCCTCCTCTCCCGCCCTGCCCACCGCCGGCTGCGTCGTACGGCGGCCGTAGTGGCCGTGGTCCCGCTCGCACTCGGTCTCTCGCCCACCGTGACGGCGTCGGCCGCAGGCGGCCCGTCCTGGCGGCTGGTCCACCAGGGCACTGAGGCCAGCCTGCGTGGCCTCGACGCGGTGAGCGGCCGCGTCGCCTGGGCGAGCGGCAGCCACGGGACCGTGCTCCGGACCGTGGACGGCGGTCGCTCGTTCGACCGGGTGGGACCAGCGGGCACCGGCGGTCTCCAGTACCGCGACATCGAGGCCTTCGACGCAAACTCCGCCGTGGTCATGTCGGTGGGGAACTACCCGGGCTCCTTCCGGATCTATGTCACCGACAACGGCGGCCGGCGTTGGACGCTGGCCTTCCGCAACCGGGAGCCCCAGGCCTTCTACGACTGCATGTCCTTCTTCGACCGGCAGCGGGGCCTCGCGCTCAGCGACCCGGTTGACGGGAAGTTCCGCATCCTCGCCACCAACGACGGCGGCCGCAGCTGGCACGTGCAGTCCCGAGCGGGCATGCCGGCCGCGCTGCCGGGCGAGTTCGCCTTCGCGGCCAGCGGGACGTGCCTGGTGACGGAAGGCCCGCGGGACGCCTGGTTCGCGACCGGTGGGGGGCGGCAGGCGCGGGTCTTCCACTCGACCGACGGCGGCCGGACCTGGAACGCGGTGGCCACGCCGATCCGCAGCGGGTCGACCGCAGGCATCTACTCCCTCGCGTTCCGCGACCGGCTCCAGGGACTGGCGATCGGCGGGGACTTCCTGACACCGGATTCCGCTCCGCGTGCCCTCGCGCTGACCGCCGACGGCGGTCGCACCTGGACTCTTGTCGGCCGCACCGCCGCGCCGGGCGCGTACCGGTCCGGCTCCGCCTGGGTTCCCGGAACCCGCGGCACCGCCATCGTGGTCGGCCCGACAGGCAGCGACATCAGCACCGATGGCGGCTTCCACTGGCGGCGCTTCGACAGCGGCAGCTTCCACGCCGTGGACTGTGCACCCGACGGCGCGTGCTGGGCGTCCGGTGAGCTCGGCCGGATCGCCAAGCTCCAGCGTTCCTGAGTCGACCCGGCCACGGTCTCGACCGGGCGCCCAGCGCCTGAGGAGTATTCCAATCGTGACCACCCTCGGCCAAGTGCCGTGACCTTGGACCGGTACGACGGTTGGATGCGACCTTCCCGACTTGCGCTGGCCGTCGTCGCGACCTCGCTGTCCGTCGCCGGCTGCAACGGGAGCAGATCGGATGGATCGGCTGCGCCGACGCGAGTGGCTTCCCCACCCAGCACTGCGGTGGCAACCACGCCGGCACCGTCGCCGTTGCCCCCCGGCACCGGCGCAGACTGCCTGTCCGCGGCGGAGCGGCGCGGTGTAGTTCGGTTCCGTGCCGCCAACGGCGCGACGCTGGGCGGGGTCCTGATCGGCACCGGGAAGGTGGGCGTCGTGCTGGCCCACCAGAGTGACGGCGACCTCTGTCAGTGGTGGCCGTTCGTCGGGCAGTTCGTACAACAGGGGTTCCGCGTGCTCGCCTTCGACTTCGAGGGCTACGGCGCCTCCACCACTGCCGCCGACACAACAGACTCCTTGAGCGTCGACGTCCGCGCCGCGGCCACCCGCCTGCGGGCTGCAGGTGCCAGCCGGGTCGTCCTGGTCGGGGCCTCGATGGGCGGCACCGCCGCGCTGGCCGCGACCGGTCGGCCGATACCCGGACTGGCCGGCGCCATCTCGCTCTCCGGCCCGGTGCGGATCTTCGGATCGGACGCGGCGGTGGCGGCGCCGAAGCTGCGGGTGCCGGTGCTGCTGGCCGCCGGCGAGACGGACTCGCTGTATGCCGCCGATGCCCGCAGCCTCTTCCTCCGCGTCGGCAGCCGGAGCAAGCAGCTCCTCGTCGTACCGGGGGCCAACCACGGCGTCGCGCTGCTGGCGGCGGACGGCCGGGTGAAGACGGCCGTCTTCGCGCTGCTCGAGAAGGCAAAGGCCGGCTGAGGCACAGTATTGGCCGCCGGTCCGGTGGAGCATCATGTCGAGGTCTGCCCGCGAAGACCTACGGAGATCTGATGAGCTACCAGACCGACATTGCGGCTGCTGCACGGGACAGCCGCGACTTCCGTCGCGAGCTCCACACCGCGGGCCACCTCCAGCTGGTGGTGATGTCCGTGCCCGCCGGCGAGGAGATCGGCAGTGAGGTCCACGACGACATCGACCAGGTGCTGACGTTTGTCTCGGGCACTGGGCGGGCGGAGGTAGGCGAAGAGGTGACACCGGTCGGGCCCGGGCAGCTCGTCTTCGTACCGGCCGGAACCCGACACAACTTCGTCAACACCGGCGCCGAGCCGCTGGTGCTGTGGACCATCTACGGGCCTCCGGAGCATCCGGCCGGAACTGTCCACGCCACCAAGGCCGAGGCCGAGGCCGCCGAACACGAGTCCTGAGGGGTGAGTCATGTTCCAGGGCTGGCCGGCGGAGGCCGTCGAGTTCTACCAGGGCCTCGAGGCCGACAACTCCAAGGTCTACTGGCAGGCCCACCGCAGCGGCTACGACGATCTCGTCCGCCGGCCGATGGTGCAGCTGTTGGCCGAGCTGGGCACGGAGTTCGGCGAGGGCCGGATCTTCCGGCCGTACCGCGACGTCCGGTTCAGCGCCGACAAGTCGCCGTACAAGACGGCCATCGCCGCCACGCTGGCTGGGGGTGGATACGTGCAGTTCTCGGCCGACGGGCTGGCGGCCGCGCGCGGAATGTACTCGCTGGCTCCGGACCAGCTGGAGCGCTACCGCCGTGCGGTCGGCGATGACCCGAGTGGAGAGCAGCTGGTAGCCATCGTGGCCGGCGTACGGCGCGCCGGTATCGACGTGACCGGACACGGGATGCTGAAGACCGCCCCGCGTGGCTGGCCGAAGGACCACCCCCGGGTCGACCTGCTACGTCACAAGGGGCTGGTCACGTGGCAGGACTGGCCGGCTGAGCAGAGCTCGCAGGCCCCGAGGCTCGTCACTGACTTCCTTCGCGCCTCGGCGCCGCTGCACGGATGGTTGTCGGCGTACGTCGGTTGACCCGGAGCGCTGCGCATCTGCGTCGCCGCTGCCCGCGGTCGGGGCTCTGCGCGTCGCGGCTCATGTCTCTTGCGCGCTCGGAGGGACTCGAACCCCCAACCTTCTGATCCGTAGTCAGATGCTCTATCCGTTGAGCTACGAGCGCTGGTTGGTGCAGCGGAGGCTCCGGGATTCGAACCCGGGATGGGCTGTTGACCCAAACCGCATTAGCAGTGCGGCGCCATAGACCGGACTAGGCGAAGCCTCCCGGGGCCTGCCGAGGCTCCCCCGGGGAGGATACCGGCGGGCGGCCACGTGCGGCAAAGCCCCGCGAAGGACCGGTCTAGACCCGCGTCCCGCGGCGGCCGCTCATGTTGAGGAGCAACCCGACCACGAGCAGGACGGCGGCGACGATCAACAGCCACTTGGCAACGACGAAGCCGAGCACCAGGGCCACGGCAGCCAGCACCAGCAGCAGCACCATCGTGTTCATGGGTACCTCCGAACGATCGCCGGCCCGAGGTCGCCACGTCGGCGGTCGTAGCCCGATGCGGCCAGCACGCCGAGCATGCCGGGTCGGGCCTCGGGGCACAAGCGGACGGCCGGAAAAGCAACGAGGCGGCCGAGTGGGCCGCCTCGTGTGCACGTCCGGTCAGGTCTGGAGCACCCTCGGTCCGTCACCGCTGGAACTGATCTCCACCTTACGGGGCTTGGCCTGCTCGGCGACCGGAATCGACAGGGTCAGTACGCCGGCGTCGTACTGCGCCTCGATCTTGTCCGTGTCGAGCGTCTCGCCGAGGAACAGCTGCCGGGTGAAGGTGCCCTGGGGCCGCTCGGCCACCAGCATCTCGACGGCGTCGCCGGAGGGCTTGGTGCGCTCGGCGCGCACAGTCAGCACGTTCTGCTCCACCGTGAGCTCGACGGCGTCGGGCTCAACGCCCGGGAGGTCGAACTGGACAACTTTCTACCTGCTACCAGCGGCAACCTACGATCGGGTGAACTGCTCCTCCTCGGTGGAGCCGGCGAGCGCCAGCGTCGACCCCGCACCACCCGTGATCACCTGGCTGACGAGGTCGAAGTAGCCGGCGCCGACCTCCCGCTGATGGCGGGTGGCGGTGTAACCGGCAGCCTCCATGGCGAACTCGGAGTCCTGCAGTCGGGCGTACGCCGCCATGCCTTCCTCCCGGTAGCCAGTCGCCAGGGAGAACATCGACGCGTTGAGCGCGTGGAAGCCGGCCAGGGTGATGAACTGGAACCGGTAGTCCATCGCGGCGAGCTCCCGCTGGAACTTCGCGATGGTGTCCTCGTCGAGGTGGCGCCGCCAGTTGAACGACGGGGAGCAGTTGTAGGCCAGCATCTTGCCGGGGAACTCCGCGTGCACCTTCTCGGCGAACGTGCGCGCCTCGTCGAGGTCGGGGGTCGACGTCTCGCACCACAGCAGGTCGGCGTACGGCGCATAGGCCAGGGCCCGAGAGGTGGCAGCCTCCATCCCGGCCCGTACGGTGAAGTAGCCCTCCGGCGTCCGCTCGCCGGTGGCAAATGCGGCGTCCCGCGGGTCGATGTCGCTGGTCAGCAGGGTGGCGGCCAGCGAGTCGGTACGGGCCACGATGAACGTCGGGACCCCGAGCACGTCGGCTGCCAGTCGGGCCGCGGTCAGCGTGCGGATGTGCTGGCCGGTCGGCACCAGCACCTTGCCGCCCATGTGCCCGCACTTCTTCTCCGATGCCAGCTGGTCCTCGAAGTGGATGCCGGCCGCCCCCGCCTCGATGATGGAGCGGGCCAGCTCGTAGGCGTTGAGCGCACCGCCGAAACCGGCTTCGGCATCGGCGACGATCGGAGCGAACCACTCGGTTCCGGATCGACCCTCCGAGCAGTCGATCTGGTCGGCGCGTTGCAGGGCGTTGTTGATCCGGCGGATCAGCGCCGGAACGCTGTTGGCCGGGTAAAGGCTCTGGTCGGGATAGACCTGCTCGCCAAGGTTGTTGTCGCCGGCCACCTGCCAGCCGCTCAGATAGATGGCACGCAGGCCGGCCTTGACCATCTGCACCGCCTGGTTGCCGCTCAGCGCACCCAGCGCGGCGACGTAGTCCTCGCTGTGGAGGAGCTCCCACAGGCGGTCCGCGCCATGCCGGGCCAGGGTGTGCTCGATCGGCACCGACCCGCGGAGCCGTACGACGTCCTCGGCCGAGTAGGTCCGCCGGATGCCGGCCCACCGCTCGTCGGCCTGCCAGGAACGCTGCAGCTGCTCGATCTGGCCTTGTCGGTCGCCGTCGTCCATGGGGCTCCTCTGGTCGCAGCCGAGATGGCCTCTAACGGTGCCCGATCGGCTGAATTCGTGCCAGGGACCGGGTCAGGAATAATCGTCAAAGTTTCACTCCGGCGTCGTGCCGGGGAACTTCTCGTGAAAGGAATGCCACCTTGGCGGAGTCGGCGGTCGACCCGACGATGTTCGGCCACCGCCTCCGGCACCTGCGGCGGGCCCGCGGCCTCACGCTCGGCCAGCTGGCGGAGCGGGTCGGTCGTCCGCCCTCACAGCTGTCACTGCTCGAGAACGGCAAGCGGGAGCCCAAGCTCTCGTTGTTGCAGGCACTGGCCGCCGCCCTCGAGGTGCCGGTGCCGGAGCTGCTCGAGCTGCAGGCCGGCGGGCGGAGCTGGAAATCGCCCTCGAACGAGCCCAGCAGGACCCCCTCTACGCCGAGATCGGCCTCCCGCACCTCAAGCCGACCGCGCGGGTGCCCAACGACGTACTCGAGCACGTGGTCGCCCTCTACGAGGAGCTTCGGCGTCGCGCCGCGCCGCAGACCGCGAGCCCCGAGGAGGCGCGGGCGGCCAACGCCGCACTCCGCCGGACGATGCGAGAGCGGGAGAACTACTTCGCCGACGTCGAGGCGCTGGCGACGCAGACGCTGCAGGCCGTCGGCTACCGAGGCGCCGGCGCACTGCCGCAGCGGGTGCTGCTCGACATCGCCGGCCACTTCGGGTTCGCGGTCGAGTACGTGCAAGACCTGCCACGGTCCGTGCGGTCGGTGACCGATCTTCGCCATCGCCGGATGTTCATCCCGCAGCGCGACGCGCTGGGCAGCCAGGACGCCCGCACGGTCGTACTTCAGACCCTGGGGCACTTCGCGCTACAGCACTCCGACCCAGCGGACTTCGCCGACTTCCTTCGGCAGCGGGTCGAGGCCAACTACTTCGCCGGCGCCGTACTGGTGCCCGAGAGCCTGGCCAGGCCATTTCTCGAGCAGGCCAAGGGCGACCGGGAGCTCTCGGTCGCCGACCTCGAGGACGTCTTCGCGGTCTCCTACGAGATGGCGGCGCACCGGTTCACCAACCTGGCGACGCGCCACCTGGGCATTCCGGTGCACTTCGTCCGCACCGACGAGAGCGGCACGATCTTCAAGGCCTACGAGAACGACGGGGTCGTCTTCCCGGCCGACGGGCAGGGGGCCATCGAGGGTCAGCGGGTCTGCCGGCACTGGGGCGCGCGGCAGGCGTTCCGCTCGCCGGAGAAGTTCTCGATCCACTACCAGTACACCGACACGCCCGCCGGTTCCTTCTTCTGCGTGAATCACGTGGAAGCCGGCCGCGGCCCGCATCACGCCGTCACGGTCGGCACGCCGGTGGCAGACGCGCGCTGGTTCCGGGGCCGTCTGACCAACCGGCGTACGACGTCGCGTTGCCCGGACGGGACATGCTGCCAGCGGCCGCCGGCCGAGCTCGCGGCGCGTTGGGACGGCTACGCCTGGCCCTCGGCGCGAGCCCACTCGCATGTGTTGGCCGCGATGCCGGCCGGCACCTTCCCCGGCGTCGACACCACCGATGTCTACTCTTTCCTCGACCGCCACCCGCCGAACGCGGTGTCGCGCTGAGGCAGACCAGCGCTGCTCGCCTCCCCCGTCGAGACCTGCTACCGTTGCCGACGGTTGCAGTTGCAGTTCCTCGAACGTTTGCGAACGCCCGCGGAGCCTGACAGCGCGGGCGTTCTCTCTTCTCGGTTCCCAATCGAGGAGTGGACGACGATCCCGCGGCAGCCCGAGGTCGCGAGGTGCGCCCTCGACCCGTCCTCCACAAGGAGACCGCAAGTGGCACAAGGCACCGTGAAGTGGTTCAACGCCGAGAAGGGTTTCGGCTTCATCGCCCAGGACGGTGGTGGCGCCGACGTGTTCGTGCACCACTCGGCCATCCTGGCCGACGGCTACCGCTCACTCGATGAGAACCAGCGCGTCGAGTTCGAGGTCACGCAGGGCCAGAAGGGCCCGCAGGCCGAGCAGGTCCGCCCGATCTAGCATCTGTTCACCGCCCGAAGGCCCGGCCGCAAGGCCGGGCCTTCGGCATGTGGGGGGCCCCGCCGCCGACCCGCAGGGCCAACCGCACCGAAGACCGCCGGGTCAACGGCTGGCTCCCCCGTGTATTGTCGCAGCCATGACGTGCCTCGCCGTCCGCCGCCATCACCACAGCCCCGTGGGCTGTTGGAGTGCGCGCGCGTAGAGACTGCCGTCGATACGTCCTCGTCCATCCCGAGGCCCACCCGTAACGGGTGGGCCTTTTCTATGTCTGGAGACAGGTGCAGCCGCTCAGGATCGCGTTGCCGAGCAAGGGCCGGATGGCTGCTGCGGTGCACCAGCTGTTCGGGGACGCGGGCATGCACCTCGACAACGTCGATCCCCAGAGCGCCCTGCTGAGCAGCATCGACGAGCGCTACGAGGTGATGTTCGTCCGGGCGAAGGATATTCCGGCCTTCGTCGCCGACGGCGTCGCCGACCTTGGTGTGACGGGCCGGGACCTGGTGTGCGAGTCGGGACTTGCCTTGGATGACCTGCTCGATCTGGGTGTGGGGCGGGCCCGGCTGGTGCTCGCCGCCCGGGAGACCGCGGGATTTGCCTCGCTCGCTGACCTCACGGGCGAGCTCCGCGTGGCGACGACGTTTCCCCACCTCGCCCGGACCTACCTGGAGGGTCGAGGGCTCAGCGTCGAGATCGTCCGCCTGTCGGGCGCGACGGAGATCGCGCCCCACCTCGGGCTCGCCGATGTGATCGTCGACGTCGTGGCCACCGGATCGACCCTCAAGCGCAACGGACTCGTGGAGCTGGAGACGATTCTGGTCTCTTCCGCCCGGCTGTTGGCACCTTCTCGGCAGCCCGCCCTCGAGCCCCTGATCATGCTGCTCGACTCCGTCGTCCAGGCGCGCGCCCGCCGGTACGTGATGGCGAACATCCCCGCCGCCGCGCTGGCTCGCGTGGCCGCCGTACTGCCAGGAGTCGAGCGCCCGACCGTGATGCCCTTGCTGGGAACCGACAGCGTCTTCGCGGTGCACGCGATCGTCGACGAAACCTGCCTGGACCGTGCCATGGCCGACCTCCGGGACCTCGGAGGCACCGGCATCGTGGTCACGTCGATGGAGCGGTTGGTGCGATGAGATCCGTCGACCTCAGCGCCAACACAAATGCCTGGGGCTGTCCTCCGGCAGCACGCGCCGCCGTCAGCCGGTCTTTCGCCGACAGCTCCGACTACCCGAGCAGAGCTGCCGATGACCTCCGTCACGCGGTGGCCGAAAGGCTCGGTGTGACGGTGAGCATGGTGACGACCGGCTGTGGCTCCGACGACGTCCTGGCCACCGCTTTCCGAGTGCTGGCGCAACCGGGGGAGACGCTGGTCGCGCCCTTCCCGACGTTCGCGATGGTGGAACCCTTCGCGCTCTCCGCCGGGCTGCGCTTCGCCGGATGTGCTTTCGGCGCCGGCTTCTCCTTGGACGTCGATGCCATCACCGCCAAGGGCGCAGCCGTCGCATACCTGTGCTCACCGAACAACCCGACGGGAACGGCGCTGGAGGAAGCCGAGGTCCGTCGCCTGTTGGAGCGGTTCAACGGCTACACCGTCCTCGACGAGGCCTACATCGACTACGGCGGCCGGACCTCGATGAGTCTGGTGCGGGAGCACGAGCGGCTGCTGGTGGTGCGCACGTTCTCGAAGGCATTCGGGCTGGCGGGCCTCCGGGTCGGCTACGCCGTCGGCGCGCCCGCAGTCATCTCCCGGCTGGAAGCGGCGCGGGGGCCGTACAAGGTGGGCGTCGCCGCGGAGCGCGCCGCCGTCGCGGTGCTGGGCGGCGACGGCCGGCGCTGGGTCGACGACCACGTACTTCTGGCGAGGGCCTGCCGACGCCTGCTGCAGGACGAGCTGGGCAACAGGGGAATTGCCTTCGTGCCGTCGCACGCCAACTTCGTACTCGTACCGGTGCCTGATGCCGCCTCGACCGCGTCGCTGCTCGCCGGGCGCGGCCTGACCGTTCGGCAGTTTCCCGACCTGCCCGGCCTTGGCGACGCGGTGCGGATCACGGTCGGACCGGAACCCCTGATGGTCGCCGTGGCAGCCGCGCTCGAGGAGGCGTTGGCATGAAGGTCGTGATGTTCGACGCGGGAATCAGCAACATGCACTCCATCGCCAAGGCGCTGCGAGTGGCGGACGACGAAGTCGAGATACGAACGGACCTCGCCCTCCTGTCGGCGGCCGACGCCGTGGTGCTGCCGGGAGTGGGCGCCTTCGGACCGGCAGCACAGGCACTCGCTCCGCACCGGGACCTGGTGCGGGCTGCCATCTCCGACGGACTGCCCGCTCTGGGCGTCTGCCTAGGAATGCAGCTCCTCTTCGATGGCAGCGCCGAGTCACCCGGCCTGGGGCTGGGCCTTCTCGCCGGCCGGGTCGACGCCTTGCCCACGAGGCGGCGCCCGCACATGGGTTGGAACCGCGTAGAGGTCGTGACCGGCGGGCCGGCGCTCGCGCTCGGCTGGGCCTATTTCGCGCACTCCTACGCCTGCCTGCCCACGGACGCGACGTCCACCTGGGCGACCACGACGCACGACGAGGTTTCGTTCGTCTCCGCCGTCCGCGTCGGATCGCTGTGGGGGGTGCAGTTCCACCCCGAGAAGAGCTCGCGCCCGGGGATCGAATTCTTGCGGCGCTTTCTCAGGGACGCGCGATGCGCGTGATGCCGGCGGTCGACCTGCGGGACGGGGCGTGCGTGCAACTCGTGGGTGGTTCCTACGCCGAGGAGCGGGTCCGCATCGCCGACCCCGTGGCGGTCACCGCCCGCTGGTTCGACCGTGGCTTCGACCGAATTCACGTGGTTGACCTCGATGCGGCCACCGGAAGGGGCGAGAACACGGATGTGGTGGACGCGTTGCTCCGCCGATGGCCGGAGCGCATCCAGGTCGGTGGCGGGATCCGTACGACGGCACGAGCGCGTGAGCTTCTCGACAAGGGCGCCCTGCGCGCGGTCGTGGGCACCCGTGCCCTGACGGACCGATCCTGGCTTGCCCGCCTGGCCTCGCGCTTCTCGGGACGGGTCGTTGTGGCGTTGGACATGCACTCGGGTAGCGCCGTCGTGGACGGCTGGCAGCGACGGCTCCCCGTGTCGGTCGGAGAGCTGCTCGCGGAGGTCGACGGGTTGGAGCTGGGCGGACTGCTCGTGACCGCCGTCCATCGGGAAGGTGCCCTGCAGGGGCCCGATGTAGAGCTGATGGCTGGTCTGCGGCGACAAACCCGGCACCCGCTGACGGCAGCGGGGGGCATCCGGGACGTCGCCGACGTCCGGGCACTCGCCTCGGTCGGGGTCGAGACATGTGTGGTGGGGATGGCGCTGTACACCGGCGCCTTCAAAGTCGAGGAGCGGAAAGCATGACGACCGTCACGCGCCGGACGAGCGAGACCGAGGTGACCGTCGCGGTCAGCGACGGGAGACCCGAGGTCGACACCACGCTGCCCTTCCTCGACCACATGCTGGTCACGCTCGCGGTCTACTCCGACCTGTCGCTGGTCATACACGCCAGGGGTGACCTCGAGCACCACATCGCCGAAGACGTCGCACTGGCTCTCGCCGAAGCCCTGAAGCAGGTGATTCCGGAGCGGGCAGCGAGGTACGGCAGCGCCGTCGTGCCCATGGACGACGCCCTGGTCGAGGCCGTTCTCGACGTGGGCGGTCGGCCGTACTACGCCGGGACGCTGCCGGACCCGATGATCGACCACTTCTTCCGATCCTTGGCGACCGCGGCAGGGGTGACGCTGCACATCGACGTACGTCGGGGGCGGGACCACCACCACGTTCTCGAGTGCGCGGTGAAGGCGGTCGGCCTGGCGCTGCGGCAGGCGTTGCGCCAGGGCGAGGCCGTCTTCAGCACCAAGGGCAGCGCCGTCTGGGAGGTGCACCCGTGACCAGCGCGCGGGTCATCGCCTGCCTCGATGTCAGCAACGGCCGGGTGGTCAAGGGCACTCACTTTCGAGAGCTGCGGGACATGGGAGACCCGGTGGAGCTCGCTCGGCGCTACGAGCAGGAGGGAATCGACGAGATCGTCTTCCTCGACGTGTCCGCGACGCCGGAGGGTCGCGGGTCCGTTCTCGCCCTGGCCGAGCGGGCGGCTGGTGAGGTCTTCATACCGCTCACGGTCGGCGGCGGAATTCGCTGCGTCGAGGACATCGGTCGCGCGCTTCGGGCGGGGGCCGACAAGGTCGCCATCAACACCGCGGCGGTAGACCACCCCGAGCTGATAGATGCGGCCTCCTCGCGGTTCGGGGCCCAGTGCATCGTGATCAGCATCGACGCCAGGACGACCGGGCGCGGGTTCACGGTGTGGACCCGCAGCGGCAGCGTGGACTCGGGGCGGACGCTGATCGACTGGGCCCGCGAATGTGAGCGCCGGGGTGCCGGCGAACTGCTCGTCACCAGCATCGACCGTGACGGCACCGGACTCGGTTACGACATCGAGCAGCTCAGACAGGTCGCCGAGGCTGTCGGGCTGCCGGTGGTCGCCTCGGGAGGAGCGGGCGGGGTGGCGGACGTGGTCGAGGTGTTCGACCGTACGCCAGTGAGCGCGGCCCTCGTCGCGGGGATCCTGCACGTCAGCGCGGTGTCGGTGGCCGGCATCAAAGCCGCACTCGTCGAGGCGAACCTGTGCGTGCGGGGAATGGCATGACCTACCTGCTCGAGGCTGTCGAGGAGCTGGCCCGCTTCACCGGAACCGTCGCGGCCCGCTTCTTTCGCACGTCACTAGCGGTGGATCGCAAGTCGGACGGTTCCCCGGTCTGCGCTGCCGACCGGGAGGCCGAGGCGGCCGCCCGCAGGTGGCTCCGCGAGCGATTCCCAGCGGATGGAATCTCCGGCGAGGAGTTCGGCAGCACCGATGGCGGGTCTCCCCGGCAGTGGGTGATCGATCCGATCGACGGCACCATCTCCTTTCTTGCCGGGGTGCCCCTGTACTCGACGCTGATCGCTGTCGTCGAGGGCGAGGATGTCCTCGCCGGTGCGATCTACTGCCCGTCCCTGCACGAGCTCGCGGTCGCAACCCGTGGCGAGGGCTGCTGGTGGAACGGCGTCCGGTGTCAGGTGTCCGCCGTCGACGCGCTCGCCAGCGCGCTCGTGCTCACCACCGACCCCGCCTTCCGCGAGACACCGACCTGCCGGCCGGCATGGGAACGCCTGTCACAGCGCAGCCGCGACGCGCGGACGTGGGGGGACGGCTTCGGCTACCTCATGGTCGCGACGGGGCGGGCGGAGGCCATGGTGGACGGCGTCGTGCATCCCTGGGACATCGCCGCGCCGCGCGTTGTGGTCGAGGAGGCTGGCGGAGTCTTCACCGACTGGACCGGTTCCGCCAAGGGGCTTGGCGCCAGCGGGGTGGCCACCAACTCACGGCTGGGCGGGGAGGTCCGACGTGTACTCGCTGAATCCTGAGGAGCTGAGGTTCGACACCGCGGCGGGAACGGTGGTGGTCGTCACCGTCGATGACGCGACCGGCCGGGTTCTGATGGTGGCGCACGCGGACCGCGAGGCGCTGGGCCGGACGATCGCCACCGGCGAGATGCATTACCGCTCCCGCCGCCGGGGCCTGTGGCACAAGGGCGCGACCAGCGGGAACGTGCAGCGCGTCGTAGCCCTGGATGCCGACTGCGACGGCGACACTGTTCTCGCGCGGGTACGCCCGGCCGGCCCAGCCTGCCACAACGGCACTCCGTCGTGCTTCGCCGGCTCAGCTGCGGGGTCCCTTGGGCACCTCGACGACGTGGTAGCCGGCCGGGGCATGGCCCCCCAGCCCGGCTCGTACACGAACCGGCTGCTCGGCGACGGCAACCTCGTGGTCAAGAAGCTCGGCGAAGAGTGCGCCGAGGTCGTGGCGGCCTTCACCTCGGGCGTGGCCGACGCCCTGGCCGAGGAGGTCGCCGATCTGTTCTTCCACCTCATCGTCGCCCTGCACTGTCACGGTCGGTCAGTCGACGACGTACAACGCGTTCTGGCGGAAAGGCGGCGCAATGCTGAGGACGCTTGACGCCAGAGGGGTCACGGATCTCGAGTCGTTTCTGCCGTCCCCCGAACTCGCCCGGCACCCCGTCGCGGCTGTACGAGACATCGTCGCCCAGGTCCGCCGCAGCGGTGACGCGGCGGTACGCCTGCTGACACAGCGCTTCGACGGGGCAGACGTGGTGGCGGCGCGGGTGCCGAGCGGGCAGTTGCGGGCGTCGCTCGACAGCATCGACCCGGACCTGCGGCGCGCCCTGGAAGTGGCAGCCGCTCGTATCCGCCGCTGCCACGAGCGCCGGCGCCCGGTCGACCACGCCGACGAGGACGAGGGCATCCTCGTAGAGGAGCGCTTCGTACCCCTCGAGCGCGCCGGGCTCTACGTGCCGGGCGGCATCGCGGAGTACCCCTCGACCGTCCTCATGACGGCCATCCCAGCGCAAGCTGCGGGCGTCTCGGACCTCGTTATGTGCACCCCCCCGCGAGCCGACGGATCGGTGTCGCCGGTCGTGCTCGCCGCAGCCGCCCTGGTCGGCATCGAGGAGGTGCACGCGATCGGCGGCGCACAGGCAATCGCTGCCATGGCGTACGGCACGGAGTCAGTACGCCGGGTAGATGCCATCGCCGGGCCGGGAAACCTCTTCGTCACGTTGGCCAAGCGGGAGGTGTCCGACGTAGTGAAGATTCCCGCCGCCTTCGCCGGGCCGTCGGAGGTTGTCGTGATCGCCGACGACACGGTCGACCCCAGGCTGGCAGCAGTCGACATCGTCGTGCAGGCCGAACACGGGCCGCACGGGCTCGCCTGGCTGATTACGTGGTCGGAGACGGTCGCAGCGGAGGTGGCCGAGCGAGTGCGCGCCTTCACCGAGTCTTCGCCGCGACGGGCGGCCATCGAAGCCACCCTGCGCGAGAACGCCTATGTCGTGCTAGTGGAGAACGCACACCGGGCCATCGCCGTCGCCAACGTCGTTGCTCCAGAGCACCTGGAACTGCTCGTGGCCGACGCAGACGCCCTGTCCCGGGACGTACGACACGCCGGCGCCGTGTTCTGTGGCCAGTGGTCGCCGGCGAGCCTGGGCGACTATGCCGCCGGTCCCAGCCATGTCCTGCCCGTGTGCCGCACGGCGCGGTTCGGCAGCGTCTTGGGCGTGGAGGACTTCGGGAGACGGATGCACGTGATCCGTGCGTCCGAAGCCGGGTTGCGGAACGTGACTCCCACGATCGCCCGACTCGCGCGCGCGGAGGGCCTGCCCGCGCACGAGGCGTCGGTGACGCTGAGGATGACCGAGCGGAGGGCGTGGGATTCGAACCCACGATGAGAGTCACCCCTCATAGCGGTTTTCAAGACCGCCGCGCTAGGCCGCTGCGCGAGCCCTCCGGGAGCGAGGCTACCGGCGTAGCGTCGTTCGTCGGGCGGCTGTCGAGCGTTGACGAGGCCGACCACCCGTGCTAGGCAGCGCCCATGCAGAGTCTCCGCGCCCTCCGCCCGTCCATCCCGGGTCCACGCCGCTCCACCAGCATCCTCGCCGCCGCGGGCCTGGCCGGGGCTGTACTCGCCGGGGCCGCCGGCAGCGGTTCCGCGGCGCCGACGGCCGGCTCGCCGTACCCGCTCGCGCACCGGTTCGCCCCCCGCAGCCTGCCGGCCGCCGATCTGCAGGGCGGCTCCGCCAGCGATACGGCGGCCGCGGCGCGCTCCGTTCATCCGGTGCGCCCCACGGCGACCGGGACCAGCGGCTGCCGCGACCGCGGTGAGACCAACGTCCGGGTCAACACCGAGTGCACCAACCAGGACGACCTGACCAAGCTCACCCGCGTCGGGCCGGGGCAGCAGCAGAGCTCGGCCTCGATCGCGGTGGACCCGCGGAATCCGGATCGGCTGATCGCGACCAGCAACGACTACCGCCGGGGCGACTCGGCCTGCGGGGCCGACTGGAGCCTTGACGGTGGCCGGCACTGGGGGAGCCGGACCGCTCCGCTGTCCTTCACCGCACCCGGGTTCAGCGCGCTGCGGCACTACTGGGACGTCGGCGGCCTGTCCAAGGTCGGCTTCGACAGCCACGGTACGGCGTACCTCATCTGCAACGCCATCGACCGCGGCACCACCGCCGACAACGGCGACCCGGCGACCGCGATCGTGGCCTTCCGCTCGCTAGACGGCGGGGCGTCGTGGAGCTTCCCCGGCACGGTCATCGCCCAGGTTCCGGGGACCTCCACTCCGGCCAACCTGAACAACCCCGGCTTCGCCGTCGACACCAACCCGGCGAGCCCGTTCCGCGATCGCCTCTACGTGTCCTGGATCGCCTACAACCCGACGTTCACGGTGGGTCGGGTTGCCCTCGCCTGGTCCAGCGACGCCGGCGTCAGCTGGCACCAGGCCGGCTACGTCAACGGTAGGTCGGAGCAGCTCTGCCCGGTCAACCCGGCGCAGCAGAGCAGCTTCCCGTGCAACGTCAACGGCTTCCCGCAGCCGGTGGCGCTGGCCAACGGTGACGTCAACGTCGTATTCCAGAACTTCAACGTCTGCAACGCCGTCACCCCGTCGTGCGGGAGCGGCCCGGCGGACAACCACGACCAGATCCTGGCGGTGCGCTCGACCGACGGGGGCCGGTCGTTCTCCGGGCCGACCAAGGTCGCCGACTATTACGAGTGGCCCGACTGCTTCACCTACACCCGCCAGGACGAGTTCGCGACCTGCCTGCCCACCCACCCACTGTCGGCGCGCAGCATCTTCCAGGGCAGCAACTACCCGACTCCGGTCGCCACCCGGGACGGGCTGGCGGTCACCTTCGGCAGCTTCATCAACGCCCACTCCAACCCGGCCCGGGGCAACTGCCGGCCGGCCGGACTGTCCCCGAGGACCGGGCTCAACCGCTACCGCGGCGTCGGCGAGCCGCAGGGCTGCAACAACGACATCCTCGTCTCCACCTCCACCGACGGCCTGCACTTCACCGGAGCCTCGACACCGGTGGAGCAGCTGCCCGCCGTGTCCGGGGCCGGGTTCGCCGACCAGTGGTGGCAGTGGGCCGCTCAGGAACCGGACGGTCGCTTCGCCGTCACCTTCTACGACCGCCGGTACGGCGACGACATGGTGACCGGTGACCTCGACGTGACGCTACGACGCGGCGACGGCAGCTCGGTCCGGGTGACCGACCGGCACCTGCCGCCGGCGAACGAGTTCCCGGACACCAGTGGGTTCTCGGTCTTCATGGGCGACTACCTCGGCCTCGCGGTCGGTTCCGACGGCGTTGCGCATCCGCTGTGGATGGACACCCGCAACCCGATCTACGTCGTCGACCCGGCGAACCCGCGCCAGCCGACGTACGCCGGCCAAGGGACCGACCTCTACACCGCCCGGGTCCGCTGAACGGGGGGGCCGGCTCGCTCGCGTCCACTTGGTCATCCCGCGTCGTTCGAGTTGACCCGGGGCACCGGGTGATCGGTCTGCTACTCCGTCGAAATTCGACCGACGTACCGGCGCTGCCACGGCGTTTCGACCGCGCGAACGTCGTAGTGCTCCCGGACGAACGCCACAGCCTGGTGAGCTGGCACGCCGTCCAGCACCGCGATGCAGGCGAGAGCTGTGCCAGTCCGTCCGCGGCCGCCCGCGCAGGCGATCTCCACCCGCTCGGTGTCTGCTCGGAGCCAGGCCTCGCGCAGCGCGTCAGCGGCGTCGCGGCGGTCGCGGGGCAGGCGGAGGTCCGGCCAGCTGACCCAGCGCGCCTCCCAAGCCACCGGCGTCGGCGCCTGGCCGAGCAGGTATAAGGCAAAGTGGGGAGGCGGCCCTTGCGGCACTGGTCGGCGTAGTCCGCGGCCGCGGAGCAGTCTGCCCGACGGCAGCCGCAGGACCCCTGAAGCGGAGGCGTCCCACTGTCCTCCCATGGTCGGCAACCTACGTGCTGACGCCACCACGTTCGGTGCGGCTGCGCCCCGGACTCACCGCTCGCCGCGGGCCATCTCGATCAGTCGGCCGAGGATGACGGCACCGGCCACCCGGAGCCCGTCGTGGTCGTACTCGCTGGTGATCCAGCCGCGTGCGTTGCCCACGGTCCCCAGCGTCTGTTCGGAGAACTCGCGCTCGACGTACATGTCGTCGTAGTAGACCGCCGCGGCGACCGGCACCGAGTTGCCCCTCAGCCGATCGGCGTCGTACAGGGGTGGCCAGTCGTCGGCCTCGGCCAGCAGGCTCGCAGCCCGCTGGAGCGGCCGCAGGGCACTGTCCGCCTCGAACATCCACGGATAGATCATCTCGCCGGTGAAGAGCACCCGGTCGCCGTTGCCGGCGTCGAGCGCAGGGTGCTCGGCGCGGATCCGCTCGGCCGACCAGCGGGTCGCCTCTCGCTGGGCGTACGCCGCCTCGTGCAGTACGGCGTATAACGGGTTGGTGGCGAAGGCGTCCGCCGCTTCGACCCCGTAGCGGAAGGTGTCGCTGAGCTCTCCATCGACGAAGGCCTCCTCGAGCAGGTAGTGCAGCCGCTCGAAGCCCTCCGAGAAGCCGAAGGCCATGCCCATCTGCTGGAACATCGGGACGGTCAGGGTGTCGCCGTTGGGCAGCTGGACCGCCCGCTCGGCCAGGTGGTCGGCCACGGCCCGGGCCGGCTCGACGTCGCCCGGATAACGCTCGTAGTAGCGCCGGTTGCGATCGAGCACCCGCCGGTACGTCGCCCGGTAGATGTCGTCGGCGGACGCCTCCAGCGAGGGCACGCCGCCGGTGATCAGAACCTCCCGCAGCCCCTCCGGATGGAAGGAGAGGTAGGTCGTCGCGCAGAAGCCCCCGTAGCTCTGGCCCAGCACGCTCCACGGCTCGTCGCCGATCAGCTCACGGCGGATGTGCTCGGCATCCGCGACGATCGCGTCCGCGCGGAAGTGCTTGAGGTACGCCGCCTGCTCCGCGGCACCACCCAGGCGCGCCGAGGTCTGCCGGGTCACCGGCGTGCTGCGGCCGGTCCCGCGCTGGTCGAGCAGCAGCACCCGGTAGTCCTGCTGAGCACGGCCCAGCCAGTCCGTGTGCTGCGTTGGCCGCGGTGACTTGCCGCCGGGACCACCCTGGAGGAACAACAGCCAGGGCAGGTCCGCGGACTCCCGGCCCGGCGAGACCACCTCACGGGCGTAGACGGTGATCCGCTCGCCGTCGGGCCGGGCGTGATCCAGCGGTACGGCGAACTCGTGGTCGGTGAGGACGAGGCCGGGCAGGCGAGAGACGACGGTCACGCCGGACAGCGTGACACTCTCGGCCGGGCGGAGGGGAAGTGGTATGACCGAGCTGGTGCGGATCGCGATGTGGTCGGGGCCGCGCAACATCTCCACGGCGATGATGCGGGCCTGGGAGAACCGGCCCGACACCGTGGTTGTCGACGAGCCGTTCTACGGCTACTACCTGCGCGAGACCGGCATCGGCCACCCCGCTCGGGACGAGGTTCTCGCCAGCTGTGAGACGGACTGGCGGCGGGTGGTCGAGCAGCTGGGCGGGCTGGTTCCGGCCGGGGCGGAGATCTTTTTTCAGAAGCACATGACCCACCACCTGCTGCCGGGCATCGACCGCGGCGCGCTGGCCGGCCTACGCCACGCGTTCCTCGTCCGCGACCCGCGCGAGGTCCTGATCTCCTACGCCAAGGTGCGGGCCGAGCCCACGCTGGACGATCTCGGGCTGCGCCGGCAGGTCGAGCTCTACCGGCACTTCGGCGGCCCGGTCCTCGACGCCCGCGACGTCCTCGAGTCACCGGAGCCGATGCTGAGAAAGCTGTGCGGCGCGCTCGGCGTGCCGTTCACCGAGCGCATGCTGTCGTGGCCGGCCGGGCCGCGGGCCACCGACGGCGTGTGGGCGCGCTACTGGTACGGCTCCGTGCAGCGCTCCACCGGCTTTGCGGCCTACCGCCCGAAGACCGAACCGCTGCCGGCGCGCCTGGAGCCGCTGCTCGAGGCCTGCCGTCCCTACTACGACGAGCTGCACGCGCAGCGAGTCCGGCCCTGAGGGAGTCGCATGCGCCAGACCTTCGACGAGCGCAACCGGGACCTCGTCGTCAACATCAACGGCCGGCTGTTGCACCGGGACCAGGCGGGGGTCAGCCCCTTCGACTCCGTGGTGCAAGGCGGCGACGCGGTCTGGGAGGGGCTGCGGCTCTACTCGGGCCGGATCTTCAAGCTGGACCAGCACCTCGCGCGGCTGCGCAGGTCGGCGGCCGCGCTGGCCTTCGCCGAGGTGCCACCCGACGACCAGATCGTCGCCGAGATCCGCCGGACGCTGGAAGCCAACGCCATGACCGACGGCGTACACGTCCGCCTCACGCTCACCCGTGGCGTGAAAGTCACCAGCGGCATGGACCCACGGCTCAACGCCTCCGGGCCGACGCTGATCGTGCTGGCCGAGCACAAGGCGCCCGTGTACGACACTGGCGGCCTGACGCTCGTGACGTCGAGCGTCCGGCGCTCCCCTCCGGACTGTCTGGACCCGAAGATCCACTCCAACAACCTGCTTCCCTCGATCCTGGCCAAGATCGAGGCGAACGCCGCGGGAGCCGACGACGCCCTGATGCTCGACGTGCGCGGCTTCGTGGCGGAGACGAACGCCACCCACGTCTTCCTCGTCGACGACGGGGTGGTGCGGACGCCGACGACGGCCGCCTGCCCCGAGGGCATCACCCGCGAGACCGTGCTCGAGCTGTGCCGGGAGCACGCCATCCCCTGCCGGGTCGAGGACCTGTCGCTGACCTCGGTATACAACGCCGACGAGGTCTTCGTCGCCGGGACCATGGGTGAGCTCGCCGCCGTCACCACGGTCGACGGCCGGGTGATCGGAGCGGGCAAGCCCGGGCCGGTGAGCGCCCGGCTCGCCGAGCTCTACGCCGATCTCACCGCGGTCGGCGGCGTACCGGTCGTCTGAGAAGGTGGCCCGGTGTACGCCGTCACGCTGCCGTCCTACGGCGGCCCCGAGGTCCTGACCTGGGCGAAGGTGCCCGACCCGGAACCGGCCGCGGGTGAGGTGCTGATCGAGGTGGCGGCCAGTGCCGTCAACCGAGCCGACATCATGCAGCGTCAGGGGCTCTATCCACCGCCTCCCGGTGCCCCACCCTGGCCGGGCCTGGAGTGCTCGGGCACCGTCGCGGCTCTCGGCGAGGGCGTGACCGGGTGGTCGCGAGGCGACGAGGTGTGCGCTCTGCTCTCCGGTGGTGGTTACGCCGAGCGCGTGGTCGTGGCGGCCGGCCAGGTGCTGCCGGTGCCGACCGGGGTGTCTCTGGTCGAGTCCGCCTCGCTGCCGGAGGTCGCGTGCACCGTGTGGTCCAACGTCTTTCTGCTGGCCAAGCTGTCGGCGGGCGAGGCACTGCTCGTGCACGGCGGTTCCAGCGGCATCGGCACGATGGCGATCCAGCTGGCGCACCACGCCGGCGCGCGGGTGTTCACCACCGCTGGCACGGCGGCCAAGCTCGACCGGTGCCGCGAGCTCGGAGCCGACGTCGCGATCAACTATCGCGAGGAGGACTTCGCCGAGCGGGTGCTGGCCGAGACCGGCGGGCGCGGCGTCGAGGTGATCCTGGACAACATGGGTGCGGCCTACCTCGAGCGCAATGTGCGGGTGCTGGCCCCCGACGGTCGGCTCATGGTCATCGGCCTGCAGGGCGGCCGCACGGGTGAGCTTGACCTCGGCCTGCTGCTCGCCAAGCGGGCAACCTTGCACGCCACCTCGTTGCGATCGCGGCCTGCCGAGCAGAAGGCGGACATCGTCGAGGCCGTACGCCGCGAGGTATGGCCCGCGATCGAGGCCGGCGCCGTCCGGTTGGTGATCGACCGCGCGCTACCCCTGCAGCACGCCGAGGAGGCACACCGGGTGGTCGAGTCGAGCCGGCATGTCGGCAAGGTGCTGCTGGTGCGCAGCGCCTGAGCGAGGTCAGCCGAGTGCCCCCGGGCGGGGTTGCGAGGCGACCCGCCGGGGACGACAGCGCCATGCCCGTTGAGAACAGTGATCCGGCTGACGTCCCCGTACCTCAGGTAATGCTGGGGAGAAGGCAGACTACGGGTGTTGCGGCACCGGATGATCCAGCCGATCTCACCGGACTGGTCGAGCAACCGGCCAAGGTGATGCGGATCGGCTCCATGGTCAAGCAGCTGCTCGAGGAGGTCCGGGCGGCGCCGCTGGACGAAGCCAGCCGCAGCCGGCTGAAGGACATCCACGCCAGCTCGATCCGAGAGCTGGAGGCGGGACTCGCCCCCGAGCTCCACGACGAGCTCGAGCGCCTGAGCCTGCCGTTCGCCGAGTCCGGCGTACCCAGCGACGCGGAGCTGCGGATCGCTCAGGCACAGCTGGTCGGCTGGCTGGAGGGCCTGTTCCACGGCATCCAGACCGCCCTGTTCGCCCAGCAGATGGCGGCCCGCGCCCAGCTGGAGGAGATGCGCCGCCGCGCCCTGCCGGGCGGCGCGATGCAGCAGTCGCCCGACGCATCCACCGGACCGTATCTCTAGGACCCGGTGGTCAGCGCTCACTGCTCGAGCGGCACCAGGCTGGTGCGTCCGCCGAGGTAGGGCTGCAACGCGGCTGGCACGCGCACCGAGCCGTCGACCTGCTGGTGCACCTCGAGGAGCGCCACGATCCACCGGGTGGTCACCAGCGTGCCGTTGAGCGTCGCGACCGGGCGTACTCCGGACTCGTCCCGCATCCGGATGCCGAGGCGCCGGGCCTGGAAGTCGGTGCAGTTCGAGGTCGACGTCACCTCGCGGTAGCGGCCCTGGGTCGGGATCCAGGCCTCGCAGTCGTACTTGCGGGCGGCCGGCGCTCCCAGATCGCCGGTGGCCACGTCGATCACCCGGTAGGGCAGCTCGAGGGCGTCCAGCAGCTGCTTCTCCCAGCCCAGCAGCCGCAGGTGCTCCTGCTGGGCGTCCTCCGGACGTACGAAGGAGAACATCTCGACCTTGGTGAACTGGTGCACCCGGAGAATTCCGCGGGTGTCCTTGCCGTAGGAGCCCGCCTCCCGGCGGAAGCAGGACGAGAAGCCGGCGTACCGCCGCGGCAGCGTCGCGGCCGGGAGCACCTCCCCGGCGTGGTACGCCGCGAGTGCCACCTCGGCGGTGCCCACCAGGTACAGGTCGTCGTCGGCCACCCGGTAGACCTCGGCGGCGTGCGCGCCGAGGAAGCCGGTACCTTCCATGGCCTCCGGCTTGACCAGGGCGGGCACGATCATGGGTACGAAGCCGGCCGCGGTCGCCTGCGCCATCGCCAGGTTCACCAGCGCCAGCTCGAGCAGCGCTCCCACGCCGGTCAGGAAGTAGAAGCGGGCTCCCGAGACCTTGGCCCCGCGCTCGATGTCGATGGCACCCAGGAGCGAACCGAGCGCGACGTGGTCGCGCGGCTCCCACCCGTCGTACACCGGGCGCTCCCCGACCACCTCCAGCACGGCGTAGTCGTCCTCGCCGCCTTCGGGTACCCCGTCCTCCACCAGGTTGGACAGCCGGAGCGCGGCCGCCCGCAGGGCCTCGTCCGCCTCGGTCTGCTCGGCCTCGGCAGCCTTGACCTCGGCGGCCAGCGCAGCCGCCCGGGCAAGCAGGGCCGGGCGCTGCTCAGCGTCCGCAGCCGCCACTCCCTTGCCCAGGGTGCGCTGCTCGCCGCGGAGACCGTCGAAGCGGGCGACCGCCGCACGCCGACGCGCGTCGACGGCCAGCACCGCGTCGACGGCCGTCGGGTCGTCGCCGCGGGCCCGCGCTGAGGCCCGGGCGGGCTCCGGATCGGCGCGCAGCGCCTTGAGATCGAGCACGACTGGCAGGTTACCGGCG
>JAABUS010000441.1_pt1 | contig 105772 bp, 95 predicted proteins | sample 5560161 | NCBI WGS metagenome assembly JAABUS01 (sample SAMN10711885, study PRJNA513376) | rock metagenome | isolation source: Antarctica rocks | place: Antarctica: Victoria Land, Trio Nunatak nord | collected 2016-01-04
TTTGGGAGTTTGTTGGGGAGGAAGATCAGCATGGTTGAGGATGATGAAGTGGAGAGTGAGGGGGTTGGAGAGACAAATGGGGAGATGGATGGGGTGGAAGGTGGGTTGAGGTTGTTTGGATGATGATCTAGTCCTTACGAACAGCAAAGTGGCCAATCAAAGAGATTCGGAGTGCTCGTTCGTATTCAAGTGTTTCTCCATTGTCGCTATGCATCCCTAGCTCTATGAACGCTGAATGCAATCTTAAAATGCCGCTGTCATGCAATCACAATTCGTCATCAAGACTCTCTTGAGTCGAATCTAACGGCGGTCGCAACTGGCTATCATCTAGCAAACTCTCTGGGAGCAGCTCACTATCAGTCAAGCGCACGCCATTCCACTCGTAGCCCGCCCACGGATCACAGGCTCTCCGGCTCGTACTTGGAGATGACGTTGGGGGCGCCAAGGGTGGAGGCGATGAGCGGAATACTTGTGAAGATGACGGCATCTTGCGTTGTGATGATAGCCTGTGCGATGAAGACGCCATCTTGCGCGGCGGAGATTGAGTGATGTCGACGGTGGTTGCTTGGGATGGCGGCACGGGAAGTTTCAACGGTGCAGAATTTATGGTAGGCCGAGACGGGAGAAATTGAATTGGCACTGTCATAGGAGTGGACGAGGTGTGCTGGATCAGCTCCGGCGACGAGAGCACATCCTCGGGATCAGATTCTAGATTGGTGAGATTGGCTGGATGGTAGGGCTTCCATGCGTTCTCGAATTGTGACTCTGTTTCTAAGCCACCTGCTTGAGTGGCTCGCCGGAGATCGTTGTGGAGCTGAGCGGATGCTCCTTCTGACTGCGAGTCCTGCCTTCGAGGGTCTGATGATATTTCGTCATTGGAGTTGCTGGCTTCCACTTTTTGGTCTTCCATGGGATATTCTGCTTCTAAAAGATTAGGCGAGCTCATCTGGGACTCTATACCCTCAGGCTCAAATTCGACAAGCTCCGAAGGGAAAAGCCCGAACGCATGCCGCTGGTTCGAGTTCGGAAGCGAAAAATCAATACTTGCTAAGGTAGCTTGCGTTTCCAGGCCGGTGTCGAACTCTCCCTCATCGCTATCATCATCCGCATCAGAGTCGAGGACCTCTCTATTCCTCCGCTCCAGGCTTGCATTTTCATTGCCTGGAGCTTGTCGTTGCGAAGATTCGGGAAATTCTTTGGCATTGTTGATCATAGTAGTAGGAACGTTAGAAGGCTGCTGTACGGCTTCTCCCGCGTCTTCGACTTCAAAGGGCATTGTTTCCCGAGAAGCTAAGCTGATCTTCGAGCTCCTATCGCCTTCCTCGGTCTCCATACTATCTGCGATCTCCAACTTCTTGGTCCAGCGAGGTCCTTTCCTTTGAGACGCTGGTGGTAACATAATATTTGTGGACCTATTTTTCAGTGGTGAGAACGATTGTTCTCGGATGGATCTGCGGCTCTGAGTAGATAATGGCGTGTCTGCCGGCGACTGAGACGATGGGATCTCTTTCTTCCTCTTCGAACGTGGCGTCTCGGGTGGAGGCATCATTGCCGCTGGGGTCTGAGGCTTCGATGGCTTCGCTTTTGCTTTTCTCCCAGGTAGCTTCAATTGCTCCTCCTCAAGTTCACCAACATCTTGCTTAGGCTCCTCCACCTTCACGACTCGTCGCCTTACATTCCTGGTCTCGATTTTGCAAGCTGGGGGTTTCCCTGGTGCAATTTTTCTTCGCTTTCTTCCCACAGGCGAAGCTACGTAAGTCTCCTCCTCTTCATCGTAGTATTCCAGATCCTTCTTTTCGGCTCCTGGATGATACATCTCGTAGAAAGGGTTCATCTGGGTTATCGTCTGCTGGTATTTGCTGGATGCTGACAATGATGGGGTTCGGTCTTTGATCGTACGCTTTCGGGCGGCAAAGTGGACCTGATTCACATTGGGCGTCGTTTCGTAGACCTGGCCTTTTGACCGCGGCTTCTTCGGTCTTGAGGGCATGATTGCAGGTCGCTATAGAAGTAGTGAAGTCCTGCAAGTGGATGCCAATGATTAACGCGCCGAGCGCGTAGGCCGAGGTTTAAGCGAAGCCCATTAGATCGTTCACTTCGTTGATAGCCCACCTCTTAACATTCGTCTAGTGTAATAGAAACCTGATTTTGAGAGCCTCATATATCAAGTCAGATTTCTATCGAAATGCCGTTCACGCAGATACAGATTCAACGTCGATGCTACAACTTCCAACTTTGAGCAACGTCTGAAGATGAATTTGGCCTCGAGCAATGCTGTTTTTAATTTTAGCACCTGGAATGCGAAATCGTTCTAACGGTAAGGTATTGATTGGCAATTGTCAGAACGACTCCATAGCTGCCTAGAAGGCCGGACTGCTGCATAAATGCCCATAAACTTCATGTCTAGTGTGATCCTGGGATTACTCACCTTCGGGGATATCAAAAACAAAAAGAAAGTACGTCCCTGGGCAGGGCCAACCTCTCGATTGACAGTCGAACGCGCTAACCGATCGCGCCACGGAGACTTCAAACCATAGAAGTTTGATACTATTTTCATATAGATTTCACAAATCTTGACTGAAACCCATATAAAACTTCTTTTATAATAATTTTATTCTTGGGGGTATTAAAGGGAAAAAAGCAAGGATAAAGTAGCTTATCTTATATTATATACCGTATATAGCTCTGTTATACCCCTATCTAAAATCTCACTATGTATCTATTGTATATCGGTCTATAAGTCTATAATATACTACGTCGTAAATTAAGGTGTGCGGGCCATCCGTCTAGCGCAAATCTCGATGGTAAAGTAAAGTACTGCTGTACTTTAGAGATAAGAATTTAGCTCTAGGTGGCTGGAATCCTCCTGGGTTAGCACGAATTTAGTCATACTTGAGCCAAGCATTCCAGATTACTGGTGTCAATTTCGATGAGGGTTGCAATATTAAGTCACGTGACTTACTAAACGCGTCCAATATCTTGGGAAAATGATCTCATGAATGCGCTAACAAAGTCGCCCCTTTCAGCTTCTCGCACTGCGATGGCAAAGAAAGGGCCCAAGCCAACGGCTAAAGAGAAGACGCCCGCCAAAGATGATGTACCAGATATCTATCGAGAAATGCTTGCTGAGGCTGCATCATCATCACCTACTCAGAGAAGCGAAGATGGAAAGGCTGTCAAACGTCGGCGTGTCGGAGGGCGTATTATTACACAAGTCAATGATCATACCACATCTTACCAGTCTGATCAGAGCAGCAACGCGCCCAACAAGAGTGACCTGGATGAGCTTTTTGAGGATGTTCAACCAGCCCCGCAGCAAATGTTACAGAGCGACTCAGAAGATTCGGCAGGGAGTGACTTCAACTGGGAAGAAGTCGATTTGAGTGAGCAACTCAATCAGGCACGCGCTCCTGAGCCTGGAGAGGGTGAATCAGGAGACCTTGATCTTGTCCTTCACGATAAAGAACATGAGCGCATATCTTCTGGTCGTGGAAAGGCCAAGCGGAAACCAATTACAGCCGAAGAGAAGATGCTCCGACTTGAGATCCACAAAATACACCTGTGTAGTCTACTTGCGCATGTCTATCTACGTAATAATTGGTGTAATGACGATCGAGTCCAAGTACGCTCTGATTGCGTTCCTATGCAATAATGGAAGCTGAATTAAATTAGTCCGCTCTTAGAAAGATGTTGACAAACAAAACGGTCTCGTACTTGAATCCTGACGAAAATCTGTCCCAATTTCAGAGGTCTCGATCTTTCGTGGATGGCTTGGAACAGGCCAGTGAAGCTTTCAGAGCTCACTTCAAGATTACGGCGCGAGGAATGGGCAGGTCTCGATGGGCGGACAGTCCTGAAACTTTGGCATTGGTAAGAGGTGCTCGCATTTCTTCTTCATCATTCACCAGCTTTTGTTTAGCATGGCGTATTGTTCAGCACATTTGTTGAAGTGAGAGACATTATTTCATCGCGCTTCAGGGCTTTGAGAGGCAATCTTCATCATCACTCCTTGCAGCTAGAGCCACTATTCATCCGACAGCTTAGCAGAAAAAGCCCTTTGCTTCAGCAAAAACCCTTCTTTCCTTCTTCCATGTTCTCAACATCCACTACCAAATGATCTACCAACAATGATCAGCATCATATTTCATTACATCTGATCATCTCTCATCATGCATTCGTCACGGCTCAACATACACAAATTTTCAAAGCGATGAGTACTATGTGGGTCTTTGCTGTCATCTATGGTCCCTCAACATTCTACTTCTGCTGTGTCGGGGCTAGTACTCACATTATTTAGTTGCAACCACCAGATGACATCGATCTCCCAACGCAACTCTCAGACTTCCGCAATGCTGCTCGCAAACTCAGGGCTTCTCGTGACATAGGCGCCCAGCTCTTTTGCGCCATGTTACGTTCAGCTGGGGTTGAGGCTAGACTTGTGTGCTCTTTACCCGCTTTGCCATTCCAGCCGGCACAGAAAATCGAGCTATCTGAATTGAAGCACAATGCCACCAAACAATCGAGCATTATTCGAAAGAACACCCCGGACCTGGAGAGTGAACCCGACGCTAAAAGCGATGGGTCACTTCGTGTGCGCAGCGTTACGTCCGAAGTATCGTTATCCAACTTACCCAATCGCTCGAAAGGTGAGTCATTGCATGCAGTTCTGCGTTGCAAAAGTCTAAGACTATGAGAACAGCTCGAAAGGCAATACGTGAATCAAAGTATCCTGTGTACTGGGCCGAAGCATTCAATGAAGCTGTACAGAAATGGGTACCTGTCGACCCGCTTGTTACAAAGAGTATCGCCAAACCCTCAAAGTTTGAGCCTCCCGCAGGTGAGCCAGAGAACCATATGAGCTACGTTGTTGCCCATGAGGACGATGGATCCGCCCGTGATGTTACAAAACGCTATGTCAAAGCCTACAATGCCAAGACAAGAAGAGATAGAGTTGAAGCCACGAAAGGAGGTGAAAGATGGTGGCGAAGGGTGATGCGAATGTACAAAAGACGCCATGCTTTGGACCGGGACCAACTTGAGGACGCAGAGCTGGCAGCCAAAGAAGCTGCTGAACCAACGCCGCGCAATGTGCAAGACTTCAAAGACCATCCATACTACGCCCTCGAAAGGCATTTGAGGCGACAGGAAGTTATCCGCCCGAAGCGAGAGGTTGGCAAGGTCGGTGCTAGGCGAGCGGGCAACATTACTGCTTTGGAGCCCATATATCGCAGAAGGGATGTGCACTTGGTGAAGAGTGCAGACAAGTGGTACAGAATGGGTCGCGAGATAAAGGTATGGCAACTCCAGCTCTTTCACTTCGTCTTCAGTGCTTATTGGATCCTTAGCCATGCGAGCAACCCTTGAAGCGCGTTCCAGCGCGGCGTACTCGAGAACGGTCTTTGGACCCTGAAGACGTCGACCCATTGAGTGAGGACAATGTAGGCACAGCACTCTATGCCGCTCATCAGACAACACTCTATGTCGCACCACCGGTTGTAAACGGCCGAATACCCAAGAACGTCTATGGAAACCTCGACCTCTACGTGCCGAGCATGGTCCCACCAGGTGGTATTCACATCTCTCTTCCAGAGACCGCTCGAGCAGCGAAAATTTTGGGTATTGACTACGCTGATGCTGTGACCGGTTTCTCATTCAAAGGCAGACACGGTACAGCTGTCACAAAAGGAGCTGTAGTCGCAAATGAGTACGGAGAGGCTGTAACAGCTGTCATTCAAGCCATCGAAGATGAGCGTACACAAGCGGAGGAGGCGAGGAGAAGCTTGGAGGCAATGAGGGTGTGGAAGAGGCTCCTAGCTGGGTTGAGAGTTCGACAAAGAATTGAAGGCTACGAGATTGAGGGTGAGCGCGACGCCGCAATGCAGGAAAAGATGGAGAAAGTTGACCACGAGGAAGACGAAGAAGGAGGCGGGTTTCTGCCCGATCACGACGGCGAAGAGTACGCGCAGCCTACTGCTGGGAGATCCAAACCCCAAGACTTGCCGGATATGGTGGAGGATGAGCGTGGTGGCTTCCTCATTGACGATACGAGGAGCGAGGAACATGCCCAGGTTCTGCCAGACCAAGCGGAGCGACAAAGCAATGATCGGTTCATTGACAGCTTTGACGACGACAGTGGAGGCGGGTTCCTTGTGAATGATGGCGACGGCGACGCTGAAGACGCTCTGCAAGAAGCCAAAGAGTACAATCGTGAGCGAGGCTCCATACCCGAAACCGCATCACGTGGAGAAACTACTTTCAATTTATCGCACCACGAGCTCGAAGAGGCCACAATGCTGCAGCAATTTTACGAGACAAGAGACACAGCCGCCCCCAGTGCTCCAGAGAACGACCCTTCTCCTCATACACATTCACGGCCTATCACCCCTCCCGAGGACGAGATGGCGGCAGATGAGTCGGTGGAATCCGAAAGCTCGGCGAGTGAGAAGGGTTCTTTGCTGTCTCATGATCCAGATGACGAGGATGCAGATCCAGATTGGATCTCATGAAGATCATAATTGAATCACTCTTTTACCCAAATACTGCACACTCTTCTCTTTATTCCTAACCTTTATGCCGCATCTTCAACTGTCCACGTATTACCCAAATATTGCACACTCCTCTCTTTATTCCTAACGTTTGTGCCGCATCTTCAACTATCCACATATTGTTTTCTGTCACATTATTTCAGTCACTATTCAGTCTCGTTTGATTCATGCAAGCCTTCCCTATATATATTTTTTCTTCATTCTTCATCACTATATATACACATATCATACGTCATACTATTCTAACATCACCATTGACAAAATAGCCTCGATGACAGAAATATTACCCAAAACAGAGGTGAGTTGATCTATTCGACAGCACTTCTTACACCTTGCCAATGACGCAAAATCCAGATACTGCAGTAAGGAGCTGGAACTATACTACATACGAGCCTGTATGGAAACTTCCCACTTCGAAATCACCACCACCTCTTTCGTACCGTCCTTCGCGGAAAGACGTAGCTGCCGCGGCTGGCCGATCACTCCGACTAACCTGCGCCCTTCGAAGTTGACCTAGAGACCGAACCTTGGCCCTCGGAAGTCGAGCAAAACCCCGGCCATCATAAGGATGATGTGTTGCGGGAACCTGAGAGGGGCACTACAAGCGGAGAGGTGCTGGAGAGGTGGGGTGAACGGGTGCAGATGCTCAATGGAGCGCACGCCAAAAACTTTAGTCGGTGAGTTCGGTGTAGCACTGATTGACCCTATTTCATAAATAGGCCTCAGGAAGTTGAGTTTCGAGGGACCGGCGTCATCGAGTCCAACTTGTATACGACAACTCAAAGTGCGGTATAGCAGGTACCTGGTAACAGTCATTGATCGCTGCTTCTTCGTTCCACAGCCACGCTTGGTGCTCGAGAAGTCTAGCCGGGTAGAAGAGAAAGCGCCTGTAGGTTCCGACTACGATACCTACGTCTACTCAGCAACCAGGGACGTCGACATTCTAGAATGGTGGGTCAACTAGGCCGAGGTTCGCAAGAATGGCGAGGTCTTCTTCCACATGGGCTTACTCCACGGCGAAAGGTTTCGAGCCAAGGACGCACTACGAACAGTACGCAGAGTCGTACATCATCTTGAACTGGGGATTATGCAATCGACTACGGGTACTGAAGAAGCGCTTTGAGGTGGCTTTTGAAGCTGATAGGCAGGTGATAATGGCAAAGACGTAGGTGGCGAAGAGTAAGCTTCACAGCTAGCTGCTCTTACCTCAACTATCCTATTACCTGGATCTCCACCCATCGTCCATCTTTCGCTGCTCCAGAAGCTGAATCGCAGTCCAAGGTGTCGTTCGTGACAATCATACGTGTCTTATGATCCCAAGCCGAGAAGTCGAGAAGAGGTTCATGAATGCCTCTGGATACTTGTCTGCAGAAGTAGAATCCATGCGTTCAAATTTGGCCCCCACCTCGCACTGATGATGTCCCACCCGAAGTCTAGAGTATTATCCTCCCTGATCCTGCGGCGCTTGATGTAGTGCTCGTCATCTTTGTAATCTTTGTACTCGATGATGAGTTCCTTTTTGAAGTTTAGTAACGGGTCGCCGATCTTTGATGGCGTTGTGGAAGCGCTCGAGCACTGTGCGATCGATACTTTGTTTGCAGCCATAGGCCAGTCGGATGACTTCCACACGACGTCCTTGATCGAGATGATAGCCATTGTATGTTTCCTCTCGAAGTATCCGTCAAATTCTCCCTGACCGCCTGGATAGCGTTTTATACCAAGCTGAGTCCCATTCTTAGAATAGTCATCTATGTTTGGAAATTCAGGCTCAGAATTCACCGGGAAACGTCCCAACCTATATCGTTATCTCTTAAATGGCGTAAACTTAATTTTAGCCATACTGTCTCGCGTACACGGTAGGCGAAACTCGATGGAAACCCTTGATCAGAGCCTCAAACTCGACTAACACCTGACAAAATGGCTTCACAAGGTGCTGAGCGGGTTCTGTTGGCGATATTGCTGATGGGAAAGGCGCAAGGGAAGGCGAACGGGAGAAGAAAATAAGCAAAAACTACGAGGGAGGTTCCGTGAATATATTAAAAACATTGCCATCATGCTAGCAAATACTCCCTCTACAGCTACCGTTGTTCTGCGATACTGCAACTCAGACATTCAGCTCAGATCGGAACTCCGAAAGCCAATAGGTCTCGAACAACGCATACTAATACGACGAAAATGTCAAGACCGACGGGCTGGACCGTTCTTCAGCTACCCTTAGCAGCGCCCAATCCTCTATTCAGCACGTCAAAGTCAAGCAATCGCAATTGGACAGTTCACCTCGAACAGACCGAGGGGAGATGGAAGGAGAGATGGAGACTGAGCCCCTTTGTGTGCAGAATTGTGTCCTCGCTAACACCATCATATCATTGGGTATCTCCTGAACAATTGACCTCCTCAGCTTCGTACCCACGCTTCATAATTAGCGTATTGATGATACTACTCTCGCCTAGCCACCAACGCATAATCGCGCCAAGCTAGCAATGCACAATCATGAATTAGGACCATGTCCACCATGCTCGGTATCTCTTTTGCATGGTCCTTCTGGTGCGTTAGTCCCTTGATTTCATCTTCGTACCCGTTGGAGTCGGTTTCCACATCGAATTTCTTGTCGGATTGGTCGTCCGTTCTCCCATCTGCTTCTTCCCCAGCTCGCTTGGTGTCCTTACAGCATTCGACTGACCAGATCAGGCTTCAATATCGAATGGACAGACACTTCAATTAAAGCCTCTTACAGTCTGCACAGTGAAAGAACGCCTGATGGCCGATATGTATGTAGCCGGACTCTGTCTCTCTCAAGTGAATTCGGGTAAAAAGCGATGATGTTCTAGTAAGTACTGGAAATCCTCGCTCAGCCTGGCCACGTCCTCCGCAAGCTTCGCATTGAACATTTTCTCTCCAAACGTCTCAATGCATTCGCAGGGTTTGGTAGCTATAAGGTGAAAATTGGTAAATTCCCTATCTAAGCGCTCTGCTTCAGTCATCGGTTCCACTAATAGCGTTGCTTGTTCTATCGAAGCTTGACTAAAGACGAAGAAACGTATACTTTCCGAAGTAGCGACGGAGGCGGGCGTTTCGGTTGGTGTACGACGTTGAGGTACCATTGAGAAGGAGCTAAATATTTGAGTATCGTCCACTTCGATCTATGCAATGTGGCTTCAACCGACTGGGCGACCACAACGAGGACGTAAGGTAGGAGGAGGTGCTAGGACTTCGATTCCATCTTCGTAGATCTCCTCGTTGTAGACAATCATGAGGGTGCTAGCAGCATCGATTGCATCTTGGTAGAAATCTTCGTTGTAGAGGTTCATGAGAGTGCTAGCGGCCTCGATAACCTCATCTGACTGGCAGGATGGGGAACGACCTCTTGGTCGATGATCATCCGTTGTAATTCGTCTAGGTCTTCCATGACTCTAGGCCGTTAGTAGCCTAATCATTATTCTAATTGCTTGCGTGGCAATACTTCCTCTCTCTTGACGAAGTCCCCTTCCCCTTCCTCATACTCGTACCCTTCCTCGTCGCCCTCGATATTTTCCTTACCTGCCTAAATGAGGGGATCACTTAGACGATCTACACCTTGCTGGATCTTCGCTAACAGCTTGTAGTACTCGTAGGCCACCTTGAGCATCGCCGCATCGCATTCGAGCATAGCGTCATCTTTCCAGCTAAGAGTATTTGCGCCGCTGGAAGCACTGTTGTCAATTGAAGAAGACATCATGATGACAAAGTTGGGACGTGTGTAGCACGGTAGATTCAAGGTCCTTCTGGAGTCGGATCAGCGGTGGCGGTGGTATCAGAAGCAATGTTGATCATGAGCGTAGCGTCCGTGTACTCCAGAGCGAATGATAATGGTTTTGCTGGAGTTAGCTTTCTATAGAAGGATCAGTGAGTGCTCTTCGCATCTCCAGGGCGAGCAAAGGGAAACACGACATCAGAAAGATTAAGGCAGTCACCATCAAAGCGACAGAAACAATCGACCAAAAATGTAAGAGTCGTCTTGGTAGTTTTTAAACTCTGACCTTGAAGCCACGGCTATGTCAGGGTACGAGGCACGTCAGGGTCAGGGGTTCATGAATGGTTCATTGAACTATGGAGAGGTATGTGCAGAGTGGTTGGGATAAACAGGTAGTAGGCCGCGCCAAGGTCCTAACGCATCTGTGACAGTATACCCTCCCTCCTCAGTGCTCGTCGCGAGCGCGGTGCAGTGGTGTTGATATCGATGTTTGAGTGCAAATGCAACGTAGTGGTGATGCGGTGTACCGGGGTGCAGTGGAATGGTGATGTGGTGATGTGGCGGTGTGGTGGTGTAGGGGACATTGCTGGCAGCGAGCAAAGAAACGGCGTGGTGTGGAACATAATCGTATGTGGGTTGGTGAAGTGGTGACGCGGGCAATGTGTTCTCAGGGTTGTTTTGAGCGGAGGTCCCTCCTCTTAATGGGGTTCACCGCCTTAGTCTCGTCGTCAGTCTTTACCTCGCCCTTGTTCCTCTTGAGCTTAGTGGTTCCGGCGGGGCTCTCCTCCTCCTTCTGTTCTGGGTTTTGAGGAGCTCCTGCCTTTCCGCCTCCTCTCTCTCTGTCTTTCGGTGAGCACTCCACTCGTCCTCGGTGTATCGAGGGCCATTCAGGATGGCTAGTAGCTTCTGAACTCTAGCCTCCTTGTCACATTCCTCCTCGAGAATAGTATCCATTCGGAGGCACAGCAGCATAACCCGCTCAACTTGCTTGAGGAGTCGAGGTCGCGTCGCTTCAATCTTCGCAACATACGCTTCCTTGTGGGAGAGTGTCAGTGTCGTCTTCCGTATCGCCAACATGAACAAAAAGCTCGCCTCCAGGAGTGGAATGCTCGCCGCCAGAAGTATCCTGCCAGAAGGTGGGTACCATGTGCAAGTAGGTTGTACATTGTTCCGCACTTGCTTAGGTCGAGTGAACTGGACGGTACGTACACGTTCAAGGTAGCACATCGCTTTAATGTAATCGTATATATGTATGAAGATTGATAAGGGATGATCTGTATTTGTATGTAGAATTCGACGTCAGAAGCACGGTCTAACGCATCAAACAGAGAGTTATCGAGATCAAAGGTGAGGAACTAAATTCAATAAGAAGACAAATGTAATGTCAATCGCGTGCACGACAGATATCTTCGCACAAAGGACTAGCACATTGACAAAAGGCAAGAACAGAAGGGGTTAAATCTCAAGGTGGAGTGGTAGCATCGGGGAGCATTCTCTCAATACCAACCGTTCCTAGAGATGGTTGGAGAAGAGAAATATGATGTGCAAGGAGCGGGCCTTAAGTAGAAGCGGACAGAGAATTGGCGTTGCTTTGGTTTGAGCGGACAGAATGACATGAAATGAACACTGGAGGATGAAAGACAAACCTCATTTTCGGCAAGAGTTCAACTCCACCCTTGAATAGACATGGACTTCATTATGACGAAGCCTTTATGATTAAAGCCTAGAGATTAACCTCGAAAGCCCCGGATTTTCGACTTCTCGCTGGTGAAGCTTTCACGAAACGGCAAGCGCTGCGAACATTCATCTTCAGTCTCTGCACTCAACTCGCACCATCAAGGGCCTCTTTTCCCACAGGATCCAACTCTTCTGCTCTCCCCATTCTCCCACCTTCCCCTCAGCTTGAAAGTCAAACGCCCAGAGCAGGTGCGTTAGAATGAGTCGCATCTCAAGGTACGCAAGATTGCGACCAAGACAATTTCTTGGGCCAAGGGAGAAAGGGTTGAATGCTGATAAAGGTGATGCATGATTGACTTCCTTATTCGAAGTTGATGAGGATGAGAGCCAACGTGATGGATCAAAGGTGGAGGGTGAGTCGGGGAAATTCAATTTGGAGCGATTCGATGAATAGCCTGAGGCAGACACGAAGGTCCCACCAGGCAGCCAGTGTCCAGATACCTCGGCACCACCCACGGGCACAATGCGAGGCATGCCGAGAGCGACGGGCGTGCATAAGCGGATACCTTCTTCGATTACAGCGCCAAGGTATGTTAGGTTAGTGACTCGCTCAGCGCAGATCTCGGATGCATGACGGAATGAGTGGCGAATTTCCTCGGTAAGTTGTCTCATGGACTCTGGATGCCGCAATAGATTTCCCATGATCCCAGATAAAGCTGTGGCTGTCGTCTCACTGCCAGCTACGACTAGGATTCTTACGGTTTCTTCAATTTCGAGGACACTCATGCCCTTTTCATCGTTGTAGCGGAGAATGTAGGTCATGAAGTCATTGCGCTGTGTATCAGCCGAGACCCCTTGGTCGAGACGGCGGTGAATGCGCTCGTTTGCCATGTTCGCGTGCTCTGCTCGTTTCTTCAGAAGGCTCTTCGGGATTAACATTCTGAGAGGTTTTCCCAGTCCGAGCAGACGCAACGAGACGAGCATGGCTGCCGCTTTGAATTGAGTGAAGAGAATGGAAACCCAGCCATGGTAAAGTGCTTCTTCAAGACAGTGAAAGGATTCACCTAAAGCCAGGTCTCCCACTATGTCAAATGTAGTGAAGTTCAGCCACTTGACCAGATCGACTACTGCAGTATCTGAGGAAGAAGCACATTCGCGTAGCCGAGTGATCAACAAGTCTATGTAAGATGAAAGAAGGTGCTCCTGCTGACGTAGTGCTCGCTCTGAAAAGGCGTGCGAAAGAAGCCGACGATAGCGGGCATGGTCAGCGTCGTTGGCGCTGAGGATTGAATGAATGCCATTGTCGGCTGGGGCCATCCATAGCGGATTCTTGGGGAAGTTGGGGCGGCCTTGGTGGTGGTTATAGATGTCTTGCCATGCCTGAGCGTCGATGAAAGAAAGCTCATTTGGAGCAAGGCGTACAATGGGACCATAAAGCTCGTGCAACTCCTGAGTTCGTTGCGTCAAGTCACCTTTGACAAGAGCCAAGACATAAGGAATACGTGATATGGCCCATAATCGAGGCCCAGGAAAGCGGGACAGGGAGTGAAAGTACAGATGTTGAATGGTAGACAAGAGGAGATACTACACCGGGGTTAGACCATCTAGATGACCGGGTCTGCGACGTACCACTATCGTCGCTATACCGACGGCGAGCACTACCTGTGCGAAAGACGTTGGTATCAACATTCTGAATTGCTATAGTATTGGTCATATACTTCAAAATAGCGTGTAATCGTTAGCAACGCCCATAGGGATGGTTCTTCTATGTGTTAATGTAGTTCATTAAGGAGTAGTAACTATGGCAGTTGCCAGCTATGTATTATCTTAAGGGGCTTGCCCTAGCCCTAAGCTAAGACCTGCTTAATAAGCCAGGCTGACCGGGAATGATAGTTATAATTTAACGCTCCTATTAACTACCTAACCGTTAGTAACGCTAAATTAGCGACGATATAATCTTATATTTACTCCGACGCGAGCCCTAATATAGTATTAAAGGCTATGAACTTTATAGGGCCTAAGGGCTTCGTTAATTTATTCGTAATTATAATTATAATTAATATATAATTAATCTAAAGTATATTTATCTTAGTGATTATTTCGCGAACAATATAATAGTTAGAATTAATATACTTAGTAGTAGGGTAATTAATAAAGTTAATAACTATTTTAATAATTATCTAATTATTAGTTATAAATTAAATAGTTTTTATATCCTCCTAAATATATCTTATTTTTATTAATAGGGGTACTAGGAATTTTAACTCTATAATAGTATTTACCTCGCCGATATACTCTACTTTTATAATTAACTAGGCGATAGTTTTCTAGCGTTTTATTAACTAGTTAATAAATTTATTCTATAGGAAATAAATATACCTTAAAGTAGAATACCTAATATTTAAATAATCTTTTTAAAACGAATCTATAAATTTTATTAATAGTTTTTTAATTTCTTTTTTAGGGTTATAATATAATCCTAATTTAATTATTCTAGTTAAATAATTAATAATCCTTTTAAGCATAATATTATAGGTAGAAAATAGTACTTTTAAATAACGACTATAGATATTAACTATATATACGATATTAGGGCGAGTTATAGTAATAAATTATTATAAATATTTAATTAGTTTCTTAAATCTTTTTAAATTTTCTTTACTAGTAATATAATCGTTAATAACTACTTTTAATTAAATTAACGGATTTATAAAAGTCTTCTACCTTCTATAATACTCTATATTAAATTTAATTAATATTTTATTAATATAACTAGCCTAGTTTATATAAATAGTACGGTTTTAACGACTTCGTCTAATTTTTATATTAAGATAGTACGAAATCTCGCCTAAATCCTTAATACGGAAACGTGTATTTAGTTATTCTTTTAATTATTCTATTAATACCACGGTCGAGGTAAAAATAAATAAGTCGTTAATATAGAGATTAATTATAGAGTTATTTTTATAAACGAATATTAAATAGTCCTTTTTAATCTATATAAAACCGATAGTTTTAAAGAATTCCTTAAGAGTTATATACTACTCTCGGGGTATTTATTTAAGACTATATAGAGCCTTCTTAAATAAATAAACTACGTTACTTTTCTAAAAACTATAAAATTACTTTATATAAATTATATTATTAAATAGAGCCTCTAGGAATACGGTAATAATATTAATATAGTGGATTTCTCGGTTAAATTTCGTATTAAATACTAGTAGTAATTTCTAGAACTATAACTTTAATACTCTTAAATATATCTCGTTAAAATTAACACTTTTTATTTATCGGAATTCTTTTATAACCTAGCGCGCCTTATATCGAGTAATATTACTAGTTAAATCTATTTTAATAAATAAGACCCAGCGGCTTAATAGAATTTTTCTATTATTAAATACTAGTATTAAATCCTAAATCTATTAAACTTTATATAAATTAAATTCTTTTAGAGTACCGCTAGTTATTATACTTTATTTAGGTTATTTAGAGTTTTATAAATAATTATAAAAACGTTAAAGATTAAATTAATATTTATTTTAATAATATATATATCGGTAAAGCGGTGAGCCCGTATTCTACCGAAAAAGGCGGAAAAGGCGCTTAGATCTGTTTAGCTCATATACTAGCCTAGGAGATCGATTTGATACTAGAGTTACTAAATACGCATTTAGTACCTCGACTTATTTTGAATAATTTTGAATAAATCGGAATAAGCTAGTTTAAGTAGTATCGGTAGATAATTAGATATATATAGTAATAAGTGAATTATATAGTCTATAATACCGCGCTAGCTTAAAGGGTATTACGCGCGTATATAATTTTCGTAAATCGACGTAATTTAAAATCGAAATTAGATTAATATAGTTATAGCGCTTTATATAGCCTTAACGAGCTACCCGGCGCTAGTAGAAAATCACGGATTTAAAATCTTAAATCCGAAGTTACTATTTTTAGGTTTTTTAGTTAAAAATTTTTTTTTTTTTTTTTTCTTTTTTTTAACGTTCTCTTTTCGTTATTTTTCCGCCTAAATTAATAAAATGCGCATTTAGCACCTCGATTTTCTTGTATAGACTACCGCTTTACCGATATATAACGAAACCTCGCCTAATATTCTATATTTTATTACCGACGCTTTTATTATATATTTTATTTTTAACGGGCCTAACCTTCTTCTAAGGGTTATTTATAACGGCGTAGTTCTACGACTTCTTATATATAGGACGTAGGGTTATTTTACTTTTATCGGTAGAAAATTCTTTAACCTTATAATTATTGTTAGGCCACAGTGCCTAGGGTGTTTATAGTAATGTGAAAGCAAGTATGAAGCCTTGGTGGGAAAATGATCTCTATGTTCAAATGATAGAATTAATCTCTGAAGAGTCAGAGCGAGGGCTCCGAGCCTCCTATTTCTAAGGGGGCTCCGGAGCACCGGAAACCATAATGTAATACTATGATGTAAATGGCGCAACCACGCCGCATACTCCCTGCATGGGATCTGCATACTGTGCTTGGCAGCTACCATGAAGCTGGTCTTGGCATGACATGACAATCATCGTCCGATATTTTATCTTTATTTTCTAATAATTTATTTAAGAAAATATATTACTCTTCTTTATTCTCGCTTAATTATCTAAGATCGACGATTTTATCGAATATTATATAAGTTAAAACGATTATCTTTTTACTATCCTATAAGCGGAATTTATTAATACTATTATATTTTATAAAACGGTATTTAATACTTTTATTATCGAGTTTCTTTTTATTAAAATCCTTATTATAATAGTAAACGATATATCCGAATATACGAAGGTATCCTATAAAGGGCCTAGTATTTATTAACGCCTTATATAAAGTTATAGTATTAAGACTCCTAGTCGGGCTACGGTTATAATAGTATATAACTATTTTAATTACTTTACCCTATAGGGTTTTCGGAAGTTTAGAATTAAATAGAATACTTTTTATATATTTAAATAACGTACGAATATATCGTTCTAACGCTCTATTCTAATTAGGGTTATATATAATAATAGGAATCTAATTAACTTTATATTTAGCGAATAACGTCTATATTCTTTTATTTACGTTTTCACTAGTATTATTACCTTTAAAGTATTAAATAAACCTCTTAATATTCCTAGTATACTCGAAATAAGAACCTATTATATTAACTATATCTAACTTCTTTATAAATAAGTGAATAGTTAGTTCGTTAATAGTATTATCGAGTAGAATAAATATATAACGTTTACCCTCTAGTATATATATAATTTAACTACCGCCGGCGATATCGGTGTATATTAACTCGCTTTAATTAGTGGCTCTTTTTATCTAGTCGAATCGCCTAGGTACGCGAATAATAACACGGTATTAATACCCTATAATATATAGTTTATATCTTTTAGTAGGTAGTTTTAAGGCCTAAAGCGATATAATTTTCTAAATATCTATTCCTTCTAATAAGTACGTTAGTCTTTTAACGTTATTTATATTTAAATAATAAAGCCTCCTATACTATTAAGTTTATAATCTAGATTTAATTAAAGGACTAGTAATTATAGGAGGTAGAAGAAGAGGATTCGCCTTAATTTTAAAAGTAGTTAGGGATTTTCTTAAATTAAGCGAGTATTTAGTCCCGATACGGGTTCTAGATAAATAAAACTCCCTCTATTTATTTAGGATATTTATTCTCTTATTAATTATTTAAAATTTATAATTATTCCGCTCTAACGTTCCTAGCGATAGAAGATTATACTTTATATTAAGAACGTAGTATATATTAATAAAATCTAACTCCTTATAATTACCGTTAATAAATAGGTTAATATTAATAGTATTAATACTATGAATCCTATACTAGGATCCGTCTCTAATTATTACGAATTTATATCGCTTCTCCTTATATATAACCTTATCGAATAGGGAGAAGTTGTATATAATATAAATATCTACGATTAAGTCTATCTAGAAAGTATCGTTTTTATTATCTAATATTTTGGCCTTATTTATATAGTTAGAAATAAATACTTTCTTAACTTTTTTAACCTCGGCGGGCTTTTTACCTAAACCGTTAATACGATTTTTAATTAGGAGGTACTATTTATTTTTATATATCTCCTAGCCTTCCGGTCTTTTATCTTTATAAAGATAGTAATAATTTTTTATAAAATAATACTTTTTATAGCCCTCGTAACTCTTCTTTTCTTTATACGACTTACTATTAAATCTATTATTTCGATAATCTCTACTATTTTTACCCTTTTTGTAGCTAGGATTTATAGAGTTATTCCTAGATCCTAATTTATAGTTAGAAGTATTACGATTTCTACTCTTATTATTTTTATATTTATTTTACTTTCTTAGTGTTAAGGCCTTTAAATCCTATCGGCGATTATTATATTCTAGGAGTTTATTAAGTATATTATCTAAGATAAATATCGTTTTATCTCTTTTAACTAGACTCTATATATTAACGATATATATATATAATTTAGGGTTAATTCCTACTTTAAAGTATAACGTTAGTATTTATTCGGGTAATAGAGTTCCTATATTAGCGAGCCTTTTTTAATACGTCTTTATATAGTTTTTATACTCTAATAAAGACTTAAAGTTATCCTAGTCTTTACGAGTAATTTAATATATATATAAATTAACGGTCTACGTGTTAGAATACTCGAAAAGTTAATAAAGAATATTTATCGCCTTAGTATTATTCGTAACGCCGGCGATATAAGTCTTTAGATTCGGTTCTAGGTTAAATAGAATATAGTTATATATTATCTTATAATTATTTTTTTATTCGTCTAGTTTTTTCTAATATTCTTTCTTAATTACCCTATACTCCTTCTTCTCTTCCGGTGTAATAAATATAACTTTATATAATCTTCCCTTATTATCTCGGTATATTAATATTTTAATTAACGGATTTAGGGTAATAGGATATTAATATCTTTCTTTATTAATTATATAGCCCTAAATCTTTTTAGCCCCTAGAATAGTAGTAATATTAATTTTTTATAACTCCTAGTTATTCTTACCCCTTAATTTAGAGATTTTTATATTATTATTACCTCCTATTATACTTAAGGGTAATATAGATAAAGAGTAGTTAACGTTAGGGAATTTAAGGATTTTACTTTTAAAATAGCGGTATAAAAAGTGTAAAATACCGCTGTTTTTTTAACGGCTCTCTAGCTCGCCCTAGGAATACGCTAAATAAACTACGTAGTAGGTACGTTATATACCGGGCTTATAACCCGTTAGTAACGCCTATAGGGATGGTTCTTCTATATATTAATATAGTTTATTAAGGAGTAGTAACTATGGCAGTTACCAGCTATGTATTATCTTTGCCCTAGGCCTAAGCCAAGACCTGCTTAGTAAGCCAGGCTGACCGGGAATGGTAGTTGCAATCCAACGGTAATATCTACAGTGGTTGAATTACAGGAATACGTGATGGTTAGGTGTTCAATACAAGGTCACGTGACACTCGAAAACGAATACGCACGATGTGTTAGGGTGTCTGTCGACCTCACCCCATCGCCGAAGCGATGCAATGCCGTCATTGATGCCTTGCACGCAGGCTGTGCCTCAATGACATCGTTAAGGATCACATTGCATCTTAGTGAATATGCACGTCAGCCGCACATCACTTTGTAAGACTGGACAAAAGTTTTGTTGGTTCGGATCTTGCGAAGCGGCGGAGCAGCTGAAAGACCACCTTAGTAGCAGAGCTATTTGGACCCTGGCGTGTCTGCGACAGGGAAAACGAGTCTCGAATCGGGGAGAGGAGATATGAATGATGAGTTAGACAACAGATGTTGATTTTGCGGGCAGGCTAGGATCGGCCCTATTCTCGATTTGCCACATGACTGCAGCTGTCTCCTTCCATCCGCAGGAACATCCGCCTCTCAAAAGTCGTTGGAATCGTCTTGGCAGACGATCTGTATTCAAGCTAATGCAAGCAATGGGCGGAGCGAAGCTCGGTGCAGGATGGCATTGTCCTTGGCGAGATCTGGAGCTGACATCCAAGCATGCCAGGGTTCGTTTCAACTCCTGTGCCACACCTCTCTTATCTCAAGGCATGAGTATCGATCAATCAACATGCATGAATGTCAGTTGTGAAGCGAAGGGTCTATCTACCATGCTGAAATCCCGACGCCTTCGAACGTCATGGCGAGTCCAAGGTTTCGAATTAGTTTCTTCTCGTTGTGGCAAAGCTGAAAGAATATCCACACATTAAGTCTGCAAGTTGGCGAGTGGTGTGGCTCGTAATTCGAACAAGGCGGGGCCTAAGGCCGCGCCCAGAATCTACGTTGACGTCCGCTATGCGATTGTTACTTCTGCTCAACGACTTCCACTTTGGACATCCCCTTTCAAGATATCTTTGGAACGCAGCGTAACATATAGTTTCCATTGACGTGTTGTCAATCGACGACAGGCACTTGTCTCTTCGTTCATCCTGCAAAAACTTGTCATGGCTTCGGCCGTAGCTCAACTCACAGCAGGTCTGACGCCTGCTCAGCTTCTAGTCCTTCAAGACCAAAACCACGATGCAGAAGTGTACACATACGCGATTGTGTTCTCGGTTCTGACAATCTTTGCCGTGGTTGTGCGGGTGACATCAAGGCACATGAAGAGCGTTGCAGTGGGGATTGACGATGTTTTGGTCATGATTGCGTTGGTAATTACCAGAAACTGCTATCATTGACGGGTATAGCGTTTCCGATCAGTATTGTGCTAACACAAGCTGCCTCAACAGGTGATTACTCTGGCTCAGACGATCTTCATATGCGTTGGTGAGCATGGATCTTCTCGAACTCTCATAAGGCCCAACGGATCTAATGTGAGCCTCAAGGCGTTCGAAACTACAATCTAGGACGCCATTTATGGACCTTAGACGAAGAACAATTCGTCAACTTCGAGAAGGTCAGTGATCTCACCTGTAACGCTTCAATCAGAGCCTTCCCTGCTTGGATCGTACTGACAGTCAGGGTCCCAGCTGTGGTATACAGTCGGCACGATCCAATGCACTGCACTCTTCCTCACCAAAATCTCGGTCTTAATGTTGTTCCACCGAATCTTCATTACCCCAGCATTCCGCCTCGCAACAAAGATTCTTGGAGGCATCATGTTGTTCTGGTGGATTGGGACTATTTTCGCTGATACTCTAATCTGCATCCCCATCGCACACAATTGGAACCCACGGATACCAGCTCACTGCGGCAATAAACAACTCCTCGCTATCATCCCACCCATTCCATGGATCGTGACTGATCTTGTAATCCTGCTTATGCCTCTGCCAATGGTCTGGAAGCTACAATTGCCGCGCCTTCAGCGGGTTGGACTGGCAGGACTATTCTTGTTAGGCGGTTTGTATGTACACAGACTCTGTGTATATTATTTCAGGATAAACTAATCCTGGACTAGCGCTATGATTGCCAGCTGCGTCCGCTACAGCACGCTCTTCTTCCAGCACGACGATGTCACATGTAAGCCTCCATTTCCACTACCCCAAGCTTTCGGGCGAAGATCACTACCAACCTCTCTAATCCCACACAACTACGCTACCTTCTTTCGTTTCATCTACTCACCGCAACAGTCTACATCATCCCAGCCACCATCTGGACAATAATCGAATCCGACGTCACAATCATTAGCGCCTGCCTTATCGTCTCGAGACCCTGGCTCCTCAAACTGTATCCCGCTAAGCTCGTATCGGCGATCCGCGAGCGTACCTCAACTCGGAATTCGTCTAGCAAGTCGTCCGGTCGTGGTCAAGGTAGATGGCAAATGTTTAGCAGCTTCAAGCGACTTGACGAAAGGCCGCCGGCAGTTACAAATGTATCGATGGGCACCCCATTCGAATTTGATGTAGAGAAGGGAATGGAACTGCAAAGCGGGCACCAAATGGGCGGGAAATCTTGATGGCACCAATAGATTGTCCATATCCACGAACTCGATACCTGACGTTATGCACATCGGCCCCTTCTCCATATCATAGCAAAAACTTCGAGTAAATCCCCATCTCACTCTCCCACCCCTCTCCCACCTGCGCCTTACCCAACACCGCCACCCCTCCCCAATCGGTATACTCCCACCCCTAAACCCATGCAGCTGCGTTACACATTCCATCACAACGCCCAAGGCATCGCGTGCAATATCAAGTCTCGAGAACGTGTCCTTCACAATGCGCTCTCCCATATTCGGCAAGAGAAAGATACCACAGCTACCATACGTTCACCTTTGCTCAGAATACCAAACCACGGGCTCAATCGCTCTGCGTGCGTGGAGCAGTTTGCGCTTGGCTTCGTTACAGTCGGCTGGGTTTGAGATTGGGAAGAGGGGAGGTGAGTTGCAGACTGGGACGTAGTTGAGGCTGGTCGTCTTGTTGACACGGGTGGCGTCAGGAGAGCTTTGGTCGACAGGTGCACTTGGTGGCTCGGTAGCTTCCATGCGCGCAAGGATGAGGCCATCACTGAGATTTAGAATTATATGGATTACTGTGGGACTTGAAGATAGAGCGTAGGTGGTCATAAGGAGATAACAGGGATACGCGAGGAACAATGATGAAGCTAACATCGTTCGTGCTTGATAGTAAAGACCGAGTATGCAAACGTTTGCGGTAGGACGCTGCAAGTAGAACTAGAAGGAAAACCTCATCAAGCAACGTTTCGTGCTTTTTAACGATGCTCGCTTCAAAACGGCGCCAGAAGGAACGGCGCGTTTTTAGAGACTGGTGTCTAGGGCACCATGTAAACTTCAATGGAAAGCGCATGCTCTCTTCTGCATTTCTGCATTCTTCTGCAATGATTGACGGCAAGCGCTTCTGCCCCGCATACTTGGACTCAGTGGGCTCGATCCGTAGCAACGACGGATTCTGAACTAGGAAGGTCGTTGGATGCTGGGTGAGTGTGACAAAAAAGCATCGATGGTGACTTTTGGATACCAATTCTAGCCGCCTCGAGCTGCTCGTTAGCTCGGAATCCGAGACACATACGAGCTGCCATAGCAAACAAAGTCCAGACATCGAGCTTGATGGATCCGTTACTGGTGTTTATACTGTGTATATTTGAGCAGTCGACCGAGCCATCACAAGCTCCAACAAAGCAAGAATCTGTGCTTAGGCAGCTCAATGCTGAAGAAAGCTAGAGATAGTCAGCCTTGACATTGCACAAAGAGTGGTGAGCGAAGCTTGAGTTACCTAAGAAAGATGGTAGAGTGTAGCTTTCAATGATGATGTAACTGCTAATGTTCACATCTGGAGTATCACTACGCCTAGCAAGGTCACGTCATTTGTCCCATGTCACCATACAATTCCAGTACTGGGCTTGCAATACTTTGCTGCAAGCGGGTTTGATTGAAAAGTATCATCTTGCACTTGGAGTATTTTCATTTGCTCGTCTTGCCATACAACCCACCTTTCTGTCTCCGTAGCTCAAGCGCCTTTTTGTACGGCGGCGCGGTCGGGGGCTGGACAGGATCAAGGCTGACTCTATCCTTAGGCAAGTGGTACGTTGCATCTGCGTCATCCCAAGCCGACAGATCGCCACAGGCAAGGAAAGGTGCCATCCATCGGTTGTCGTCTTCGTCTTCAGACTCAAATTCGAGCATAGTGACACCGTCTTCTCTTACCGTTCGCTTCTGTCCATCAACGAAGCCTTCTTTGCTCTTGGCTTTTTTCTCCGGCACTGGCACTTGCGCACCAAGCCCAACGGGACGATCGGGATCGACCTTGTACCCTTTTGGCATATTGAACCCTTCGCAGACAACGAACGCTTCGAGACTGCTCGCCCTTGAGCTTCTCGGCTTTGCACAATGTACACTTGTGAAGAAGCACCTCAATTGGGCATATATGAGATCCACGTCCTTGCCTCTGAACACTTTAGCCACGAATTTCCCTCCTGGTTTGAGTATCCGTAAAGCCAGGTTCAGCGCAGAGTACAAGAGCTGTGATTGTATGTAAATATCCAGATCATGCAAGCCAGTAACGTCCGGCGCGCCATCGCTCAAGACGAGGTCGACAGGGCTACTGCCTGACTCTCCAGCACCTTCATCTGGCTTATACGTCTCTGGATCCAGTGCTTGCAATATCCTCGGTGGCGTAGACGGATGCGTGATATCTCCTTTCAACGTAGTGATCCCCTCCAGCGAAGCCATAGGTTGCAAATCAACAGCGACAATCTTCACGCCCTCTCGAGGCTTCAGCTCCGGATCCTTCTGATCCTCTTCTCCGCCTACATCCTCCCCGGATATAATTTTTCGCTCACGCCTCTGTTTCTCTTCCCATGCTCTTCTACCAAAGCTCTCCCCTTTTATCAAGACTCGAGAAAGCACCTGGCTCCAGCTTCCGGGTGCAGCGCAGAGATCAACGACACGGGTGACGCCGTTGAAAAGGTCAAATTGCTCGTCTATTTGGATGAGCTTGAAGGCGGAGCGGGCGCGCCAGCCTTGCTCTTTGGCAAGGCGATAGTATGCGTCGCGCTTATCTTTGGAGGATTTGCCCATTGCGGGAGGGGATTGTTCGCTTGGTGGAGGAGATGCACTTCTGCTGCCTCGGCCCCAGCTGTCAAGGGAAGATATCACGTGATTGCTCTAGTTCTAAGACTTATTTGGTGTAGCACTCCCGCTCTATAGATCTTACTTTAGGCTTCGTTCTCAGATGCGTCTTAGGACAAATTCCCTGAAATGATAGCTACCCGCGCCGTTCTATTGTTGTATCCTTGATTATACATCTGCGACTTGATTTTTATAGCAAATGGGCTCTAATTTCCCTGTTCTGGTTGAGATGGAAATGAAATCTAAGTGGCGAACCCGCACGAGCAAGCTCCTCACTGATTAAAGTACGTACAGAACTTCGCAGTGGCCTTACTTCGATGTCTTTATTTTAGTCTCAAAGACTTCCGGCTCGAAATAGTCTTCGGACGATATTAATAATTAGAGACTGTCGGGACTGTTTCGAGCCTCAAGGTTGCGCATATCCGGTCGCTAATTCCGAGGAGCATCGCCCGCCACATCAACATCGATAGGTCAGCACCACTGGATGTGATCGTTTTTGAATGCAAGGCATGTCTCTGAGTGCAAATTGCCATCATCATGAAATGAATAGTCTTCAAAATCTCGTTCGAGATCTTGTAAAGCTCGTCCCATTCGGTGTAACGCTAGGAACTCTGTTTCGTCGCGTATATTCCATGACAGGGCCCGCCCTTCCCAATAGACCAGCCTATGGCCAAAACGCCAGTATGGAAACTGTCTTTACTTTAACGTCATTCTCATGGTAGCCGTAATGACTAGTAGGTTGTACCTGAAATCGGCGCTATCAACTTAACTGTGAGTTACTCCATATAGACGGATAAGGGACCTCCTCAGTACTGATGATAATGGTGTAGAAATTGCCGGATTCGGTCCAGACTGGATTGCCTGTTGATGGAAATTTTCCCTCTTATATCATGGTGGCCCAGGCTGGTCCAGCTGGTGCCGTCTGAAAGACTTGAGGCCTGGATGGGAGGTGAGGTTCGAGAGAGTCACACGCTAAGAAGGGGCGAATAGTCAGCAACCCCGAATTAGGAAAACGACGGGCCTGAGATTGACTTAGCCGTTGAATTTTGACTCATGCCTACTGGTATTCGCTGTAAGAACTTCGGATAGAAAGAAGAACATCCAAGCCATAATTCTGCAAAGTGTTCCGTCAGAATTTTTTTATAGGGAAGTCTCCTGAGCGGTAGTTCCCACTAAAGACAAGGTTTTACAATTTTTGGCTTCTTATAGCTCTTTGAGCTCGCATAAAATTGACAACTTTTCCCACCTCCGAAGTCGTGGGATTTCTTAAGTCTATCTCCCTAGTTCGAAGCGACTCGACCTCAATAATATTACCACAACTCTTCAAATTTCTCCCGTCATGGATGCAGTGATTGAGTTGAGCCCACTTCTCCACACACATAATCGAACGCGGCAACTTATCCAACAGCTGGAAAATGACAAGCGGTATGCCTTTATACTGCTTCTACACAACAGTCACAACCTATTGAACAGCCGACAAAGCGATGACCTTCTTACTATCCACCTCTCTTCCTTCTCCACAAATGAAAAGCATATGCTGAACATTTGTCCAGTCCATTACAGCAGTGGGACGAATAATGGGTGCCACAGAGTAAAGAGATTGCAATAGAGATCCCCACGAGGTGGATCTCATGGCTAGGCAGCAATGAAGGAAAGTTAGGCTATACGGGGCGAGGAGGTCCGCTGGGAACAATATCGTACTCTTCACCAGCGAGCCAGGAAGGCACAGTACGTGCTTAGTCTGCCCATGCGCTGATGGCGGCAAATCCAGCTGTTGCCGGAACAGCTACGGAGCGACCATTACGATTCACGACTGGAGTGGACGTTGCTTCGCGTAGGACGATCACCGTCGAAGATAATCAAAGTCAATTCTCTCGTCGCGACTATGACGTATATACCGGTTTTCTCCACGGAATAGAAGTGCATCTTTCATACCCTAATCTGCGCATCTTCTCGCCAACTTGTCATATACATTCTATTCCTGCTTTATCCAGATCCCCCATACTTCTCTTCAAATCCAGAATCTATCAAACATGTCTACAACAGCGACATGTTACTGCGGCGCCGTCAGGCTCGCCTTCTCCGTCGAAGGTGAAAACCTCGTCGACACGGTCAGTACACCCTTTCCCCCCACTACTCTCCCCTCACATCCTAGATACACCCGTCCAGTTCATCTGCCATTGCACGGACGACCGCAAAATCACCTCCTCCATGTTCGCCCTTAACTTTATTGTCAAAAGCGACACCCTCAAATACGTCCACGGAGTGAAGCAGCAGGAAGGGAATCATTACTGTTAATACAATAGGTCTTTAGAAGTACCGACGATGAATGTGCAACCTCAATTGGTTCGAACCACATCGATTCCACCACTTGATGGAATATAGCCGCGTGCAATACTAATAAGAATTGATTACGACGGAGATGCGCACAAATCGTACAATGAACAAACCACCACGTCATGCCGACCGGATTTGACCGTGCTGGTGGCAACGCCGCTCTTAATCCAACCTTTGAAGACTGCCATAGGTCAATTGCGACAAATGTCAAGATGCATTCACGCATCCTCGAAGCCGAGAGCCTCACTCTGCACATTACTTCAACTTTCTGACAGTCAGAAATCGTGGGGAGGGCAGTGAGGGCGGCGAAGGCAGGTTAGCCGGATGCGGCACGCTCTACCGCATCAAAGTAATTCACCTGCACACATACTACGCAACTGTAGCCTGGGATCAAAATCTTGAAAGATCGACGACCGGAAGCGTTTTCGTAGCTTTGATTTCCTGTTATAACTGATAGCCCAACTTAAAAGTGTTTTGCGAGTGGAATCGATGGATGGCCAACTACGAGTAGCCAGTGGGCGAGCGGTTGCTACTCGTATGGCCACGAATGACATCGTTTCGGCATGACTGAAGCTCATCTCAGCATTTTCGCTCAAGTACTGTCGATGCGTACGAGATAACAAATAAGACAGGCCCAAGATTATTTGCACAAGGCGCATGATGTTTGCTTATCTGTTGGTTTTCAGTAATGACAAGGCTGATGCTAAGCAGCAGACCTCAGAGAACTTACCGCCAACCGTAGAATTAGTGACGCCAAGTCTCGTTAACCCCGAGGCATTGTCCGAGGGTCCGCAAGATTTATTCCCTGGGGGAACGACGATGAGGAGTTTTCTGCTATGGCGCCAATTGTGAAGAAGAGAAGTACGGACGAGGTCCCGCAGAAAATCAGGAAGAGGCAAAGGTCCGACCAAGAGCAGGACGCTCCTGCTGTCAAGCATGCCATAGATCTCGACAAGCTACAGTGGAATGCTGTGGACTTCCCAGAGAACTTTGAGGACGCCGAGGGGTTCTTTAGGTTGGAAGAAATCTCCGATGTGGATGTTGTCAGAAATCCAAAAGCAGGCAAAGTCGAGTACAAGGTGAGTCAAGGATCTCAAAGACCTGCCCCATCGAAGCTTGACCATCCATTTAGTTATTAGCGAAGAAATCCGCCAATAGAGTCCCTCGCGATGAGAAGGCTGTCAGAAAAGACAACAGAGGCCAAGATAGAAAAAAGCTGCAAAAGGACGTCGGTGAGGAGGAAGGATGGGAAGGATTCGGAGAGACGGAGGCGGGAGACCGCAAGAGCATCCTAGAAAGCAACAGGGCAGCTGCTACAGGAAAGTCTATAGGAAAGGTAGAAGCAAAGACTGCAAAGCGAGAGAAGAAGGGAAGTAAGGATGTTCTGGCTGAGAAGAGCAAAGGCCATGCCGCGGAGAATGCTTACGGGGTACTGGGCAGCGCAGACGAGAATGGGGACAGTGCAGATGACGATGGCGATGGTGAGCACCCATGCCTATCACAGCTTTGAACGTTGATAGCTGAACTTCCAGTGTCTGCTTGGAATCCTCTAGAATTATCTCCAGAGACTCTTGCGTCTCTCGCCCGGCTGAAATTCTCCAACCCCACTCCAATACAAAAGTCTACAATTCCAGAAATCACAGGAGGCCACGATGTTATCGGCAAAGCTCCTACTGGATCTGGGAAAACATTAGCTTTCGGCATTCCCATTTACGAGCATTTTCTCAAGAATAGACCCGCCCAGGTGGCCCCGACGAAACCGAGCAAGCCAGAATCTCAGCATTCCCCGACAGCTCTCATCATCTCACCTACTAGAGAACTCGCACATCAATTATCTGCGCATATGACAGACCTCTGCTCGAATTCCTCCTCTCCTATGCCTTCTATAGCGACAGTGACTGGGGGTTTGTCTGTACATAAACAGCAGCGCCAACTTTCTACTGCTGATATTATCGTTGGAACGCCAGGTCGCTTGTGGGAGATTGTCAATGGAAGCGCGTTGTCAGCTTCACTTAGAAACATTAAATTTCTGGTCATCGATGAGGCAGACCGCCTGTTGTCCGAGGGACACTTCAAGGAAATGCAAGAAATCTTGAATGTTCTAGATCGATCAGAAGCTGTGGACGAGGGGGATGAGAGCGGGTCTGCGGAATTAAGATGGAAGCAGCAAAGGCAAACCTTAGTCTTCTCAGCGACATTCCAAAAAGACCTGCAACAAAAATTGGCTGGGAAGGGCAAATCTATTGGCAGTGATATAATGGGCAAACAAGAGTCGATGGAGTATCTATTAAAAAGGCTCAATTTCAGAGAAGAAAAGCCAAAATTTGTCGATGTCAACCCAATCTCCCAGATGGCCTCTGGACTCAAAGAGGGCATCGTTGAATGCGCAGGGACTGACAAGGTGGGCCCTATCCCGCGGACTCAAACTATGAAGTATAAGCTAAGAATCATAGGACCTCTACCTCTACTCTCTTCTCCTACACTACCCACATAATCGCACTCTCGTTTTCACGAATTCCATAACCTCAGTCCGCCGCCTAACGCCGTTCCTCCAGAATCTCAATCTACCAGCTTACGCTCTCCACTCCCAAATGCCGCAAAAAGCCCGCCTCCGATCGATTGAACGCTTCTCCTCCCCCTCGACTCCTCATTCCATGCTAATAGCCACTGATGTTGCAGCGCGAGGCCTTGACATCCCTTCTGTGCAACTAGTTGTCCATTACCACCTTCCTCGCGCTGCAGATATGTACGTGCATCGCTCCGGTCGCACTGCTCGAGCAGCGAAATCTGGCTCTAGTGTTCTACTTTGTGCGCCGGAAGAAGTGCAAGGTGTGCGCCGCCTCGTTGCAAAAGTCCATGCTCGCAACGCCAATGCCGACTTTGACAACGGCAAAAAGTTCTTCATGCGCACTATCGAGTTCGATACACGCGTAGTGTCTCGCAGCAAACCCCGCGTCGTTCTCAGCAAAAAGATCTCCGACGCTGCTCTTGCCAAGGAGAAGCACAGGCATGAGGACAACTGGTTGAAGACTGCGGCCGAGGATCTGGGTGTGGAGTATGATAGTGAGGAATTTGCGGCTGGGGAAGGGAGTAAGAAGGGGAGGGGGCAAGGGCGGAAGAAGAAGGAGACAGAGGCGAGGGGCTTGACCAAGGGGGAGGTGGGGGCATTAAGAGGGGAGTTGAAGGGGTTGTTGGAGCAGAGGGTGAACGTGGGGGTCAGTGAGAGGTATTTGACTGCCGGTGGCATAGATGTTGATGAATTATTGAATGGGACAAGGGGAGAGTTCCTAGGGAAGGTCGATGGCGGCATGGACGACCTATGAACAGGTGTAGATGCATCGATGACAGCAGATGAGTGATGAGTATCTGACTGGTGACAACCATTCCCATTGATCAAGAGAATGCCTAGCAATCCGATGTAAACCCAATTATCCCGCTCTGTGTTCAAACGCCTGCTCCCATCACCAGGAGTGGCAAGAGTCCCAGGAATTGGTACGCAACGCGATTTCCAAGAAGACGAAAGTGCTATATCAAAAGTTCAGAGGTCAAAAAGTGCAAAAGCTCACCAGGCTCACTGGCCCAGCTACGAAAAAGCCTCGTTCGGCTTTTTTACAATTTATACATGATTTGTATCTATGTACTTACATATGCCCCTTTCTTGGTGGCATATCTTTCACCCTCCTAATCAGGAAGTCTTTGACTCAGTCTACTTTTTGGCAGCTGGTTTTCTCATCGGTATTGTACCGAGATTGTTTTTTTGGTTTGGGAGCCCTCGAACCCGCTACTTTCCCAAAGATTGATTTTCTGGTTGTTGTGTTTCGCGCTTGTTTTCATATATATCGGCTTTTTATCCTATTCAATGTGTTATTGAGGCCATCACGGGCCAGGCACACAGCGATGGCATTTGTGTCTGTACTGATTCCCTCAGCCAGAGGACTTTCAAGTGCCAGCTGTTGTCTTCGGCGATGCACTTAGACTGAACCTGCGCAAGTGCAGGCTCGGTGCCAGAATAAGTGACTGTTGTAAGGGCTACAGAGCCCGAAGACCGCAGTACAACACTTTTCAAGAGCAAAGGAATCTCCATATTAACGCTCAACATGAGCCGCGGTTGCGTAATCTTTGGTTCTTAGATGGGTTTGAACACCTATCTTAAACGTTCAATGCGAGGGTTTTTTTAACTTGAGTCGATTGCACTGACGTTCCTGGAACAAGACAGCCCTTGCTTTTTCATGATTTTGCGTCATCATCACCCGAGTTGACCAAGCATGCACGTAATTGAATTTTAGTGTTCATTTGGCACCTAGCACGCTCCTGACTGCATTCAGCACCTGCTCATGTATTTCTTTCGGAGCCGCCACCACTCCCTTATTCTCAGTTAAAGTTCTCCCCTTGCTGAAGTCAAGTCTCCTTCCCACGGCATCAGTGACCTGCCCACCTGCTTCCCTCACAATAAGTTCTCCAGCAGCATGATCCCATATCTTCTCCACATAGTCTGCTTGGACAGGTAATCTCAAGTAGAGATCCCCTGCACCCCTCGCAATAGACCCGTACTTGGCTTGTGAGTCCATGCGGACACTCTCCCCAGTGATTCCTAGCTTACTCGCAATTTTCGCTTGATCACCATGCGACGAGTGCCCCGCCTCAACGCTCTCGCAGAACGTAGCTTGCCTTATGTCTGGTACCTCCTTCATGTGTATCGGAATGCCCTTCTCAATCGCACCCCTTCCCAGCGGCCTGCTCGTAGCTCCCGACCCCAGCACGCTCGAAAACAACACTCCCCTCCCCTCCCCACTCTCATTGCCCACATCCGCTGAGAGCGGCGCCGAATCATCAACCGGCAGATTAGGACAAGCCAGTGCCCCAACCTTGACATGCCCATCCTCAATCAGTGCCAGACAAACAGCGTACTGCCCGCCCCTCAAAAACCCCTTCGTCCCATCAACCGGATCAAGCGCCCATATCCTTCCCCTGCCCCCACCAGGACTCTGCCCCTCATCGATCGCCCTCAGCATATCACTCTCACTTCTGATAACCCCACCAAGCTGCTCCTCGGAAGCCTCATCCTCCAGCTTGGTACTGTTCACAAGCTCCCATATTTGATCCGCCAATTCCCTGTTCTCCCGCAGTGGGCTAGCATCTTCTTCGCCTACAATCGCGTCGGTGGGGAAGTTGTGTCGTATGGCGTGGATTATCAGTGCTTGGGCGCCGAAGTCTCCAATGGTGACAGGGGATTTGTCGTCTTTGGTAAGGGTGCCTTTGGCTTTTTCATGGAACACGCGTTGGGTTAGGAGAGCGGCACGTTGGACGGCTAGTTCAGCTACTTTGAGCTCTTTGCGGTATGACATTGTAGATACTGGGTGGGAGGGATAGCTGCCTAGAGTGAAGGAGAAGATCTGGCGGGAGAGAAGAGCGAGACGAGAGGACAATGTAGGAAGCTGAGTAAAAGCCAGGATTATGAGAGGCAGAGATAGAACGAAAACGTTGCGGGTTGTGTGGAGGGTTGGGTTGTTTTGGCTAGCTTTCATGTAGGCATCTCACCACGGCAGCTGACTATCAATTCGAATGGGAAAGTAATTATTGGCTATGGCATTTGCATAAGTCTATCGGGCGAAAGAGAGAACCATGGCGTGATGGTGGGGTCACTTTGTTGAAAGTAAGCGCCCTAGCCGGACGTGTGAAGTAGCCGCCGGATAAAACTAAGCTAAAGAACTAAGTACTTTAGACTTTCCTTTCAACTTCTGGCCTGTAACACAATATTGCTTTGCTTAGTTGCTCTTCAAGATGGCTGTCGCTCTCAGCACCACGAAGCGAAAATTCCACAAGATCCTCGATTCGATCTCGAACGCGTCAAGTACGTCATTAGCCTCGACTCACAAATATAATGCCTCAACTACCACACTTCCCGCAACCTTCGAGTCTCCTGCCAAACGGACAAAGCTCGCACGACCTGCCTCAGCGTATGTAACGCCAAGTAAACGCGTTACAGCGTCATCGGCGCCTTGTGCTCCGGCTGCAGCTGTCGCAAGGCAACCTGTCGCAACCATGAACAACGAGAAAAACGCTCCTAATTTCACGCCATGGGACCGTACGCAATTCCTGGAGCGGCTGAAGACTTACCGATACGTGGAAAAATGGATGGGCAAGCCAGACAAGATCAGCGAGGTTCAGTGGGCGAAGCGAGGCTGGTCATGCGTCGGAAGGGACACGGTTGAGTGCGTTGGAGGCTGTGGGAAGCGCGTGGTGATCTTACTCCAGGATAGTCGCGAAGAGAAGGAGAATCAGAAGGACCGGACACAAGAGGAGGAAGATGACGAGGAAGAGTGGAGGGAGAAGGCGCAGGAAGAGCTGGTGGATAAATACGCCGCGATGATTGCTGCGGCACATGATGGGGGATGTTTATGGAGAAGGAAAGGCTGCGATGATACGATCCAGAGGCTTCCATTGGTGCATCAGTCTACAGCTATTGAAGCCCTACGCCTGCGCTATCAATCCCTCCTCGTCATGGCGTCTGAACTCCCACTTAAGCCCTCCACGCCCGAAGGCTTCGACATCGCAAGCATCATTTCGCACATCGCCCCTCTTATACAATCAAGTCCACTGGGACTATCCAACTCCCCTCCTCGCCCAACCCCGCTAGACCCAACCGTCCCTCCCGTCTCACCCACCAGAGCTCCTCCACCCCCACCAGCCCCCATCAACCACTCCGCCCTATCGCTCGCCCTGTTCGGCTGGGAAGCAGAAGAAGGCCACATATCCGGTCTCGCAACCTGCCACGCCTGCTTTCGCCGCCTCGGACTCTGGCTCTTCAAGCCCTCCTCAGAGACAGGTACATCGAGCATGGACCGTCTAGACGTCATAGGCGAGCACCGCGATTACTGTCCTTGGATCAATGCGGTTGCACAATGCGGTACGGAAAAGAGGAGGATGGCGCTAGATGGGATGTCGGGATGGCAGGTGCTGGTCAACGGAATAAATGCGAGGGGAAGGAACCGTAGCCAGGACCCGTTCGTGAGGAAGCCTGATGAAAGGACGGATTGGGATGATGAGGCTAGTGAGGTGGCTAGTGTGAAAAGTCTGGCGCAGTCGAAGGAGGAGAGGGAGGAGGTAGAGACGAAGGATAAGGAGAGGTGGGCTAAGTTGAAGAAGTTGAAGCAGGTGTTTCATGTCCGTAGGAAGAAGGGAGGAACTCCTGACAAGAAGGGCGAGGGTACTACCGGTTAAGATGGATCGGGTCATGTTTATGGTCGCGTTTTAAAAGAAAAGATCTGTACAGCGCAGGAGTTGGCCTTGTTACATCTATCAGAGATACCCTTCACGCGTTGAGTGGAATATTGTTGTGGATAACAGAGACACCAGAATCACCACTTGCACACAGTGACTCCAAAATAATACTATGACTATTGAGTCGCCTCCCCAAGTGCTCAAGCGAGCGACATCGAAGCCGCACTCTACAACACAGATGTCGTAGGTCAATTCCGACTTCTGATTGCCCTCAATCTGACAGCTCAGCTCCAGCTTGCTCGAGAACTTTACAAGGTGGTGGACAGGCCATGTGAAAGATGTTGGTTATGTACTCACCGCGCGAAGAAGTACATACCACACGCGACTCATCTGACTTCGCTAGATTCTGGGCATGTTTCCCAACCAATGCCAGATCTTCACTTCGTTGGTATTGCGCACAACAAGCATGTGAATTCTCATTCACATGTTTACTATTCTATCGCCTATCGCCCTCTACAACACCTCAAAACCTTCATCAAACCCCTACTCAAGACGAAACTACTGGTAGGAAGAGTCGTGGTTGCAAGGGAAATGCTTGGTATGATACTGCTTGCAAGAGTGCCGGTGGCTTGGAATGCTGCTTATACTGGCAATGGTAACCCTGACCAGGATCCTACTGAGAGCGGTGCTACTGGCAACACTGCTGCTGATAATTGAATTTCCGGTACAGTGGCTACGTGGGAAGTTGCTGGCCATTGAAGAAACATGGGTGGCGGACTGTTGAGCGGATGTCGATAACGAGGGAAGGGATGCCGACGACGATTCAGAAAAGCTGGTTGAGATCCGCGACCGGTATTTGATATCTGCGAAGACGTTTGGCTCGTTATTTGGGAGATTCTCGTAGCCGATGAGGTTTTGCCTTGGGTAGAAGAATTTTGGATGAAGCTCTCTCCTGTGGATGAGGCGGACGTCGTATGAGCTGGCGTTGGACTGGACTTTAGTGTACTGGACATTACTATGGTTGGACATCCGACCTTCGATGACTACAAAGAGCTTGATTTACAGTGTCGAAGTCGTCGTCTGTGGCATTGCAACGCTTCAATCTAACATCTCATATTCAAAGCGGTCTACTATACAGCTCGTACTTGGACGGCGATGCTATGTATATGCCCTAACCGTAACACGTATCTCCCTGTATGAGTTGGGGCTGGGTCAAGAGCCAAAATATGTGCGGCAAAATCCAAAGTTGATTTTCCCAAGATGCGTGTGCTGAAGACTTCAAAAGAATGGGGAAGGGTGTTCGCCTTGCTATTTTTGAAAAGAAGCAACTGTAAAATCTCACGGCCTTGTGATGCCATGCGGTCAGCTATGGCACAGGATCAGCTACAGGCCGCCAACGACATTTCGTAGATTTGACTATTACTCAATCAGCACCGACATCATATAAATCCTCGCTGGACGTTGTCTCAAGTAGGCAATAATCTAGCAAAAGAAGGAAATGCCGTAAAGTTGCCTTGTTGGGCCTGTTGCAGCCGCTCTCAAACAGTGACTGGGACTGCTTCCGATAACGGATAAAACACAGCTAAGTCTAGGAATTTTAGCCCAGTCAGCATAGTCTTATCGCGCCGCATATAGATGTGATCAATTTTGACACATGATATTGCCGTGAACATCTATCAGACGCACTGAGCTCGATCCCGAGGCGTTTCTAGCATGGAAGTCTCTGCTCATGATTTCTTGGGGGCTGTCAAGGTGCTATGTCGATAGAGAGGAGGCATTGTCGCAAGTGACACCCTTTCAATTATATGATGCCTACCTTATTTGGTCGGGGTTCAGTCGGTACTGTAATGTACAAATTGCAAAGTTCTTCGTCTTCGTCTTGAGGATAGAGATGCATGATTACGGTCATCGAACCATGGTTATTCTCTGAAGCCTTCGCCAAACCTCCCTCAGGTAGTAATTCGTAAAGTCTGGGCTGTAATGCTGACGGTCAGAGGATATGACTGCTGACCGCTAGGCCCGATGAGGTAGACCTGGCCGTAATACTCTATCGATACGACTTTTCATTCTTGGCAATTCTTTCCCTAACGTCTTTAAGATTGGCTGAGAATCAATTTTTTTGGTAAAAGTTGAGGATATCAGCCTCAACAGCAAACTTGGCCAACCATAGTTGGCCTTGGCATGAAGAACCCGCCAAGCCACGTTGTGGTTTGTTCGTATTCTTAGGAGTACCCCGAGAAAACGTCGATTTTGGTGAGGCTCTTACAGAAGTACCTTTTTAGCGAAGACCCGAGAATATTTCGACAATGGCTGGACCTGAGTAAAAAAAGTCTACGATGGAGCTGTAGAACGAACATTATCCTACAACTTTATCAGCAAGGTACAACCCTTAAAGTCTATATTGATGAAGCTACACATGGTAGAAAGTAAAAAGATACTTGTCCAAATGCTAGCGTATTTAGAGACTTATAATTAGATCCATAAAATTTGCAAAGCTGAAGTAGGGATAGCGGCCCTGTCCGAGTTGATCTATTTGGTACGGACTTTCGAAGATTTATCACGGACAGGACTTCTAGGCTTGACATGTGCAACTCACGAGTATCGAGCTTCCAACGGCTTTGAACACTCACCACTGCAAACGAGTTGACTTGACCAATTAAGTAAAGGCAAGTCTGTGATCGAGGTACGATGAAGTGCCAGGCTAAGCGTAAAGATAGTCTCGAAGCTTCGAGGAAGAACAAGCGGCAAGTTGTGAGCAATAAGGACCGCGGATCCGTCTCGCAAGGCTAGAGGAACAGCTAAGCTGCTTCTGAGCCTTGACCGATTCATTGAGAGAGTTTACCTCTCAAGGTTCGAGGCTGACGTTTCACAAATACCGCCATGGAGTAAGTTCAAATTGGATGATGAGAATACGTGCCGTCGATTGAGCTGGTATGTTATGATGAAATTCGTTATCGCGCTGTGCAGTGGTGCTACTTTACGGCGAGTGTACATTGCAGTGCGCGCCGTCAGAATTGGGCTCGGCTAAGATACCGCGGTTGTCGTGTTTGTTCGCACAGCCCCAGCGGGCGGCAACAATGAGTAGCTTAGCCTCTCACTCTTCCATCTGTAATTTCCTGAATTGTCTTTTCTACAAGCGAGCAATCAAGACCTTTTTTTCAACAGTACGTTTCAAGTAACTATCAGGAAATCCCAATATCTTAGTATTATTGGGTGTTTCTGCGACGCCCGGAGGATTCGAAGGATCGGACTGGGCTAGGCAACTCTCTGCCTGGATTAAGACACGAGATCAGCTCTTACCCTGTATTCTCTGGGCATTGTTCTTCTTTTATGAAATTCCGGCAGCATCTTGTATCACGACCAAATAATCATTCTACATACTGTCGCTCGCAGTAGAGATGGCCAACGAAACCGTCCTCGAATGCCTCAAATCTTTGCAGACTCCGGGAACCCTGTCGTGCACAAACCCTTCGGACAATAGCACAATAACCCTTGCCTGCCAAGACTGGAAGCACAATGAAGAGATTCAAGCAGTTGTAAGTGTCTCTTCGCATCAAATACCCATCTCGATAACACCATAGGTCGCTAATTAAGCGCTACAGTGTAACTACACACCACTGAACCCCATACTCCGCGTATTCACAGATCATCCACTCGCTGCATTCTTCATGCTCTTAGCGACGTTGCTTCTAGTGGGGCAAGTTCTCCACAGCATCTATCGGAACGGTCTGCGCGGGCTAAAGTCGCTGGCTATTGGCTTGTTGGGAGGTCTTGCGTTCAATCAGCTTATTCATTTTCTATTCAAGGGAACAGATTGGGAGCTGACTGTACTCGTGTTCTGGTTCTGGGCTGTTGTTGCGCTTTCCCTACTGCTTCACCTGAGATCATGGCTGGCGCCAGCAAATACTGATACTAGTGCGAGGCAGCCATCGCTACAAGAGGAGGAGGAGGAAGGTTTACCATTTCAAAAGGATGTCTTCCTGCAGGATGAACGTACGGATTTAGAAAAGGGAAAGTAGCAAAGGAAGAAAAGGGTATAGGCTGTGTAACGTGAGGGACCAGAAGTCATATTCAGAGAGGAACGCGCTGTCAAATTTTCAGACAGAAACAATGGGCGCACCTTACAACAGTTGCTAGGTGTAAAGCTGATGAGGACCGTTTCTGACATTTGCTGCACTCGAATTCAGCGGAATACCTAGAATCTTTTCCCTATTAGCAGAACCTGTGAGCAATTTTATTAAATAGCGACGGGGCTTTGGGAGCCACGAAGCTATAAAATTTCGAAGGCTGTTGAAAAGTGACTCCTGGCACTAAAGGCATAATAAAGCATATATTCACCCATAATCTGTGTATGTGAAGATCAAGACCGAAGTCCAACAGACTTCATCCACTGACATACTGTTTGCAACCATGGCGCATATCGTCAGTATCCATATAGACATCAATATGACTATACACGCTCATAAATTCCTCAGCCATATGCGATTCCCTCGCACAATTCATATTCCATGCATTCCCCTTGACCGCCGGCTCAGACAAATCTCTATCGATAGCTGGCAGCACGATAATCTCTTTCTCCTCACATAACGGCCAGCAATGCTCAGCCACCTCCTCCAAGCTCTGATGGTGTGGACTCCTCTTTGGTACGCCCCGTTGCTGATGCCATTCACCTTGTTCACCGAAGGTATACAGGTCCTCTCTTAGCCGTTCCGTCTCGGGCATGTAGTAAATTACGTCCTGTCGGGCCGATCGATCTCGCACCTCTCCTATATCAACCACCAGAACAGGCATTAGGCATTAGGGCTGATATTCCTGGCTTCCGTCGTATTCGAATTGCGCTAACAGGGATTCTTCCGTAGGCTCGATTGGGAAGAGCTCTGGGCCTTTACATTCAAGATTGGGGTTGTAGGTGGTGGTGGTGTGCTAATTGTAGTAGTCGAAAAAGTGGTGGAAGCCGAACGTCGGGTGCTCGTCGGTGTTGGTCATGTCGTGCAGGGTGGAGGGGTCGACGCAGTAGCCGGAGCTTACCTTGAGGATGTCGCCTTGGGATCGGAGATGTCAAGGGTGCGTGATTCGGTTTCTGAGAAGGCTGTGGTGAGGGTTTCGAGGAGAAAGGTAAGGTGATTTGCGATCTAAGCAATGCTGGTTCTCATATTTGAGATTTACCGTAGGAGTAAATTGAGTGCTTCTAATAATGTCCCTCTGGGTACTTTTGCAGCATATCAATCGCCTGAAAAGCTTGAAGAGTCTCGACGCCGAACGAAAATACAGATGATTATGTTTATTCAGGAAGTCTCATGAGAAGAAGATCGTAAGTGGAAGATTGATGAAAATCTCCGCTGACTCACAACTACTTTCTGTGGCGTACGCATATCAAATGTATAAAATTTAAGCTACCTTAGAGTTTTGACGGCCACCAAAATCACGGGCAAGGACTACAAGCCCCACTGGGACAAAGGTGCTAGAATGCTCGTTCGTCCATGTATCTTACAGGAACATCATTAAAAGGACTTCTCGTCTAAAAAGCCAAATTGCTTGAGCACGAACAACTAGGAACCATACCTAAGCAGCGCTTAACTCCCGGAATACTGGCGTCATATCATACAGCGACTCAGACCATGTCAGCTACCTGGTAACAGAGCTCAAGCTACTTAGCTGCAACAGCGACACAAATCTTATCATACAGTAACCCTTCTTTATAAGGAGTCGTATAAGGAGTATCGCTTGATGGGGAGTGAGTGCTATTGGACTTTCTCAGGCTTCTTGTCGAATCGTCATGGACAGCAATCCTTCTAGTAACCTAAGAGAAATACATAGATATCAAGTGCTCTTGCTGGATTTCTTTAATGACAGAACGCGACCCCATTCACCGCGTAATCAGCATTAAATAGGGAGCAATCAATTCGTCGTCGAAATGTGGAGAAGGACGTCGACTTCGGGCAAAAAGTCAGTCCCATTGGGGAAAGCGCGCTAGCCACGTATGTTTAGCGTTTCTTGGCAACAGGAACGAACCGAAAAAACCCTCTATGAGCCTCACACCTTCCCAGAGTTGACTTTATCAACATACCCTCGCCATTCATTCCCTCTCTCCTAAGGAACACAATCCTCCAAACTGCCCATACAAAATTCAACTTAATCCCTTCCTCCGCCTCTTCATAGGCTGCCATCAAGCTCCTCCAGAATCACCCCAGACTTGATACTTTACCCTAGCTTTGATGGCTTCTGTGAGTGCTCGCCCCACTGCAATCGCCGTGACAAGATCTATCGGGATTGGGAGACTTGCTAATGATTGTCGTAGCCACGTCCCTACTACAACAACAACAACCAAGCTCACCTTGCCAACGGCGCAAACAATGCAGCAAACATGAGCTCCGCTGGTGGCCAAGGGTCTTACTTTCAAAACAATGGTCGTGTCATACAGAGCGGAGCTACACGTATCTTATGTGTAGCAGATGTCCGCGGTACGTTTCATGCTCTATCAACAACCAGAGCTGTTTCTGACCCTCTTATTTCGTAACAGGCAACCTAAAATCTCTAAATGAGCTCGCACAGCAAGCCAAGGCAAACTACATAATTCATACTGGTGACTTTGGCTTCTATGACGAGGACTCACTGAAGCGTATTGCAGACAAGTAAGCCCCTTAATAGACCCAAGCCTCGGTGATTCCGAGAGCACGCGACTCACCTTTCTCTTTAGGACCTTGAAGCATGTTGCCCAATATTCCCCTCTTCTCTCAGAAAACACTAAGCGTATCATCCAAACCACTCAGCCACCGAACTTCGATGTCAAGAACCGCTTCGCCGCCCATGAATTACAGCTCTCTGAGCTGTCCATGTTCATCAACGGTCAGCTAAAATTAGAAGTGCCAGTCTACTCCGTGTGGGGTGCCTGTGAAGATGTTCGCGTTCTTGAGAAGTTTCGATCCGGGGAGTACAAGGTTGAGAACCTACACATTATAGATGAGGCCAATTCACGGCTGCTGGAGGTTGGCGGAGTCAAGTTGCGCCTACTGGGTCTTGGGGGCGCGGTCGTCATGCACAAGCTCTTCGACAACGGGGAGGGTCGCACAACTATCGCTGGAGGCCAAGGAACCATGTGGACGACACTCTTACAGATGGGTGAGCTGGTTGATACAGCTAACCGGGTTTACGACCCAGCCGAGACGAGGGTCTTCGTGACGCATGCCTCGCCTGCGCGAGAAGGCTTACTCAATCAGCTCTCAGTCACCCTCAAGGCCGACTTCTCGGTTTCGGCTGGGCTGCATTTCCGATATGGCAGCTCATACAACGAATTTAGCGTCAATCCTACACTGGACCACTATCGAGGGAAGCTTGCAGCGTCGAAAGCCTCTTTCAATGACGTCTGGGATACGGTGAAGAGTGAGGTAGAGCCAGCCGTTTCTCAGAATGACGCCCAGCGCCAGCTACTCGAGAATGCCCTAGACATTGTTACGAAGATGCCTACCGTCGCCAATGGAGGCAATCCTTTCAGCCAGGCCGTACCTGGACAAGGCACAGGAGGTCAGGTGGATGAGAGCGCATTCAAGAACATGTGGAACTTCAATCTAGCTGATGCAGCTTTCGGATACTTGGTATTGGAGATTGAGGGTGGCCGAATTGGTACAGAAATGAGGGCACAAGGATTCAATTTCGCACATCGTGGCAGTGGCGGTAAGCAGGGTTTCACCCAGCCTATCCACTCACCTGCGCAAGGTGGGCCTACCAACGCTGTCATGCAAGGTATGGGCCCAAACAACCAACGTGCTCCGGTGGCTCCATCGTCGCAGTCGAGCCAGCAATTTAGCCAAGCGCAACAGCCCGGTCAGCAACCGAGGAGCCAGCAGCCTCCTACTCAGCCCAAGGCAGCACCAGTACAACAGCAGCCACCGCCCCAGCAGCAGCAGAACAGAGCGCCAGTTAACCAGCCACGAACTGGTCCGTCACCAGCTCCCGCTGCGGCGAATCAACCTCAGGTAAAGCCCGCTACGCCTCAGCCTTCGGCGGCGCCTACCAACAACGCCACTCCTGCCCCGACTGCGGAGAAGCCAGCTGCTTCGACTCAAGCATCTGCAAAAGGACTAGAAAAGACCAATGGTACCACTGCCGCGTCTGGCTGGGATAGCTCAACAGCACAGCAATCTTCCGAGAAGAAGCCAGCTTCGCCAGCCGTTGAAAAGAAGCCAAGCACTGGTCTGTTCATCCATAATTGCGACAACGAGGAATCGGTGCGCGCTATCTTCCCAGAAGAAGACAAGGCAAAGATCGTAAAGATTGACAGACATGGAAAGGTTAATTTTGTCGTGCAATTTGCGAACCACGAGGACGCAGCCGCAGCACTGAATCGTCAACCCGCGGATCACAAGCACAAGGCTGGGCAGGCCCAAGCAGGGCAGCCACTGAAGCCTAATGTTAAGTGGTTTGATGATCGTGGTGGACCTAAGCCTAAATTCCGAGATAGCCAAGGTGCACAAGGCGCAGGAACTTGGCAAGGAAGCAATCGCTCCGCGTCTGGATCTGGCCCACGACCAGGATACCAGAGCGACCGAAATGCGAGTGATAGCGAAGGTGGTCGCGGACGAGGTGGGTTCCAAGGCCGTGGTCGTGGTAGGGGTAGCGAGAGGGGAGGTCCTAGGGGTGGACGTGGTGGTGGTCGCGGAGGCCGTGGAGGTGGCGAGGACGGTTCAGCAGCCCCAGCATCCTCAGACTCCAAGCCCGCCTCAACGCCAGCGCCAGCGGCCGCAGTGCCTTCCGGAGACAAAGCATGATTACTACCATCCGCATCAAGTACTTATCAGCAAGACGCATGGCTTGCAGCGGCTGTATGGCGTCGAGGAGCTAGCACCACTTTCGTGCTATGATCCTGATTGTGTTATTATTTCCTACTCATGAGTCCTAGAGCCAGTCTTGCGAATGAAGCGTCAAGGATAGATGGTGGATCAAGCGGGAGCTTTGCATGTGTGACATTCTTCCAATACAGTAGCTGGTCGGTCTTCTCAGCGAGAAGATCATCGAGCATTTGTGTGTATCAGTGACAAATTAGCAGTGTATCTTAGCTAGAAAACCAGTAATTGCCCATACTCACCTCTCTATGTATGAACTTAACGTCTTTGATTTCCTGGCCTCGATGGAGCCTGGCTTCCCCAGATTTTGCTGTGGCTGAAGGCTAACCCAGGAACGCGTAGCGGTCGATCACCCTCAGAGCCGCCATGCCCAGCCTTCTATGATGCTGTTTGCCTTCCGCGCAACATCAACATTCGACGTTACCCTATGACCCTTGCTATCAACCCGGGCTTTAAAGGCTGGTGGTTTTTTCTGACTCGAAGAATATCATAGCTCCATCTTACTCGAAGCTATCCGGCCCTCAGACCTCCCAGTTTCATCAAACAGGAAGGACTCTTGGTTGCCTATTTCCCTTATCCCTCACCCTGTACGACTCGCATGCTCGTCGGCCTCTCAAAAGCGTCTATACCTCCTAAGTATTCTCAAAAAGCATCTGGAAGCCCCCACTGGCAACTGCATCGTCACAAGGGCTAAGAGCCCAACCACCAAGAGAATGATTGGGCGTTTCGCAGTCAGCCCGCGGCGCGTACTCCTGGGCCTAACGGCTCTCTCAATCTTTTCTACAGAGGTATTTGCGAGCGATGGGAACTGGACGGACAAGCACGAGGCTGGAAGATGTGCTATAAGAGGGCAGTGCGGCAAAAAGTCATTCTTTGGTGGCGAGCTGCCATGTCCAGACAATGGCTTGGCAGATGATCCAGATGAGGATACAAGAAAGAAGCTTGTGGCTATTTGTGGTGATGGTTGGAGTGATGGTGATGTGTGCTGTGACTCTGATCAGGTAGGATATTCTAGAGGCATAGAGGGGGAGAATTTGGCTAATGATGCACTAGATCGACAACCTAAGCACAAACCTCAAGCGCGCCGAATCGATCATATCATCCTGCCCGGCATGCAAAGAGAATTTCTTCAACCTTTTCTGCACGTTCACATGCTCTCCCGACCAGTCCCTCTTCGTCAATGTTACAGCGTCACAGAAAGCTTCGTCAGGAAAGCTCATAGTAACGGAATTGGATAATTTGTGGTCAGATGACTACGGCAAAGGCTTCTACAACAGCTGCAAAGATGTAAAATTTGGTGCTACTGGTGGCAAGGCTATGGACTTCATTGGTGGTGGAGCAAAGAATTACACTGCATTCCTAAAGTTCTTGGGCGACACGAAGCTGCTTGGAAGCCCCTTTCAGATCAACTTTCCCAGGCCGGCTACGGAGAAGTTTGCAAACATGACTGCTGCCGACCCGGTGCCCAAAGCTTGCAATGACACCGACGAAAACTACAAGTGCGCCTGTGTCGATTGCCCCGGCAGCTGTCCAGCGTTACCGAAGGTTACACAGCAGGAATATTGCCATGTTGGGGCTCTACCGTGTCTCTCCTTTGCTGTGATCATAGTATACTGTGCATTCTTGCTCCTGCTCGTTACCGCAGTATCTGGACATATTGCATACCAGAAGCATAACCAGCGAAAGAGCGAAAGGTTGCAACTTCTGCAAGATGCCGCTCTCAGCGACGACGAAGATGAGGGAGACATGGTGCACAGTGCAGGCATGGTCGACCGGCCACAGAGGCAATACAAGCTGAACACCATCTGTGACAGTGCCTTCAATTCCCTTGGAAGGACATGCGCCAGATATCCATTGATCACGATCAGTATCAGTGTTTTGGTCGTCGTGGTCCTTAGTATCGGCTGGGTCGACTTCGCTATCGAGACTGACCCAGTACGCCTGTGGGTGAGTCCAAACTCTGCAGCTGCCAGGGAAAAGGCGTTTTTCGATGAGAACTTCGGACCCTTTTATCGTGCGGAGCAGGCTTTTGTGGTCAATGATACCCATCATTCAGGCCCAGGACCGGTACTGAGCTATGATACCCTAGAGTGGTGGTTCGATGTTGAGCAGAGAGTTCAGAGCAAGCTATCACCCGAGGCACACTTGACCCTTAGCGATGTTTGCTTCAATCCCACCGGAGAGGCCTGTGTTGTTCAGTCACTGACTGGATATTTCGGCGGCTCTTTCTCAAGTGTAAGAAAGGACTCTTGGCAGAAAGCCTTGCAGCACTGTACCGAGCAGCCTGGTGCTCAGGAATGTCTACCAGACTTCCAGCAGCCGCTGAGCAAAGATATCGTACTTGGTGGGTATGAGAACGATGACATCTTAAGCTCCGAAGCTATGATCACTACTTGGGTCGTCAACAATTTCCCGGAGGGGTCCACTGGAGAGGCGCGCGCTATGGACTGGGAGAAAGGCCTGCAGGACGTACTCAACGAGGCCCAAATTGAAGCGAAGGAGATGGGTCTGCGACTCTCCTTCTCTACGGAGAGAAGTCTGGAGGAGGAGCTCAACGAGTCGACCAACACGGACGCGAAAATTGTAGTGATAAGCTATATCATCATGTTTTTGTATGCCTCATTGGCCCTGGGCTCAACGACGCTCTCGGTACGGTCGATACTGCATAACCCCGCCAAGGCTTTGGTGGCATCGAAGTTCACCCTTGGCGTCATGGGCATTGTCATCGTCTTGATGTCCGTCTCAGCTTCCGTGGGCTTGTTCTCAGCATGCGGCATCAAGGTCACCCTGATCATTGCCGAGGTGATCCCATTCTTAGTGCTTGCCGTCGGAGTTGACAATATCTTCTTGATCGTACACGAATTCGAACGGGTCAATGTTAGTCACCCTGACGAGGAAGTCGAAACTCGGATTGCAAAAGCACTGGGCAGAATGGGACCCAGCATCCTGTTATCCGCTTCTACCGAAACGATTGCGTTCGCGCTCGGAGTTGCGGTAGGAATGCCTGCAGTCAAGAATTTTGCGGCTTACGCAGCGGGCGCCGTCTTGATCAACGCATTGCTACAAGTCACAATGTTCGTATCAGTGCTTGCTCTGAACCAACGGAGGGTTGAAAGCAGTCGAGCGGATTGCTTTCCCTTCCTCAAGATTAAGCGAGCAGACGTCGGTAGTGCTCATGGAGCTGGCGCATATGGTTATGATGACGAGGGTTCATTGCAGAGATTCATCCGCAAAGTCTACGCTCCAGCTCTGCTAATTAAAAAGGTTAAGCTCGTCATCGTCGTTCTCTTCCTAGGTCTTTTCACTGCTGGACTGGCTCTGATCCCAGAAGTTGCTCTGGGTCTCGACCAACGCATCGCCTTTCCACGCGGCTCATATCTAATACCCTACTTCAATGATCTGGACGCTTACTTCAACACTGGACCACCAGTCTATTTCGTCGTAAAGGACCTTGACGTACGGGAACGAAAGCACCAACAGGAAGTCTGCGCACGATACTCAACCTGCCACTCATATTCTCTAACCAATGTCCTCGAACAAGAGTCCAAACGTCCCAACATCTCTTACATCTCCGGCTCCACCGCCAGCTGGCTAGATGACTACTTTACATGGTTGAACCCCACAAACGAAGCTTGCTGTGTCAAAAACGGCAAGACTTGCTTCGCAGGCCGTGATCCACCGTGGAACGTCACCCTGTACGGCATGCCCGAGGGCGAAGAGTTTGTCCACTATCTTACCAAATGGCTGCACTCGCCTACAAACGAGGATTGTCCCTTCGGTGGCGCTGCACCGTACAGCACCGCTCTTGTCATTGATCCCTCTTCGCACCCTCCTTCGCTGCCAGCAAGTCATTTCCGCACATCGCATACGCCGCTGAGGAGCCAGAAAGATTTTATCGACGCATATGCATCTGCGCGCCGCATTGCCGACACCATCTCCGAAGACCAAAACATCAAAGTCTTCCCGTACAGCAAATTCTATATCTTCTTCGACCAATACGCCTCCATAATTCGCTTGACCGGTACCCTCCTCGGTTCCGCACTAGCGATGATATTCGTCCTCTCTTCCGCTCTCCTCGGTTCCATCACCACAGGCTTGGTAGTCACCCTCACAGTCGCCATGATCGTCGTCGACGTAATCGGTACCATGGCCCTTGCGGGCGTCTCTTTAAACGCCATCTCCCTTGTCAACCTGGTGATCTGCGTCGGTATCGGCGTCGAGTTCTGCGCTCACGTAGCTCGCGCTTTCATGTTCCCCTCTAACTCAGTCATGGAGAAAGCGAAAGGAAAGTATCGGGGTCGAGATCTACGGGCTTGGACAGCGCTAACGAATGTTGGTGGAAGTGTGTTCTCCGGGATCACTGTGACAAAGTTCCTGGGAGTGTTTGTGCTGGCGTTTACGAGGAGCAAGATTTTTGAGATTTATTACTTTAGGATTTGGTTGGCGCTGGTTGTTTTCGCGGCCGCGCATGCGTTGGTATTTTTGCCTGTGGCGTTGAGTTTGATTGGTGGCGAAGGTACGTGTGAAAGTCCTAGTTCGAATGATGGGCGAGATGCTAACATGTGATTTTTGTAGGGTACGTTGATCCAGAGTCAGACGGCAGCTTGGAGGAAGATTTGGCGGCGAGGAGATACCGAGCGCTGCTTCCTGAGGACGATTATGACTCGGATGACTACTGAGCACTGAAAATAGCGAGGAGACTACTACTTAGCATTGCGTTGGAAAACATTGTATATCACACTAGCATATGCTTGAAAGATTCAATAAGCGAAAGCAGCTTAACATTTGAAAGAATGTCCCTTGTCGTACTATAAGGGCCTTGCGGAGAACATCCTGGAACGATTCAATTTCATGCCTCATGCGTGACATTGCACGAATTCATGCGTAGGAATTCACGACATAGCACCGCCTCTTGTTAGAAGGGCACTCCGCTCAGCGTAGCGTAGTCAGCAGGAAATTCAAGAGGGCTGCTGCCCCAGAATTCAGTTAAGAGTTGGCTCAGGCGCCAGGAATCCTCTGAGCATCTAGACTATGGAAGGCAGCAGCAGTTGAGTATTCCACAAGGCCAATACAGAGATAATGCAGCCTTGAAATCTGTCTTTCTCTCTCAACATCCATTGATCGACGCATTGAACTGTCCTCCTACGAGGATTGAAATCAGTCAGTCATGACGGGAAAAGACCATGGATTCGTGCTCGTGAACGTTATAGATGCCCAGCACGGCTCTGAGGAAGCCAATCTCTCTCCGCGTATTATGTTTTCGAGAAAGCCCCCATCAATTGAAGTCAACTCATCATATGATGCAGAGCCACCGGATGTCAAGGCAAAAATACAGAAATGGTTGTGTCCTACAGAGTTCTCATCTGAAGTACGTCATTTCCGAGTCATCCCTGCCTCTTGGGGACATATTTTGGGAGCAAGATTGAGGTCCCTACCCCATAAGTTACCTACTCTAAACAATCATTGATCTAAACATTAGCTATGAAAGGCTTTGCTGATTCCGAAATGTCGAGCAGTCAAGCGACTTCAACAAACACATAATTTCATATGTACCAAAGACTGGTGAGTGGCTTAGGGAGTCAGAGAAGTATACCCAATGGCATACCCAAGGCAGCACCGCACTTTAGGTCAACGGCATCCCCGGGTTTGGAAAGAGCGTCGTTGCCGCTACCCTGATTAGAGATTTCGTAAATGAGGAGAATGCTCCTGTTCTCTTCTTCTTTTCCAGGCACGCCAATCTTGCCAATAGAACTCCTCAGCAAATGACCCGCGACTGGCTATCACAGCTTTTAGAGCATAGCCCCTTGCTGCAGTCACTCTTGAAGGATTTGATGGGGAAGCACCCGAGACAGGAGGATGTCGCTTTCGATCATCTTTGGGAGTGTTTACGCTCGGCTGCCTCGAATATGCCAATACTTTATTGTGTCGCCGACGCTTTAGACGAGATGGAGAAAGGCAACGACTGGTTTTTGTCCAAGTTGGTGCAGTTAGGGCAGCAGAAGCCATCCACTCTGAAAGTCGTTACCACAAGTCGGCAGTCACCCCGCATCGAAGCGGTCTTGAAGGAACCCTTTGTCATTGATATTAACATCAATCGTCGCTCGATTGACCGGGACATAGCCACATACGTAAACTATCTCCTAAAGGAACCAAACAAGACTGATATCGCGGGCGAAGACATGGAGGTGATCAAATCCACGATTCAAACCAAAGCGAGCAGACTCTTCCTCTACGCGAAATTGATGATGGACGAAGTGCTCCGGAAACTCGGCCATCAGCCTTTAAAAGGAATTGCTATCAGGGTTACCTACCGGCGTAAACGGCATGTACACCACTCTCCTAAAGGAGCATTCCATACGTAGCGGAGTTCCTCACGATCTACAAAAACTCATATTGCAGTGGGTTACCCACGCATCTCGTCCATTACGACTTCTCGAGGCTGCAGAGATCATCAGATCGACAGCAGAATGGAAGAGTCTAGGAAGCGTTCAAGAAATCAAGAACACAATTCGTAGCGCATGTGGACCGCTTCTTACCATCCTCCCTGACGAGACACTACAGGTCATACACCATTCTTTCACGGAGTTCTTAGTGGCAGATACAAGAAGCAGCACAGATGCGTCCTATCCTATCTTCGACTCGCCTAGCATTCACAGAATCGCTGCTATCACGTCTATTCCCTACTTTTTCTCTTGCTCAACGAAGTGGGTACCAAGTGATGAAGAGCACGAGAAACAGCTCTACATCCGCGTAATCGATGCGGGGCTCCGTGACAACCTTTTGGTTGAACATCCGCTCCTGCAGTACTCAACAGCAAATTGGATGATGCACGCCTCCAAAAGTGGAGAGTGTGACTCAACACTGGCGCAAACACTTGACGAATTTTTCAAGCTCGACCGATATGTTTTCTCCTATTGGCAAGGCGTCTGGCGCATATCTGAGGAAGGGGCCGTCCGAGATGCTGTACTGCATCCGTTGCATGTATTAGCGCATTTTGAAGTAACCTCGTACCTAAAGCTACTTTGTGAACGAGGCTGCAAAGTGGATTTTCACGACTCTGCCAAACGTACGCCACTTTCTTATGCTTCAGAACGAGGAAACATGAGCTCGGTCAAGCTACTTTTGAGCCACGGCGCTTCAGCGAGCGCGCAAAATTTCCTTGGAATAGCACCAATTCACTATGATGCAGTGCAAATCAGCCTGCGATAGTCAGGTGCCTTCTTGAAGCTGGGGCTGATCCACTACACAAGACCCCAGATCCTAAAGACCGTCACGGGAGTAAGTCACAGAAGGATCGTACGGTTCAGAGCAATAGATATCGATTCGGTTTCAACCCCTTGAATCATGTTTGTGCGCATGGATACTGCGAGAGCCTCGTGGAGCTGCTCAAGTTCATTGACCCAAAAGATCTTCAACCTGGTCCGATACATTGGGCTGCTGGAGCAGGCCAGACAGAGATTGTGGAGAGCCTATTGCAGACTGGCCACGTAGATCCCAACCTTAGAGACTCCGAAGGGAACACTCCGTTGTGTCTTGCCGCTCGTCGGAGAAGTCCCTCAACGTTGAAAACATTGCTACGGGCTGGCGCAGACGTTGAGGAGCATTCGGACAGTGTAGACAGATATTATGGTTTGTCGAATTCGGTCAGGAGAGTTGGTGACATCAACAGAGGCACAGCTTTGCATGCTTGGGCATGCAACGGCAGAGGTTGGGGATCAGAACCACAGGCTCTGGTCGATACTGGAACCATACTCCTTGAAGCAGGATGTGACATCAATGCGAAGGACTCTGAGGGTAAAACTCCACTATTCCGATTATGCTGCCAGAGGCGGAAATCCTAATGCTTTAGGCTTACTCGCAGAGGTAACCAAGCAGAGTTCTCTGAATGCGAGCATCGACCTTCCAGACCACAATGCAAGGACAGCATTACATGACGCAGTCCGATCCGGCGTCCTCGAATCAGTCCAAATCCTTCTCAATACCTCTGCAAATCCGAACGCTCGAGACTTCAAGGGAAAGAGCTGTCTCCACATTGCGTCTGAATGTAGTGAAGAGCAAACGATCGTCGCAGCAGAATTCCTTGGCAGAGTGTGCCAGGCATCCTGCTGATAGGGAAAAACGTGATTATACAGGTCATCCCGCCGGACTTAAATTCGTTGACTCTTGGAGACCAGTCCTTACAAAGCAGGAGGAAGATGGGAACATCAAGCCCAGTCGCTTGGACTTGGAAGGTGTTAACCGTATGACAGATATCGTTCGCCTCCTTCTGGATGCTGGCTCTGATCCTAACGTCACGGATGATAACCGTATGACGCCGCCATCGCTAGTGGTTGTAATGAGATTGCGTGGGCGCTTTCTGCTAGCAGAGACACATCAGACTTATCCTGTTACCGCCTCAGCGGAGCAGGGTCAGGAGAGAAAGACTCTACCTAGTCTTAAGCATGATATCTGGCTTCGAGAATGAAACAGTTGGGACGACTTCACACTCGACATATCACCAGACCCTGAAAAAGTGTCACAGCTCTTGTTACCCGCGATACAATCTGGCGAGGAGGGAATCGTGCGGGAATTGCTGAAAAAGGGCGCAGATCCTTTGAAGCAATTGACAGACGGCAAAACAATTCTGCATACTGTCGCCCGAAATGGGCTTCTTTCCATCACGAAGCTGCTCGTTCATGGCAAGCAGAAGCATTCGGTGCCAAGTGACTTGATTCATGAGGCAGTTTGTCGCGAGAGGCCAAACATGGAGATGATTGGTTCAACTCAGCGTTGATCTCAACGCAAAGCAAGACAATGGTAAAGGGGATCGGTATTACAGAGAAGATAATGTAACAGCGATGCACCTACTGGCGGTTGCGGAACACTGGTGGAATCCTCTGGCTCTCGACTACTTACTAACTGTCGGCGCCGATCCAGAGCTGACCACTTCGCAAGGCAAAACGGTATTGCAAGTAGCCATCAGAGGTAAATTGGATGAACATACTCAGCCAGGGTTTTGGAGACAGGAGGCAATTGCGGTCTTGCTGAAGCATAAGGCAAGAGTCAATTTCCTTGGTGTCGAAGGCAAGACACCACTTATTGACGCTTTCGATGAAGGAGAAGACATTGTCAAAACAATCCTCGCTCATGGGGCTGACGTCTCGTTTGGGGACAAGCCACCAATCAGCTACGCTGTCACTAGCTTCAACGTTGCGGTGGTGGAAGCTCTAGTCAAGGCCGGTGCAGACTGCAATGCTATGTGCCAATCCTGGAGGACGGATCTTCCGAAGCAGCCGTTACTCTACTATATTGCATGCGGACCATTCAATGTCAATGTAGGACCGGACGAATCAATAGAGGATAGGAGGGCCGCTGCGGATGAGGTCATCCATTTGCTGCTCAAGAATGGCGCCGACCCTACCAAGACACTAGAGGATGGCACACCCCTCATCACGGCCATCATACGGGGCTGTGGTATACTCGAGCCATTCTTGTCACTCGATCTGGATTTGAAGGTTAGGGACTCCCATGGGATGACTCCACTTCTGACAGCTTGCTCACATCGAGGAGAAACTACCGTCGGACTACTTCTAGAAGCCGGCGCCCGCATTCTAGCTGTCGACCACGAACAGATGAATGCGCTTCATTGGATTTGCAAAGTTGCCTCTCAATATTCTGCCGAGAACGAATGCAAGATCGCCAACAAGCTCATCGCTAGTGGCATCCCTGTAAATGATCAGAACGACGCTGGTTTCTCACATTTGCACTACGCAATACAGCAACAGTCGCAGGGTGTTATCGAGATATTGCTCAACGCCGGTGCTAACTCTTCAGCACCTTTTCCTGGAACGAGCAAGACAGCGCTACACTTCCTGCTGCCTTGTATGGCCGAAGACGCGTGCTCGAGATACGGACATCGGAAGACATACATCCCCCTCGTAAAGCGATTCATCGACGCTGGCATCGATAAAGAACAGTCCGATAGCGAAGGACCTACAGCAATATTCGGCTATGTCGCCGTTCAGCCCCGATATGACGATGAGTACCCCAAGGAGAATACCTATCCTGACCTTGACGAGCAGCGAGGTGTTCTGAGTGCTTACAACGTCCATGCTCGCAATAGTGAGAGACAAACGCTTCTGCATGTCGTTGCGAAGAGAAGTCGAGATGTGACTGGGCTGCCGCAAGGGAGGGATGATACGAGAGATATGTTTAAGATTTTCTGGGAAATGGGTGTTGATCCGAAGGCTGAGGATGGGAAGCAGAGGACGCCGCTTGATGTGGCGGCCGCTTGTGGGAATAGAGAGATCTTGGACTTGTTTGCCCCCGTGGAGAACTCTTGAGGTTCGTCACAAGCGCCAATGCAAGCGATGTGCCAATCGTGGAAACAATTTAGCCTGACATGACTCGGTAGAATTTCCTCTGAGAGAATGATTGCGACGATCAATCAACACTTGAGTCGATCGAGGGCATGGAGTGAGATGAGTCGTCGAGCGCGAGTGTGCTCTAATTGGTAGCATTCACCCAAGCTTGATGCTCTTCCTCAAAGGCTTTGCCTTCTCCCAGATACTAGCTTTGATTGATCCCATCCCCATACGGTACGCCGTATCTTCTTTCCATTCAATCATCAATACATTATGCACTGGCTCTTTATATCTCGCATACTCCGCTATTTCGTACTGAAGAACCTCTGTTTCGTCCCATGTTGACATCTTGATGAACTCCCATTCTTTTCCGACGAAGCGCTCACGTGGTGGCTCGCTTTCATCATCGTTTGGATTCGTTTCGCCGTCCCAGGGATCGTCGATCCAGACGGTTTCGCCGATGTCTGGCTCGAAGACTTCATTTGCTGCTGTACTGGCGCTGACATTGGGAGTTATGCAGAACTGATGCAAAAAGGTGGCGGTTGGTTGTAGGGTGAATTTCGCGGATTCGGCCTCGAAGTATAGGAACAGGGTGAGCGGGCTTGGCCGTGAAGACTTCTCAAGTAGATTCTCGTCAGATAAAGATTCTTGCATACTGCCATCATTTTGCGCAGACTGCTTTTCCTCGTCATCGTCGTCATCGTCATCAACATCGAGATCCACCTCCTGAATGATTTTTAGTTTGTGTGAGTCAGCACTCTCGTACCAGTACTCATTGACTGGCAATGCATGGGTTCCCAGAGTGACATATCCAGCCTTGATCTCACGATCATACGTGACTTCTCCAGACCAAGAGACCCAAGACCAGCTCGGAATATCCGGTCTTCGTCCCTTAGAGCCTGCTGATCTACTCTCCGTCTTCCACAGGAGAGCAAGATCGAAAATGGAGTCAGGAAGCGCCCAAATCATTTTTGAGTAGGATCTTCGGCTCAGAGCATTAAGGATTCCGGTAAAGGCGGGTAAAGCATCGCTCTCGAAGCTCAGCAGCCTCGAAGTGTAGCGCGCAACGTGTGCCACATAGCTGAGATACTCGACTCCATAGGCAGCAACCGCTTTCTTGGACAGCGCATATCCATCGCGGTTGACTGCACCGGCCAGAGTAGGGCTGCTGAAAGTATCGTACCACTGTGCAGGCTTAACCCACTTCCGCTGCGAATCTTCCCCTTCCGCAATACTTTCGGAGAGAAGTTCTGCGGAGCATTTCCAGTAGACTTGGGACTGCGTAAAAATCAGACATCTTGGCGAAAGCAGTCCTTCTTGGTACGTCCAACCTCGATGGTTCCAGTTATTCTGGGATAGCTCTGTAGCAAGCGAAGGTAACGAAACGAAGACTCGAGTCCCGTTGATGTCCGCCCAACGCTGCCCCTCTGCGTATCTGGAATGCAGTTGAACGCCAGGCAGACCGGCGTCGGCGTTGTCGCCATAAGCAGCGATGATAGTCAGGAAGGCGTTGCCGTAGATCCGGTCCATGAATCGGACTTGTGAGCCTTTGTCCGTAGGCGAGTTCTGGTCGATGCAAAGGCTATCTACCCATAGAAAAGACTCACCTAGCTGCTTGACAAGGAAGATCGCGTCCTCGATAGTTCTGGGTAAAGTGTCTGGTATTTCCCTCGGGAAGGAGCAAACAGGCTCTACAACCTCCTTGCGAGATGCAAGGCTTTCTGCAAGTGGTGTACCCCAGACATAATTGAGTGCCAGGTACCTGCAACCGGGAGGGGCGTCGATGACCCTTCTATTATGCACATCTATGACCCTGAAGCTCATGGAAGAATTGCGCATTCCGTATGTCTTATCAGTGCAAATCGGATATGTGTGATTATGCTCGCAGAAATGCATCCAACTTCGAAGCAATCCAAAGTCGATCTGTGTTTTGCCGATTAAACGGGCGTTGTATAGGCGGGTACGAGCGCCTCCGCCTCCGAAAGTGGGGATGTTCTCATTATGACCCGGCTTAGCGTCACGAGCATCTTGAAGAAGATGGTGCCCTGGTAGAAGTCTCTGGGCCCCTGCTGCACGAAATTGGATCTCGATGTATGTAGCTGAAGGTCCTGTATCTTGTGATCTGAATTCTTGGGTCTCGTCCGCGGGGAATGTCAACAGATAGCACCTGAGTCGCTCATCCAAGTCTACGAGAACGAAATCTTCATTATCGTCTTCCTCGAACAAGTCCGGATGAGACATAAACGCGGCCATAACAATGAGCTCGCAGAGTGCACATTCTTCTGCCTTGTCCGGAATTGTGTCGAGGTAACCGATATCGATTGCGGGCCTGGCGATATCAAGCATATGATTATGATCTTCTGCGGAGAGGCTACTTAATGCGCCTCTCTCCCGTTCCTCTTGCCACAGCCTTTGGACTTCCGGTGAGGGTCTGACCAAGGCGCCGTTCTCCGGTTCCTCCGCTGCCAGCGAACGATCTTCATTGATCCCGTGTTCGAAGATCATGCCAAGGTCAAGGTTTTGGCACACGCTACAGAGACGATCCTTAGACTTCTGGGAAGGATTCGTGGAGTGAACTCGAACACTGCAGACGGGTAGGCAGTGGCACAAGACAAAGGTCGTCTTCCAAGCATTGTCAGGCACTAAAGGATGGTGACCTACAAGACTCTTCGAAGAGAATGCGATTCGACGAGTTGGCGAGAACGACTTAGGACTTGCTGAGGATGACAAGTTTGTGTACGGTCGAGTATTTCCCCGACACAGGCTCCATGTTTGTCTCTGCAACGCAATCTGTTTTAAGCTTGCAAGCTGCGACGCACGCTTTATCATATCACGCAACATTGCAGCGGCTCCTCAGAGATTGCAAGTAAACAAAGGCCAAAGGTTGCAGCTATACAGAAGCAACGCGAGTACGCACTGTTACAGTTGAAACGCAACTTGCGTAAACAGGGACGGAATATCGTCGCGTCCTTCGTATGAATAGATCAGTGCAAAGTACGAATAGTCAATCACCTGTCAGTGAGTCACGTATATTAGACTTGGACTTAGACTCGAGGACATAATAGCAAAACACGATAGTCTCCACATATGTACAAGATGGAGAATGTGACTGCAAGGCAAAGAGGAAATGTTGATAGAAGATGGCCAGCGAGAAGGATGCGGGAGGAAAATTGTAACATTCTATGCAATGTTCTGGGTTAGCTCCGGAAGAGATATTTCGCTCCATATCAAAAGATTCTAACAGGACCAGACAACTCTGAATCTCTACAGGGGAGAAGCTAAAAGATACAAGACCTCTGATATTTAGCCATGATAGATCAAGAGCCAGAGCTCATGTACCTAGATACTCGTAGTTGCGGGAGAAGGTTAAGCTAAGTTTCTCTTGTAAGTCTGATATCTGTAATGGTATACCGAATTTCGCAAGGCTACGTTCAGGATCGACCCAAACTCAACCGGTTGCTGAACGTGTAGAGTAGCGAACTTTACCCTAAAATTACGATGCTTGGTCTAAAAAGTAGATATTTGTCTGGCTCTCTACCAATGCAACCTTGACCACAACCTATACCTTACCGTATTTCTTTTGGAGAAATTGACGGTCATGATCCCCGTCGATGGAATTCTATCCAAGCGGGGCCATTCAAGTACCTCGCAGAATCAAGTCAAACTTGAGCTCGAACAGCAACAGTTTCTGCTCTTTGCAATGAAAATTCGGGGCACTCATCGTTCCTTGTCCCGAAGCTTGCGCAGTCTTCCTACTCCATCTACCACGCTCTTTGAACCATATCAAGGGTTGCTTACCTACGTATTGAGATCCATGCATCCAGATGAGGGGATTTGGTAAAATATGTTCCAAGGTCATTTATCGATTTCATTTCACTTCTGTACTCTACATACTATGGCGTATCGTACTCAACCTTTTGCATGCAAGCAACCAAAACTTCCAGGCAAGTCGAAGCCTTCCCAGAATTTTTTGGACAATGGTCTTACATGAAAGCACTCCCACTCTGCCAATACGTCTTTAGTCCCTTCGACCACCATTCTGCACGACATCAAGTATAATGTCGCGAGCTTGCTCGACACCATCCTTGGTTCCTACAATCTCGATGGCTGAGCCTCGTGCCTGGTCTCGAGGTACCGTGATTCTACAACCCGTCTGCTTGCGAATGGTGTTGATCTGCGAGCCGCCTTGCCCAATAATGAAGCGGTAGGTCTTCGGGTCTGGCAGAACGAGGTACCCAATTGTTTGCGTTTCCTGGCTCTTGGCGTGCTCGATGGCTTTCTCGAGCATTGCGCGACCTTTCGCAACGCTCTCTGATGAGCCTCGTAGAACCCACGGGATCTCCCCTTCTTCAGCATTCTCTGCGCCGTCGAAAATTTCAAAATGGTGGCCCACGGAGTCAGGATCGTCAGTGATCAGCGGCATGGCCGCTCCTCCATTCATTTGTGGGCGCGGTGTCGTCGTAGATTTCTGCGGTGGGTGGTGTCCTGCGTGGTCGACTGTGACCTTGTGGTCGTTCCTCAGGCGTCTGAAGAAATGCCCGTCGTCGGAAATGCTTTGATGGTATTTACGCGGTACTTGCAATGTTTCCCCTTCTTGGTCCTTGATCAGCTCCAGAATATGAGTCTTAGCCTTCTCGACATCCGCAGGCTGGCCGGAAACCTTGACCTGGGAGCGTGCGGCTCCAGTCTGCGACAGCTTTGGGATGTCCAGGCCAATCTTGAACTGTGACTCCAAAACTCTTCGAGCCTCCCCGCCACGTCCGATGAGGATGCGGTGCTTTTCAGGAGCAACTTCGATGATCTCAGTGGTCTGATTATCGCGCTGGCCTGCAAAAGCTTCAATCGCTGCTACGATCTTATCGACCACAGCCTTTTGGCCTTCGACACGGATGGTATTGTCGTCGGAGTCTTGGCGAGGAAAGCGAACAGTCCTGGCAAGATCACGTCGATCGTCTGATCCGCCAGCCTGGACTACAATGTTCCTGATCTTGGCTCCTAGAAAAGATGTTAGTGCTGGCAAGTAGATCATACTATAGTAGAGGACTAACCCCCGCTACCGATCAAGGTCTTGTGATATTTCTTGTCAATGTCAATGGACCTCGTGATACTGTCATCAAAGACTTTCACTTTCAGTTCCAGTAGCTTCCTAGCGTCCTCGACCTGCTGTTTAGTGCCCTTTAGTTGAATTTGGACGCGGCCTTGAGGATCTGCGCCTTCTCGGCCTGGAACATCAATTTGAGCACCCGTTTGTAGCCTTATACTCTCCATTTCTCGGCCTCCTAGCCCGATAAGAGAAGGCAATTGAGCCTGGGCAACAGAGACGTTGGAGACGTACGAAGTGTCTAGAGTCCACTGCAAAAGATTCAGAAGCTCGTCCCTAGCCTCGTCGGCGCCTTTCTTGGGCCCTCGGATGATAACTTCATCCGGTGCCTGATTGGATCTTCGATTCCTTGGGCTCCCTGCCTCGCTTGCATCATCGGCGACGGACCTATCATCGTCGACGTGAGCTGTGCGAGGGAAATTGATTCGCACGTTGTACTTGTTTTGGAGGTGGTTTACTTGGCTTCCCTTTGCGCCGATCATATCGCGATGATATTGCGGCTTGACCTTCAGTACATGAGTAGCCTCGTCTTCGATCTTCTTTGCAAAAGCAATGATCTTGGACTTGGCAGCGTCTGCTTTCGCTTTCGGCCCTGTTATGTCGACTTTACCGTCTTTAACCTGAATGTCAATATCGAATTCTTCGCGATATTTATTGATGTTCTCGCCTCTCTTGCCGATAAGATAATTGGCATACTTCTGCGGGAAGTCGAAGCTAGTGACATGATTTCGCTCCAGTTCGTCTCGTTTCTCAGTCTCAATGAACACTACGATCTTCTCTGCCAAAGTTTCAACGGCTGAGCTTGGTCCCCGTAGGGAGCTGTCACTAGACCCATTGATGAAAGAAACTTGGACTGGAATCTCCGTGGGTGGAAGATTTTGCTGCTCACGAAGAACAAATCTGCGCACTTTCTCATGGAATCTGCTAAGGATTAAAAAGTCTCTTCTAGGCAAGAAATGGCAACTTACTTAGGTGGAACTTCGATATTTGTGTCATCAATGTCCTCGTGACCTTGAATGAGACTAAGGAGGTGCTCTTGAGCCTGATGTAGACTCCTCTCGAACTGGGCGATCTCTTGAGGACTGGGTTGTTGTCTCGGCAATTGATAATCCTGATCCGCACCAGAGGGGCCTTCATATACCAAAACGATATGTGGCCATTCATCAGTCTCATCCGGGGATAGCAGATTTACCCCAAAGTTTTCACGAACGTGCTTTGCTCCTTGCCGATGGACGTGTTGCTGGAAGAATGGGTCAACTTCAACGTGTCGGAGCCTGGTAGGCGGATGCGCATTCATCATATTCATGATGTCAGATCGCGCACGAATGCCGTTTGCCCCATCCCGGGAGTAGATTTCCCAATTTGTTGGACCATTGCCTGGGGGAGGTAGAATGATACGGGCGTTGTACTGTTGTTCCAGTTGCTCAACAGCTTTTCGGCGAAGTAGGTACCTAGTCAGAGCCCTGGCGTGCGCTTCTGGACCCATGGGCGCGTTCGCATGTCGGCGTGCAATGTCACGAGCTAAATCAACGTTGGACATCTGCATGCTCATAGCCAGATTCATGACTTTATCCATGCCGGCATCGATACTGCCTTGGGGTCCAACGACAGTGAGCACTTCTGTGTCCTCGGACGCAGGAGGCAGGATAACGGAGCAGCCAGTTTCTTGCAGTAAATCATGCAGTGATGCGCCTCCACGATCAAGCACGAACTGATGCCGGCCACGATCGATGGGGATTTGAGACAGGGTTAATTGACGACGAAGCTCTTGGACCCGGCGGTCGATCTCGGCTCGTGCCTCTTGAGCCGCTAGTCGATCGCCAGAGATTTTGATGTGGTTGGTTAAGCTTGGTACGAATTCCGGCATTCCACTGGAAGGAGGCTGAGGAGGTGCCTGGTCTGACCATGTGTGATAGTGAGGGACTTGAATTCTGACTTGTCGGCCATCTTCCAGCGCGTCAATCCTGGAGTTATGTGGACCAGCGATGAAGGGATAGAACTCTGCAGGAACGTCTCGCAACCGCATATTCACAGTGGATGTACGTTCGTTGACAATGGCATCGATCTCACGCTTTGCCATCTCGGCAGAGACGGCATCGCCTTCGATGGTAACATCGACAGTAAGACTGTCATCATCATCGAGATCAAGACCTGGGGTGTCTTCCGTCTTTGGTATTTGGACGCGAGCACCTGTCCGTTTTGAGATGCCTTGGATTATGGTGCCTTGACGACCAATGATGTGGGGTCGTACATTCAAGGGTACTGCGACTTTGACTTGTTGCTATTGACTATTAGCCTCGCCCATAACGAAGGCCTGAAAAGACATACCTTAGACCCGACTTCTTTAGCTAGATCTTTGAGAGCTTGCCTAGTTGCATCAACTGGGCCTGTCCCCTCAAAGATGATCATTCCGTTTGGACCAGACTTCATTTCCACATTGGCTTTCGACCTTTTATTGATCCCTCGGAGCGTCTCCTGAAGTGGCTTCTTCAATTGGTCCCGTGGCAACATCTGCGAAGGCGCGAGCTCTATTCTTTCGCTGTGTCTGCCAGGCTTTGACATGGGTTTCGGGACTGGGATACCTCGAGGTTGAGCAACGGAAGGATTGGTGGAAGTCGGCGTCAATACACCAGAAGTGGGGGTTGAGGCGCGAGAAGAGGTCATACTTGACGGCGGGCCATGTCCATTGATACCATTGAGGCTAGCATGTACGGATGTAGGCTTCTTTGCTCCCCATGCCATGGCTGCAGGAGCTGCTGCTGGAGCTTTGGGTCCACCACCAAGCGCAGGGAAAGCTTCTTCAGACTGCGTATTCAGGGATGGGACGCCATTTGGCTTTGCAGCACCGAGAGCGGGTACCAAATCTTCCTTCGCTTTCTGTTTCCCAGCAGCTTTCTCTGAAATTGGGACGGCTGATTCGACTGGGGTAGCAGCAGGCTCTGAGTGTAAAGCAACTTGCATTGATGGTGGGGGGTGGGCAATGTCTTCCTCGTCAACGACGTCTTCGACCATTGCGCGGTGGGCAGCATCAGCTTCATGTTTTTGTCGGAGCCTTTCTGCTGCCGACAGGTTTTGAGGTGCTTCAGAGCTTGCCCCGTTCGATGGAATTTGGGTGTCCATATTGATGGCGGTGTCGAAGACTGTATGCGGGCGTCAGAAACTAGAGTGATACTCTAGCTTCGACAAAAGCTTAGGGTTGATTCAGAGGGTGGGAACGAGCTTTTAAGTAGACATGGTGTAAGGTGACTCGAGGACCAACAGTGAAGGGCTCGAAGCCTGCCAAGGGATCGAATAGAGTGGTGCAGAGTAAAGAGGGGTTTAGGAAGAGTGAGGCCTGTATTGATAGGAAAGAGCTCTGTAGAGGAAAACGGAACTCAGGAAGGAGGTGGCAGAGTTCAATAGTACGGAGTAGAGTCAGAGATGTCCCAGCATGTGCAAGAGGTTTCGAGAAAATTCACGGAGATTATTCGGCACTATATATTTTAGCGCCTTGGCGGCTCCTATCCTACAAATCCCACCCTGTCCCAATACATACTCGTCACTCTCAATTTTTCAACAATAGTGCTTTGCATGCAGTAGTGACAATGTACTTTACTCTCTAATCGAGATTATCACTCTGATGGTAGGCAATCTGGATCACTCTAGAGCCCAAGAAGGGAAGATTTGTTCCTCTGTCAAGTTCAAGACATATCGTCGGGGCGTCGACGAGGAGGCAATTCCACAGCACAAGGACAATGGTTACCTAGGAACGAACATGGGAATCTATTTCAAATTACCCAGCGCCAGTCAGGCATCGCGCTTCTAACATTGTGACCGACGCAGTAAAGCTATGCAAGGAGGCAAGCTCAAGCTCTGTAATCGTAGCTATCCTCTGCTTATCGTAAGAACGGCTTGATAAGTAGGCTACATAAAAGTCGATGATATTGACGATAGTGATTCTTGGTGGTATTGTAAGGCTCGCCGCTCGCTACTTAGCTGTCAACGCTCAGGAGTGCCGCTGATCGACCAAGAGAAGATCGGCAAGATTGAGCTGTTCATCTTCCAAGCTACCTTAGGGGCTTTATGCCTACTGCCCAAGGTTTTTGCCAAGGCGTCGTCGCGATTGGCTCCCGTCAGCCGCCATCTACGACAACACCTTCAGCGCCGCCTCGCAATGATGGACAACCTCAAGCAGGGCTTCAAGTCCCGCCGTCTCCTGAAGGAACCACCGGCACGCGCGAACACAAACACTAGCATGAACCAGACCAGTGCGACAGGCTTGCAGCGACAGCCCTCATCCTCTCAATCCCCCGCAAGCAGTCACGACCGCACCCCCTCATACCATACCTCCTCCAGCTCATCGCTGGAACGCTCACCGAACCCTACCAATCAATCCACACACTCACCCTCCTCAGAAGCATATCATAATCGCAACCAATACCAGGCGCGTCAATCATTCGAAGAGCGGGGTGTTGATGAATTCAATGCGCACCCAGGCACTCTGAGCACCCTCGACAGCACCAAAGCTTCTGGCTACCAAAATTCTTTGCGCCGACCTGGCCCGCCACCGCTCTCTTACACAACACCAAATGCGAAAATGATGACTCCCTCTCTCCGCCAATCCGCCAGCTTCTCGATTGGGGACCGCTCAATGAACACCGGCACCCCACCTGATGTGGAGACTTCATCAATGCACTCCTCAAAGCGATACTCAGACGAAGCAAGCGGAAAGAGCTCGACTCCTTGGAAGAAGAAGAGTGGACTCTCCTCTTTGATAGGGAGCGTCTTGGGCTCGCCAAGAGCCAACAGCGTCAAGATCTCTGCTCCAGAGAACCCGGTACACGTTACCCATGTAGGATTCGACAACGAAACTGGGCAATTCACGGTAAGGTCAAGTCATTTCGTTACTTCTCTTCACGTGAACGGATATATTTCATATGGTCCTGGTTACAAAGTGCAACGTACCGGACCCTATGCTTGGAGTGCACCGTATTGTGCTTGGACAGCTCCAGGCCCAACTTATCAAACTTTTTCTAACGAGTCTCAGGGTTTGCCTAAAGAATGGCAGAGAATGTTACAAGACGCTGGGATTGGTGATGTTGAGCAACGGGAGAACCGACAGGCTATCGTGGATATCATGACCTTCTACAAAGATACTCAAGCAGGCCAAGATGAGGAGAACGTGTGGCACAAATTCGACCATGCAAGAGCAGATCCATCAGCTTCTGGATTTAGCCTTCTTATGCCTACCAACTCAGCCCCTCAACCCAATCCCCCTCTCTCCACTATTGCAAGTCCTCCAGCAAGTCCGCGATTCCCTTCGAACCACGAGACCAGCTTCGAGAACCCGCGCGCCCCTCCTCCAATCCCGCGAAGCGTGCCTAATCCTAGCGCCTTCGCCCCAAGCACTCCGTCTATGGATCAGCGTGCGAATGGAGCCAACCTACTTCCTGGTCGTCCAGCGCCCAGACCGCCTGGCACGTCTCCACCTGCGAACTTTACTCCAGCCCGCGCTGCACCGCATGCACCAAATGTTGCGAAAGATTTTTCGCCAACTCAAGGCAGGCCGAGTGAAGAGTTGCCGATCAGGAACCGCCCAGTTTCAAATGCAAATGAGGAGCAAGAACAAGATTTCGGGCTCCAAAGACAGCCTTCGAAGGCACAGGTCAACGGGCTTACTCGTCAGCCTTCACGTCCTACTCCTGGGGTCGTGCCTGGTTCGAACCACTATCAGCAGCAGCAACAACAGCATGCACTCGCGACAGCTCAAAAACCGCCACAGCCCAATCAAATCGACCGAAGTCCAAGCCAACGGCAACCTCCGCTACAAGAAACACCGCCAGCATCTCCACCACAACAGTTCTCTCCCACCTCTCCAGATCCTCAAAATATCCCTCATCCAACGCACCAGGCTCGTTCCGGTCCTGCGCCACGGCGACGACCTAATCGTAGTACTGGCATCGATATCGTTGCTAGGCTTAATGCCATCTGCACCCCTGGGGATCCAATGAAAAGGTACAGAGACTTGAACAAGATTGGCCAGGGTGCATCAGGAGGTGTTTACACAGCGCGCCAGAATGGCGACAACAAGCTTGTCGCCATAAAGCAGATGAACCTTGAGCAGCAGCCAAAGAAGGATCTTATAATCAACGAGATTCTCGTAATGAAAGACAGCAAGCACAAGAACATTGTAAATTTCATGGACAGCTATTTGCGGCAAGGCGATCTATGGGTCATAATGGAATACATGGAAGGAGGAAGCTTGACAGACGTAGTCACCTTCAACTTGATGAGTGAGGGGCAGATTGCTGCTGTTTGTCGGGAGGTACGTCCTTGTACTTCTGAAACCTTTGATGCATCAAATTGGACTAAGACATTCGCAGACATTGAACGGGCTGCAACATTTGCACTCGAAGGGTGTTATCCACCGCGACATCAAGTCAGACAACATCTTGCTTGCTCTAGATGGTAACATCAAGCTGAGTACGTTCGTCGCTGTTTTTAAGAGAATCAAACTAATCGAATGCAGCTGACTTTGGATTTTGCGCTCAAATCAATGAGTCTCACAACAAGCGCACCACCATGGTTGGTACACCCTACTGGATGGCCCCTGAAGTCGTCACGCGAAAAGAGTATGGTCGCAAAGTCGACATATGGAGTCTTGGAATTATGGCTATTGAGATGATCGAAGGCGAGCCACCGTATCTCACTGAGTCCCCACTCCGAGCTCTCTATTTGATTGCTACCAATGGAACTCCAAAGATCAAGGAGGAGCACGAACTATCACAAGTCTTCAAAGACTTCTTGAACTTTGCGCTCAGGGTTGATCCCGATAAACGAGCGTCTGCACATGACCTTTTGAGGGTATGACATTGATTTGATGATTAGGTTTCGCCAGCTGACACAGTACTAGCACCCATACATGCAGACAGCCGAGCCTTTGATCAATCTGGCTCCTCTCGTGCGCTCAGCCCGCACCAGCCGCGCCGCAGAGAGAGCGCAGAAAGGTTCTTGAACTCACGTACCTGTCCACCAGCAACCTGCACTAGATTTTGCGATCTTCAAATTTCTTGCTCCACACCGTCCGCCGTCGTGGGGCCTATTGACCAATACGTCCAGCCTTATCCGCCATCAACAAGATAACGGTCCTCATGTCATGGCAGACCACTGCTTTGATCAGTGCATTGTATGCGGTAAAGGATACCATGGGATACTGCGGATTGCGTGAACCTCTCCGCGCATCCAATCCAAGCTTGCGTCGACAGCGTGTCCCTTCTATTTACATACATCGAAAAAAAACCGAAAGACGTCTTTTAGAAGGGGGCGTACTGCGCGGCCGGATTTCTTGCTTTGTCATTTATTCTCTTACGGCAGCCTGTCTGCAACGGGAGACGATGGCATGGGAAGATGTATTCGCCTATCTCGACTTTCACGCTTGATACCAAAGACAGGGGGAAGCCTCATGTGAACGGCCTGCATTTCTAGCTAGTACTCTAGAGGTATGACACACATAGCCATGAAAAGCGAAATTCCAAAACAAATACCCATGCTGTTGTTGTAATCAAATTATAGAAGTGTAGAGAGTGGAACGCCGAGAACGCCTCAGCAGCGTCGTCATTAAATCTTCAGCCACATTGACCGCCGCTAGTGTCTTCCACAAGGCAGATGTTCATGCGGCTCTCCAACGCAACTTACATTGTAACAACATTCACCTTACTCGCTCATAATCTCTTGTACTTTGATCGCTGTTGAGTTCTCTGGAGTTCTACGATAATGTTCCGCGCCCAGCAGAACGGTTTCGACGATGCCGTTGGTAAGCTCCCCAGCACCAGAGATCCAGGCAGTCACTTACAGTCTCCTAGCGAAAGCAACAGACGAGAACCTCACCTCAGAGAATTGGGAATTCATATTGGTACGTACGAACGGGAGCATCATGACGCAGATTCAAAATGGCATACTGAGAAGACCAAGGATGTGTGCGACAGAGTCGGCGCAGAAGACTCGGGGTATGCCATAGCTTTACACACGCTCGCAGGAGAGTGTGGACTGATCACGTTTTGTTTAGAGCCAAAGATGCGGTTGCCTCGATGATCAAGCGGCTTGCCCACCGAAATGCGAACGTGCAGCTTTATACACTTGAAGTAAGGCTACGATATCTGGGAAGTTGGACAACAGGCGCTGATAGCTGGGCGTTAGTTGGCAAATGCCTTATCGCAGAATTGTGGGAACAATATGCATCGGGAGTTGTCATCAAGGAGCTTTACAGACGCTATGCTGCGGTTGGCGAACGACAGAGTACGTTGAGGATAGATCATGGACCGGTATCGCGCAAGGCTGGCGGCTGATTGAAGAGCAGAACACCCATCAACAAGTGAAAGCCAAGATACTGGAGCGGATGGCAGAGTGGACGGAGATGTTCAAGCGGGATCCAGATCTCGGCATTATGGAGCAAGCTTATATGAAGCTCAAGAGCCAAAGTACGACCCCCAAAGTCAACACTATTGCAATTACTTCCTAACACCTCTCAGATCCCAACCTTTACCCGCCAGCTGCTCCCACAAAACGCCAGATCACAGATGTAGACAGGCAAAAGGAGGAAGAAGAACTCCAAATGGCGCTCGCCCTCTCCATCAAAGACAAAGCCACACCTGAGCCGGCATCAGGAAAGAAGCCAAGCCAGGGGGCCGCATCATCCTCCTCAGCAGGTCCCTCTCAGCAAACAGCACCCACACAGCTCGTCTCCCAAGGCACAACAGCCGCCACCGTCTCCCGCGTCCGCGCCCTCTTCGACTTCCAACCCTCAGAAGCCGGCGAGCTCCAATTTCGCAAAGGCGATATCATTGCCGTGATAGAGTCAGTATATAAAGATTGGTGGAAAGGCTCGCTTCGAGGCCAGACCGGCATCTTTCCTTTGAACTACGTCGAGAAGTTGGCAGATCCGACACAAGATGATTTACACAGGGAGGCGCGGATGGAAGCTGAAGTGTTTGGGGAGATCAAGAATGTGGAGAAGCTGTTGACGCTGCTAAGTACGAGCAGCTCGGAGTTGAATGTTAGGGATAGCGAGGAGATTACGGAACTTTATCATAGCACACTCGCGATTAGGCCGAAGCTGATTGAGTTGATTGGGAAATATTCGCAGAAGAAAGGTAAGACCGCCACCATGAAATGCGGTAAATGAGGCTGACAGCATGGTTCAGATGATTTTACGCAGCTGAATGAGAAGTTTATCAAAGCTCGGAGAGACTATGAATCCTTGCTAGAAGCCTCCATCTCACAGCCAGCACAACAGCAGTATGGACGTCCTGGTCAGCCTCAATATGGCTACGGCGGCGGCGGTGGGTATCCTCCTCAAGGTGCTCCTCCTCAGCAGGGCCCCGGACGGTTCTATACTCCAGGCCCAGATGGTCCTCGTCCAGGTCAGCCCCTTTGACAATCCATTCCACATCACAACTGACAGCACCAGACTCGCGTACTTCAAAACCTCAATACCCACCCCAAAGCGCTCCTCAGCCATTCACATACGCCAATCAAGCGCCCCCGTCCCAACAACCACAGGGCCGAATACCATCAGGCAATGCCGCTCCACCATCCTCAGACCCCTACTCCCACCGTCCGCAATCCACCTACGACAACCCACAAGAGCTCTCTACTACATCCTACACCAGCCCCGCCGACGTCCAACCGTCCCACTCATACCCACCACACCTCCAACAAGCCCAGCCTGGGCAAAACGAGTACTCGCCATCCGTCTACGCCCCAGATGAGCCACAGCAGCAACCACCTTACGGCGCCACACAACCACAATCTCAAGCACAAGCACCATACCACCACACCCCGCATGAACCTCCGCAGCAGCCTCAATACGCTTCATATAGTCAGCCGCCGCCTTCACAACCGCCGCCAAGTGCGCCGTCTCCAAACTTGGGGCAACATCCGTATCCGGTGCTTAATTCGGGGCCGCCAGCTGCTCAGCAGTATCAGGCCTATCACGCGCCTGGTTACCAGCAAGGCGGGAGGAGAGAGGTGGAGGGGAGCGTGGCTGGGTCGGATGTGGGGAATCCTAATGATTTCTATCGGTAGAGACCAGCAGTATGCTTAAGGACGTAAGGCGCTATAGGCCTGTCGAGATGGTCGGTAAAGTAGCCCACGCTGTGAGACAGGACCTTGAAAGGCTTATGATCCAACGCAGTGAAATGGCATGATCATGAACTGCTTCTATTTTCCTACCCGTAATTTTTCACATAGCGCAAAGGAGCATTGTTCCTTCTCAAGAATGCACTTCAAATTCATCTAATATCTTCATCACACATCTCCACCCTCCCCTCTTCTCCAAGACTCCCACCCACCATTGACCCTCACACCACCATCAATCCTACAATTCCTTTTCCCCCTCCGTAAACTTCAAACTCACACTATTAACACAATGCCTCTCATCCGTCGGCGTCGGATACCCCTCCCCCTTAAACACATGCCCCAGATGTCCTCCACACTTCGAACAAACAATCTCGGTCCGCGCCATCCCAAACGTACTATCCGTGTGTCTCGTCACCGCGCCCGGGATACTGTCAAAATACGCAGGCCAGCCGCAGCCGGATTTGAATTTATGGGTAGCGCGATAGAGGGGCGCTTTGCAGGCGACGCATTCCTATGAATAGGGAGCGTCAGAGGGGGGTGTTTTTGGGGTTTAAGGTGGAAGGGAGGGGCTTACGTAGGTCCCTGCTGACGGCATGTGTCTATCATATTCGCCTGTGTATGGCGCTTCGGTGCCTTTTTCTCTGACGACTCGGAATTGCTCTGGAGATAAGACGGCTTGCCACTCATCGTCGGACTTCTTTACTGGATAATCCGTCATATCGCGTTTTTGTTGACCGAAGAGGGCGCCCAGGAAGGGGATGGTTGGCATAGACTGCAGTGCTGGGTTAGGGGCTGGTAGAGCGCGGTATGCTGCAGCTGGGAATGAAGTTCGGAGGGTGGTGAAGTTTGCGAGACCGAAGGTGCGGACGATGATTGGGAAGGAGGGGAAGCGCATGTGGTGGCCTTCTTATAGGGATGGGTGGCTGTGGTGGAGAAGATATGGAATTGGGTTGGAATGAGAGACGTTAACGTCAATGCAGGTGTCTAAGGTATTTCGGTGCAGGTGGCGCGATAGACGGGATGATGACATGATGCGGGAACTAGTGGGAGTAGCGGGTAAATGGATGTGTGGCGTTGAAGATGAGGAATCTTGGAGACGAAGTTTTATATTGGATTAGGCAAAGGTGGAAAGTGGTATAGAGGATGAATGATCAATGCCTTGAGATATACATTGAGACGCGCTGTATGGTATATCGCTCTTGACGATCGTAATGTACATGGATTGGGAGAAGGGAGAAAGCACGAATCCTCCGTTGGTGGAAAAACGGACGAAGCCTGCCGCTTTCCGCTTACTAGGAACGGATTCCCCTTCCTCCCCTCCTGATATTTGGAAAGTCTCTTGTTTCGAAGGCCTCGTTGAAAAAGGCATGGGGTGCCGGTATTCTGAAAATTCCTCGTTCTCAGTGGCCTAACATTGCCCGACAATCTCGAGACATCCCACGAAGGGCCCGTTCGTTATGCACCTATAAATGCTGCATTACTACTCATCCAAAGAGTAGGCTTTGTGACTTTCGATAGCTGCCGTAACACTAATCATTGGATTGACCTGGTTTACTCTGCATTGCAAAGTCGAAACGTTAAAACTCCTTCACCACATATCATCGTCATCCGCCCTCCCCAGCTCATCAAATTGGCTCTGCTGATACTGATATGGATTCGCCTGCTGTGGATCATACCCCCGCTGCTGCTGCTGCTGCTGTTGTTGTTGTTGTTGTTGCTGCTGCTGGCGACGATGGTGACTTCCATGCCCGTGGTTCGTATACCCATTGCCACTTTCTTGGCTATGCTGACTCGCGCGCGACTGAGGACGATACTTGCTCTCGGCCTCTTGTCGATGCCTGCTCTCGGGAATGCTGTCGGTCGACTCGGACTGATCGTAGTCGTAGTCCATGTCCATGAAGCTGCCGGAGTCGTGTGAAGGTGTGGAAGCGACGAGGGTGGGAGAAGATTGCTGTAAGGATGTAGATGCTGCTACAGTGGATGCTTGGTCTTCTCGTTCTTGCTGACGGCGTTGTTGCTGGTAAATGTTAGCTTGAGGAGCGACAAATGGGAGACGGTTCATTGCTCACCTCTTGGTACTTTTGATACTGTGAGAACTCCTCTGGCTGATCCTTCTTTTGCTGCGCTTGCGCATTGCGTTGCGCTGCAGACTGCGGGATTTGGGCCTGAGGATGCATCTGTTGTACTTTGGCAAGATAGGAGTACCTAAGGTGATCAGTGTTGGAACCCGACTTCCGGCGACTATGCACTTACATGAAGTTACTGAGCAACACCTGGGAGTGCAGTGCTCGTCGAGGGTTAGCAAGCTTGATATGTGCCATCCGATAGATAGCACGTTCCTCAAGGATCGAAAACCTCGTCCAATTGTAATCAATATCCGGCTTAAGGATTCGTGCAGGCGGCTCAGGTGAAAGATTGCGTGAGAAGTGTTTCTTGCCCATAGATTCCCTCTCTCCTTTCTTCTTGCCTCCACCAAACAGCGATGAGATGAACCCACTCTCTTTCTCTTTCTTAGTATCACCTCCAGCAGACTTCCGGCTACTCTCTTTCTTCCGCTCTTCCTCGAGCTTTAGATCGCCCCGATCCAATACCAGGCTTTCTCGACCCCTGCTGCCTTCCATAGTGGTCTGCAACAGATCGAGCCTGGTATTGTCATGAGACTTCTCTGCAGGCTTCCCAAGTCTCGATTTCGCTTTCTTCGCCTCCTTAGCTTCCTCCACTTTCCTCTTCTCTTTTTCCTTTTCCTCGTTGCCCAACAGCGAGCCCCAGCTCCAACTTGACTTCCTACTGCCATCGGCCTCCTTCTCCTTTTCTTTCTGTTCCTTTACTTTTCGAGCGTCTGCAGACTTCTTGTCCTCAGTCAATGTAGGTATGAAAGACAAGCTGTCTGTGCGGGTGTTGTTTCCGGGAAGAGGTGAGGGATGAGAAGTCATGTCGTTCAAAGTCTGATTGGTCTTCACAGTCTGATTCGTTCTCGATTGCGGAGTCCAATTCTGAGTTCTGGCATTGGGTGCTGTGCTGGATGGAGGACCTGAGGGTTTGTGAATAGGCGGTGGTTCGTGTGATGATGTGCGTTCAGGTGCTGTGAAGCCTTGCCTAGAAGCAGATTTCACGTCTTCTGCCGGTGGCGGGGTTTCGACGATATGCGGGATCCCCTTTCCTAGTGACTCTGGCGTTACCCCTAGTCGGCCATTCGTCGCAATCTGAGAGACGAAGTGTCGAGGCTGTGGCCCTACATTCGGCTGATCTCGTAGTTCTGTAGATGGGCGAGTTGAAGATTCTTCGTGGGATGAGGATGGATGTGACTGTCTAGATTGAGGTGCCATTGCAGCTCGCCGGTTAAGCCTACCTGGTCTTGAGAAGTTCTCGGCTATCCGCTCAGGAGGATGTGTAGGCTCAGTCTGAACTCTCGAAAGGCTAAAGGCTTCGCCTGCTGGTGTAATTGGCGATGAAACTGGTGAATCGTCGCCATCCATCGTCTCACTTCTGACAGCTGCGCGCCTAGAAGTCGGACCCCGTTCACCCTTACGGAGGCTTCCTCCTCTTCTATATGTAGTCCGAGTTGATCGTTTTAGTGAGTTGTTAGGACCAGGGACTGAAGGCAAGATGGGCACATCGTCGCCAGGTAAGACCTCGCCTTCCACACCAGTCTCTAAGCTGAGCCGTTGCATGATCCGCTCTGGCTCATTGACCAGCACCTCCAAGTCGTGCAAATTTGGGATGCCACTCTTCAAAGCCTCGTCGCCTGATTGTGATCTCTTTCTGTCCAGCCTCTCCGCGCCGTCGGTGTAGCCTTCTGCCCCGCGCCCACCAGAGTTGTCGATTTGCCTTGAAAGCATTGATTTCCGCCGCCGCAGGCTTCCAGCCGAGCCACCAGGCGAAAGCCCATCTGGTGAAAGTGACTTCTCTTCCGACCTCCTCTTCAATGATTTGACCTTCTTATCTAAGAACGTCTTGAACTCCATTGGCGCTAATTCAGGGTGAACGCTGGCGGGGACCCAATACAGTCTCGCCGTGTCGTCCGAATCACCGCCATGTGGAGGGGCGCTAGGTATGCCGAAATTCGAAGGAAAGGAAGGTAGATCGGGATCGCCAGAGGCGTTTGCATCCATAGACATGCGCCGTAAAGCAGCCAGATTGTTGAGCTCCTGAGCCACAGCATTGGGATTGGATTCGTAATCGATATCATTGAGGGGAAACTGAGAATTTGCCGTTTCAGAATTCGAGCGATGTATCGATCCACTGGGCGAAAGCGTCGTCCCCTTGCCATCGCCCGAATCGCTCCTCGCAGGCAGCATGCTGCCTTGCCCGTTGACATGCGTAGGTGCTCTTTCACTCGATATGTTCCTGACTAGGGAATTTCGTGCGTTTCGTAGAGATTGTGGGGGCGAAGGGCGGCCTGCTCGCGGAGGCTGCCGCGGCTGTTGCTCTGAGGACAGAGAATTTGGTGGAGTCGAGGGAAGAAAGCTTAAGGGTCTGGAATCTCGCTTCCCATACTGGTGATCTCCGTACATATCCCCTATAGCCTCGGTGACATGATGGTTGTCATCGCTTATGGACAATTGTGGCACGTGCCCTCTTCTGTTCGCTGCATGGCTCCCACCAAAGTTGTAATTCCTGGAGGATGTCTGTGTAGGTTTGTAGAGTCAGCCTCACTCTCTCTCAAGTAACGGTTTTCAAATAAAGCAACGGCGTTAATAGTGTCGTGAGTACATCCGCAAGGCGCCTTCCAAGCGTGAAACACCGGGAATTTTCGCCAGCACCAGATGTAAGGGTCACAAGCACCGGAAAGATTGGGCTAAGCATACCTGCATGATTGAGATCCAAGAATGTGGATCGCTTGCAGCGTCAAGGGTCGCGGCAAGCTGGACAAAGAAGTAGGTGGCAATCAGATAGGTACAAATGGTCTTTTGCTGTCATAATAGTAATACAATGGGACATGGAGGATTTCTTGACATGCGCTGAAGCTGTCATGTCTTTCCTGCAGGCACTGGGGGAGGTTTCTCGGTGTCGTTGGTCAAGATTCCCATGGGCAGGTCCCGCTCCGGTCAAACGGTATCGCTTTATTCCGGCGCTAAAGATACAAGGTTCTTGATAAAGGGGGGTTTGGGTATATCAAGGCTATAGAACATGAGAAAGGACGAATTGGTCGACACATTCATGCAGTGCTGTGTATATGATAAGGAAGACTTCATGTCGACACTGAAAGACCATCAAAACATGCATCATTATACTTCAATGCTCGGAAGAAAGCACTGGATCCTTCCATGACTGCATCTCTCTTCGCTGGTCAATCTCTAGTACTGACCTGGCGCCCTATCGACCCCAGAATGAGGAGCGCTCGCAGGGGAAGTCATATGCTGCTGACTAACGCCACTACCAGAGATCGGCATGTCCCCTGCGCTAATGCCAGTGCCTGGCGTTACTCCTGATCCCTCATTCCCAGTACGAAGTACGTCCTGAGTCTGCAATGGGGCGGGCTGCTTTTGTTCCTGATACTGCGGTGGTGCTTGCTGCGCAGAGACATTCCTGCTCTCCACTGGGCTGCTGGGCACGGAGTTAGTGAAGTTGCCTTCACCAGCTGCTTCGCGGATGATGCTCCACCATTTCTCTGCATCAGAAGAGGTACGGGCCTTGAACGCAAGCTCGTGACTCATGGCCAAAGACGAGCCAACCTTGCCCTTCGATGCATCCTTACCCTTGGCCGTAAACTTCTCGCCGTTGATACCACCCACTGTGCAATCTGGTAGGTACAGCGAGAGCTCGGGAGTCGGGTCCTTTCGGAATTCATCATCGTCCTTGAACTCGTGCAGATACTTGCTACGGGTGACAACGTAGTAATTGCTACTGTAACCCTTGAGAGCAGCCCGAGATTTGCGCTCTAGGAAGCCGGAGATGAGAGGCTGAGTAGCGATGTGGTCTTGATTGGGAAATGAGATGTGGGAGACTGAGCGCTGCGGTATAGAAGGATCGATTAAAGTGTTGTTGTTGCGCTGGACGAACCCTTTCCACTCGAAGTCTAAGGGGACGCGCTGAGTGGTGGAGATGATATCCGAATACATAGCCTTCTGTCGTTCGCTTTGCCCCCCAACGCATTGAAGAAAAGCGGTCATCTATATTCGCTAATCAGTACCGAGTTCGTAAACCAGAAAATCGGAGGGGAGCAATCCGAAAGAGCACTTACAGCTTGCTGGATAGTCTGGATGACATGCGCTTCGAAATGCGAGAAGCTGTCCTGCACAGCAAGCAAGTCATGGCGATTGTTGTTCTCCTCCAGCACTTGCTTATGCAATCTATAGTTCACTCCTCTTTGCAGGATGTAAGGATCGTTTGCAGCGTCCACCTTTCCACCCGACGAACCAAAAGCAGCGGTGTGCTGCCCAAGCAGCTCGATGTGCTTCTGCGTCGTATTCCTCGACTTATCGATTTCCTTAGAGCCCTTGAAAGCACCTTTCGACAGTTCCTTGGCCTTGTTCTTGATTTCCGCGTGTAAACGCTCGAGGATGGGTAGGACCGAACCTTTAAGGTTCTTCTCAGCTTCAAGGTGGGAATTAGCGATGCCTTGGGTGTTGGAGCGTATGTTCTCGAAAAGCCCTGCAATGCCGCCTAGATTCTGATCGAAGTGATGGCCCTCTTTCAAAGGGTTCGAGACGGTCTAGGAGAGCGATTAGCAAAGTCCTTCTCTTAGCCTGGTAGCGCTAGACATACCTTCAAGACCTTCTCATACTCCTTAGCATGAGCCTTTTCCACCTTCTCTGTCTCAGTAATGTAGTTCTCTAGATAGCCACAAGCGTGCTTCCAAGCTTGCAACCGCTCGAGCAGTAGGCTAGATGTCTGTTTGTGTAGTGCTTAGCAATGGCTTCGAATTTGGGAGGATCGCCCGCGGACATACATCGCTGGGGTCAACATCGGGAATAGCTTCGTCGTCCGAACCACCAACCATCTGCCTGTGAGGCAGGCTTTGCTTTCCAGAAGCCATGTTTGTAGGTTGCTTGTTTTGGAATGTGTTTACAGAAGGGGAAACGAAGCTGCGAAAGTATCTCAATTAGAGAAAGCTGTGATGTGGCTCTTTTGCTTTCAGCGACGTTGGGGAGAAAATAAGAATCAGAATGGAAAACCTATAGCACTTAGAAATGGGCAAGAACGATGCTGGGCCGACGTCAACGTGCATGCCGCCAAGCCAAGGTCCAGATCATTCGTCAAGCCACACTTTGACGGCTTTTTGCAGGGACGGTCAGCGTTCCAAGTCATCTAATCTCCTGGAATCACAATTGAATTGGGCGCTTCGAAAACGTATTGTCTGGTTTGGACACAGAGCCTGTAACTCTAGGATATCTAATACAAGTACTGAGTGGATGTCTCTCTGGTATCAGTAAGCAAACGACCATCCGAACTTCCTGGCTATGCTGTCCCGATTCTGCGCTGAAATGCATTAAGAACTTTGTACAAGGCTGATAAAAACGCAATATGGTCAGCAGAATATTTAGGATCCACTTGTCTCCTCCTATTCCGCCCCAGGGGTGAAGGGGAACAAGTCTATGCCGCTCTATCAGTCTGATTGACAAGAGCCTGTCTCGGTGGTTGAGGCGGTAAGGGAACGGGGGCGCGAGTAGCATTTTGATAGGTTGGCAAGCCATTATTAACGGGTGTTCTGGTCTGTGACTGTAAAGCTGTTGTGTAGCTCGGTACTTTAGCTAGACTCTCTGCGCTGTATTCGATATGTTGTGGAGTGCCAGGGCCAGACGCTACTTCGTCTTCTTCTGATACTCGTCGTGAGACTAGATTGCTGTCTCCGGGGCTCGTTCCGTTTTCAGGTTGCTGTAAAAAGCCAGTTCTGGGTAGGGAATTCTGTGGTGTGCTGCTGTCATTGAACCTTAGCATTTCCAGTGGACCATCGCCACCATCACATGAACTTGATAATTGTGGCCGGTGAGAGTTCCGCTCTCGTGCGATCCCACTCGTTCCGGCGACATCTAGATTAGTTAGGCGGGTCTGTAGTACACTTGCTGCAAAGTCGTTCGAAGCTACTCCATCCATCGACACCAGATTGTCGGTCGAGACGCTTCGACTTCGGGATTGGAAGGGCGTATTCATGCCACTAGGTCCTCCAGCAGGCGTCATGTAGCCAGATGGATCGATATCGCTATAGAGCTGATCGAATTGATGCTCGCCATACTGTGGAGGGGTAAGCTGGTCCATGGCTATGGCAGCATTGAAGCTCTGTGGACCCTGGTTGACCAGGTCATTGTTGTCATCAATAGGCATGTTCGGAGAGATGAAAAGAAGGAGGGGCAAAGTAGCATGCAGCTAGAATTTTCTTAGTAATCTCTATCAAACTATTTTGTTCTTCCCTACTCACCTCAGAAATATGGCCATCAGGATTGCGCATCTGAACGTTGAAGATCAAATTGTGCCGAATTTTGATGCCCATCGCTTCGACCGTCTGCATGCACCTCTTGAGGCTTCGTGGGATAGGTATAATCCTTGTAAAGAGAAAGCCTTCTTGTCCCTCAATGTCCACTGTCTCCATATCGTCAGGTGGACGATATTCATCTTTTGCAATCGATCGGTTAACTTGACGGCTCCGTTTTGGGGCTCGGCCTTGTATGGTAAACTCTTGCTTCTCAACCAGTTCTGTCGTAATCTTTCCAAACTTCAAGCCTTTGAGAATCGGAATCAACTTGAAATCAACCTGGACGCTTGTTCCAAATATCACAGCTTTCGTTGGTGTACTGAGTGAATAGTCGACCTTGTCTGGCCAGAGGTTCTCTACAGACTGCTCTCTGTTAGCATATAGCTCAATCTCTAGACTCGCGAGAGGTTACCATAGCGTGAGCGAGCTCTAGTGCGCCTGTGTCAAGCGTTCTGATCAATCTAACTTGTTTCCGAGCTATCGAATTTTGCTGGAGTATGCCTCTCTCTATTGTAGCTTTCATGCGATATACAAGCCAGGTGTCCACCATCCCTTCCACACTTTCTGGTGTTGACCCTGGCAGGATCATGTCGAAAGGGTACTCGTAATTTCCGGCAGGCAAGGTTTCGGGGACTCTTTTGCCATACTTCTCCGAGAAGTCCCAAATCTTTCGCAGGAATTCGTCCTCTTGTTTGATCGAACTGGGTCCAGAGCCACCAGACTGATACCATCTGCAACCCTAGTCAGCGTCGGTCCACTGGCAGCTTGTAGATGCTTTGATGCATTGACCCTGACCCCAATTTTCTCTCGCCTGTGAGCCGTAAGCGTATCCCTTGTATACGAAGTGGTTCTGCGAGGCAGAGGACGAGTGTGCCCTTGAGTACAACGCTAGAGGCTTCATCTTCGGTTCCTCTGAAGATCAGGTTGCTTTCGTCAAGTCTGAGTTGAGGCCGCGAGATTAGCGTTCGTCGGTGCTGACAGTAAAGCATGGAGCTCGTACCTGATTTCGAAATGCTTCACGCTGCTAGCCTCCCTGCTGCTGCCTCCAAAAATACTGGGTGCCATTGGCAGCTTCGGCGCTGTTCTTCATTAGACTTGTAGTTCGATAATTAAGGCCAGCAAGACAGCGATTCTCCTTGCAGTGCCTGAGACAAATGTCAAAATAGGTACCCGTACCAATGAAATATGACGTGAAGGCCCAGGCGCGGCCGTTCCGCACCAGCTGGGAGAAGGAATGGGTTGGCGAATAGCACTGCAGTGGAATGCAGATGACAGTGATAAGAAATTGGATTAAGTATGGGAAGTCATACTTCAGCGCGTAGCTACCGGAATGTCATGTCAGGCAAACCGAAAAAAAGCCTCGGAGTGGCCACCGGTATCAGCTTGTCAGAGAACAAAGAAATCGCAAGCGGCAATTGGGATCGATCCAGTCAGCCCGGGCGCCACGGCTTTGGAAGCCAAACGCTGGGCCAATTCCATATCTTCTGCTTATCTGTTGGAAAGACGGCTTTGTTATTCGTAGCGTCATCAGCTTGTTTATGCCTTCAAGGTTTTAACCTGATAGTCGTGATGGAGATAAGACGAGAAAACCCATTTCTCTTATCCGAACAATACCCGAAATTTCTCCGACATCTTGCCAAGGAAGGTTTGGAAAGGCAAGCACGGCAAGTACAACCAAGGCCAAATGAGTGCACTTCTACTATGTACTACTGAGTCATAATACACATGTATCACCGCCCTTGGAATCCTATATACAGATCCCTTTGACGCTGATTCAAGTTATAGGTTGGATTCACAGTGTCGACAGCCCTCATAGCTTCCTCGGGACCTTTACCAATTGCTTGTCCTCTTCATCTTTCGTTCTGGATCACCTGGGAATGATTTGTCAGTATAAAGTAGAACATACGTAGAAGATGTCGGACTCTACCTCGATCCAGTAGCCATCGGGGTCGAGTATGAAAGCAATGTTCTTCATCCGACCATCTGTCAACCTCTTCTTCCAGTTGACTCCCTTCTCCTCAAAACGCTTGCATGCGGCATCTAGATTATCGACGGAGATACAGATATGCCCAAAGCCTTGAGGCTCGTCGTTGCCGTTATGGTACTTGAAGTTAGCATCCTTCTCAGTGCCATAATTCCAGGTCAACTCGAGGATGCCCTCACGCTCAGCAGTGGGGTTGACACCGTTGGCGGACTCTTTTGGCACCTCGTCACTACCAGGATAGGCTAAGAAGTACAAATTGAAGCCATTGGACTCATTCTCGGAAGTACGCAGCAGAGTCATCCCCATAATGTCCTGATAAAACTTCAAAGACTTTTCCTGATCTTTGACCCGGATCATGCTGTGGTTGAACCTGTAAGAGCCCGGATCCGTCTCCTTGACATTCTCAGTCTTGTCAGTCTTGTCGACGGGGTTAAATGCGATAATCTCCACCCAATAGCCATCCGGATCCAAAGCAAACGCGATCGACCGCATTCTCCCATCGGTCAGCTTCTTCTGGAATTTGTACCCTGCATCCTCAATTCTCTGGCAAGCTGCTTGAATGTGGTCTACGCTAACACAGATGTGGCCAAAGCCTTTACCTGGCTCCGAATTACCGTTAGCGACTTTGAAGTTGTCGTCCTTTTCCGTCCCATAATTGTGAGTGAGCTCCAGAATGCCCTGGCGAGCGCTCCAGTGTTCGCCGGTGGAGAGGCTGCTCGGTGAATCATAAGCGAGGAAGTAGAGGTCAAATTTGGCGTCAGGGTTTTCGAGCTTCTTGATCTGTTTCATACCGAGAAGTTCATAATATTTGACTGGAAGATTTTAGATGAATATTACAACTTTAGGGTTGAATGTTTACTGGACCGTTGTGGGTCTTTCACCCAGAGCATTGTGTCTGAACGGAATTTAAACGTGCTCTATTGAGCAGTGCTAAGTTGACAAGACTCACGGTTCAACGCATACTTCTTCGGGTCAGTAGCCATGGTTGCGTAGGATCGATAAACTTTGCTTTGAGATCTGGCGAACGAATTTCTTGCAGATAGTACGGTTTCCTGTGTGCTTATCAGACTTCGAACAGCAAACATAGATGATCAACTGAAGAAGATGGAATAACGCTCTACCGTATATGACGTGTGGTAGCATCTAGACACTAAGAGGGGTGGACTCACTGAGGGCTAGGTTAATATCATGCATTGGCGCATAAGCCTGAGCATAAAGCTTATGCAAATAGATATCTTCATCCAGTAGGGACGACAACAGCAAGCTCCCCTTTGATCATATATACAGCACGCACTGTAGCTGTCCATATGTTTGCGTCATTGATATGCAGTCTTTATGCCGCGCATAAAAGTTGATGTTCCCTGTGCATTCGCTAGTTCAAGAAGTGAATTTTCCTCAATTTCACCTCGTACAAAAAGAATAGAGAAGTCCGATTGCTCACCCGCAACGCTCTCCGGCTCTTCTGTATACCTTCAACTCCGCTTGTTTTAGTCATGCCCACCCAGTAAAAGCAGCAGCCAGACCACAAATTTGACGCCCACGTAAGTCAATTTCTCCCTCAAGCTCCCCATCACTAACCTCCACTCGTGAGTCGACGAGCAGATACTTGGTGAGTCAGCTCAACACGACCATCGGGTCTCCTCCCTAAACCTAGCGTCTACTAAAACCACATTACCCACAAAAACCCCTCTTCAGCAATACTGACTCCATCAACCACAGACGACGGTGCCTTTGGACGTCGAATTGGGTGGCCGCTACGTCGAAGGCCTACGTCGAGGCCTCGCAGCCGGTGCCAACATGCCACGTTACCAGACCAAAGCACCAGTCTTCGACCACGGCGTCAGCCCTCGCGAATTGGCCGACCAGCCTGCTGCGCCGTGGTACAATCATCGCAACGAGCCCACCTGGTCAGACGACTTCAGCTTCATCAGCGCGGCTCGTATTAGGGACTTCTTAAGCGACAATCTTGATGAGAATGCTGATCATTTCGTGTACATTCACCACTTTGAATCTCTCCTATTTGTGATCTGTCTATCTACTGGCCGCTAACACAAGATCACCAGCTTCTTCACCACCGCCGGCACCGTCCTTGGCCACGACAACAGCCATGAATTTGCAAAATGCCGTCGATTCGCCGCCTGCGCAGGCTTTACCTTCCGCGTCCACGACGAAGCTTTCGCGCGCACCGGCAAGCCTTCCTCTAACAAGACCATCAACGATGGCATGTTCAACGGAAAAGTGCTCAAGTTCATCATCACTAAGGAGTCAAAGAAACTGCGTGCCATGATCGTCGAGCAAGAGGGTGTGATCAGCGTTGTTGTGTACTGCACACAGCGCACTTTGATGGCTGCGCAGCTGGAGAAAGCCAAGTTTGGGGGGGAGCTTACCGATGCCGGAGACGATGCCGGAGACGATTTGGCCAAGAAAGTTAGGCATTTGGATGTGAAGGAAGGCGATGCTATGTCTAAAGATGCTGACAAGGAAGGAGAAGCTACGGCTGTAGCTGCCCAGACCGAGGACGCTGCCGACTCTGCAAGCGATGTCAAGAAGGGCAAGGAACCGGAGAAAGGTGCCGAGCCTACGAAGATGCAGATCCTTCAGTGGCGCGCTGAGGGTATGGCAGAGAGCCTGGCGGAGGATGAGTTGGAGCACTTTATCATGCCTCCTGACTTTCGTTGATCGGTAAGCTAGTACCCTACCAAATGTGGCGTTCCTCTGCTAATATCTCTATAGAAAGGCCTCATCTTTGCTTGGTGAGTGTGGAAGCGGTCCGGATGCATGATTATCTTACCTGTGATTAATGTGTTCATTGAAGGCGTTGAGCGAAGATACCCTAGCTATGCGTGGGGAAATGCCATAAAATGACTTTATTTATATCTCCAATTCCCCACGATAATCCATACCATTACAGGTAGCACCCCTAATCTCTACTAACCCGCCTCCATATTCCCACAGCCGCAGCCCCTACCACCACTACAGCACCTCCAACAATGCCCCACCTCATCCAGTCAATCTGTTCCCCTTCACCTTCTTTGCCAGCCGGCAGTGCGCCACCAGGCCATAAAGCGGCTTCAGCGATTTGAACGAAGAGCTCGCTAATACTACCCCACGTGACACTGACATGCAATGGTTTCTGCATCCCCAATCCAGTCGTATACTCTTCCGGCTGCACATCGCCCCTTTGCGTACTTTTATCCATATCCGCTTTGAGCGCTACATACAATGCCGGCATCTCGGTCAAATTTGGATGTTGCGTTTGCAGCTGCGCTATATATGCGAAAGAATCAGGGTCAGATGAGGAGTATGTGTATACGACTACATCTGCGGCTGAGAGTTTAGTCGGATTTTCCAAGATGGCGGGTTCGAGCTCCCCCAGCTCTTCGAGAATAAGTGTACACTGCTTCCCACCGGGTAACTCAACACTATTTACAGCCGTACGTGGCTTGATTGTGGGATGGTAAGTCGGCGAGAACGGTCGCGAGAGAAAAGCATCCAACAAGGAAGACTTTCCCGAGCTGGGTGGCCCAAGGATATAGGCGAGGAGGACGTTGCGCTCTGTCTTCGCTACTTTCTTGCCTTGTCGAGACCGTTTCCGAGGCTTGGTTATGTGTAAAGCGGATGTGGTGGTGTGGTCCGGTGGGTCGTAGCCTAGGTAGGCTAGGTATGCGAGGGTTGTTTTTGGGGAGAAGAAAGTCGTCATGCTCCATTGGGCTAGCCAGCCTTGGAGTGTTATGTAACTGGCTTCGTTGCGGACGGTGGAGGAGGGGAAGTTGTCGCTATCTGACGACCAGGACGGAGGCAGGCCGGGAGTGGGAGCGAAAAGGGAGGTCAGTTCAGCTGGCGAGAGACCGCCATCGTTGTCTTGGTCATGCAGCAGGAAGAGGTCGACGAAGAAGCGGTAGCCGGCAGGGGATAACTCGGCAGACGTGTTTGGGGATACGTCAAATTTGGGATGCAGGAAGGCGGAGTGGAGGGAGAGGGAGTTGGTGTAGTGAAATGTGCGGAGGATTATCCAGATTGTTTCGTGGCGACCTTTCTCGGCGAACATCTTGTTCAGCAGGATGAAGCCAGAGCGGGTTATGCCTTTGGCAATTACAGCAGTACTGGAATATTTCGATATGGCTTGCTTAATGTTCCCAAGGTCCCCCGGTCCCAGCTCTTTGCCGAAACATTTCGATTGGAAGTCGTAGATTTCTTGGTCACTTAAATAACCATCTTGGTCTTTGTCACAGAGGTAGAATATCCGTTCAAGAGCGAACACACAGGCTGGCTTGAGGTTGGACTCTTTTGAGTCAAATAAAGGTGCTATAGGATCGGTGACAGCTTTTTGACATAGGAAGAAGACTTCATTGATATTGTGGTGCTCCCTTGCACTGGTGCGTATGCAACTATCAATCTCCTTGAATTCGGCCATGACTGGAAGCATCTCATCTTCAACGATTTGTTCTGTGCTGGCATTGGTAGGGAGGTCTGACTTGTTTGCGCACAATACCACGGGTACGTTGACGCCGAGAGATCTGAAATGCGGTAGCCAAAACAGTGCCACTCGCTCGTAGCTGTAGTGATCCGAGTAGACAAGCAGTATGACATTGGACTTTCTTATCTCTTTATTTAGATTCGTACGTTCCTGCGGTAGCGCCGATGTATCGATAATTGTGGTTGTGACGTTCTCGGGCGTGCCTATGCTGGGAGGTATGTTGATTTGGGGGAGAATTGGTTGGATCTTGTTCGTGACGAAGATGTCTTTTACGAGGCTCGTTATCAGGCTAGACTTGCCGGTGCCTTCGTCACCGCAAAGGCATATGCGCACTTCGAACATGTTAGCTTGGTCCCTTGGACGCTGGTGCCATGGCTGGTTGACTGCTTTACCTGTGGCCATTGCCCCTTCAAAGCCGTTGAAAAGGGCATGAAAAGGAACGAATTGGCAAGAAAGGCTGATCAAGGATATCTTCGTGGAATTGAAAGCTCCGTTCAAGCTCCTGTGAAGGATTAAGCATAAAAGCTAAAGGCTAAAAGCTCGACTAATCGCTCGGTACCAGGTCCAGGCTTTCGGGCGCTATAGGTAAGGCTTCCTGGGCACGAGGCTACCCTGAAGCCCCCTTGGCCCCCTTGACGAGCCTGGACCCTGACCCCACTAAGGTATTGAGAACCACGACTTCGGATTGGGGAATTTTACCAGCATCAGCATTTCAGTACTCTCCCATCACCCTGCCTATAAAAATTACTCTTACAGTCGCTAAATGCTTGGGTCGAGATCTTTGATTACACTTGACCTTCAGGTAACATGTTCGTTTGCCTATTCAGCTCCGCCACTCGGATACTGCATCTGATGCAGGGTCCCGCTTGAGGACGTCAAGCCACAATGTTGTGAGTCTTAGCCCACGGTACCTTGTGAACTAGATTGGAACAGCGTACTGAAACGATGGAAATCTCTAGTGTCCTACCTCCACCCCCACGTTACCATCTTGCCCAAACCACCTCCGGCCCCAATGGAGGACCGACAAATCCCCCAATGCTCGAGATGAGCAACGTTCTCACACACCCCAGCGGCCCTGAGTATCAGCTTTCAGTGGGCGAGGGAACATATTTCCTTCAGGATAACCTGCATCTCGCCACGCCGCCAGCGCACCCACAGGAGGCCTCCTCACCGAATCCTAATCCCTTAGCGACCGCGCCGACCCCTCCAAAGGCAGGAATTAAGCTCTCGATATGTATTACAAGTCCAAGGAAGTCGTCGCCCCAGTTTTACAAAGCCAACGCCTATACAAGTACTACGCCAATACTGGAAACCTACAGTATCAAAGAACACGAAAAGGAGTCCACGAGCTCTTACGACACGAGTAGCGACGGTACCGATAATCAACATCCTCCGAGTCGGACGAATGAAAGAACGCCAGTGTTCGGTGAGGATAATGCTCTACTGACGCCAGTGGCCGGCAAGGATGGTGTGAAAAGAAAGAAGCCGAAGACCAATCTAGTGAAAAGCAACTCGCAGTTCATATCGAGAGTCATACCACATGATCAACTTAGCAAACGTCTACAAGAGCATAACAACGAAGGGATATTTCTATTTGCAAATATAGATAGGGCGTATCAATGGCTGGATCTCTCAGCACCATCGCCAGCAAGAGTAAGGTTTATAATAAACTTCCTGGCCATTCCGTTTGGTTGACTTTCTGAGCAGGCACAACCTCTCATGAAGATTCTATTTGCGAAAGCCCACATATTATGCCACGACATCAATTCGTTCACCAAGGGCCCGAACCACGTCGATGTAATAATTGGTGCGTCGACCGGCGACATCGTATGGTTTGAAGCCTATTCGCAGAAGTACGTCCGAGTCAACAAAAACAACATCATCTCCAATTCCGCAATCTCAGAAATTCGCTGGCTTCCCAGGTCCGATAACCTTTTTCTTGCCTCTCACATGGACGGCACGCTCGTAGTGTACGACAAAGAGCGTGACGACGCAACCTTTATCCCTGAAGTCCAACTCAATGGCGCCGCACTGACTATGCAACATGGATCAGAAAATGGGCTAGCACCGCTACACGTTAACAAGTCTGTGAACTCGAAGAACCAGAAAGCCAATCCGGTGGCGAGCTGGAAAATATCGAATCACCGCATCACAGCTTTTGCCTTCTCGCCAGACAGCAGACACCTGGCTGTTGTATCTGAAGATGGCTCGCTACGCATCATCAACTATCTAAAAGAGCAGCTAACAGATCTCTATCCTTCTTATTACGGTGCTTTCCAATGTGTCTGCTTTTCGCCAGACGGCAAGTACGTGCTTACCGGCGGACAAGACGACCTTGTCTCCATCTGGTCGCTCGCCGAACGTCGAATCGTTGCTCGGTGCCCAGGCCATCATAGTTGGGTCACGGCTGTAGCGTTTGACCCGTGGAGATGTGACGCTCGTAACTACCGCTTCGGCAGCGTTGGCGAAGACCGACGGCTACTGCTATGGGATTTCAACGTCGGAATGCTACGAAGACCGAAAGCTGCTTCGATACGCAATCGCGCATCGATATCGTCGTATGCACCTATTGGGAGGAATCGGACGGAAAGCAGCAATCCAACGGGAAGGTTGCGGTCGACAAGTTCGTTTACCATTGACGATATGGACGAAGAGGATCTCATCGATCACCCTGTTGAGTCTAGGACTGTGACAGCGGAGTTGCCGCCCGTCATGTCGAAGGTCGTCGATGAGCACCCCTTGAGCTGGGTAGGGTTCGAGGAGGAATGTATAATTACTGCTTGTGTGGAAGGACACGTGAGAGTGTGGAGACGGCCTCAAGATGGATTGAGTCCTTGAGGGTCGATAGATGCATGACTGTACTCTCGTATGACTACTATGACAATGTTGAATATTAGCTTTCTGTGGAGAACCCAAAGTTCACCCGACTATCTCTTTGATTTCACCATATCCACTTTGCCAGATTCACAGGTACCTTAGCCCTAATTTTCCTTTTACAGCTAGCGCAAATCTCAGCCTTGGCTACCACTGCCCATACTCAAGGCAACCCTTTCAAATTACAATTGTTCTAAGCTCCGGTTTTCTCTTGCTTTTCTTACGAGGGCGCTCATATCTTCGACGTATTTAAGAGATTATGTCAAGAAGGTCGCAACCCAACGCGGCCGCAGAGCGAGCAGCCCAGAATCAGCAAACGATCAAGACCCTACTGAAGCTCGAGGGCAACAAGAGCTGCGCAGACTGCAAGCGGAACAAGCGTAAGTGGGAGAAGTTTCCATAACCATATGGCCAGTGATTCAATAAAAATCCGAGACTGACGGCCTTTTCCGTACTTAGATCCAAGATGGGCAAGTTGGAATTTGGGCATATTTGTGTGCATCCGGTAAACATCGACACCGAAGAGCGACTAGATGTGAGGCGGAGGCTGATAGTCGTTAAAGATGCTCTGGGATACATCGTGGAATGGGTACGCATATCAGCAGGGTGAAGTCTGTGGATCTGGATGCCTGGACGGACGAGCAGCTGCAAAGTGTGCTACGCTGGGGAAATTCGAGGGCGAACAAGTCAGTCGAGCCTTCACAAGAGGTGCGGGCAAGGGTTAATCGAGCAAATAGGTACTGGGAGGCAAAATTGGCAGTGGGTCATGTTCCCTCAGATGGGTACGTGGGTGATCGAAACTGGTGGGGAGGTACAATATGCTAAGAGAATCACAGGAAGATTGAAAACTTCATAAGGACCAAATACGAGTCAAAACGGTGGGTTATGGATGGGCCCATGCCAGACCCAGCTACACTGGACACCGAAGGGGACGATGATGTGGTCAGTTACCGATCTTCAACCTGGAGAATTTCAATGTTAACAATTGACCAATAGCCACTCAACGTTGTACAGGAGAAGGCGAAGTTGGAGCGAGGAGCATCACTACGAGCTGCATCAAGCTCAAGCCAGCCAGTGCCTCCACCGCCCCGAGCTGCTCCTCCCGTTGACCTTTTCGGTGATGTACCAGAGCCTCCGGCTAGGCCCAGTACGACCGACAATCTCGGCAGTCGACTTCCACCTCCCAAATCCTCTGGACCTCCCAAACAGACCAAAGCTGCAGACTCACTACTAGGCCTTGATTTCTTCGGTGGCCCGCCATCCTCTTCAATCGGTAGATCTTCAAGCTCGGCATCCACACCCGCAGGCTCCACAACACCTTCTCGCCCAGATCTAAAGCAATCCATTCTCTCACTATACGCTTCAGCTCCCAAACCACAACCTCCAACACAGCACGAGCGCCAACCATCACTCGGCGGTATGCAGTCAGCTCCATCACAACAGCAGTCAAGCTTTGGTGGTTTAGACGATGCATTCGGTGGTCTGAATTTCAACCCAGCAACATCTCCTCCAGCAACCCAGCAACAGCCCAAACCCGATCCTTTCGCAGGCTTCAACAACCCCATCCCCAAGGTCAACCCTCGATCATCTGCTGCCCCACCACAAGTCACCTCTCCACCATTGAGCGGCGGAGGCTTCTTTGATGCAGGCCCAAAGCTGGCGTCAAAAGCACCCATCGCATCGAAACCACCACAGATCCCTCAAGCAAAACCTGATCCACTTTCCTCAAATGACTTTGGCGATTTCAATTTTGCTTCCTCTCCAGCCCCTGCTCGGTCAAAACCTGCAACCACTAGCGCTTCAAACGACCTTTTCGACTTCTCCGAATCATCTCCACCCGTAAGAGCGCCCCAGCCGACTCCAGTACCACAGAACCCCCCTGCGCCCTCACCTTCTACAGATCTCAACTCGGCATTCAACCTTTCTGCACCTACGGCTCCATCTCAAGCGGCACCAAAACCAGCTGCGCCAGCACCCACCAGCTCATCAGGCTTCAACAACACGGACGCATGGGGCTCCAGCGACGCCTGGGCAACTGCAGAAACCACAGCTGCAGCACCCCCAAAGCCACAACCCGCTGCACCGGTCAGGGCGCCCTCTATCCCGATGTCTTCGGACTTTTCAGCCTGGGGAGGCGCCCCTGTATCATCAAACAACCAGGCTTCCAATTCCAACAACGGTTGGGGTAGCACTTCACAAGCTCCAAAGGTGGCGCCTGACGAGGACTTTGGTGGATGGAGCAGTGCTGCGCCTGAGACTTCAGCTAGGAGTAACCCGCCGCCTACGCAGAATAGGCCTGCGGGTGGTGGAACTGGCTTTGGTGGGAGTGATGACTTGTTCTCTAATGTCTGGGAGTGAGAGGAGACGGCTTCGGCCACGGGAGAGAATCAAGCCCCTTTGGAATTCATGAAAGCATACGTAGATAATACGACTAGGGGAGCATTGTTGGGAGATGTGTGCATAGCTTCATAGGCATGCTTCAATGCTTCTTCTGCTTTAGTGATATTTCCGTTAGACTTGAGCATTCATTACATTACTAGCTATTCACTAGCATGACCATCTACCTACGTAGACTTTCCCATAGACACGTGGTTTCAATTTGGGCTCCACGACTAAGGAATATCCATCAGCATCACATCATTTCTTCAGAATCCGCAATCCACACACGATCCAACATACCTTTCTCCCTCCAGGCCCCTAACCTCCTACCCCTTCGCGCGCAACTCCTCCCTTCCCCAGCACCCGGGTGACCTCAACCCTCCCCAGCCATCTCACCCTCGAATCCCCAAAGCCGTCTGTTCCCATCCGTATGCACATCACCGGAAGAAATACCCCACGCCATACCACAAAATAACGACAGCCCCGACCAATATCCCCGCGAGCTTCAAAATCGCAACTTTATTCCCCTGCTGTGCCATTCGTCCTAGGCGGCTGGCGGAGCCTTTAATCGAGCTGCCCATTGAGGAGAAGACTTCTGACTATCAATAGGGCAATGGGAGGTCAGTAGAAGCTTCTCTGGTTCAGGCGCTGGGGCATGGAATGCTGGCTGAGGGGTTTGTGATTACGCGAGGAGGGGGGATGTACGCTGTTATCGATGACATGTTGATCGTGGGCGTTGTCGTAGATGTTTACTGTGACACCACGCAAGGCGGAGACTTTCGAGGAGAGTTCGGAGAGGCGGGAGTTGTTTTGCCTGAGGGTGAAGGAGGAGGGTTAGTTGGGTTGCGGTTAAGAATCTTGGGCAGGGAAAGCAAGGAGGGGCCAAGGGGACAGGCGTACTGTTCACGTTCATATGCGTCTGACATCTTGAAATACTTGAAGGGGAGACCGGTTGAAGAAGAAGAGTAGGATCTAGGTGGTGTTGATGTCTGCTGATGGATTCAATGACCATGTATTGCCAAGGCGTGTACGATACACTTAGTGCGATACATGATTTAGCTTGTGCAAAATTAATGATAATTCTTGGCAATGTCGATCCATACAACATACACCCCTCCCAAAATCAATAATAGCAATCATCATTATTAGCCAGATATTTGGTATATACAAAAGATAGAGGTTATCGCTGCGATTATAACGGTATATAAAATGTAAGATCTGGCTAAAGGATGAGTAAGTTATAATAGATAGAAGAAATCCTATAGAGATACGAACTAGTGCAAGTACGAAACTTAGACAGAATCTCGTTTCCCTAAATCAACGGGAACTGCCCGTATTAAGGATATTATAGAGGAAATTCATAGAATTCTATATCGCGATTCCAAATATTTTTATTGTGAACTCAGCGTTTGGATCTTCAGATCAGGTGTGTCTGGTATGAATGGACATTGCCAAGAATTATCATTGGTTTTGCACACGCTAAATAGGCCATTCCATCCTAAGTAGATCCACTGCACAACTTTTTGCATTCCCAAGTAAGATCTCGACTAGCAACAGCAAAAAGCAAAGGCCTGGATATCTTGAAAGGCTCACGAGAATAATGTCATTTCTAATAATGAATGATCTTCGACCTTTCTAAAACCCACGCGTCTAGTCCACAATATGTTCTGACGCTGAGATTGAGGACTTCTTGGCAAAACGCTCCTAAATGGTCACTATGGTGCAGTCTGTGAAGAGCGGTCTAGCAGCTTTGATTTCTAACAAATTTCGGGGCGTTCCATTTGTTACGTTATATGTTGGACTAGAAAGAATACCTCATCACACTCACGAGAATCTGCTATTCGAAGCCTCCCCAGTCTTCGAGGCTGCGTTTTCTGGAAAGTTCAGAGAGTCTTCAGATCGATCAATGGATCTTCCAGATGATGATGTGGACGCTGCGGAGCGTATGGTACGTAAACTTTGACGAAGATACAACGCTCAGTCTCGCCTCTATCTTAGGCCTTAGACCTATTACTAGAGGAAATATCTATTAGAGATCTTGCAAGACTTTCTTGTTATTCAGTCTTGTGTATAGAGGAATGCCAATGCTAGTGCCTCCGCAGGTTCAATGATTGTATGCTAAACAATTCGACCTAACAGCCCCTGCCTCTAATGACTCCTCCAATGAATGCTATTGGCGGCTTGCGAAAATCAACGCTTTGGCAGACAAGTACGATATTGCACCTCTGAAAAACCGGATTGTGGATGAGATCTTCAACTTTCGGCTTCCAGGCAAGGCATTTATGCCTCCCCATATGCCTGTGATCAAATACGTATATGAAAACACCACAGAGGGCTCATCGCTCAGAAGAAGAGAAGAGAAGAGCATACGACATGTACAATGGAGAAGTCGGTGTTGAGGTTCGACCTCACCATGCGTCTGCAATCTCATAGATTTATCGTAACACCACGGAGACCTCCTGTTTTCGTTGTCTGATCGTCGCGTTTTATGCGTATCACGTCGATGAGGAGTGCCTCGCGCGAGAAAGCGCCAGAAGTCAACTTGCAGCCGTACCTGAATTTGCTATCGATCTAATTATAATGTTTGGCGCCAGAATGAAATCTATATCGAGCCCGTTCAAAGGTCCGAGATCCTTCTTCTATGAGCAGCCATCCAATACGAGTAAACGCCGGAACAACTGACAAAGGTAAAAACTCGGAGCTGGAAACTCATTCGGACAACCAAATGCCTTCGACCAACACCTATCTTCAGCTCAGTACAATGAAGCCAGGTCGCGTAATGGTCGTTGGCAAGGGAATCTAGTGGATATCCGAGCGCGAAAAGCAGGCAGGCTTCAACGAAAAGGCAAGCCCAATGGGAACCTGCGTACTTGTACAAAAGCTAAGGATGCTTGCAAATTCTTCCGAAACACAGATTCACAATTTCTGTCACGCAAATCGAGAGTACAAAGTATCATAGACCACATCGGTGTAACATATTCTCCCTGCAAAGACAGAATAGCTAGTCTCCCTACATAAATCAGCTTGTCCATCCCTCCACAGCTGGTATTGGGGGCTAATCGACTATAATAAGAACCTGTTGACAAGTGGGACGATCTGGTGGAATATCGCAGTACCTCCGTTTCTATCTGAGTTGTCTCCGTAATCGGCCATGACCACCTCCAATTTGTTTTGCACAATGAGAACCGCTTGCCCATTTACAAATGTTCCCTTGACAATCTCCAATTGAGCAAGCCTTCCAATGACTTACATATTCATAGTGATGTTCACTCGAAACATCGAAGGGTGTATACCGCCAGGCTCCATGTAACGCGGTAGGACGCCCAGAGCTAATTGTTGCACAACTGGTGCACTCTGAATGTTCCAAGACCAATGTCGAATATGCCCTTCAATCCCTCGCAGGTCTCGCACGCACTACTAAGCCTCCCCCCATAGCTCGCTCTTCAATCAGCTGATGTCTATAACGCGAAATAGCCATATCCAAACCATTCTGCACAAAGACATGTGCTGTCCCATCTGCTAACATATGCTCAGTATGCATCATCACTGTAGAATACAGGTGTGCTCGCAGCTTTTCCATCGACCAGTTTGTATGGGCGAAGAAATAATAGCCATATATGTTGTTAGGTGCATCTATATCCATTCGCTCGAAGCGCCAAAGGGCTGAACTTTGAGGAAAGAGGGCTATAAAGCCCTCGAGAACTTTCTGGTAGAATTTTGGGCACTTTGGGTCGTCGATAAATTTCAATTCTCTATTGGAATGGTGGTAGCGGATGGTATTTTGAGGGTAACAATCTTCACAAACAAGATGAATCTCTGTGTTCTAGAGCGATATACCCACTCTTCACCAAGCTTAAGATACTGCACCTGCCTAACTCCTCTGATTCCATATCCCGTTGTTCTGCCATCGACTACTTTCGCTGCCTCACCTTCTTGCCACCCCTAGCTCCTGTCTCCTTTGCTGGGCTCGCGCTCCTGCTGCGGCCTCCAGCCTTTCTGTCTACGCGGTGCTTGATGGGAGCTTTGTCACGCTGTGCTGGGCCACTTTGGGGCAGTGAACGGCCAAGGTTGGGCACGCTGTGAGCATGCACACTTGCCAGCGTGAGGCTAGATGCCTTCACCTTGTTAATGGTTGATGGGATGGTGGCGTTGACATTGGCGGCATTTGGGGCTGGGGTAGAGGTGGCGGAGCTATTATTGGCGCGTGAGGACTCGCTATGAGATGTCAGCGTGAAGCCTGATGTAGCGTTTCAACAAGTAAAACTCACCCCATGAGCTTCTGCTGCCAGGCCAACGCAGCCTCGGAATCTTTCATTGCATTAACAGTCGTCCTTGACTTCTTTTGTCTGGCTTTTGCCTCTTCCTTGAGTTCCGCCTGGCACATTTTGCAGTCAGCATTACTTCCTTGGGCGAGATATGGGGTACTAAGACATGTCTCGGGAGTAGTTTTGGTGTAAGAACCCACAATGCCGCTCCAGAAGCCTGTCCTAGGACTCCAGGAAGAGCATCGAATAGGGAGGAAGACTACGAAAGGTGCCTTACCTTGGTTTTAGGTCGGGGAACAGACCCAGCTTGCAGACCCACTGGATACCAGCTGTACCGAGCAGCAAACCACTTGAGCTCTGTGGCAATGTCACCATGACGGAGGACTTCGGCGAGGCGACGCGAGATTTGTGCACCGGTGTACGGCTCGCCTGGGAACGTTTGATTGTAGTGTGCAGTCAGCTGCTGGATAGAGCCGTTGGTAGATTGTGGGGCATTGACGACAAGGAACGCGCGCACCTCGACGCGCGTGTCGGCACTACCAAGCACAAATGTTGGTCGCATTTGGGTCACTGGCCGCTCGATGAACCATACAGATTTGGCAAAACCGCTCTCGGACTCGGCCACCTCTTCGAGGTGCTGGAACAATGCACCGTTGTTGCTGTTTGCTTTTTTTAGGAAATGAATGAGTTTGCTAAGATCGAGGTCGAGGTTGAAGAAGGCGTTGAGCTCATTGAGGAGCTGGATGAAGTCGTGACATTGATTGATTTTATGGATTGCGTAACATTTATGTTCGAGATTGAACCGCTTTTGCTGTGGTTCTTGGGATGTAGCCATGATGTGCTGTCACTATGTTGTGGAGATGGCGATGGGTATCAACGAAGAGATCAGTGTGGGTATTTCAATGGTGAGCCGTAGGATGTGGGAAGTGTGTGGAAGAAGTGGTGCAATTTCCGAGACGCGATGTTGTCACTTCACTTGAAAGCTAAAATTTCAACACATTCACTTCACTGTGCCCGCTCCTCTCCGCTCTGGCCCTGATGATCCTTTTTATTATCTTCGAGATATTAGCTTTCCTGGAAGCTGATTGATCGCGTATTTCCTCCACTGGCTTATGTATAGGCTTAGCTTTAATCTGCTTTGTTTTCTTGGTCCAATTGTCATGTAGGCTGATCACAGAGCCATGATTTCTAGCCATCTGCTCGGCACCTCTCATCACGATGCCAATTTTGATACATTCTGCCCGCGGGACTTTCATCAAAGTGACAGCTTCTCTCGCTGCCGCATACTCTCGAGTAGTCATCTCTGCCAGCTTGATCCCTGTCCTCTTGTTCCTTCTTAACTGCGCTGGCGTTGTCGTCTTGAAGCTTAGCTCCCCCTCGTATGCCTTATTGAAGACGGACTCCAGTGTTGGCGGCGGCATCATGCACATCGCCCAGCCGTCTGGCTTTCTAATCTCGCTTGGTGTCAGATTCAATTGTTCTAGAGCGCACAAATACTGCAGTCCCTCTTCGATGGGCATCCTCAGTTCCTTGAGCTTGATTTCGTCCTCTACCTCGCCAATTCTGGAGCATCGTAACAGATAATGCATTTCTGGGGTCTAGAGGGAATGCAATCTGCATCAACGACAATGAAAGTGAAAGACACAAAAGACTCGTTGTCTCTGCTATCACCTGCTGGTCGCAGAGAATCCTTGAAGAAGTCGTAGACTTGGCTGATAGAGCAGCCAAGAAAGTGCGTGGGATCTGGTCCGCTACTATTTATGTAGGCCTCTGAGACTTCAAGGGCCTGGGTCGGATGGCTGGAAGTAATGTCGAGCCAAGGTGTTTACTCTTCCATGTGCTTGCCGAACTCATTGAAATACAATTACTGCGCTTAGTACAAACCGAAAACGCACGTATGCGGACACATACCCAAGGTGGGACCTCTGTCAGGCAGAAGACGGGGAAATAGCAAGATGAATCCTCGTCTGAATTTGCTGGGCTCACACATGGTTGATTCTCGCCTTTTGACTTAGCACCGTGGCCTTTTCATTTGCACGAACTTCTCCCCTTGAGATGGACTATGCCGCTGCTCTAATTCCGTCTGCTCCTGCTGGTGCGAGTTGTTGCTGGCTGACATTGCGAAGACTTGCGCAACTAATTGAAAGCCCTTGGGGTTGGAACATTCGTAGCGAAAAACATTTGGGGACGCGAGCTTCAATAAGAAACTGCCATTTGTGCGCTAGCAACCTGCAGCCTGTACTACTATCGCATCTCACCGCGCTAATGCAGCTGAATCCTTCGAGCCGAGATATGAGTAAGGTAAGGATTAATCCAGGCTACAACGGGCCTTGCCGAAGGGTTTTGAAACACAGCGCGCTCATTGCGTGCAGTGCGTTCGTACTCCGTACTAAAGTAGGCTTGATTCAATGTTTTATCCATATAGCGTACTCCTGAATAGGCTAGCGTTATCATTTTGAGATACCGTATCTCACAGCAATTTTCAGGGTCCAGGATTTACTAGTATAAATTAATGTTGGATCCATATTGGCACGCTTGATTCAATGTTGGATCCATAAAGTATAACGCAATCCTGAATAGGCTAGCGTTATTATTTTGATGGATGCTTCACCGCAATTTTCAGGGTCCAAGACTTACCAGCACAAATTAATGTTGGATCCATATTGGCACGCTTGATTCAATGTTGGATCCATAAAACGCAATCCTGAAAAGGCTAGCTTTATCATTTTTGATAAATATCTAACCAGGGTTCAGGATTTACCCGCTCGATTCAATGTTGGATCCATATGATGCAGCCCTAAACAGGCTAGCGTAGTCATCTTGATAAGAGTCTAACAACCTTAATATGTCAGGGTCCAGATTTGGCCAGAGTCTTTCAATCTTGGATCCATATAATGCAATCCTGAATTGGCTAGCGTCATTGTATTGATAAATGTCTAACACTATTTTTTGGGTTCCCTCGGTCCAAGAATTTTTGCCAGCTAGATTTACGAGTAGTTGATGGATGCGCAGGCACGACTCGATTTTGCTGATTCTTGGACATTTACACCTGAGTTGTAAGCCTAAACGTAGTACCTTTAGACCTTCTCGACGCTGGATCCATTGGTCTCACCTTTGCCCCGTGGAGAAGGTAGCTCATTCTTGAGTGAAACTTGCCCGAGCTTCCTGAGACCACTCCCATGGAGTTGAAACCTCAGGCCGTGGCACAGATAGTCAGCAAATTCTAAACTTAATAAATCTTTCGATGATGCCATCAGACACGTTCTTTTCTTCCCCCATAACTGGCCATAATCGGGTTCGATGATTCAAGGAGCTTCTAGCCTTCCTATATCCACTACCCGCTGTTTCTCAAGAGGCTGAGTGTGGGGATTTTGCGAATTTCATTTGATCGGTGTCTGCTGCTCCACATCGGCAGAATATCTGTCTTCGACCGAGGCTTTACAGCATGTGGAGTTGTATCTGGGTAGCAGTGGTGGTATCTTTATGCTCGTTACAGCCACGAGGAATAGAAACCGAACTTTTGAAGTCTTCCACGGAGCAAAGATGACGATCCCCAACCCCACTCTTCCAATGGCACGTGGGGCCTTGGCTTTGCAAGAATGGCCAAGATGTCAAGCATGGAGAGCTCTGCGATTGTCCTTAAAGACAGGAAAGATGCCGTACAACGTGAAACCCGCAACAACTTCAATCCTTCACCTTCACCTATGAACCGATTCCTTGGACGGACACAGCTACTCTTGCACATCCAAAAGGCGGATGAGACACTGGAGAAAGAAGTCCAGTGCCTCCGCCGTGTCGGACATTGACAGATCCAGCTCTGGGGACATGAATTAAGACGATTCGAAGACTCCAGGTGCGCCTGGGGCTATCGTAGTAGCAGAGGATCCCGCTGGGCCCTCCAAGAAAGTGTCTTCGAAAAGTCAGTCGCTCTCCGACCTGTTCACGATCGTGGGTCTACTCGCTTGCAATCTCGCAAGTATGCACCGACAGCGCTAATACTGTGCAGTTCTGCTCAGGCTTCGCCCTCATCAGCGATCGACACCAGAACAATCTCATGACAATAATCAACGTGGTCCTTAAAAAAGAGTATACGACAGAATAAACGGCGGCTGTCGGTACGAGAGTGTCAAACGCACTGCTTGTGGGAGAAATCATCGGACAGCTTGTCATTGGACTGACGTGCGACTACCGGCGACTAAAGTGGCTATCGTTACTACCACTGCCACGATCGTTGTTGGGGGCATTCTGGCCACTGCATCGCACGGATTACAATCAATGGCATGTTCTGGATGATGACCATCTCTCCGGGGTATAGTCGGATTTGGCACCGGAGGAGAATATCCCGCTTCTTCAAATTCGGCTTCTGAGGCTGCAAATGAGTTCACAGTCAAGAATCGCGGACCTGTGTTCATCCTTGTCACTAAGCTTCCGCTTTATTTTGGTGGCCCAATGGCGGTAAGCATATTTCTGATTGTACTGTCCGCAGCAACGTCAAACCATCTTTCGATAATATGGCGCGTGACTTTCGGTCTTGGATGTCTATTGCCCTTAACGGTATTCTACTGCCGAATCAAGATGCTCAATTCGAACCTCTACCGTAGAGGTGCTATCAAGCGAAGAGTACCCTATCTTCTGGTGATCAAATACTGGAAGTCTCTGATTGGGACTTGTGGGGCATGGTTCTTGTATGACTTTGTACCTGGTATCTATCACAAAGTGACGTTTCAAGTGATCTTGACACAAGAAAAGGTGACATTTCCCAACGGTGTTTTCTCTGGTACGATCATCGGCGTAGTAAAGAAAAGAAGTATCTTGAAGACCGTAGAGTGGTAGCTTCTTCTTGGTGCTCTCGCTTTACCTGGAGTACTCGTCGGCGCTTGGTTATGCGATCGAATTGGTCGAAAGGAGACTACGATGCTCGGATTCTCTGGATACCGTAAGCAGTTTCTACGAGGCAATGGGCCAAATTGACAAAGAGAGCTGATCTCTATTGCAGTGGTCTTTGGTCTTATCGTTGGTTGCGCCTACGACAAGATCACAAGAATTGTGCCTCTATTCGTGATATTCTACGGACTTATGCTATCATCTGGCAATCTGGGTCCTGGAGACATGCTCGGACTGCTATCATCGGAGAGCTACGCGACTGCCGTTCGCGGCACATGCTACGGCATCTCGGCGGCACTAGGTAAGACTGGTGCTGTTGCAGGGACCGGAGTCTTTACTCCAATCCAGACCAACCGTGGAAAGAAATGGACCTTTATTATCGCAGCCATATGTGGTGTCGTGGGTGTTTTGGTAACCTACTTCCTTATACCAAACGTCACAGGCGAAGATCTTGCCATTAAAGGCGAGAAGTCCCGAGCATTTCTAGTTGTCCATAGATAGGTTGCTGAGATGGGCGAAGAAGAATTGACGGCTTTAGCTGATAAAGGTATTCCGACGGGCATAGTGGAAGAGATCAGGTGAGATGGAATTATGACGGGACCTAATAGAGACCACGTTTTGCGTTGAGAGGAGACTACATAGCCTTCGGCTTCGCCGATTGAAGGTGTGCAAATGTTTCGCGTCCAACATTGAAACTCGACGCCCAAATCCTAGATATTTATCAAAATTATAACGCTAGCCCATTCAGGATTGCGTTTTATGGATCTAACATTGAATCAAGCGGGCCAATATGGATCCAACGTTGAATCAAACTGGCCAAATCCTACGAGTAGACCCTGAAAAACAGTGTTAGATATTTATCAAAATGATAAAGCTAGCCTTTTCAGGACTGCGTTTTATGGATCTAACATTGAATCAAGCTGCCCGAATCCTGGACCCTGAAAATACTGTTAGATATTTATCAATATAACGACGCTAGCCTATTCAGGATTGCATTATATGGATCCAACATTAAGTTGTGCGGGTAAATCCTGGACCCTGAAAAACAGTGTTAGACATCTATCAATATGATAAAAGCTAGCCTATTTAGGACTGCGTTTTATGGATCCAACATTGAGTTGTGCGGGTAAATCCTGGACCCTGAAAAATGTTGTTAGACATCTATCAAAATGATAACGCTAGCCTATTCAGGACTACATTATATGGATCCAACATTGAAAGACTCTGGCCAAATATGGACCCTGAAAAACAGTGTTAGATATTTATCATAATGATAACGCTAGCCTATTCAGGACTGCATTATATGGATCCAACATTGAAACTCGATGGCCAAATCCTGGACCCTGAAAAACAATGTTGATGTTTAACAAAATCATATCGCTAGCCTAGGGTCAAGGCGTCTATGAAAGCCTCAAACGGGGACAGCTTTCAGTATAAGGATAATCTTGCATCCGTATCTATATATATGAACCACGGTTTCTTTCCACTTTTGATATCATAGCGTGAGGCTTGTGAGCCTATAGTATAACAACCCTGTGCCCATTTGCGACTTCAGCTTCTCGTACTCATACCACTTTGTTTTGCGACGCGGCTTCGGCTCCACATCCAGAACTTTTATCATTTCAAGCAAGAACCATCCAAGCTACCCACAGGATATGTACGTGGATCAAGATCATATCAACCCCAAGTGGTCGGAAAGGACATACAGACGGAGCCAGCGTTTGTGCAGGTGAGAAAGCATCTTGCCTGAGGCAAGATCGGGGCTATTTCAGGCGGGTTTTCTCGTTGAGTTAAGAGAACTTGGTAGTTCCTTGGCTAGCAGAATACAGCTATCGCAAATGTTGAGAATGTATGACGAATGCGCGGGGAAATCCGTTTGAAATGTGATGTGTTCGTTCTGGCTGGCTGCCATCCATGTATTTGACTCAACCCTAATCTCTTAAGCTCCTCTGCGTCGTCACTTGATCGGGGATAGGTCTTACAATTGGCTCCTGACGTCCGATGATCTTGATGAAGAAACCGTAATCTGACCGGCGGAGGGTTTACACTACCACGTTTCTAGAAGCTGCTCTCATCACAAGATAGGTAATAGGCTTGTCAGTCTGCAGTTTCATACTCCCATCGATAAGGTTTCCCGTTGACATGCGGTGATCAGAGCTGCGAAATGTTAACAACCACGCTTTCCGAAGCTGATCTCCTTGTCATTTGACGGGAAATAAACCTGTAAATTGTTGTCCCATACATACTCTCCAAAGCTAAATTCTCCTACTGATACCGGTGGATTAGACCCACCAATGAATACCATGACACTCTTTGGAGCTGCTGCGATAGTCATCGGACGGGGTACCGGCCTCTTACTTATCCACTTTGTACTCTTGACCGCTTCGCCATGGTGCGATAATAGCGACAAAATGCATACAGCCCACGACGTTCCTCTTCTCGTCATTGATTTGGGAACAGTCCTATCAATGTCCCAATCCATCATTCTGACAACCAAACATCTTACCTACACCGAGTGATCAAAGTAAGGGAACCGACAAAACCATCCTCCACGAAGCTGCTCTCCTTGTCAATGAATCAAACATCAGAAGTACTGGCTGTCCAGGCTGTGCTCTTGACAGCTGGCTTTGCTGCCCGACATAGCGTAATGAGATCCGTGTGGCATCCCTTTTGCGGCCTACTTGAATCAGAGAGAAAAGAATCACATTACTGGCATTGAAAACTTTGCATCAGAATCCAACCTTCGCAGATTTCAATTCAATCAGAGCGAACATTGTTCATTTTAGTGTCTACATGCTCTCACCACGACTCGTTTGCATACCTCGCAGAAGCAGCAATCTGACCAACATCAAGGGTATCGAGCTCATCACCCATTTCAACCCGTGCCACATCGCATCACGGTGTCAAACCTTAGTGTTACCCTGTTTTACCGCAGGCTCAGTATATTGAAGCGCCTCGGCCATATGATCACCCATAGGCCCACTTGTAGCACTCATACCCGCCGATGGCATAGGCTTGGCGTCGCTCTCTGGGTTCAAATTGACCGCTTTGGCTTCTTCAATCTTGGTCGGCTCGGGGAGATGATGCCCGGATTCGGGAGTTTGGGCTGCTGGTGCTGGTGCTGGTGCTGATGTCGCAGGTGGGGGCCCTGGAGGTGGGGGAGGAAAGCCGTCTTCTGAGGGGGCGTCAGCATGTGTGTGATTTTGCAGGGAGACGCGAGAGGGATGTGTGTACCGGTATCGGTTCCTTCCGTGGCACGAGGAGCCGCTACCGGCGCGGCAGCTGCCGCTGTTGCGGTGGAGGTGGATATTGGTGCATTAGAAGTAGAGCTGGGCTCGGGCTGGCTTTGCGGCTGAGCCTTCTGCTTGCGGTTTTTAAAGATACCTCGTAGGCCTTTCTTCACCTGGGCTAACGCGTCTGGAGCTGTGGTTGAATGTCGAGAGTCAGCACGCGACTTGTAACACCAGAAAGGGTAGACACTGGTAGTCGTGGTGGGTAGTGCGAGTTTGGAACTGTGGGCATTGCTTACGGACACCAGGCATGTTGTCGAATTGTTACAACAACGACTTTGGAAGTCGAAGCAGCTTGGTGGACAACATGGTGTTAAAGTAGTACATGAGGTCGAGTTTGATAGAAGCTAAGCATTGCGGAGGAGGTGGCTGAGCTCCGGGAGTAATATGCAGGGTCCGCTATTTTTATGTCGTACTTGAAACATTTTTGATCGCCAATGCTTGGCCAATGATTTTGGATATCAGCACACCACTTTCCTTTGTTTTGCATGAAACAATTATGGATCTTCTTCAGCCAGAGCCGCCCAGTCCATTCCATGCTTGCATACCACGCATATACGCGTGCAATATCGAAAACACCTTGGCTTCTGCACGCTACCCTCTCGGCCGAAGTACTGGAATGAATCAATTGGTCCGAGGTTTTGGTCGTTTTGGTAAGGCCAGGGAACCTAGCATCTTGTTCGTTGATCAACACGGTTGACCTGCTTCTCGGATTGGACTTGCTGCGCCCCCAGCCAAATCATGATGCATGCATATGTAATGATCTCGCTGTGAAACCTGACTCCCCACCGTGGCACAATCTCGTCATCACATGCTACGCAACTTTGCTTCCTTTGGCTGGGCCACCGCCTCCGCTCGACCTTTTTCTATCGCTTGTTTTACCCGAACTCGCGCTCGAGTTCTCAGCTCCTCCTTCTGTTTCACCTCGTTGTTTGCTGACTTCGGGATTTGCAGGGCTTACTTCGAGTGGGTTGTTCGTGTCCTGAGCGGGCAATAGGGATGTCAGCACATAGAAATGAAGTAAGAAACCTTATCTTCAGACATAGAGTTACTCACTGTGCCCTCTCCTGTGCCTTCGCCAGCTCTGTCTTTCTGTTCTTGCGGGTCTGTAATATTTGGATTGAATGCTGCATCCTCCTGCCTCGCACCCTCATCATCCGTTGCGCTCTTGCTATATTCGGTAGCCTCGGTATTGATGCTATCCTTGTCTTGTGAATCCTTCCTTGGGTACGCAAGTCGTGCGGATCGAGAGAATTGGCGAATGGTGTTTGGGCTATGGACTTGACATTGGAGGAGCGATTGCCTCTTAGTGACAAGCGTTGGGTAATACAATGGAGCCTGGCCGCTGTAGCATTTTCTGGTAGCGGAGAGTAGCGTTTTTGAAGTAGAGCAAATCATCTCGAGAGCTTCGAGGATCGTACGGACGCTTAACTTTGGACTCGAAGGAGCAGTCCAAAAGGCTCGTCGAGGCAGTAAGGCGATACAGTGAGTGACAGATCACTCAATTGACTCTCTTTGAAATATGTGAGCTTCTGATGCGAGTGAACGGTTTGAAATGGAAAGATGGATTGGAGAAAGTAGCTCCCTAAAGTACGTCACTTTGTAACGGGCGCTAAGCGAATCTAGACAGCGCTAGTGTAGCGACTTTGTCCGTCTTCCTTTTAGGACTATGTAACATAGGTAATTACTTCTGTATCCTATAATCTGGCAGATATTGACAGTGATTGTGGAAATTCCAAAAGCTACTCTGGACATTTGAGACAAAGCCATCGAGCAAAAGTCACGCGTGAACAGAAACAATCTTGTTTAATTCCAGCGAGAGATGGGTATCAAAAAGTAGGTCAACGTCGCCATCCGAATAGCAGCGACTGTGGCTATTGAGAATTTTCGGTCACTTTATCACAATTTTACTTATGCTTGAACTATTTCAGTTCTGCAAATATACCACATCAAAACATTTTTTGGTGCGCCTAGCCAGCTTATTCTACCATCTCATATGCTGCAGGACACAATTCTGGAGAAGGAAACGGCAAAAGCCTGGCTCAGGGGTGGCAGAAACCTTGACATGGGAGAACCAGCTCATACGTTGAATGTACATCCTACCAAGAAGCTAATTATGTTCATGAAGCCATCTTTGGAGCAGCAGCTTTCAGCAGAAACTCCGGACCCTGGCCAGCAATCTATAATTTTGAGCTGGGATAAGCACCCCGACTCCAAACGCAATTCGAAACAGCTCAACTTCTCGGCTCACCCACAGTAAGAAGTAGCGAAGCATTTTTTCTTACGTCTACTTTCATTCGAAGACTCAGCGCAACAATGGCGACGCCAAGCGTTCTCCGTATGCCCGCCTCCGTTAGGTTGTTGGACCCGCAAGATCTGATGTTAGCAATTTAAAATCCTAGAATGGTTAGCCTTCTTCTATGAGTGCCCAGGAACGAAGACCTGCCTACATTCATCGCCCGTAAGATTTGACTGTTAGCTATCTAAGGTCCCAGAATGGTCAGCCTTGTTAAATGAGCACACTCTCAGAAGTCTTCATCGTGCTCATCTTTGGACTTAGCGTTGATGTTCAAGCCTCTAGATGGGCCTCCAAACAGATAACGCCTTACACAAGAACACCCAAACTTGGTATATGCACCAGTCGGGTCTGGAAAACCGGCGGGAGCGACTCGACTCACGAGAGATGTTTTACTGTACACTCCAATTCATATATGCAGAAGTGTGTGTCTGATGCACGCTCAAAAGGCCCGCTGCACACCCCTATAACTGGCGAAACTCCTCGCTATGCGAATACATGCACTAAAAACCTAGCCACATCAAAGATTTCGTACAACCTTTCCCCTCTCATTCCTTCCCTTCTCAATAGTTCTCACTCAGTCCGTTGAAACTCGGCAAACTACTCGTGCAATTGAAATCCCGAATCCAGACCTGCTTCGGCAAGATTCCCGCCGCCATCCCCTTCTTCCAGTCCCACTGCGTCGCACTCTCCGTCGTCCACGTCCAATAAAACCATCCCCAAGCCGTCTCGAAGGAACTCATCTGCGCTTCCGCATTGGCCATCAGCCATGACTTATACGCATCCGAGTAACTGCTGGGGTCAGCATTGGCCGAGTTGCAGGAACATGCCGATGACTTTGAGGGGCAGCTGGGAGTGAGGACTGATGGCGAGCGGTCGGTACTGTGAAGCGTGCCTTCCCAGCGAGTGCCGGCGCTGACGTCGTTGAGATACGTGGTGCAGTCTGTGTCAGCTTGGGACCATTCGCCGCAAAGTGTGGGCCCGAATCTGCATGATGTGTAAGTCAAAGTACACTTCGAGCTCGCTTTTTGCGAACATCCGGACATGTGGGAGGAAGAAGACCTACCCAGTAGTCTTATCCAGACTCTGCTTCATCTGCCCCGTCCACCCGGTACACGCATACTCAGCCTTCGCGGTATGATTCATCACAATCAGGTTCGCATCGAAAATTGTGTACTCATGCGCATCCAGCACCAACCCATTCACGCCCTGCAATTGCCCTTGCCACTTCGTCAAGCCGAGAAAGCCGTCTCCGAACGCAATGGTCGCCTTGATGCCGCTCTTGCGCACAATCTCCGCAGCACTCTGCGTCCAATCCACCACCGCCGATTGTGATAGCTCAGTCATCTTCGGCTCGTTAACAAGGCCGTAGATCATGATGATGTTCTTATACCGAGGCTGCGCGAAAAAGGTCGAGAGCTGCGTATGCAAGTCGAGCGAGCGTTGCGCATTCAGACTTCCATCAGTGCCGTTCAACCAGCCAATCGCCCCCTGCCGCCCACTATGATTCCACCCGTTCTGACTCCCAGGTAGCGCATGCAAATCCAAATTCACCCTCAATCCATACTTCCTCGCATACTCGATCCCCCTCAGCAGATACCGCCAACTGATCTTCGGCACATACATATCACCCGGATACGTCGTAACAGCCCAATAGCTATACGGGATCCTAACATGATCGAAGCCTGCTGCTTGAATCTGCTGAAAGTCCGACTCAGTGATGAATTGCGAATAATGTTTCTCAATCGTCTTCGCCGCAGTGCTAGGACCGAGCTGCTTGCACAGAGTCCACTCGTCGACAATGCCCTGGTCGGATTTGTACTTGTTAAACAGGCTCGGGGTGATGAATGGCTCGATGCTCAACCAGCCGCCAAGATTGACGCCTCGGATGGGCATTTGGCCGTATGCAAATGGTTTGTCCAGGGCTGGGGCGAATTTATTCGCCTGTACGGTGTCGTTCCAGGTCGAGTTGAGGCCCATTACGGATAATCCACCAACGGTGTCATTCGTGTAAGTGACATTGAAGTCTGCCGTATCGTACCACGTGAATGGATCCAGGATTGTATTTTTCGCTGCAGTGGGGATATCGCTCTGACTCACTCCATTGAGGTTGGCGTTACTGGGATCGCCTCCGTTGCTTTTGCTCCCACCACTACTACCGCCGCCAGAAGATTTCTTCTTCGACAAAATGACAGCCACAACGACAATCACAATCACCAGCGCCAACAGAGCCAACGCAATCCATCTCTTCTTCTTCCACCACGGCTTGCCCTCTCTTTCATCTGCACTAATATACCCACCCCTCCTTCCCTTCGGCCCCCTTCCCTCTTCAAGCAACGGTCCGCTCACTTTCCTCCGTTCATACCTAGTGCTCCCTCCACTCCTCCGTCTATGCTTCACCTTCTCTTTCTCGACTCGCCCAGTAACGACTTT
>JAABUS010000442.1_pt1 | contig 105739 bp, 96 predicted proteins | sample 5560161 | NCBI WGS metagenome assembly JAABUS01 (sample SAMN10711885, study PRJNA513376) | rock metagenome | isolation source: Antarctica rocks | place: Antarctica: Victoria Land, Trio Nunatak nord | collected 2016-01-04
CCCGATCACCGTCGCCGTCAACCCAGACGGCACCTATAGCCTCATCAGCGTCAGGCTGACCGACGGCCCGCACACCATCGTGGCCACGGCGACCGACCCGGCCGGCAACACGGCGACGGCCAGCACCAGGTTCACCGTCGACACCAAGGCGCCGGCCATCGCGATCACGTCGCCAGCCGACGGGTCCACGACCGCCGACTCGACGCCGACGATCCGCGGGGTCTCCAGCGTGCGCAACGGCACCATCACCCTCACCATCGACGGGCGCCGCCCGGTCACCGTCCGCACGGACGCATCGGGGCGGTTCGCCTACACGAGTGCCACTCTCACCGCCGGACCGCACACCGTGCTGGCCCGGGCCACCGATGCGGCCGGTAACACCGCTACCGACCGGATCACCTTCACCGTTACACCGGCAGCGCCTCCCGCTCCCGGTGGCGGCGGAGGATCGGGCGGTGGCGGACTGGCGTTCACCGGCTCGGACCCGGCCCCGCTGCTCGGTCTCGCGTCCCTGCTCCTGGTGAGCGGAACCGGACTGGTGGCCGCAGCCAGGCGCCGGAGCGCCCGGATCGCTCAGACCCGCTGAAAGGTGCAGTGAGGGGCACTGCCTGCTCCAACCGGTGCGGGCAGTGCCCCTCACTGCACCTCCAGTGCGGGTCCGCGCCCCTCCATCTATGCCGGTCAGTGGCCGGATCAGTGTCGGTCAGTGGTCGGCGTCGTGCCAGGACAACCCGACACCGACGCTGACGTCGAGCGGCACGTCCATCTGCACCGCCGAGCCCATCTCGCGGCGGACAAGTTCTTCGACCGATGCCCGCTCTCCAGGCGCGATCTCGACGACGAGTTCGTCGTGCACTTGCAAGAGGGTCCGCGACCGGGCGCCCGCGGTGTGCAGGGCCTCATCGACCCGAAGCATCGCCAGCTTGATGATGTCCGCCGCGGAGCCCTGGATCGGCGCATTGAGCGCCATCCGCTCGGCCATCTCCCGGCGCTGCCGGTTGTCCGAGGTCAGGTCGGGCAGGTAGCGCCGACGGCCGAGCATCGTCTCGGTGTAACCGGTGCGGCGCGCTTCCTCCACGACGTCGTGCAAGTAGTCCCGGACGCCACCGAACCGAGCGAAATACTCCTCCATCAGCGTCCTGGCCTCGTCAGTGGCGATGCCGAGTTGCTTGGACAGCCCGAACGCCGACAGCCCATACGCGAGGCCGTAGGACATCGCCTTGACCTTCGAGCGCATCGCCGTCGTGACCTCTGCCGGCGGCACGCCGAACACCCGTGAGCCGACGTAGCGATGCAGGTCCTCGCCGCTGCGGAAGGCCTCGATCAGCGCGGCGTCAGCCGAGAGGTGAGCCATGATCCGCATCTCGATCTGGCTGTAGTCCGCTGACATCAGCGACTCATAGCCCTCCCCGACAACGAACACCGAGCGGATCCGGCGTCCCTCGTCGGTGCGGATCGGAATGTTCTGCAGGTTGGGGTCGGTCGAGGACAGCCGGCCTGTCGCGGCAATCGTCTGCTGGTACGTCGTGTGGATCCGCCCGTCGTCGGCCACCGACTTGATCAACCCCTCGACGGTCTGCCGCAGTCGAGAAGCGTCCCGATGTCTGAGCAGCGCCTCCAGGAACGGGTGGTCGGTCTTGGCGAAAAGGTCGGTCAACGCGTCCGCGTCGGTCGTCCAGCCGGTCTTGGTCCGCTTGGTCTTGGGCATGCCCAGCGTCTCGAACAACACCACCTGCAGCTGCTTCGGCGACCCGAGGTTGATCCGGGTGCCGCCGATCGCTTCGTAGGCGTCATCCTCGGCCTGGCCCACCTGATCGGCGAAGTGGCCCTCCAGCTCGCGCAGCTGCTCCAGGTCGACGGCGATGCCGGAGCGTTCCATGCGGGCCAGGACATCGACCAGCGGCAGCTCGATCTGGCTGATCAGCGCCGCTCCGCCGGTCGCCTGGAGCTGGGTGTCCAGCACATCGGCCAGGTCGAGCACCGCCCGCGCCCGCACCATCGCGTCGTCGGCCTCGGCGTCGCCGTCGGGGTTGAAGTCCAGCACGCCCTGGCCGCTCGGTGCGGAGTCGGCGCGCAGCTCGCGGTTGAGGTTGCGCAGGACCAGGTCGGCCAGGTCGTAGGACCGCTGGTCGGGGCGCACCAGGTATGCCGCCAGGGCCGTGTCGCTGCTCACGCCGGCCACCGGGAGCCCCCGCGCCCCCAGCGCCTGCATCGGCCCCTTGGCGTCGTGCAGCGCCTTCGGTCGCCCCCCGTCGGCGAGCCACGCCGCGACTGCGGCCTCTGCCGGCGGGTCGAGCGCGGTCAGGTCGATGTATGCCGCCGCGCCCGTGCCTGTGGCCACCGCCAGAGCCTGCGCGTCTCCGGACCCCCGCGCCCACGACCCGACGACGTGCAGGCCGACCCGGCTGCCGACATCGGCATGCTTGTCGAGCCACTCGGCGACCGCGTCGACCGCCAGCACCGACCCGTCGACGTCGAAACCCTGGTCGGCCTCCTGCACCACCGCCTCGAGCGTGGCGAAAAGCCGCTCGCGTAGCACCCGGAACTCGAGTCCGTCGAAGACCGTGTGGACCTCCTCCCGGTCCCACGACTGCCGGGCCAGGTCGTGGATCCCCAGGGTCAGGGGTACGTCGCTGACGAGCTGGTTGAGCCGGCGGTTGCGCAACACGCCGTCGAGGTTCTCGCGGACCGCGTCGCCGACCTTGCCGGTGATCTGGTCGACGTGGGCGACGACGCCCTCGAGGTCGCCGTACTGGTTGATCCACTTGGCCGCCGTCTTCGGCCCCACCCCGGGCACCCCCGGCAGGTTGTCCGAGGACTCCCCCACCAACGCGGCAAGGTCGCTGTACCGCTCCGGTGGCACGCCGTATCGCGCGAGCACCGCCTCGGGCGTCATGCGGGTGAGTTCGGAGACGCCCCGGACGGGGTAGAGCAGCGTCACCTGGTCGCTGACCAGCTGGATGGCGTCACGGTCACCGGAGCAGATCAGCACCTGCATGGCCTGGGCTTCTGCGGCCGTGGTCAAGGTGGCGATGATGTCGTCCGCCTCGAACCCCTCCGCCTCCAGGTAGGGGATGCGCAGCGCACGCAGCACCTCCTTCAGCAGGGGGATCTGCCCGGAAAACTCCTGCGGAGTGGCGGAGCGGCCGGCCTTGTAGTCGGAGTACTGCTCCATCCGGAAGGTCTGCCGTGAGACGTCGAACGCCACCCCAACGTGGGTCGGCTCCTCGTCGCGAAGCACGTTGATCAGCATGGCGGTGAAGCCGTATACGGCGTTGGTCGTCTGTCCGGTCGTCGTCGAGAAGTTCTCGCTGGGCAGCGCGAAGAAGGCGCGGTAGGCCAGTGAGTGGCCGTCAAGCAGCAGGAGTCGGCTCACGCATGGCAGCCTAGGGCCACCGTCCGACATGCCGAGCGGCATCCGAACGGCATCCGAACGGGATCCGGACGGGTCCGGGCGGGTCCGGGCGCCGGTCCGGGCAGTCCGACAGAAAGAGCCGGTTCGGGTGGGCGGCAGCCAACAGCCTGGAGGGCGACCGAACGAGCGACAGGAGTGATGGTGGGCGACGAGGATTCTGCCGCCGGCACCCCCGGCTACACAGGCGACACCGGCGATGCCGCGGAAGATGCCGGCGCAGTTCCGCAGGCTGGACTCGATGCGCTCCATGCGCTCGATGCCCTGCGCGAGTCGATGCGCGGCACCCTGATCGAGCGGATGCAGATCGAGCTGCTGTCGGCCGCGCCAGACCGGGTCGTTGCCCGGATGCCGGTGAGCGGCAATACCCAGCCCTACGGGCTGCTGCACGGGGGCGCCAGCGTCGCCCTCGCCGAGACGGTGGGATCGATCGCGGCGATGCTGCACGCCGGTACGGGCCGAATCGCCGTGGGGGTCGACATCAACGCGACCCATCACCGGGCGGTGACCGAGGGCTTCGTCACCGGCACGGCCACCCCCCTCTCTCAGGGCCGGACGGTCGCGAGCTACCAGATCGCCATCGACGACGCGACGGGACGACGGGTCTGCACCGCGCGGCTCACCTGCCTGCTGCGAGTTGCGGCGCCCTGAAGGAGGGGCTGCTCCGCCGGTTGCTCCGTGAGCGGCTCAGCCGTTGACGAGCAGGCGGCTTGCGGCGGTGCTCCGGGCCCGTAGCGACCGCCGTCGCTGGATCACCTCGGTGATGACCTGAGCAGGTGCGTCCCCGGCGAGTTTGCGCCGCAGGGAAGCCGTGGTCGTGATGCGCCGGACGACGTATGACGTGAAGCCCAGCCGGGCGAAGAACCGATTGGCCTCACGCCCCTGGGCCGGAACCGAGCTGGAGATCTGGTCCGCCCCTTGCCGCTCGGCGTACGCTGCCGCGGCGCTGAGCAGGGCGTGCGCCGCGCCGTGGCGCCGCGCCGACTGCGCGGTGTACAGGTCGTCGATCGAGATGCACGGGGCGTCGGTGAGCCCGGGCAGTGGGCTGTGCGAGAGGACCATGTAGCCGATCGGCTCGGCGTCGGCGAAAGCGAGGTAGGCGCGGACGTCCTTGCGGCTGAGGGCGCTGGCGATGCGGCCGCCGGAGGCGGCGCGGGAGGCCAAGTCGGGTGAGGCGCCGGCCTCGATGCGTGATTCCATCCAGAGCCGGGTGAGTTGGGGCTCCAGCTCACGGCCCACCTTGCGCACGTTGACCTGGCTGCGGGACATCCGATCCCTCCATCGCTGCTGGCGTATGTCACGCGACCTCGGTGACCGTGGCGGCTGGTCGGCCCGCGCGGGTTGTCGACGTGCCCAACGCGGTCCGTCAGACACCCTACGCACCGGCTCTGGCCACCGAAAGCTGAACGACGACTCCTGGGAAATCGGCTGAGACCGTAGGCGTGCTTGCCTGCGACGAGCTGCGGACGTGCGGGTTTGACGGTCAGCTGCTCGCCGTCGGTATGCCCTTCATGACCGCCTCGGCGACCTGGCGCATACCGAGTCGGCGGTCCATTGCGGTCTTCTGGATCCAGCGGAATGCCTCCGGTTCGGAGATATGCAGCTCCTGCATCAGCTGGCCCTTGGCGCGATCGACCGCCTTGCGGGTCGCGAACCGCTCGCCGAGGTCGGCGACCTCATGCTCGAGCGCCTGCAACTCCGACCACCGGGACAGCGCGATGTCGATCGCCGGGGCCAGATCGGCGGCCGTGAACGGCTTGACGATGTATGCCATGACACCGGCGTCGCGGGCCTGCTCGACCAGTTCCTTCTGGCTGAACGCCGTCAGCATGACCACTGGTGCTAGGTGCTCCCTGCCGATCTGCTCCGCCGCGCTGATGCCGTCCAGCACCGGCATCTTCACGTCCATGATCACCAGGTCCGGCTGGTGTTGGCGGGTGAGGGCAACTGCCTGCTCGCCGTCGCTCGCCTGGCCGACGACCCGATAGCCGAGCTCCTCCAGCATCTCTGCCAGGTCGAGCCGGATCAGGGCCTCGTCCTCGGCGACCACGAGACGGACGGGTGCCGGCTGGCCGTCCTCCAGCGCAGGCGCCTCACCGGGACCGGTCTGCGGGATGGCCTGGTCGACGGTCGACTCAGTGGTCGCAGGTGACGCCGGCGAGGCTGGCGCCTTGCGGGGCAGCGGGACCGGCTTCGGCACCGCTGCGGTGCTCGGGCGCAGGGGCTCGGGGGCGTTATGCAGGCTCACGGGTTCAGCCTAGCCAGCCGCCGTACCGCGCCGGTGCCGATGGTCCACCGGCGGGCGTTCCCGCGGGGCCTCGTCCAGCCTCAGGAACCTCGAGGGCCGGTGCCGAGGGCGGGACTTGAACCCGCACGCCCTTTCGGGCAAAGCATTTTGAGTGCTCCGTGTCTGCCATTCCACCACCCCGGCAGGTGCAGTGCAGTGCGGGCGCCAGCATACCGTCGGCGCCCCGGCGCAGTCCGACGGCGAAGTCCCGACGCAGCCAACGCGACTGACGGCCCACAACAGGCCGGTCAGAACGAGGTGTTCGCCGTCTCGGCCTCGGCGAGGTCCTGGTAGGCGGGTGCGACCTCGTTGACCGCGTCACCCATGCGGTGGACGCGAAGTGCGTTGGTGGCGCCCGGTATCCCGGGAGGGGACCCGGCACAGATGATCACGAGGTCGCCCGGCTTGCACCGGCCTGCCTCGAGGAGTGACACGTCGACCTGGCGGACCATCTGGTCGGTGTGCCGGGCCATCGGGACGATGAACGTCTCGATTCCCCAGGTCAGCGCGAGCTGCGAGCGGGTCCTCGGGTGCGGCGTGAACGCCAGCATCGGGATCTTGCACCGCAGCCGGGAGATGCGCTTGGCGGAGTCGCCAGAGGTCGTGAACGTGACGAGGTACTTGACGCCGATCAGATCCCCGATCTCCGCCGCCGCCATCGTCACCGCCCCGCCGATAGTATGCGGCTGGGTGCCCAGTGGGGCGATCCGCTCGAGTCCGTGCTCCTCGGTGTTCTCGATGATGCGGGCCATCGTCGACACCGCCTGCACCGGCCACTTCCCGACGCTGGTCTCACCGGACAGCATGATCGCGTCGGCACCGTCCAGCACGGCGTTGGCGCAGTCACTGGCCTCGGCGCGCGTAGGCCGGGAGTTCTCGATCATCGACTCCAGGACCTGGGTCGCCACGATGACCGGCTTGGCATTGCGCCGGGCGATCTCCACGGCCCGCTTCTGCACCAGCGGCACCTCCTCGAGCGGAAGCTCCACACCGAGGTCGCCACGAGCAACCATCACACCGTCGAAAACACGGATGATGTCGGCGAGGTTCTCCACCGCCTCCGGCTTTTCGATCTTGGCGATCACGGGGAGCCGGACACCCTCCTCGTCCATGATCCGGTGGACGCCCTCGATGTCGGCGGCCGACCGGACGAACGACAGCGCGATCATGTCGGCGGTCAGGTGGAGCGCCCACCGCAGGTCCGCCTCGTCCTTGGCCGACATGGCCGGGACGCTGACCGCCACGCCCGGCAGGTTGATCCCCTTGTTGTTGGAAACCATGCCGCCTTCGACCACCTCGGTCACGACGTCGGTCTCGGTCACCGACGTTGCCACCAGGGCGACCTTGCCGTCGTCGATGAGCAGCCGGTCGCCGGGGCGCACGTCACCGGGCAGGTTCTTGTAGGTGGTCGAGACCCGCTCCTGGTCGCCGGCGATGTCGTCGACGGTGATCGTGAAACGGTCGCCACGGCTCAACGAGATAGGGCCTTTCGCGAACCGGCCCGTGCGGATCTTGGGACCCTGCAGGTCCACCAGCACCCCTACGGCACGCCCGGTGTCGTCGCCGGCCTTGCGAATCGAGCGGTAGACGTCCTCGTGAGCGGCGTACTCACCGTGCGAGAGGTTGAGCCGGGCGATGTCCATGCCGGCCTCGACGAGTTCCCGCAGCTTGTCGTAGGTCGAAGTGGCCGGTCCGAGGGTGCAGACGATCTTCGCGCGGCGCATGGGCAAACCCTAGAGCGTCAACCCGACCGCGATTGCCGGCCCATCCGCGCCATCTCACGCAATGAGCGGCCGGTCGCTGGGTCCAATCGGACGCGGAAGGGCCGACGGCGCGTCGGTGAGGTATGCGTCCACGCCGCTCGCGGCCGAACGTCCTTCGGCGATGGCCCACACGATCAGCGACTGCCCTCGGCCGGCGTCCCCAGCGACGAACACCCCTGGCACGGAGCTCATGAACGACCGGTCGCGCTTGATCGCCGACCGCTCGTCCAGCTCGACTCCCAGCTGCTCTACCACGCCGTGCCGCTCGGGGCCCAGGAAACCCATGGCCAGCAGCACCAGTTGGGTCGGTAGCTCCCGCTCGGTGCCCTCGACCTCCTCGAAGCCCTTGGCGCCCATGACGACCTCGACGATCCGCAGCGCTCGCACGTGGCCGCCATCGTCTCCGAGGATCTCCTTGGTGTTCATGGCGTAGGTGCGCTCACCGCCCTCCTCGTGGGCGCTGGCGACCCGGAACAACATCGGGTACGTCGGCCAGGGCTGGGCGCCGGGCCGTTCGTCCGACGGCCGGGCCATGATTTCCAGCTGCGTCACCGACCGCGGCTTCTGCCGCAGTGCGGTGCCGAGGCAGTCCGCCCCCGTGTCGCCGCCGCCGATGATGACGACGTCCTTGCCGGTGGCAAGCACCTGCCCCTGCGCCTGCTCGCCGAGCGCAACCCGGTTGGCCGGCGGGAGGTAGTCCATGGCCTGCACAATGCCGGACAGCTCGCGTCCAGTGACGTTGAGGTCGCGCGGGACGGTGGCGCCCACCGCAAGGACGACCGCGTCGTAGCGGTCCCGCAGCTGCTGCCCGGTGAGCTCGGACCCGACGTCGACACCGTTGCGGAAGCGAGTGCCCTCGGCCTCCATCTGCGCGATCCGGCGGTCGAGCACCTCCTTCTCCATTTTGAATTCCGGTATGCCGTAACGCAGAAGGCCCCCCGGCCGGTCGGCCCGCTCGAAGACAGCGACGGTGTGCCCTGCCCGGGTCAGCTGCTGGGCCGCGGCGAGTCCGGCCGGCCCGGAGCCGACTACGGCAACCGTCTTGCCGGAGAGGCGCTCAGGCGGCTGCGGGGTGAGCCGGCCGTCCGCGGCGGCTCGGTCGGCGATCGTGACCTCGATCTGCTTGATGGTCACCGGCGGCTGATTGATCCCGAGCACGCATGCCGTCTCGCAGGGCGCCGGGCAGAGCCGGCCGGTGAACTCCGGGAAGTTGTTGGTGGCGTGCAGCCGCTCGCTGGCCTGCCCCCAGTCGTCCTTCCAGGTCAGGTCGTTCCACTCCGGGATGAGGTTGCCCAACGGGCAACCGTTGTGGCAGAACGGGATGCCGCAGTCCATACACCGCGCGGCCTGCCGCTCGACCTGGCCCTGAGGGGCGGGTTCGTAGACCTCGTGCCAGTCCATCAAACGGATTGGGACGGGCCGCCGCACAGGAAGCTCGCGGTCGCGAACCTTGAGAAAGCCGCGGGGGTCAGGCACGAGAAGCCTCCATGATCCGCTCCCACACCTCGGAGCCGTCGAGGTCCAGTCCCTCGGCGCCGGCCTGCTCGCGTACGTCGAGGACCCGCTGGAAGTCCCGCGGGAGGACGAGGGTGAAGCGAGACTTGGCGTTGTCCCAGTCGTCGAGCATCTTTGCGGCCACAGACGATTCGGTCCACTCACGGTGGGCGCCGAGCATCTGCCGGACGACCGGCTCGTCGGCGGGCCGCAGCGGCAGCAGGTCGACCAGCTCGGGGTTGACCCGTTCCGGCCGCAAGTCGTAGACGTAGGCGACGCCACCGGACATACCGGCTGCGAAGTTCCGCCCCGTCGGGCCCAGGACGACGACGGCACCCCCGGTCATGTACTCGCAGCCGTGGTCCCCGACGCCTTCGACGACCGCGCGGGCACCCGAGTTGCGGACGCAGAACCGCTCGCCGACCAGGCCGCGCAGGTAGAGCTCGCCGGACGTCGCGCCGTAGCCGATCACGTTGCCCGCAATGACGTTGTGGTGCGCCACCATGGCGGCAGCGCGGTCTGGGCGGACGACCAGGCGGCCACCGGACAAACCCTTGCCGACGTAGTCGTTGGCATCGCCGTAGAGGCGGATCGTGATGCCGGCCGGCAGGAAAGCCCCCAGGGACTGGCCGGCCGAACCGGTGAGGGAGATGTCGATGGTGCCGTCGGCCAGCCCCTCCGGGCTGAGCTTGGTCACCTCATGACCGAGCATCGTGCCCACGGTTCGGTTGACATTGCGCACGGGAAGGTCGATGCGCACCGGCGCCTGATGCTGCAGGGCTTCCGCGCTCAGCGCGATCAGCGTGTGGTCCAGGGCCTTTTCGAGCCCGTGGTCCTGGGCAGACACGTTGTGCCTCGCGGCGCCGTCGCTCGGCTCGATGTCGGCGAGGATCGGTGCGAGGTCGAGGCCGCTGGCCTTCCAGTGGTCGACGGCCTTAGTGGTGTCGAGCAGCGACACCTGCCCGATCGCCTCGTCCAGGGAACGCAGACCCAATGCCCCGAGGTGCTCGCGGACCTCCTCGGCGATGTACTCGAAGAAGGTCTCGACGAACTCCGGCTTGCCCGAGAAGCGTTGCCGCAGCTCGGGATTCTGCGTGGCGACTCCCACAGGGCACGTGTCGAGGTGACACACGCGCATCATCACGCAGCCGCTGACGACGAGCGGGGCGGTGGCGAAACCGAACTCCTCGGCACCGAGCAGCGCCGCCACGATCACGTCGCGGCCGGTCTTGAGCTGGCCGTCGGTCTGGACCACGATCCGCTCGCGCAGGCCGTTGAGGACCAGGGTCTGCTGGGTCTCGGCCAGGCCCAGCTCCCACGGTGCTCCGGCGTGCTTGAGCGAGGTCAGGGGCGCGGCACCGGTGCCTCCGTCGTGACCGGAGATCAGCACGACGTCGGCATGTGCCTTGCTGACACCTGCGGCGACGGTGCCCACGCCGACCTCGGCCACCAACTTGACGTGGATGCGCGCCGCGGGGTTGGCGTTCTTCAGGTCGTGGATCAGCTGGGCGAGGTCCTCGATCGAGTAGATGTCGTGGTGCGGCGGAGGCGAGATCAGACCCACACCCGGCGTGGAATGCCGCGTGCTCGCCACCCATGGGTAGACCTTGTGTCCAGGCAGCTGACCACCCTCACCCGGCTTGGCGCCCTGCGCCATCTTGATCTGGATGTCGTCGGCGTGGGTGAGGTAGAGGCTGGTCACCCCGAACCGGCCGGAGGCGACCTGCTTCATCGCCGAACGCCGCTCGGGGTCGAGCAGCCGCTCGACGTCCTCGCCGCCCTCGCCGGTATTGGACTTGCCGCCGAGCCGGTTCATGGCGATGGCCATGGTCTCGTGCGCTTCCTTGCTGATCGAGCCGTAGCTCATCGCGCCGGTCTGGAATCGGCGCACGATCGAACTCACCGGCTCGACCTCGTCCAGCGGCACCGGCTCGCGGTCGGCCAGCCTGAAGTCGAACAGGCCGCGCAGCGTCATCAGCCGCTCCGCCTGCTCGTCGACGCGGCGGGTGTACTGCTTGAACACGTCGTAGCGGCGCTGCCGGGTGGAGTGCTGCAGCCGGAATACCGTCTCGGGGTCGAACAGGTGCGGCTCGCCCTCGCGCCGCCACTGGTACTCACCGCCCACGTCCAGGCTGCGGTGCGGCAGGCGAACCCCCTCCGGCGGGTACGCCGTCGCATGGCGGGAGGCGACCTCGGCCGCAATGACGTCCAGGCCGATCCCGCCGAGCTGGGAGGTCGTGCCGGTGAAATAGCGCTCCACCACGTCGTGCGCCAGCCCGATGGCCTCGAAGACCTGCGCGCCGCGATAAGAGGCGACGGTGGAGATGCCCATCTTGGACATGACCTTCAGGACGCCCTTGCCGAGGGCCTTGATCAGGTTGGCGACGGCCTTCTCGGCGGTGACGCCGGTCAACGCGCCGGAGCGGACCAGTTCCTCCACCGACTCCATTGCCAGGTAGGGATTCACCGCAGCCGCGCCGAAGCCGACGAGCAGCGCGACGTGGTGCACCTCGCGGACGTCGCCGGCCTCGACGATCAGGCCGACCTGGGTGCGGGTCCTCTCCCGGATCAGGTGATGGTGGACCGCGGAGGTGAGCAGCAGCGACGGGATGGGTGCCAGGTCGCGGCCCGAGTCGCGGTCGGAGAGCACGACGAAGCGAGCGCCATCAGCGATGGCCGCCGACACCTCGGCGAAGATCTCGTCCAGCCGCGCGCGCATGCCCGCGTCGCCCTGGTGGACGTCATACAGGCCCTTGGCGACGTGGGTGTCATAGCCCGGGAGGTTGCCGTCGAGATTGACGTGGACGATTTTGGCCAGCTCGTCGTTGTCGATCACCGGGAACGGGAGGACCACCTGGCGTACGTGCGCGGGGGTCGCCGTGAGCGCGTTGACCTCGGGCCCGATCATCGTGCCGAGGGAAGTCACCAGCTCCTCGCGGATGGCATCGAGCGGTGGGTTGGTGACCTGGGCGAAGAGCTGGCTGAAGTAGTCGAAGATCAGCCTGGGCCGCTCGGACAGTACGGCGATCGGGGTGTCCGTGCCCATCGAGCCCAGCGCCTCGGCGCCGGTGGTCGCCATGGGCGAGAGCAGGATTCGCAGCTCCTCCTGGGTGTAGCCGAACGTCTGCTGCCGCCGCGCGACCGAAGCCTTGGTATGGATGATGTGCTCGCGCGGGGGCAGATCTGCCAGCTCGATCAGCCCGCCGTGCAACCACTCCTGGTACGGCCGCTCGGCCGCGAGCGAGGCCTTGATCTCGTCGTCGCCGACCAGGCGCCCGTGCTCGGTGTCGACCAGGAACATCCGCCCCGGCTGCAGCCGGCCCTTGCGCACGACATGAGCCGGGTCGAGGTCGAGCACGCCCGCCTCGGACGCCAGGACCACCAGCCCGTCGTCGGTCACCCAATACCGCCCGGGACGAAGCCCGTTGCGGTCCAGTACTGCGCCGATCACCGTGCCGTCGGTGAAAGTCACGCAGGCGGGACCGTCCCACGGCTCCATGATCGCGGAGTGGAACTCGTAGAACGCCCGGCGCGCGGGATCCATCTCGGTGTGGTTCTCCCACGCCTCGGGGATCATCATCAGGACCGCGTGCGGCAGCGAGCGGCCGCCCAGGTGCAGCAGTTCCAGCACCTCGTCGAACGACGCCGAGTCCGATGCCCCCGGCGTGCACACCGGGAACGTCCTGCTCAGGTCGCCGGGGAGCAGGTCGCTGCTGAGCTGGCTCTCGCGGGCGCGCATCCAGTTGCGGTTGCCCTTGACCGTGTTGATCTCGCCGTTGTGGGCGATCATCCGGTAGGGGTGGGAGAGCGGCCAGGATGGGAACGTGTTGGTGGAGAACCGAGAGTGCACCAGCGCCAGCTCGGTCGCGAATCGGCGGTCGGACAGGTCGGGGAAGAACGGCTCCAGCTGACCGGTCGTGAGCATCCCCTTGTAGACCAGGGTGCGGCAGGACAGGGACGGGAAGTACGCACCGGTGGAGTGCTCGATCCGCTTGCGCAGGCAGAACGTCAACCGGTCGAGGGCGATGCCGCTCTGGCCGGCATCGGCTGCGAGAAAGAGCTGCCGGAAGAACGGCATGCACTCCTGGGCCGTGGCGCCCACGAGTTCGGCGGCCGTGGGGACATCGCGCCAGCCAAGGACCTGCAGGCCTTCCTGGGTCGCCAGCTCCTCGATCGCCTGGACCGTCTCGGCGCGTTCCTGCTCCTGCACCGGGAGGAAGGCGACACCGACGGCGTACGAGCCCACTGCAGGGAGCTCGAAGCCCAGCTCAGCGGTGGTCTCGCGAAGAAAGGTGTCCGGGATTTGGGTGAGGATGCCCGCACCGTCGCCGACCAGCGGGTCGGCGCCGGTGGCCCCGCGGTGGTCCAGGTTGCGCAGGGCGCTGAGGGCGTGCTCGATGATGTCGTGCCCCGCGCTGCCGCGCATCGTGGCGATCATGGCCACGCCGCAAGCGTCGTGCTCCTGCTCGGACCGGTAGAGCCCCTGGTCGGCCGGTTGAGTGGAGAAGCGGTTGCGAAGCACGATCGGTAACCGTCCTTGACTGTCTCGAGCGGCACTCGGGATGGTCCCCGCATGGGCTTCGTCGGCCAGCGTGGTGGGTCGAGGATATCCGAAACGGCGAAACGTCCTACGTGGTGGGACGAGTCAGTCCGTATGCCGGACAGCGCCGACCGGTACCAGCACCTCAGGTGCCCGACGCCGAGCACGACGCCCAGCGAGCACCCACCCGATCGCGCCGCCCAGGAAGACCAGCACCGCCGTCCAAACGTTGAGCCGCAGCCCCAGGATGTGGTTGGCGGCGTCGGTGCGGATCAGCTCGATAAGGCCTCGGCCGACGGCGTACATCATCACGTAGAGCGCGAAGCAGCGACCACGGGGCAGGCCGTAGCGCCGGTCCAGCAGGACGATCGTCAGCGCCACCACCAGACACCAGATCGACTCGTAGAGGAACGTCGGCTGGAAGACACCCAGCACCACCGGCTTGCCCGCGGCATCGAGGACGGCCCTGCCGGTCGACTGGTCCCACTGGTGAATGGTGAGCCCCCACGGCAGGTGGGTGCGGCCGCCGTACAGCTCGTTGTTGAAGTAGTTCCCCCACCGGCCCATGCCCTGGGCCACGGCGACACCGGGAGCCGCCGCGTCGGCGTAGTCGGTGAAGCGGACCCCCGCCCGGCGGCAGCCTATATAGGCGCCGAGCGCACCGAGCGCGACCGCTCCCCAGATGCCGAGCCCGCCCTGCCAGATTTTGAGCGCGTCGAGCGGGTGCCTGCCGGGCTGGAAGTACAGCTCGGGATCGGTCACGACGTGGTAGACCCTGCCTCCCACGATCCCGAAGGGGACCGCCCACGCGGCGACATCCATCGCCTGCGCGCCCGTCCCGCCGCGGTCCTCGAGCCGCCGTCTACTGATCCAGACCGCGACCACGATGCCCGCCAGGATGCACAGGGCGTAGGCCCGGACCGGAAACGGCCCGAGATACCAGACCCCCTGCGTCGGGCTGGGCATGCCCCCGGTCAACGGCTCACGCCGCGGATTTGATCAGGTCGGCGAGCCGGGTCTTGGCGAGCTGGGACAGGTCCAGGGTCTTGCCGTTGAGCTTGACGGTGGGGGTGCCGGTGACGCCCGCCTTGCCGCTGGCCGTCTCCACGCCCTCGACGTAGCTCTGGTGCTGCTTGCCCGTGACGCAGCTCTTGAACGTGGTCGCCGCGGGGCCGGTGATGCCCGCGGTCTGGCCGAACTGCAGCAGCTGGGCGTCGGTGTAACCCGCGCCCTCCTTGGCCGGCTGGTTGGCGTAGATCTCGCTGTGGTACGGGATGAACTTGCCCTGGTCCGCCGCGCAGGCAGCGGCATTCGCCGCCCTGCTGGACGAGTCGTTGTTCAGGTTGACGTCCAGGAACGACATCATGTGGTAGACGACCCTGGCCTGGCCGGATTTCGCCACGTCCGTGAACTGGGAGCCGAAGGCCTTCTCCAGCTGACCGCAGTTGGGGCACTGAAAGTCCTCGTAGACATCGAGGGTGGGGACTCCCGCTTTGACCGACCCGGCGTTGGCCACGATGCCGCCGCTGGCGCCCGTCGCACCCTTGGGGACAGCGCTGCCCTGCGAAGACGCCGATGACGACCCGCGGCTGCCGATGATGACGGCGACGACGATGCCGACGATGACCAGGGAGGCGATGACACCGCCGAGCACGGCCTTGTTGGGGCCCTTCTTCGGTGCTGCGGCGGCGAGCTTGGCCTTGGGGTCGGGGCGGGGCACGGAACGGGTCCTCTCGGGAAGCGGTCGATGGCGCTGCTGGCGGTGCTGGCAATCCTGGCGGTGCTGGCAATCCTGGCGGTGCTGGCAATCCTGGCGATGCTCAGAACAGTCGGCGGTCCAGGCTGTACGCCGTCCGGGGCCGGAGCACCAGCCACCCGGCACACAGCAGCAGCCCGGCATCCCGTGCGATCTCCTGCGGGTACTGCGTCTGGGCCGCCGCGATAGTTCCCCCGCCGCCGAAGCACCCACAGTCGATCGAGATGCCCCGAGCCCAGGCAGAGGCAATCCCGATGATGAAAGCAAGCATCAGCAGCCCACCCACCACGGCTGCCGCCCGGGTGAAGAAGCCGAGAATCAGCAGCGTCCCGACCACCATCTCCAACAGCGGAAGGGCGTGCCCGACGGCGACCGCGACTTCGTACGGCAGGAGCTGGTAGCCGCGGACGGCCAGCACCGACTGCGCAGGGTGCAGGATCTTCAGGGCTCCGGCGAGCAGGATGACACCGCCGAGCAGGAGCCTGGCCACGAGCCCGACGACGTCACGGACCTGCTCCGGCCGGCGCGCAGGCGCCCTGGTCTCGGTCGAGGTCATCGTCATCGCTCCGGCCGTTCACGCACGCCCGCTGCCAACTCCGCCGCAAGGGCGCGTACGGCGGCCACGCCACTCTCGCGCGAACCGTTGTCGGCCGCGTCGACCAGGCAGCGGACCAGCGCCGAGCCGACGATCACCCCGTCGGCGAACGAGGCCACCTGGGCGGCCTGTTCGCCGGTCGAGACGCCGAGGCCGACGCATACCGGCAGGTCGGTCACGGCTTGGGTCCGCTGCACCAGCACCTGCGCGGTGTCGCCTACCGAGCTGCGGGCGCCGGTCACCCCCATCGTGGAGGCGGCGTAGATGAAGCCGCGAGTGGCTCGCGAGGTGAGCACGAGCCGCTCATCGCTCGAGCTGGGGGCGACCAGAAAGATCCGGTCGAGGTCGTGGGCATCGGCCGCATCGATCCAGTCGGCCGCCTCGTCCGGGATGAGATCCGGGGTGATCAGCCCGGCGCCCCCGGCACTGGCGAGGTCCCTCGCGAAGGCCGGCACGCCATACCGCAGGACGGGGTTCCAGTACGTCATCACCAGGGCGGGCACCCCGGCGTCCGCGACTGCCTGGACGGCCGTGAACACGTCGCGCAGGCGCGTACCGCCGTGCAGCGCCGCGTCCGCAGCCTGCTGGATGACCGGGCCGTCCATCAGCGGGTCGGTGTAGGGAACGCCGACCTCGACGATGTCCACGCCCGCGTCGACCAGGGCGAGCATGGCCGCGATCGAGCCCTGGACGTCGGGGAAGCCCACGGGCAAGTAGCCGATCAGCGCCGCCCGTCCCTCGCCGTGCGTCTTGTCCAAGGTTGCTCCGACGCCGCTCACCAGCCGCTCCCGTCCGAGTCCGCCACAGGCTCCTCGGCCTTGATCTGCTCGGCCTCGACCAGCTCGTCGCCGGAGACGAGGCCGAACCAGCGGGCCGCGGTGTCGACGTCCTTGTCGCCGCGACCGGAGAGATTGACCAGGATCACGGCATCGGGCCCCAGCTCGCGGCCGACCTGGATCGCCCCGGCCAGGGCGTGGGCGCTCTCGATCGCCGGGATGATGCCCTCGGTGCGGCAGAGCAGGGCGAACGCGTCCATCGCCTCGGTGTCGGTGACGGGACGGTACTCGGCGCGCCCGCTGTCGCGCAGGAAGGAGTGCTCCGGCCCCACGCTGGGGTAGTCCAGACCGGCGGACACCGAGTGCGACTCCAGGGTCTGGCCGTCGTCGTCCTGCAGGACATAGGTGTATGCGCCGTGCAGCACGCCGGGGTGCCCGCGGCTGAACCTCGCGGCATGGCGGCCGCTGTCGACGCCCTCGCCGCCGGCCTCGAGCCCGATCAGCCGCACCGAGCTGTCGTCGATGAACCGGTGGAAGATGCCCATGGCGTTGGAGCCACCCCCCACGCAGGCGCAGACCACATCCGGCAGCCGGCCGACCAGGTCCAGGACCTGGGCCCGCGCCTCGACGCCGATGATCCGGTGGAAGTCCCGGACCATCTCCGGGAACGGCCGCGGACCGGTGACCGTGCCGATCAGGTAGTGCGTGGTCTCGACGTTGGTGACCCAGTCGCGCATCGCCTCGTTGATTGCGTCCTTGAGCGTCCGGCTGCCTGCGGTGACCGTCACCACTTCCGCACCAAGCAGGCGCATCCGGGCCACGTTGAGTGCCTGGCGCTGCGTGTCCTTCTCGCCCATGTAGACGACGCACTCCAGCCCGAGCAGGGCGGCGGCGGTTGCGCTGGCCACGCCATGCTGGCCAGCCCCGGTCTCGGCGATGATCCGCTTCTTGCCCATCCGCTGGGTGAGCAGGGCCTGGCCGAGGACGTTGTTGATCTTGTGCGATCCGGTGTGGTTGAGATCTTCGCGCTTGAGGATCACCCGGGCTCCGCCGGCGTGCTCGGCGAACCGCGGGACCTCGGTGATGATGCTCGGCCGGCCGGTGTACGTGCGGTGTAGGCGCTCCAGTTCGCCGAGGAATTGCGGGTCGACGGCCGCCTTCTTGCGCGCCTCGTCCAGCTGTTCGAGGGCCGCGACCAGAGCTTCGGGAACGTAGCGGCCGCCATACCGGCCGAAGCGCCCTTCGCGCAGGTCAGCGCCGGGGGCTCCGGGCGCTCCCGGGGCTCCCGGGGCTCCCGGGGCGACCAGGCCGGTCACCGCACGCCCTGGTTGCGCAGCGCGGGATGGGCGCCGGCGGCCACGAGGTCGGCCACGGCGGAGCGCGGTTCTCCGCCGATGACGAGGCTTTCGCCGACCAGTACCGCGTCGGCGCCGGACCGGGCGTAGTCGAGGACATCGTGCGGGCCGCGGACGCCGGACTCGGCCACCTTGACGATGCCAGGGGGGATCAGCGGAGCGAGCCGGGCAAACGTCGAGCGGTCGACCTCGAGGGTCTTCAGGTCGCGGGCGTTGACCCCGACCACGTCGGCGCCGGCGTCGACCGCTCGGGCTACCTCTTCCTCGTCGTGGACCTCCACGAGCGCGGTCATGCCCAGCGATTGGGTCCGTTCACGCAAGGAGACCAGGGTCGGCTGGTCCATGGCCGCCACGATCAGCAGGACGGCGTCCGCGCCGTGGGCGCGTGCCTCCCAGAGCTGGTAGGCGGTGACCAAGAAGTCCTTGCGCAGCACCCCCACGTCCACGGCTGCGCGCACCGCATCGAGGTCCTCCAGGCTTCCACCGAAGCGCCGACGCTCGGTCAGCACGCTGATCAGGCTGGCCCCGCCGGAGGCATAGTCCGCCGCCAGTCCCGCAGGATCGGCGATCACGGCCAGGGCGCCTTTGCTGGGGCTACAGCGCTTGACCTCGGCGATCACCTTGACGCCGGGCCTGCGCAACGCCGCGACGACATCGAGGGCCGGCGCGGTCCGCCCGGCGCGCTCCTTGAGGGCCTCCAGCGAGGTGAACGACTGCCGGTCCACCAGATCCGCCTTGGCGCCGTCCACCAACTCGCTCAGCACAGTAGGCACCGGACAAGGCTAACGGCGCCGAACGGTGCCGGGGACCACACGCGCGAGGCGCCTTCGACCAGCACGCGACACCCGGGCTGCTGCCAACCGCGGGATCAGCCGACGCCGTCGCGGTTGGGCGCCACCTTGGACTGTCCGTAACCCATCATCCCCAAGACCTTGCCGGCGACGATGCCGATCACGCAGATGACGACGCCGACGGCCACGACCCATACCGACTGCACCACCAGGCCGATGCAGCCCACCAGGAACCCGAACAGGATCGTCCCGACGCCGGTCCAGGCGGCGACGCTGTGCCCGTGGTTGTTGTCGAACTCGTCCGTCATCCGCTCGGCTCCTCACACTTTCTGGCGGGATGTCGTCGGCCCGCTCGATGATCGGTCCGGCCAGGTCGCGGCAGGTCGGCCGCCTCCGCATTGTGCCAGGGACCGACGCGGCGATCATGTCGGGCGACCCGGCCGGTCACCCCGGATCCGGATCGGTGGCGCGGAGCGTGGGGTCATCGCCGCGCGAGAGGCGGTCCCACGTTGTCTGGGGCCGGTCCGCAGCCCCAGGCCCGGCCGGGGCGGGTCCGGCGGGGGCGGGCTCGGCGGGGGCGGGCCCGGCGGGGGGGGGCCCGGCGGGGGCGTCGTACCTGCTCGGCAGCGGCCGCCATCGCCCGGTGCCGAGGACTGCGCCCACCCCCGCAAGGGCGACCAGCGCGGTCCCTGCAGCGGCGACCCAGAGCCAGGGGCCGGCCTGACCGACGGCGTGGATCGTGTCTCGCTGGCCCAGCGCGGTTGCCGAGGCGCGTGCGAGGGCGGCACCGGGAGCCACTGCCACCTGAACGGCCAGCGCGGCGGAGAGCGCCGCCGCGAGCAGCATCGAGAAGGCGGCTACCCGGCGGACGAGGGGGCCGGACGTCGCGCTGGCGACGGCGCCGGCGCCGGCGACGAGCCCGGCTGCCACCGCGGCAGGCGCCACCTGTGACCCCGTGCCGTGCGCCGGCATCCTGCCCAGTACGGCGTCACCGACTGTGCCGTGCACCCAGGTCTGACTGCCGCTGATCAGCAGCACCGCCGAGCCGAGCAGGCCAACGGTCAGTACCGACCGCTTGCTGCTCATAGTGGCGCCCGACGACGCGATGTGGTGGCCATCGATGCCATTGTGCCGCTCGGTCCGAGGCCTAACCGCCGGGCGCCGTGGCGGTCTGTTGCCCCCGACGTCCCGCGACGTCCTGCGAAGCCCCCGGAGGTAAAGTCGTCGCTAGCGGCGAATCATCCGCCGGTAGCGCCGGCGTACCCGGCGCACGACCACCTTGGCGAGGTCGGGGACGGTCACGTCTGAGACCTGGCGGCGCTCCAAGGGGCGCTCGCGCTCGTCCACGGCCCCACTGGCCCGGATCGCGCCGAGCGCTGCCGTTACGGCGACATCGGTAGGCACCGTGGCAGCGACCTCCATCTCACCGCTGGCCGCCGGTCGGCTACCCAGGGTCGCCGGGTCGCCGATGACCTGGACGCCCATTGCCCAGATGCGCTCGGCGTCACGCCGTCCGATCTCGGCGGCGCGGTCCAGGGCCCAGTCCGGGGTCAGGATGCGTGCCTCGTCCGGTTCGGGGATGCGTTTTTGCAGCGCGAGGACAGAGCCGTAGCGGATGAACCGCGAATACACCGCCTCGGGCCACTGCTGCTCCCGGAAGGTGACGTTGAGGCGGCGTACCAGCTCGATCTCCGCCGCGGTCAGCGACCGGTTGGCCAGGTGATCCAGCGGCTGCAGGAGTCCGTGCGGCAGCCCCAGCAGCGACTCACACGTGTCCATCAGCATCCGACGGTCACGGTCGTCGACCACGATGACGGTGAGATGGTCCGCACCCACCGCATCGGCCCAGCGCTGCACCAGGTCGGCGTGCGCATGCCGCCGCCAGAAGGAGGGAGTCGGCTTGGTGTACGGCGCCTGCTCGAGCATGCCCTCGAGCCAGTTCGCGTACGAGGTGCGCAGACCGTTCTGGACATACTGCTGCCACTGCGAGGAAAGGATCCGCGCCAGGGGCCGCAAGGTCACCAGCACATGGGGGCGCTCTGCACCCAGCTCCTTGAGGATCTGGGTCATCGCCGCGTCGTCGGCCTCGGACAGGAACTCGCTGCTGATGACCACGCGGTCTTCACTGGCCTGTTGCACTTCGGCGACGAGCTCGTCCCAGTAGTGGCCGAGGGGCTCCTTGCCGCCGAGCAGGTTTCCGGCCCCGGTGACGGCGACCGCTGCCTCCAGGGAGTGCCGCTGCCGACCGGCATACCGCACGCCGTGCTCCGCCATCGGGAGGCGCGCGTTGTGCAGGGCGCTCTGCACCGACGTGGTCCCGGTCTTGTGCGGACCGATGTGGATCAACCGGGTCCCGGGGGCCAGGGCCTGCACGCCACCGGCGGCCCGCAGCCCGGAGGGAGCCCCCGTCCGGCCGGCCGTCGCGGGCCCGGTAGGAACCGCCGTCAGAGCCGCCGTCGAGGACGGCGCGCGCTCGGCGGACTGCGCCTCCGGTTCGTCATCACAACGGCGGCGGTCGGCGGGGTAGGCAGGGGGCTGGAGCTGGCGGGTCATCGGCGGAGGTCACCTCAGTCGGATTCGCGGTGTATTCACCGTATATTCCCAGGCGCTCCTCAGCGAACTGGGAACCTCCGACACGCACTGATGACCCCTAGGACCGAGAAGGACCCGGCGCTCCGGTGCGGCCGGGCTGCTCCAGGGCGCTCCGAATCCAGTTATGCGTCGGTCGCGACGTCGAGAGAATGGGCATCGAAGCAGCTGTGCGCGCCCGTGTGACAGGCCGGCCCGACCTGCTCCACCCGCACGAGCAAGGCGTCGCCGTCGCAGTCCAGTGAGACGCTGCGCACGAACTGGACGTGGCCTGAGGTGTCGCCCTTACGCCAGTACTCCTGCCGGCTACGGGACCAGAAGGTGACCCGGCCACCGGTCAGCGTCCGCCGCAGCGCCTCGTCGTCCATCCAGCCGACCATGAGGACTTGGCCGGTGTCGTGCTGCTGGACCACCGCACAGACCAGGCCGGCGGCGTCGCGAGTGAGCAGGGAGCCGACAACAGGGTCGAGGAAGCCTTCCCTGTCGGAGGGCGGCGGAGCCGGGGTCGAGGACTGGTCGGCAGGCGTGACGGACACCCTCCCATTGTCTCGTACGGGGCCTCCCCTCCGTTCGACCCTGACCGCCCCGGTACGGCCGGTTACGGGTCAGGCCGCTGCTGCGCCGCCCACGAGGCGTGCAGGCCCGCGTAGACACCCGGTACGTCGACCAGCTGCTGGTGGGTGCCACGCTGCACGATGGCACCCCGGTCGACGACGATGACCTCGTCGGCGGCCTCTGCCGTCGAGAGCCGGTGGGCGATGGCGATCGAGGTGCGCCCTCGCGTGAGGCCGTCGAGCGCACGCTGTAGCCGGACCTCCGTGGCGGGGTCCACCGCGGAGGTCGCCTCGTCCAGCACCAGCAGGTCGGGGTCGGCGAGGTAGGCGCGGGCGAGGGCGACCAGCTGCCGCTCCCCCGCCGACAGCGACTCTCCGCGTTGGCCGACGTCGGTCTGCAACCCATGGGGAAGGCCTTCCAGCCACGGATCCAGGCCCAGTTCGGTGAGGGCGAGCAGGACGTCGTCCCGCGTCGCATCCGGCTTGCCGAACCGGATGTTGTCCACCAGCGACGCGTCGAACAGGAAACCCTCCTGCGGCACCAGCACGACCCGCGCCCGCAGGGAGTCGAACCGGACCTGCCGGAGATCCACGCCGTCGATCCGGACGACACCGGTGGTGGGGTCCATCAGCCGGGTAAGCAGCTTGGCCAGCGTGGTCTTGCCCGAGCCGGTCTCGCCCACGATGGCGATGCGCGCGCGGGGCTCGATCCGCAGCCGGACGTCGCGCAGGACGGCCTCGCCGCCGGGATAGGCATATCCGACGTCCTCGAAGTCAACGGTGATCGGTCCGCGAGGCAGTCGCTGCCCCCGCTCCCCTGGGTCGGCGACGTCGGCGCGCGTGTCGATCACCGCGATGACCCGGCGCCATCCCGCGACGGCGTTCTGCAGCTCGTTGAGGATCTCGGTTGCGGCCTGCACCGGCTGGGTGAACAGCTGGACGAGGAACAGGAACGCCAGCAGCTCACCGAGGGTGAGCTGGCCGTGCACGGCCAGGGCGGTGCCGACGACTACGACGGCGGCCGTGGTCAGCCCCGAGACGAGTTGCCCCGAGGTGAAGGCGAGTACCGAGCGGGTTTGGGCGCCGATGGCGGCCCGGCGGTGCGCCTCGATGGTCTCGTCGAGCCGCGCCGAAGTGCGGTCCTCCACGCCGTACGCGCGGATCGTCGCGGCGCCGACCACCGCCTCGGAGACCGCGCCAAGCATGGCGCCGACCCGCTCGCGCACCTGCGTGTATGCCGCGCCGACGATCTTCTGGAAGCGACGGATGATGAAGAACAGCGGCAGGAAGCACAGCCACACCAGCAGGGCCAACGGCGGACTGTAGATGAGCATGAGGACGCTGGCCACGCTCAGTTGGCCGAGCGAAATGATCAGCATCAACCCGCCGTACTGCACGAAACTGGAGATGGTGTCGACGTCGCTGGTCACCCGGGAGACCAGCGACCCGCGTCGCTCGGCGTTCTGGGTCAGCACCGACAGGTCGTGGATGTGCCGGAACGCCGTGATGCGCAGCGTCGCCAGGCCGGCCTCCGATGCGCGGAACAGGCGCACGTTGACCAGATAGGACGCTGCTGCCGTCAGCACGACGGCACACCCCGCCAAGACCACGAAGCGGACGACGAGCCCGACGTCGGGTCCGCCCGTCACCGTGATGCCGCGGTCGGTGGTCTGTTGGACGACGAACGGCACCAGCACCCGGCCGAACGTCGAGAGCAGCGCCAGCGACAGGGTCACCCACAGGCCCCGCCGCAGTTCGGGCGACAGTTCGACGCCGCGCCGCAGGGTGGACAGGGTCCCCGAGGCTTCGCCGCCGTCGATCGTCGCACCCGCTGCACCGGCTGCACCGGTCGCTGCGGTCGACGGCCCCTGTCCTGCCGCGGCTCCCAGTTCGCCCCGGCCGTGGTCGCCCGCCGGCCCGGGAGCGCCCTCGCGGGGGCCCGTCTGGCTGGCGGTGGACGCGTCGACGCTCACGCCGACCTGCCGGTCAGCTGGCGCGAGCCGGACGCGGCCGTGCTGGGCGCTTGCGACCGCGCAGCCGATTCGTCGGCGGCATCTTCAGCAGCGGCATCCGCGGCCGCCGCCCGGGACGCCGCCTCCCGCGCGTAGGCGGTCACCAGCTTGGCGTAACCCTGGCACCGGGCCAGCAGCTGGTCGTGGCTGCCCTGATCGACGACCCGGCCATGCTCCAGGTAGACGACCTCGTCGGCGATGGAGATCGTGGACATCCGGTAGGCGACGACCAGGAGGGTGGTGCCCGCATCCCTCGTCGGCGGGTGCGCCGGCTGGGCCGACTCCGTCCCGCGCAGCCCGGCGAGGATCGCCTGCTCGACGCTGGGGTCGACCGCGCTGGTGGCGTCATCGAGGACCAGCAGCCGGGGCCGGCGGGTCACGGCGCGCGCAAGGGCGATCCGCTGGCGCTGCCCGCCGGACAGGCTGGTGCCGCGCTCGCCTACCCGTGTCTGCAACCCGTCCGGCAGCGACCGTACGAAGGCCTCGGCCTGCGCCAGGCGCAGCGCGCGCCAAACCTCGTCGTCGGTGAGGTCGAGCCCCAGGGCGACGTTGCCGCGCACGGTGTCGTCGAACAGGAAGGTCTGCTGCGAGACGATCGAGGCGACCTCGGGCACCCCGCCGCGCCGGACCTGCCGCAGGTCGACACCGTCGATGGTGACCGTGCCGGTGTCGGGGTCGACCAGTCGCAGAACCAGCGAGGTCAGGGTGGACTTGCCGGAGCCCGTGGGGCCGACCAGGGCGGTCGTGCTCCCCCGGGCCAGTTCGAGGGTGACGTCGCGGACGGCCGGCGGGTCACCCGCGACATACGCGTACGACACGTCCTGCATGCGAGGCAGCCCCGCCCGGTCGGACGGCAGTGTCTCGCCGCCGTAATCGAGCTGGCCGCGTGCCTGCAGCACCGCGTCGACCCGATTCCAGCCGACGACGCACCGGGGCAGCTCGGCCAGGATCCAGCCGAACGCCCGGACGGGGAAGGACAGGATGGAGAACAGGTAGGCGATCTGCACGATCTCGGCGGCGCTCAGGTGACCGGACCGCACCCGCTGTGCGCCGATCGCCAGGACGGCGAGCGTCCCCAGCGTCGGGATGGCCTCGATGACGGGGTCGAACGTGCCCTTGGTCCGGCCCACCTCGACGTTGGCGCGGCGCAACCGGTGGGTCACCTCGGCGAAGCGCGCCGCCTCCTGGTCCTCGCGGCCCATGGACTTGACGATCAGCGCGGCTTCGAAGCTCTCGTGCGCCACTTCCGAAACCTCCGCCCGCAGCTGCTGGGCCAGGGTGACACGGGGCGACATACGACGCTGGAAGGCCAGGTTGACCGCAAAGAGCAACGGGAAGACCGTCAGGCCCACCACCGCAAGCACCCGGTCCACCAGGAACATCTGGACCACGCCCACGACGAGCATGACCAGGACTCCGAGGCCCATCGGCAGCGGGGCGAAGACGTTCCAGGTTGCCTCGACGTCGGCGTTGGCGTTGGACAGCAACTGCCCCGACGGGTGCTGGTGATGCCAGGAGAGCGGAAGCCGCAGGTACTGGCGGGTGACCCGGCCGCGGTAGAGCGCGCCCAGGTTGAACATCGTGATGCCGCCGGCGACCCGTCGGCCGATCACGCCGATGATCTGCAGGACGACGACTGCGGCGAGCGTGAGACCGGCGGTCCACAGTTGCCCTGCCGTGACCCGGTGGACGGCGATCGCGGGGGTGACCACAGTCCGGACGACGCGGCCGATGGCCCACGAGGTGCCCACCGTCATGACGCCGTAGAGAGCAGAGCCGACGACCGCGAGCGCGAACCACCGCCGCTGTTCGCTGATGCCGCGGCCGATGACCCACAACCCGCGGCGCAGCGTGGGCGGTGATGCGGTCGGCACGACCCCTCCAGCGAAGCTCGTCGGTCTCGGACACAGAAGACCCCGGGGCGGAGTACCCGCGGGGATGACTCGAGCCTCTCATGCGGCTCGGACAGCCAAGACCGACCGGTCGGGCCCGGCAGAACCGGCGGGCGGGTGCGAGCATGGCGGCATGGCATCCCCGGCTCGAGCACACGCTGCGCACGAGGAGCGGCTCCGACTCTGCGACACCCTGGAACGCGTCGGTCCGGACGCGCCGACGCTGTGCTCGCCGTGGAAGACCCGCGACCTCGCCGCTCATCTGGCCTGGCGCGAGGGGCGGTTCGACCTGTCCCCGGTCCGGCTCGCCTCGCTGGTCAGGGGTCGGGCGTCCATGTCCGCCTATGCCGCGGTCGAGTGGCGCTCTCTCGTCGCGAGAGTGCGCTCCGGGCCGCCGCCGGTGTCCGCATTCGCCTTGCCCGGCGTCGACGCGTTCGCCAACAGCGGGGAGTTCTTCATCCACCACGAGGACGTCCTGCGCGCGACTCCCGGCTGGGACGTCCGCCCCCTGCCGCCGGAGCTGGAGCAGGCCTTGTGGAAGCAGCTCGGCCTCGCGGCGAGACTGCGCCTGCGCTCGGCACCGGTCGGGATCCAGATGGTGGCGCCCGGCTTCGAGCCCAAGCTGGTCAAAGGTGCGACCAACCGGGGCACGGTGACGGTCAAAGGCAAGCCCGGCGAGCTGCTCCTGTACGCCTCTGGCCGTCAGCGGGTGGCAGTGGTCGAACTGGACGGACGCGAGGATGCTGCCGCAGCCCTGGCCCACTTCGCTGCCGCCGACAGGAAGTAGGACGAGGGCGCTAGCGCACCGGTAGGCCGTCGATCCGCAGCGCGTCCTTCACATCGGCCACGCTGAGAACCCCGAAGTGGAAGACGCTGGCGGCCAGCACGGCGTCAGCGCCCGCGCGCACAGCGGGCGCGAAGTGCGCGGCGACGCCGGCACCTCCGCTCGCCACGAGCGGCACCCGCACGGCCGACCGGACCGCGGCGATCAGCTCCAGGTCGAAGCCTGCCTTGGTGCCGTCCGCGTCCATCGAGTTCAGCAGGATCTCCCCGGCCCCGAGAGACGCCCCAAGGGCGCACCACTCGACCGCATCCATCCCGGTGCCCCGCCGGCCGCCGTGGGTGGTCACCTCGAAGTCCCCGGTCGGTACCCCGGAGTCGTCCCTCCGGCGCCGGACGTCAGCGGACAGCACCAGCACCTGCGCGCCGAACCGGTCCGCGATATCGGCGATCAGTCCCGGCCGGGCGATCGCCGCCGTGTTGACGCCCACCTTGTCGGCACCGGCCCGGAGCAGCCGGTCCACGTCGTCTGCGCTGCGCACCCCGCCCCCTACCGTGAGCGGGATGAAGACCTGCTCGGCCGTACGCCGTACCACGTCGTACGTCGTCTCGCGGTCGCCGCTGCTGGCCGACACGTCCAGGAAGGTCAGCTCGTCGGCGCCTTGCGCGTCGTAGCGCGCCGCTAGCTCCACCGGATCGCCGGCGTCGCGCAGACCGGCAAAGTTGACGCCCTTGACAACGCGGCCCGCGTCGACGTCGAGGCATGCGATGACCCGGATGGCGACGCTCACCCCGCCGAGGCTACCGGCGAGTCGAAGGAGAGCCCGCCGCTCGCGAGGCACGAGCGGCGGGCATCCTGGTGACGATTCAGCCGCGAGGCGTGGTCGTCAGTCCGTAGCCGAACCGGTAGAGCGGCGAATACCCTGGCTGCCCGACGTTCAGCGGCTCCTGGAACTGGTTCCGCGGCCACGAGACCGGCAGCTTGCCGGTGAAGCCGCGCTTGCCGAACAACACATCCGCGACGCCATCGCCCTCGCTGCCCGGCAGCCAGGAGGCGACCAAGGCGTCGATCTTGGGCAGCAACGGCGTGACCACTTGCGGCCGGCCGGAGACCACGAGCACCACGCACTTGGGCAGCGTGGTGCACACCTTGGTGACAGTGGCCTGGTCGGTGCTGGACAGGTTCATGCTCTTCGGCGGGCGGGCCACCCCGTCGTCGCTCCACGTGGGGCCGCCGACGTCGCCGAACCCCTCGGAATACGGCGTCTCGCCGACGACGACCACGCCGACGTCGCTGCCGGACATCGGAGCGGACGCGTCCTTGCTGTAGGTGACGTGCGAGGCCTGACCCCGGATGCCCTGCAGGATCGTGGTGCCCGGGAACTGGTCGTTGCCGAGCACGCCCTGCCACTGCACGGTCCAACCGCCGGCCTGGTTGCCCAGATCGTCGGCGTTGCTCCCCGCGACGTACACCCGCGCCGAGCTCTTCAGCGGCAGCAGGCCTGCGGCGTTCTGCAACAGCACTTGGGACTCGGCGACGGCCCGCCGGGCGACGGCCCGGTGCTCGGCCGAGCCGATGGTGTCGATGTTCGTGCGGTTGGTGTAGGGGTGCTCGAACAGCCCGAGCTCGAACTTCTTGGTCAGGATCCGGCTGGTCGCGTCGTTGATCCGGTTGAAAGTGACCCGGCCGGCTTTGACCTCGCTGTTGAGCGTGTTCTCGAACTGGAGGGCGTTCCACGGCTCCATGAACATGTCCACCCCGGCGTTGACCGACGTGCGGACCTCGGTGGCGAAGTCGCCGGGGATCTGCTGGATGCCGTTGTAGTCGCTGATCACGAACCCGTCGAAGCCGGTCTTCTGCTTCAGCCAGCCGGCGATCAGCTGCTTCTCGGCGTGCATCTTGACCGGGTTGCCGACGCCGTCGCCGGTGAAGTCCACGCTGGAGTACGACGGCATGACCGTCCCGACGTGGTGCTGCTGCACGGCCGGCACGTACGGCGCCAGGTCGATCTTGTTGAACAGCCCCCGGCTGGTGATGGTGATGCCCTGGTCGATCTTGTAGTCGCCGGCTGCGGTGCCGTAGTCGGTGTCGCCGTCGCCGGCAAAGTGCTTGGCCGTGGCCAGCACGTGGTCCGGTCGCTTCAGCGACCCGGGCGCGGTGCCCTGGAAGCCGTCGATGCCGGACTCCATCCGCTCGACCAGTGCCGGGCTCTCGCCGTAGCTCTCGTAGCTGCGGCCCCAGCGGTCGTCGCGGACGACGCACAAGCACGGGCCGAAGACCCACTGCGGCCCGGTCGCCCGCGTCTCCGTCGCGGTGATGTGCTCCTCCTCGCGTACCAGCGCCGGGTCGCGGGTGGCACCCATGCCGATGTTGTGCGGGAAGATCGTCGCGCCTACCAGGTTGCCGTGACCGTGGACCGAGTCGATGCCGTAGATCAGCGGGATCTGCAGCCGGGTGGCCAGGGCGTGCGACTGATAGCTGTCGACCATGTCGGCCCAGCCCTTGGGGGTGTTGTCCGCCGGCACCGAGCCACCGCCGGAGAGCAACGAACCGAGGTAGAGACTGGAGATCTGGCTCTGGTCGGAGTCGACGGCGCCACGCTCCGCCTGGGTCATCTGACCGATCTTCTCGGGCAGGGTCATCCGCCCGAGAAGGTCCTTGACCCGGTCCGCGACCGGGAGCTTCGCGTCCTGGAACGGCAGTCCGTGGGCGTTGACGACGACCGTCGCCCGGGCCGGGGCGCTGTCGGCCGCCGTCACCGTGATCGGGATCGTCTTGGCGGCCGCCGGCGCGGCGCCGCGGATCGTGCGCACTGCCAGGGTGCGGACCGTGCCGGAGCGGGTGCCGGCGGGAAAGGTCAGGGTTCCGGTGCGGGCGACGTAGTCGGCGCCGGCGGTGGCGGTGCCCCGACCGGTCGACCAGCGCACCGATACGGGGTGGGCGAGCGGCGCACCCGTGCGCGTGCGGACCGCGACACGGACGCCGACAGTGCCTCCGTTGGTCAAGTAGGTCGTGCGGTCAGTGCTGACGCTGACGGGGTTGTGGCCGCTGCTGCTGCCGCCGCCGGCTGTCGCGTCGGCCAGGCCGACGGGCAGCAGCCCGAGCGCCAGGCCGACACCACCGGCGACCGCCGCCTTGCGAGATCGCCTGTGAGTATGCGAGATGTTGGGTAGAGACACGGGTCGTCCTCCGGATCTGGCGCCTTCGTTAACGCCGTGAAGAAAGTTTTGGCCACGTTACGCCCGGTTTGCGCCGGTGCATAGCGTTCGGGTGGGACTTTTTGCCTCGATAAGCCAGCGTTGTAGGCGCGGCGACCGCGTAGAGCCTCGGCAAAAGGGCGACGGCGCGGCATACCGGCGCTTGCGATGATCGACGGGTGAGTCTTGGTGAGCGCGCGGCCCGCGTCCAGGTCGACCTCACCCCGCTGCGCACCTCGCGCGACTTCCGCCTTCTGTTTTGGGCGGCACCGCCTTCTACCTCGGCGGGATGGTCAGCTATGTCGCGCTGCCGTACCTGCTCTACTCGCTACCCGCTCCAACGTGGCGGTCGGCGCTCTCGGGCTCGTCGAACTCGGGCCTCTCGGTCCGGACCTCGATCACCAGCGGTGGCGTGCTGTGCGTCGTCGGGGTGCTCGCGACGGCGACCTGGCTGAGGGACTTCTGGAGCTACGACGCCACGCCCGAAATGCACGCCGTCCGCCAACGGGCCGCCCGGCTGGCGCTCGAGGAATGACCGGCTAAGCCCTCATTCGCCGCTCTCGCCGCCCTGCCTCATTCGCCGCTCTCGCCGCCCTCCTCCCAGGTGCGGTCCTCGGCGTCCCACTTCTCGGTGTTGGTTCGCGCCGACTCCAGGGCGTTCGCGGCCTCCGCAGACGTGGCGTACGGGCCCATCAACCGGTCGCCCCGGCTCTTGTTCGAGTCGTCCTCGACCAGGCCCTTGCTCACGTTGTACCAGTACGACATAGCCAACCTCCTTCGGCGACAGGTGCGCGCCCAGCGCCCTGCTTAGACTTCACCGTATGCCGCTGCTGACCGCAACCGTCGAGCGCGGGACGGTGAGCCCGCGCCGTCCTGTGCCCACCTCGATCCCGCGGCCGGAGTATGTCGACAAGGCGATGCCGACTCCGTACGCCGGGTCGGAGGTCAAAGACGCCGAGACCATCGCGCGGATGCGGGTCGCCGGCCGGGTGGCGGCACAGGCGCTGGCCGCCGCGGGGGCGGCCGTCGCTCCCGGTGTCACCACAAACGAGGTCGACCGCGTCGGCCACGAGTTCCTGCTCGACCACGGCGCCTACCCCTCCACACTGGGCTACCGCGGCTTTCCCAAGTCGCTGTGCACCAGCGTCAACGAGGTCGTCTGCCACGGCATACCTGACAGCCGGCGCATCCAGGACGGCGACATCGTCAACATCGACATCACCGCCTACCTGGGCGGGGTGCACGGTGACACCAACGCCACCTTCCTGGCCGGGGATGTCGACGAGGAGTCCCGGCTGCTGGTGGAGCGAACGCGCGCCGCCACCATGCGCGGTATCCAGGCCGCGGTCCCCGGGCGCGAGATCAACGTCATCGGTCGCGTGATCGAGAGCTACGCCAAGCGATTCGGCTACGGCGTCGTGCGCGAATACACCGGCCATGGCATCGGCGCGTCGTTCCACTCCGGTCTGATCGTGCCGCACTACGACGCGGCGCCGTCGTACTCGACGATCATCGAGCCGGGGATGACGTTCACGGTGGAGCCCATGCTCAACCTGGGCACGGCCGAGTCTTTCGTGTGGGACGACGGGTGGACCGTAGTGACCAAGGACCTGCGCAGGTCCGCCCAGTTCGAGCACACGATCCTGGTCACCGAGACGGGCAACGAGATCCTCACCCTGCCCTAGGGGCCGGCCCCTCACGCCGCTGGACGCTTCCTTCCGTGCTGCGCGTCATGACCAAACGCAATACGGTCGCCGTAACAGGTTCGAAACAGGAGGCGGCACATGGCTCGTCAGTCACTCCCTCTCGGTATCGACATCGGCGGCAGCGGTATCAAGGGGGCGCCGGTCGATCTCGAGACAGGGGAGTTCGCCCGGGAGCGGCTGCGGATCGAGACCCCCGAGGTGTCCACCCCCGAGGCGGTGTCCGAGGTCGTGGTCCAGATCGCGAAACACTTCGGTGACGACACCGGCAAGTCGCCCATCGGGGTGACCGTTCCGGCGGTCGTGACGCACGGAATCGTCCGCACGGCGGCCAATATCGACCAGAGCTGGATCGGCACCGACGCTGCGACGCTGCTCAGTGCCAAGCTCGGACGACCCGTCACGGTGGTCAACGACGCGGACGCGGCTGGGGTGGGCGAGTTGCAGTATGGCGCCGCCCGCAGCACCCCGGGACTAGTGCTGATGTCCACGCTCGGCACCGGGATCGGCTCGGCGTTGCTGAACCGCGGACAGCTGATCCCCAACGCTGAGCTGGGCCACCTCGAGATCGACGGCTACGACGCAGAGAAGCGTGCGGCGTCTAGCGTGCGCGAGGAGGAGAAGCTGTCGTGGGCCGACTATGCCGAGCGGCTGCAGCGCTACTTCTCGCGGGTGGAGGACCTGTTCTGGCCGGACCTCATCGTCATCGGGGGCGGGGTGTCCAAGAAGTCTGAGAAGTTCCTCCCGCTGCTGCACCTTCGAGCTCCGATCGTGGCGGCGCAGCTCGCGAACTCGGCCGGCATCGTCGGCGCCGCCTGGCTCGCGACCAACGGCTGAATTCACCGCACCGCAGCCGAACCACGCCCTGAGGGGCCCACCTACACGAGCTTGCAGGAACGGTCGCCGGCTGCTGCTGCTGCTGATCGGATCGATCGGCATGTCGGTCACCTTGGGCACGCTGACCGTCATTTTCGCGACGCCCAAGATCGTGACCACGGCGGCAGGAGAGCACCAACCGGTGCTGCGCGGGGCCCAGGGGCCGATCGGGCTGGTCGCCGCCAATGCCTTCGTACTGAAGTGAGTCAGGGAGACCAAGGGGATGGAAATGGAGGAGATGCAGAGCGACCGAGTCGCGGTCTGAGCCAGCTCACCGGTCGGTAGGCGTCCGGGGCGCTCAGGCGTCCCGCCCGATTTCCCACGGCTGCCCGTCTTGCAGGTCACGGATCTGGGTGTTGTCGCCGCCGTACGTGTCGACGTGGTTCAGGTACATCGCCCGCCCGGGTGCGCTGAGCGTCGCGTCGTGGACCGGGACGGCCACCCGGGGCGCGACCCGGCGGACGAACGCGATGGTGTCGCGCACTGCAGCCCACGGCGCGCTGAGCGGCAGCGCGAGCACGTCGACCTGCCCGGGCTCGCCGTCGTAGGCGTCGCCGGGGTGGAACAGGCGCGGTGCCTTCCCGTCGGCGACTCGCTGCTGTACGACGACGCCGACGTTGCCGATCTGCGGGAGGTACGGGTGGATCTGTGCGTGCTGTTCGCCCACCGGCAGCACGCCCACCTCACCGAGATCGACCGCCTCTCCCGCGGTCATCGACTCGCTGAGGATGCCGCGCGCCTCCAGCAGGGCGTGTACCTGAGGTTCGACAAGGAGCCGGACCTGGGGGTTGGCCTCGAGTAGAACCGGCAGCCGTTCGAGGTCGAGATGGTCCGGATGCTGGTGGGTGATAACGACCGCGTCGAGACCTTGGAGCCCTTCGAATCCCGGCGAGAAGGTGCCGGGGTCGATCAGGATGCGTCGGCCGCCGACGTCGACGAGTAGGCAGGAGTGCGCCAGATGGGTGAGTTGCACCTGCCCGACGCTACCGCCGAGCTACGGCCCGCCATGGGCAAAGTGCGCCTTGGGCGGCTTGGTCCGGGAGCCGGGGGCACGAACCGGATGCGATCGCGATGCCCAGGCGCCGCCCCGAATCGCACTGATCCTGGTCGACACATCCATCTGGATCGACCACGTCCGGGCCGGCGATCCGGCGTTGCGGCACCTGCTCGCGAGTGAGCAGGTGCTCTGTCACCGGTGAGTGATCGGCGATCTGGCGCTGGGCCACCCGTGGCAGCGCCAGGAGGTCCCTTTCCCGATTGAGTGGCCTTCCGTCCGGCGCCGGTCGTGACCCCCGACAAGACCCTCGTGTTCGTTGAGCGCCATCAGCTCATGGGCCGAGGGATCGGGGTACGTCGACTGCCAATTACTGGCTACCACCCAAATGGCCCCTGGTGCGCGCCTCTGGACGCGTGACAGCCGCTTGGCCGCTACCGCAGCGCAGCTCGACCTGGCGCTCGATCCGGCCCAGGTGAGGCCGAGGTGGCCGAGATGTGGCCTAGGTGGGCCCGCTATCACCAGCCGCAGCCTCCGGCGCTGAGCGGTGACAGCGGCTGCAGGAATGGGGGTTAGGCGAATGACCGCCGCCCATAGCTACCTCGAGCGGCACCTGCTCCCCCTGCGACTTTTTCCGTTCCAGCCCTCCCGCTGTCATTCGCGTGCATGATCAACATGCAAACATAACTGAAAGCAGGCGAACATATGCGTTCTCAACATGACTATCCAGACATTGGACCGTCACCGGATGCACATAACGCCGGTTACCTGGCGTCGATCAACTGCACAGGAGCAGGCGCGGAGCCGCCAGCAGCCCGGCGCAGATACCGCCGGGCAGCTCACGGCCGGACACCGGCCGTATTCGCCGACATCGTGGTCGACCCACTCTGGTGCACCGGCCGGGCTGAGGGATCCCGGGCGTACGACGTCGCGCATCGGTGAGCGGCAACCCGGTGACCGCAGCTCATCGGACGGGGACGGGATCAGATCCGGTCGGACCGCTAGGCCGGCAGCGCAACAACCGTGCCGCCGTAAGGCGAATGCCGCGGACCGCCCCGTGCGCGGTCAGGGCGTCGATGGCGTAGGCCGAGCAGGACGGCGCGAGCCGGCAGCACGGCTGGTCGCGGACAGCGCTTATCCGCGATTGGTAGAGCCGCACGAGCCGGACCGCGAACGAAGCGTCGTCGTGGTGCCGGTGTGAACCGGCCAGCAGTCGCACCGCCGCCGGCGCGAGTAGGAATAGTTGCGGCCCGCACCCCATTGCCTCGGCCAGGCAGCACCCCGTCTCGACCAGGAACAGATCCCGCAGACAGCCGCCACCGCCGCCACCACGACGACCGTAGCCTCGCGGATAGCCACCGAGCCCGCCATACCCGCGGTAGCCGCCGTAGCCACCGCGACGACCTCGCCCGAAGCGGATCCACACCATGTTGTTGCTCCCCTCCGCTTTCGGCCTCGAGTGCCGCATGTTGTGGGGATGAGTCGGTCGATACGCCGGGTCCTGTCACCGCACGGGTCGCAGGCGACCAGCGCGGCGGACGGTCATCCATCTCGGGTACGCGTTGCCGCGCACCTCTAGCGGTCTACCCGGAAGCTCGGGCGGGCAGCCCTCGGGCGCTTCCTGTCTGACCTTGCTCCGGGTGGGGTTTGCCTAGCCACGCCAGTCACCTGGCGCGCTGGTGGTCTCTTACACCACCGTTTCACCCTTGCCGCATCGGTTGCCCGACGCGGCGGTCTGTTCTCTGTGGCACTGTCCCGCGGGTCACCCCGGGTGGCCGTTAGCCACCACCCTGCCCTACGGAGCCCGGACGTTCCTCGGCGGTACTTGCGCACCGACGCGACCGTCTGACCGACTCATCCGCTGCCCAGCATAGGCGTTCAGTCCCCGACTGAGCCGGTCACGACATCGAGGACGCCGGCCTGGGCGGACCGGTCACGAGGTGGACTCCCCGCCAACGTCGACCGTGAACCGCACGGTCCTGGTGGCCACGTCGGCGGTCACCAGCCGCGCCCGGACCTCGGCACCCAGCTGCGCAGGCCCGTCACACGGCGCCAGTATTGCCGGCTCGCTCACCTGGACGAGCGCGCCCCGCGGCGAGGTGTCCACCACCGACGCGGCGAAGGTGTCCCCGATCCGTCCCTGCAGCGAGGCCGCCTCGACCACGTCGGTGCAGGCACGCTCGACCGCATTGGCAAGCCGATCCGAGGCGGCCATCACCTCAGGCAGCGCCGGCAGTGCCTGCTTCGCCCAGTCCGGCACGTCGACGCCCCGGCACAGCGCCTCGCAGACGACGAGCCCGAACCGGTCGACCAGTCGGCGCAGCGGAGCGGTGACGTGGGCGTACGGCGCGGCTACGGCCGCATGACCGGTGGCGTCGGGCACCTCCCCATCGTCGAACGGGGTGTAGCCTGCGCCGCGAAAGAGCGCGGTCGCCTCGTGCACGAGGGCAAGGTGACGGGGATTGTTCCGGTCCAGCGACCGCAGGAACTCGCCGTACAGCGACTCCGCCGGCCAGACGACGCCCAGCGCTCGAGCCTGGCGGCGGAACCGGTTGACCGGCCCGGCCTCGGGCTCGGGCATGGTCCGCAGGATGCCGATGCCGCCGTGCAGCATGATCTGCGCGGCGGCCATACCGGTCAACAGGGAGACCTGGGCGTTCCAGTCCTCCGCGGGGACCGGGGGTCGGAAGCCGAGCAGATAGCGGCCGTCGGCATCCCGGGTAACCTCCTGCTCGGGCATCGGCAGGCTGGCACCGCCCCGGGCGCGCTCCAGGTCGATCCGCAGCTTGCCGACATCTGCCAGGAGCGTGAGCCGTTCGTCCGCGGTGCCGCCGTCGATCGCCGCCTGCACCTGCGCGTAGTCGAGCCGGTCGTGGCTCGCGATCATCGCGCGGTAGAGGTCGACGGAGGTCTCCTCGCCGTCCGCGTCCAGGACGATGTCCCAGACGTACGCCGGTCGCGGCCGTCCGGGGAGCAGGCTTGCCGCGTCCTCACCGAGCCGCTCGGGGTGCAGCGGGGTGCGGCGGTCCGGCGCGTACACCGTCTGCCCCCGCCTGCGCGCCTCGGTGTCCACCGCGCCGCCGGGAATGACGAACGCCGGGACGTCGGCGATCGCGTAGCGCAGGCGGTAACCCCCGCCCGAGCGCTCGATCAACATGGCTTGGTCCAGGTCCCTGGAACCGGGAGGGTCGATGGTCAGGAACGGCGCAGCCGTCTCGTCGCGGTCCGGCAGGCGCGGCTGCGTCGCGGCTGACTCGGCCTCGGCGAGCACCTCGGGCGCGAACGTGTCCGGCACCTTCAGCTCAGTGCGGATCCGGTCGAACGCGTTCTCGAGCTCACCCGGGTGGACCCCGACGGCGAGCAACTCGGGGCTGGGCGGGACGACGTTGATCCAGCGCACGGCCATGGCTCCACAGTAAGCGCCTGTTCAGCCGGCGCTCTGGGCCCCGATGGCACCGAGAGCATGCAGCACGTCCTCGATCAGGTCCTGGGCGTCCTCCAGCCCGACCGACAGGCGGACGACGCCGTCGGTGATACCCACCGTCAGCCGGGCGGCCTCGCCCATCCGCCGGTGCGTCGTCGTGGCGGGGTGCGTCACGAGGGACTTGGCGTCGCCGAGGTTGTTCGAGATGTCGACGATCTCCAGGGCGTTCAGGAATGCGAACGCCTCGGCCTTACCTCCGGTCAGCTCGACCGTCACGACCGTGCCGCCGCCCAGCATCTGGGCGCGGGCGAGGGCGTACTGGGGATGTGAGGGCAGGTACGGGTAGAGGACCCGGGTGATTCGCGGGTGCCCTTCGAGCGCCTCGGCAAGGCGCAGCGCCGATGCACACTGCCGCTCGACCCGCAGGGCCATGGTCTCCAAGCCCTTGAGCAGGACCCACGCGTTGAACGGCGACAGCGACGGACCGGTGTGCCGCATCAGGTTCTTCACCGGGCCGTTGACGAAGTCGGCAGTCCCGAGGACGGCGCCGCCCATCACCCGGCCCTGGCCGTCGATGTGCTTGGTCCCGGAGTAGACGATGACGTCCGCGCCCTGCTCCAGCGGCTTGCACAGGACCGGTGTGCCGAAGACGTTGTCCACCACGACCTGTGCCCCTGCCGCGTGCGCCAGGTCGCAGACCGCGGCGATATCGACCAGTTCCTGCATGGGGTTGCTCGGCGACTCGAAGAACACCGCGCTCGCGGGCTCGGACAGGGCTGACTTCCACTGGTCGAGGTCGGTCCCGTCCACGAACACGGTCTGCACACCCCAGCGCGGCAGAATCTCGTCGAGGATCACGAAGCACGACCCGAACAGGCCGCGGGAGCTAACGACGCGGTCGCCGGAGCCGAGCAGCGCCGCGAGGGCGACGAAGACGGCCGACATACCGGTCGAGGTCGCAAAACACGCCTGCGTGCCCTCCAGCAGGCGCAGCCGCTCCTCGAACATGGCGACCGTCGGGTTGCCGTAGCGGGAGTAGACGAAGCGTTCGAGCTGCTCGGCGAAGGCGGCCTCGGCCTCCTCGGCGGTGCCGTAGACGTAGCCCGAGGTCAGGAACAGACCCTCGGCCGTCTCGTCGAACTCCGTGCGCCGCAGGCCCCCGCGGACCGCGATCGTGTCGGGCCGCCAGCCATTCAACCTTGGCGCCACGGCAGTCCCTCGATCTTCCAGCCCCGCAGGCTGCGGTGCCCTTCGGGACCGACCGAGCCCTCGAACCCGTCCAGAACGTTGTACGCCGGGCCCAGGCCGGCACGGGTCGCCGCGTGGGCGGCGGCAACCGAGCGGACGCCGGACCGGCAGAGGAAGTAAATCGGGCCGTGGCTCTCGCCGACTGCCGACTGCAGGTCATCGACGAACTCAGGGTTGACCGACCCGTCCGGATAGCGCTGCCACTCCACGCCGATCACCTGCCGCCCGACGGTGCTCAGGTCCGGCACGCCGACGTACTGCCACTCGGCGCTGGTTCGGACGTCGACGAGCACGGCGCCGGGGTCGGCCTCCAGGGCTGCGAAGGCCTCGATCGGGGTCACGTCGCCCGCGTACGTCATACCGGCAGCACTTCCACCGCGGCGGCGAACGGCAGGACGATCGCCTGCGCGACGACCATCCGGGTGCCGTCGTGGGCCATCACCGGGCCGCCGGACAGCTGGTACCCCTCGTCGAGCGCGGCGCTGACCCGCTCGCAGAAGGAGCGGTCGTCCGGCCCGGTCAACAGCCGGTAGCGCAGCCGCTCCCCTGGTCCGGTGGCCTGCTGCGGTTCGCTGGGTGCTGGGCTTGGTGCCATGCGTTCAGGGTTTCACAACTCCGGTATGCGCGGCGCAGGACTCAGCTGCCGAACGGCATCCGGAGGTCAGCGCAGGTGCAGGGCGTCGTTGACGAAGGACACTGAGACCCGGCCGTCGGGCCACAGCTCTATGCCGGTGAGCGACGCCGGAGACGTCGCCAGACGCCAGATCCGCTCATGCGGGATGCCGAGCAGGTGAGCGAGGACGATGAGCAAGGGCTTGCGGTGAGTGGCCACGACCACGGTGCCGAGCCGAGCCGCGCAGCGCTCGAAAGCGGGCAGCACGCGCGCCGCCAGCTCGGCGTGGGTCTCGCCGCCGGGGCGGGCGTATGCCGGGTCGCTGCGGAACGCCGTCATCTCGCCGCGGAACTCGGTTGCCAGCTGGGTCATGCTCTTGCCGTCCCAGTCGCCGAAGTGCTGCTCGTCCCAGTCTGGGTCCAGCTCGGGGGTGGCACCCAGTTCCGTCGCAATCGCGCTGCCTGTCTGGCGCGCGCGGGCCAGCGACGACGTGACGACGACCACGGGAGCGCCACCTGTCCGGGAGGGGCTCCCGGCCGACCGGACCAGGGAGGCCACCGCGGCGCCGGCGCGGCGAGCCTGCTCGCGGCCGGCTGCGTTGAGCGGGGGGTCGGCGCCGCCCCGGCCGTCGAGCTTGCCCGCGTCGGTGAAGTCCGTGACGCCGTGCCGCACCAGCACCAGCCGCGTGGGAGCGCGGCCGCCGGTGTCCGGCGCGGGGACGGCAGCAGGCTCCCCGTCGAGCCGGCGGGAGATGGTGAACCCGTCCATTGCCGCATTCGCCAGCCGGTCTGCGGCGGCGTTCTCTGCGCGCGGGATCCAGGTGAAACGCACCGAGCCGCCGGCCGCGGACAGCCGTGCCCTCACTTCGGAGGCGCGGTCGGCCAGCCGCCGCATGTCTTCGTGCTTGATCTTCCAGCGCCCGGACATCTGCTCGACGACGAGCTTGGAATCCATCCGCACCTCGACGTCGGCGGCAGCGTCGATCTCCAGCGCTGCCTCCAGCCCGGCCACCAGACCCGAGTACTCCGCGACGTTGTTGCTGGCGATTCCGACCGAGGCGGCCCGCTCGGCCAGCACGGCTCTCGAGCGGGCGTCGCGGACCAACGCTCCGTACCCGGCAGTGCCCGGGTTGCCCCGAGAACCGCCGTCGGCCTCGACGACGAGCGAACGCCCCACCGTGCCTCAGACGCCGGACTCGGACGTACGGATCAAGATGCGGCGGCATTCCTCGCAGCGGAGCACCTCGTCCGGCGCTGCCGCCGCGATCCGGGCGAGGTCGACCTGGTTGAGCTCCAGCCGGCATCCCTCGCAGCGCCGCTGCCGCAGCGCAGCGGCCCCCACTCCCCCGCTGGCCGTCCGGACCTTTTCGTACAGCGCCAGCAGCTCCTCGCCCACGTCGGGCAGGGACTGCGCACGATCGACGCGGAGCCCCTCCGCCTCCTCGTCCAGGGCCGCGACGGCGGCGTCCCGTGCCGCGGTCAACTGGTCGAGCTCGGCCGCCATCGTCTGACGCGCAGCGCCCAGCCGGTCGAGCTCGTTCTCGAGGGACTCGGCGCGCTCCATCACCTCCAGCTCGGTCTCCTCGAGCTCGCCCTGCCGGCGCGCCAGCGAGGCAATCTCGTGCTGCAACGCCTGCAGGTCCTTAGGCGTCCCCTGACCGGAGTCGAGCCGGGCCTGGTTGCGCGAGGAACGGTTGCGGACCAGCTCGACGTCCGTCTCGGCCTTGGTGACCTCGCGTTGCACGTCGGTGTGCGCAGTCCGGACGCGCACCAGCTCGCTGTCCAGCTCGGCCAGTTCGGCGGCGCGCTCCTGCACTGCACGCCCCTCGGGGAGGGTGGACTTGCGATGAGCGATCTGGTCGAGGCGGGTGTCGATCGCCTGCACGTCCAGGAGCCGTCGTTGGCGCTGGGGGTCGGTGCGCAGGATCAACCTCCGGGTGTGAACGGGTGGGCGGGCTGCGTGCTCAGGGCACAGCCCCGACGACAAGGTCCCACGGGTCGGTGCACAGCACGCTGACGTGCGTCTCCAACCTAGCCGCCCGCTGCTCCAGCGCGCTGACGAGCCGGTCACGTGCATCCGGCAGCCACAGCCATTCGCTGGCCCAGTGCCCCGCGTCGACCAGGTATGGCGTGCCGCCACCCCCAGCCCGCGCCTCCTCGCGCGCCCCCAGCGCCGGGTGGTGCCGCAGGTCTGCCGTGACGTACACGTCGGCCCCGCTAGCCCGCACTGCGTCGAACAGGTCGTCGCCGGCGCCGCCGGCGACCGCGACCAGTTCGACCAGGGCTTCGGCATCACCGGCAACCCGGACGCCCCCCGGCGCGGCAGGAAGCGCCGCGGCCAGCTTCTGCGCGAACAAGCGCAAAGTCATCGGTTGCGGCAGCCGGCCCCACCGGCCGATGCCCTGTCCCTCGCGGTCGGCGCCGTCGTCTCCGGCCCGTTGCAGCGGCGTCAGGTCGCGCAACCCTAGCGCCGCCGCCAGCGCATCGGACACTCCGGGCGAGGCGACGTCGGCGTTGGTGTGCGCGGTGAAGAGGGCGAGGTCCGCCTTGACCATTGCCGCTATCGCCGCACCCTTGGCCGTGCTGCTCGCCACCGAGGACACCCCGTGCAGGAGCAGCGGATGGTGCGCCACCAATAGGTCTGCCCCGGCCGTCACGGCCTCGTCGATGACCGCGAGGGTCGGGTCGACCGCGAAGTGGACGCGGCGGACGGGCTGAGCCAGGTCGCCGGTGACCAGCCCGACCCGGTCCCAGGACTGCGCGGTTGCCGCGGGATACAGCCCTTCCAGCGCGGCGACCACTTCGCCCAGGGTCAACTCAGCCACTAGGGCCCTCCGATCGCCGATCATCGCGTCAGCAGCTAGGGCTCGGACGTCCGCCAGAGACATGCGTGGGCCCGGCCGGGCTCGAACCGACGACAGCCGCGGTGTAAACGCGGTGCTCTACCAACTGAGCTACAGGCCCGTGGCGCGTCTACCCGACCAGCCGTCGCTGCCGTGGCTCAGCTCTGGGCGGTCACCGTGGGCTGAGTTCCGGCGGGGCGGCTGGTGCAGAGGGTGCGGGAAGCGCCTTCAGGGAAGCACGATAGCCGTCCCACTGGCGGCCCAGCTCAGGACCGTGGATCAGGCTCCACCGCACGATGCCTTCGCGGTCGATCAGGAAGGTGCCGCGGATGGCAAATCCGCCGTCCTGCTCCAACACGCCGTAAGCGCGCGCCGCGGCGCCGTGCGGCCAGAAGTCACTCAGCAGCGGGAAGGTGTAGCCCTCCTGCATCGACCACGCGCGCAGGGAGAACATCGGGTCGGCGGAGATCGCCAGGACCTGGACGTCGTCGTTCTCGAACGCCCCGAGGTCGTCGCGGACTTCGGAGAGCTCACCGGTGCAGATGCCCGAAAAGGCGAACGGGTAGAACACCAGCAGCACGTTCTTGCGACCGCGGTAGTCCGCCAGGCTGATCTCGGCGCCGTGCTGCTCCTTGAGTGTGAAGTCGGGAGCCGGCATACCGACCTGCAGGGGATCCATACGCATAGTGTGCCGGTCCACCGGGTCAGCGCTTGCCAGACCCCCGGGCCAACAGCCGCGTGGCGGTCCAATCGGGACACGCGTTGACGCTGCCCGAAGCATGCAGACCGGCAGTCAAGGCCGCCTCCTCGATCTCGGCCGGCGCCACGTGCGCCTCGCGCCCCGACTTGGGCGTGAGCACGACCACGAAGCCGCGGTCGGCGAGATTGGTCAGCGCGTCGACGAGGGCATCCACGAGGTCCCCGTCGCCCTCCCGCCACCACAGCAGTGCACTGTCGGCGACGTCGGCATAGTCCTCCTCCTCGAGTGGGGTGCCCGTGACCTCCTCGATGGCACTGCGCAGGGTGTCGTCCACGTCCTGGTCGTAGCCGAACTCCTGCACCACGTGCCCGGCAGCAAAGCCGAGCCGGGTGACCGCGACGCTCGTCGACGCCTCGGCGGTCGAAGCCACGGGCTTCCTCCTTCGTCGTTGTGCCGGACGTCCGGTCCTTGTCGGCCCGGCGCCTGCACGTCCTCGCCGGTCTGCACGGTCTGGCAGCGCCTAGCAGAACCTAATGCCGACGATTCTGGCAAACACCGCTCTCTCGTGCTAGCGCCGGGCTGACGTCGATTCCGCCTCCCCGGCGCGAGACGTTGTACGTTCGGCACCAGACCAATGTCCGTTTTGTGAAGGAGCGTCAAGCTTGTCGGAATCTTTGCACATAGCTTGCCTGCAATAGACCACGTTAGTGTGTATTTAACGCACTATGGACGTAGACGCAGCTAATCGCTTCTTATCCGACCCGACTACATGACTGCGTCGAGACCCTGGAGGCTCCCATGACTGCTCGCCGTCCCCATGCCCGTCAGCGGGTCGCCGCCGCCGGCTGCGCCACCGCTATCGCCGTGATCGGGGTCCCCTCGGTAACGGCTCTCACCGCGACGGCGGCCGGCCACGCCAGCCACGCCGCGCGGACCGCCCACCCGCCACGACCGGCCGCTGCCCACCGGCTCAACCCGACTGCAGCCGCCAAGGCCGCCGGGATCACCAGGCCCGGGCAGGCCTACATGGGCTGGCGCGACGGCCACGTGGCGATGACGGCGAAGGTGAAGCACGGCAAGCTCGTCCTCTCCCCCGTCAAAGTGCCTGGGCTCAGCCCAATGGCCAGCGGATCCGGCACCAAGCCCGACACGGGTACGCCGAGCGTTTCGCCGAACCTGTCCTCGACCTCGGTCAGCGGGATGGACGTGTCTCACTGGCAAGGCACCGTGCCGTGGACCTCTTGGTACAACTCCGGGAAGCGGTTCGCCTACATCAAGGCCACCGAGGGCACCAGCTACGTCAGCTCGACCTTCTCGGCCCAGTACACCGGCTCCTACAAGGCGGGCATGATCCGCGGTGCCTACCACTTCGGCTTGCCGAGCGGCGCCAGCGGTGCCACCCAGGCCGACTACTTCGTCGCCCACGGTGGCGGCTGGTCGAGCGACGGCAAGACCCTGCCCGGCGTGCTCGACATCGAGTGGAACCCCTACGGCTCCACGTGCTACGACAAGACGCCCTCGGAACTGATTTCCTGGGTCAGCTCGTTCGTCAAGCAATACCGCTACCGGACCGGACGCGACGCGGTCATCTACACGGCGTACAGCTACTGGCACGGGTGCCTCGGCAATACCTCAGCGTTCTCGAACACCAACCCGCTGTGGCTGGCCAACTACTCGACGTCCAACCCCCCGCTGTTCGGCTCCTGGCCGTGGTTCACCTTCCAGCAGTACACCGACTCCCCGCTCGATCAGGACCGGTTCAACGGCAGCTACACCAGGCTGAAGGCTCTGGCCGGCTGACCCTCGGGCAGATCTCCGCGCACAGCGGACCCCTGTCCGGGCGGTCATAGCCACCGGCAACCCGAACCCCCGTCCCTGCTCCGGGACGGGGGTTCGGATGTGCCGACCCGGTGGAACCGTCGCCTCCGGACGGGGCAAGATGTGCTAGGACCTACCGGTCTGCAGCGCGCGGAGGCGCGAGAGGGGACGTGATGTCGTGGCACTCGAGGAGTCCGGACCTATCCAGGGCGGTATTCCGAGCCAGCTGCCCGACGTCGACCCCGACGAGACCCAGGAATGGCTGGACTCGCTGGACGGGGCGGTCGACCAGGGTGGCCGCACTCGGGCGAGGTACCTCATGCTCCGGCTGCTCGAACGGGCCCGCGAGCGCCAGGTCGGCGTGCCGTCCCTCACGGCGACCGATTACGTCAACACGATCTCGCCCGAGGCCGAGCCGTGGTTCCCCGGCGACGAGGAGGTGGAGCGGCGATACCGCGCCTTCCTGCGCTGGAACGCCGCGATCATGGTGCACCGGGCGCAGCGGCCCGACATCGGCGTCGGGGGGCACATCTCCACGTACGCCTCCGCCGCCACGCTCTACGAGGTCGGCTTCAACCACTTCTTCCGCGGCAAGGACCACCCCGGCGGCGGTGACCAGATCTTCTTCCAGGGCCACGCCAGCCCCGGGGTCTACGCCCGGGCGTACCTCGAGGGGCGGTTGAGCCAGGAGCAGCTCGACGGGTTCCGCCAGGAGCACTCCCACGTCGTCGACGGCAAGCCTGTGGCACTGCCGTCCTATCCTCACCCCCGCCTGGCGCCGTCCTTCTGGGAGTTCCCGACGGTGTCGATGGGCCTCGGCCCGATGAACGCGATCTACCAGGCCCAGTTCAACGATTACCTGGCCAACCGCGGCATCAAGGACACCTCCCAGCAGCACGTCTGGGCGTTCCTCGGCGACGGCGAGATGGACGAGCCGGAGTCCCGCGGCCTGCTCCAGCTGGCCGCTAACGAGGAGCTGGACAACCTCACCTTCGTGATCAACTGCAATCTCCAGCGGCTCGACGGCCCGGTGCGCGGCAACGGCAAGATCATTCAGGAGCTGGAGGCCTTTTTCCGCGGCGCCGGCTGGAACGTCATCAAGGTCGTCTGGGGACGCGAGTGGGACCCGCTGCTCGCCGCGGACCGCGATGGCGCGCTCGTGCACCTGATGAACACCACACCGGACGGCGACTACCAGACCTTCCGGGCCAACGACGGCGCATACATCAAGGAGCACTTCTTCGGTCGCGATCCCCGCACGCGGGCCATGGTCGAGGACATGAGCGACCAGGACGTCTGGCGGCTCAAGCGCGGCGGCCACGACTACCGCAAGGTATACGCCGCGTACAAGGCCGCGGTGGAGCACACCGGGCAGCCGACGGTGATCCTGGCCAAGACGATCAAGGGCTACGGCCTCGGCACCCACTTCGCCGGGCGCAACGCCACCCACCAGATGAAGAAGCTGACGCTGGAGGACCTCAAGGGGCTGCGTGACTCCCTACGGATCCCCGTCACCGACGAGCAGCTGGAGGCCGACCCCTACCGGCCGCCGTACTACCACCCGGGCGACGACGACCCGACGATCCAGTACCTGCGCGAGCGCCGGGCCAAGCTGGGCGGGGGTGTGCCGTCGCGCCGGGTCCAACCGGTCCCGCTGAAACTGCCCGACGACAGCGCGTACGCCGGCGTCAAGCGTGGCTCCGGCAAGCAGGAGATCGCCACCACCATGGCATTCGTGCGGCTGCTGCGTGACCTGATACGGGACAAGGAGTTCGCCTCGCGCGTCGTGCCGATCATCCCCGACGAGGCACGCACGTTCGGGATGGACTCGATGTTCCCCACGCTGAAGATCTACAACCCGCACGGGCAGACCTACACCTCCGTCGACGCCGAGCTGATGCTCGCCTACAAGGAGGCGGTGCAGGGCCAGATCCTGCACGTCGGCATCAACGAGGGCGGCGCGCTGGCGGCGTTCACCGCGGCTGGCACCTCCTACGCCACGCACGGGCAGCCGATGGTGCCGGTCTACGTCTTCTACTCGATGTTCGGCTTCCAGCGCACCGGCGACTCCATCTGGGCTGCCGCGGACCAGATGACGCGGGGTTTCCTGATCGGCGCCACCGCCGGACGGACGACATTGACCGGCGAGGGCCTGCAGCACGCCGACGGGCACAGCCCACTGCTGGCCTCGACCAACCCCGCCGTCGTCTCGTACGACCCGGCGTACGCCTACGAGATCGGGCACATCGTCAAGGAGGGGCTGCGCCGCATGTACGGCGACGCGCCGGAGGACCTCATCTACTACCTCACCGTCTACAACGAGCCCGGCGTCCAACCGCCCGAGCCCGAGGGCGTCGACGTGGAGGGCATCCTGCGCGGCATGCACCGGATCCGCCCCGCCGACCCCGACGCCGACGCCGACCCCGATGCCGCCGGTGCCGGCGCGGAGGGCCCGCGGGCGCAGCTGCTGGCGTCGGGCGTGGGCGTTGCCTGGGCGCTGGAGGCGCAGGAGCTGCTGAAGAACGACTTCGGCGTGGCGGCGGACGTGTGGTCGGTGACGTCCTGGAACGAGCTGCGCCGCGACGGCCTCGCCGCCGACGAGCAGGCTTTCCTGCGCCCGCAGGAGCCTGCTCGCGTCCCCTACGTCACCGAGCGCCTGCGGGACGCCCCGGGGCCGGTCGTCGCGGTGTCGGACTACATGCGCGCGGTGCAGGACCAGATCGCGCAGTGGGTACCGCAGGACTTCGCCTCACTCGGCGCCGACGGCTTCGGCTTCTCGGACACCCGGCCCGCCGCGCGACGGTTCTTCCACATCGACGGACCTTCGATCGCCGTGCGGACGTTGCAACTGCTGGCCAAGCGGGGCGAGATCGACCCCGCCCGCGCCGTCGAGGCGGCTGAGCGCTACCGGTTGCTGGACGTGACAGCCGGCACCAGCGGCAACGCCGGCGGCGAATCCTGAGCGGTCCCGGCGGGCTGGATGCCGCGGGAATTCGCGAGCAGTACGCCGACGAGTCGCGGCTTTCGACCCGCAGGTCGGTATGGCGCCCCGATCCGTCCGGTCGCTCACCACAGGACACCGCCGCGGCCGCGGTGCGCGCCGCCGCAGACGCCGCCGTGACGCAGCAGCCCGGAACGCCCGTACGCATCCTCGAACTCGGCTGCGGCACCGGCGAGTTCGCGGCCCGGCTGATCCAAGGTCTTCCGGAAGCGACGGTCGTCGCGACGGACCAGTCCGTCCGGATGGTCGAGCTGACCCGGGCGCGCGGTGTCGAGGCACAGGTCGCCGACGTCATGCGGCTGCCCTTCCCCGACGACGCCTTCGACGTCGTGGTCGCGCTGTGGATGCTCTACCACGTGCCGGACCTCGCGACCGGCCTCGGCGAGGTGCGCCGGATACTGCGGGCAGGCGGCACGTTCGTGGCGGCGACGAACGGGGACGAGCACCTGGCCGGCCTACTCACCGCCGCGGGCGGCCGGCCGCTGCTCACCAGCTTCAGCAGCGAGAACGGCGCCGACGCGCTGGTGCCGCACTTCGCCACGGTGGAGCGCCACCACCACCGCAGCGTGGCTCACTTCGCCGATTCGGCCCAGGCACGGGCCTACCTGGCGACGTTCTCCCTACAGCTCGCGTCGCAGCTGCCGCCCTTCACCGGCGCGCGCACCTACGCCGGAGCGAGTTCGGTGTTCGTCGCCCGCTGAGCATCGTCTGGCAGCCCGGTCGACCGAGCCTGCGGGTACGGCAGGCGGATCCCCTCCTTCCTCACTAAGGAACCATTCTTCCCATTCCGCTTGCGCGCGGGGGGGTGTGGGGGGACAGTCGGCGGGACGACCGGATGGGAGTCACTCGCCTGGGCAGCGATACCACGCTGACCCGCGAGTCCGGAGAGGACCACCGCAACCGCGTTGGTCAGAAGGAGTCGGCACATGCATCGATCCCCTCGGTACGGCGCGCGCCTGCTAGGCGTGCCCGCAACCGTGGCAGTCGCCGTAACAACGGCACTGCTCACCGGCAACACGCCGGCCGTCGCCGCAACGACGACCGCCGCACAGGCCACGGCCTCACCCGTGGCAAAGGCGGCCGCGACCACCAGCACGGACGGACTGCTGCGATCCGTCTCCAAGTCGGCCAGCGCGTCATTCCCCGCGGCGAAGTCAGTCGGCAAGCCATCGGGAGTCCAGACCCCTGAATTGCCGCCTCACGAGGCGCAGGCCGAGCTACGGGCAAAGGAACAGGCGTCTGCGTCGGCAGTCCCGATGTTGTCGTCGCTCCAGCCGCCAACGGTGGCGTCCACCGCCGTGGCCGGTTCGGCCGGCCTCGACCGCAGCTGGCTCGGCCTGACGGGCTTCGACCAGCGATACGCCAACGGCGGCAACCAGTTCTCCGTGGAGCCCCCGGATCAGGCACTGTGCACCGGCAGCGGATACACCCTCGAGGCGGTCAACGACGTACTCCGCGTCTACCACAACTCAGGGACTGCCGCGAGCGCAGTGACCGACCTGAACAGCTTTTACCACTACAAGGCGCAGTACAACCGGACCACAGGCGCCCAGGGGCCGTTCGTCACTGACCCGACCTGCATCTACGACCACGGCACCAACAGGTTCTACCTGACCGTGCTCACGCTCGACGTCAACGCCAAGACCGGTGCGTTGACCGGCACGAACCACCTCGACCTCGCCGTGAGCAAGACCAGCAACCCGACCGGGTCGTGGGACATCTACCGGCTCCCCGTGCAGGACGACGGCTCGCAGGGCACACCCCGTCACAAGGACTGCCCGTGCATCGGCGACTACCCGCACATCGGCTCCGACGCCAACGCGGTGTTCCTGACGACCAACGAGTACCCGTTCAGCAGCGACCCCGGGCTCTACGGCAACAACTTCAACGGTGCTCAGATCTACGCCTTCGACAAGCGGGCGCTGGCCCGCGGTGCCGGTTCGGTAGCGGTGGTGCAGTTCCAGAACACCAGCCTGCCCTCGGGCGACGGCAAGGTTCCCGGGTTCACCGTGTGGCCCGCCCAGGTGCCTGGCACGGCGTACCGCACAACGGCCGGCGGGACGGAGTACTTCCTCAGCTCTGTTGCCGGCGCGGAAGCCCAGCCGTCCATGTTCACCGGCATGGCCAACCGCATCGGCGTGTGGGCCGTCACCAACACCTCGTCGATCCGCAACGCGACCCCGAAGCTGCAGTTGCAGCGCCGGCTCGTGCGGTCGGAAACCTACGGAGTGCCCCCGCGCTCTTCACAGCGCCTGGGCCCGGTTCCGTTGCGCGACTGCCTGGCGGTCAACTGCCAGGACATCCTGGGAGCCGGCGCCGCGCCGGATCCGAATGAGGCAGAGGGGCCGCTCGACAGCGGCGACAGCCGGATGCAGCAGGTGTACTACTCCGGTGGCCTGGTGTACGGCGCGCTTGGCACCGTCGCCAAGGTCGGCGGCAATCTGCGCGCCGGTATCGCGTGGTTCGCGGTGCGTCCCGGTGCGAGCCCGGCCCAGTCAACGGTCGCTCGACAGGGTTACCTCGCTGTCGCCGGGAACAACGTCATCTACCCGTCGATCGCCGTACTCGGCAACGGCACGGGAGCCATGGCGTTCACCCTGGTGGGCAGCGGCTACTACCCGAGCTCGGCCTACACCCTCTTCGGCGGGTCTGGCACCAGAGCCGTGCAGGTGTCCAAGGCGGGCAACGCGCCGCAGGACGGGTTCTCGGAGTACAACGCCTTCGGGTCCCCGCCCCGACCGCGCTGGGGTGACTACAGCGCGGCCGTCACCAGCGGCTCGAGCGTGTACCTGGCGAACGAGTACATCGACTCACGGTGCTCCTTCGCGGAATTCAACCGCGACTTCACCTGCGGCGGATCGCGAGGTTTCCTGATCAACTGGGCAACCCGCATCAGCAAGGTGACTCCGTAGTCGAGGCGAGAACCGGCTCACGCCGGTGACAGGGCGGGGGCGGCGATCCAGCTGCCCCCGCCTTGTACTGTCACCTCCGCCCGCTCGGTTTGTGCACGGCATACAAATAAGCTCGTCGTATGCCGCCTGCCTCCTCCCCCAGCGCCGCCGGCACCCAGGCCCGGATCGAGCGCAATGCCGGGCGCCTGGCGGCCGCAGCGATCCGGCGGATGGAGGTGCAGCACGAGTGGTACCGCGCCCTGTCGGCGCAGGACCGGTCCTGGGTCGGTCTGGTCGCGCAGGCCGGGATCACGGCGTTCCTGGCCTGGTACCGCGACCCCGGGCAGTCGCCGCAGATCAGCGCCGACGTCTTCGGGACGGCACCGCGCGAGCTGACTCGGTCGATCAGCCTGGGCCAGACCCTCAATCTGGTCCGATCCGTCATCGATGCCGTGGAGCAGGACGTCGGGCGCCTGGCGGCGGCCGGCGAGGAGCAGGCGCTGCGCGAGGCGGTGCTGCGCTACTCACGGGAGATCGCGTTCTCGGCCGCGCAGGTCTACGCCGAGGCCGCGGAAGCCCGTGGCGCGTGGGACGCCCGGCTGGAGTCGCTCGTCGTCGACGCCGTCCTGCGCGGAGAGGCGGACGATTCGCTGCAGTCGCAGGCCGCCGCGATCGGGTGGGGATCGGTGAGCTCCGTGGCGGTACTCGCCGGCTTCACCCCGGCCGCGACCGCTGCCGGCGGCGTGGTGGATGCCTTGCGCAGAGGCGCAATCAAGGCCCAGGTGGAACTGCTGACCGCCGTACAGGGCCGCCGACTGGTCGCCGTCCTGGGCGACGTCCACGACTCCATGGCGGTGGCGGCCGGGCTCGCCGAGCATTTCGGCGACGGCCCGGTCGTCGTGGGGCCGACCGTCCCCCACCTGTTCGCGGCGGGGCGCTCTGCCCGTGCGGCCATGTCCGGGCTGGAGGCCGCGCGCGCGTGGCCGGACGCCCCCCGCCCCGTGCTCGCCGACGATTTGCTCCCCGAGCGGGTACTGGTCGGTGACGGGCCGGCGCGGCGCCTGCTTGTCGACCGGGTCTACCGGCCCCTGGCCGCTGCGAACGCGCAACTGTTCGAGACGGCGTCGGCCTACCTCGACGGCGGCGGCGGGCTGGAGGCTGCCGCTCGGGTCTTGTTCGTCCACCCCAACACGGTGCGCTACCGCATCGGCCGGATCGAGGCGGTGACCGGCTACGACCTGAGCGCACCGCGCGATGCCCACGTCGTACGCACGGCGCTGGCCGTCGGGCGGCTCGCCGAACCGGCCTCGCCGACGTGGCGACGCCTCTCCGGGCAGGCTGGCACCGCGTCGGACGATCCGCCGAGACGGGTCGGTTGACGGCCTTCGCGTTTGGAGGTTTCCTCCAAAAGGCCTTGCTGAAGTTGGTGCCGTTCGGTTACGCCATGCCGGAGCACCACCCCGCAGGCTGGGGACGTGCTCGTCGTCGTGTGCCCCGGACAGGGCTCCCAGACCCCCGGCTTCCTGGCCCCGTGGCTGGAGTTGCCGGGCTTCGGGGACCGGATGGAGTGGCTCTCCACCGTCGCCGGCCTGGACCTGGTCGCCCACGGCACGACGTCCGATGCCGAGACCGTCAAGGACACGGCGGTCGCGCAGCCGCTGATCGTCGGCGCCGGAATCTGCTCGCTGCTGGCGCTCTTCCCCCACCCCGCCGACGGATTCCGGGCGGTGGCGGGCGGCGCAGGTCACTCGGTCGGCGAGGTCACCGCCGCGGCGGCTGCCGGCGTGATCACCGCCGAGCAAGCCATGGTCTTCGTCCGCGAGCGCGGCGCGGCCATGGCGAGCGCCAGTGCCGCCACCCCGACCGGAATGAGCGCGGTCGTCGGCGGCGACCCGGACGAGGTGACCGCAACGTTGGCGCATCACGGGCTCACGGCGGCCAACAACAACGGGGGCGGCCAGGTCGTCGCGGCGGGCACGCTGGACCAGCTGGCCGCGCTCAAGGCCGACCCGCCGGCGCGGGCGCGCGTCATACCGCTGCAGGTCGCCGGCGCCTTCCACACCCATCACATGGCACCAGCCGTGCAGCGGCTCGAGCACCTCGCCCGCGCCATATCGACGCACGACCCCCGCTCACGCCTGGTCTCCAACCGCGACGGCACGGTGGTGCACAACGGGCGCGACGTCCTGCAGCGGCTCGTCACCCAGGTGAGCAACCCGGTCCGATGGGACCTGTGCATGGAGTCGTTCAGGGACTTCGGAGTGACCGGACTGATCGAGATCCCGCCCGCGGGCACCCTCGCCGGGCTTGCCAAGCGCAATCTGCCCGGGGTGGAGATCCTTGCGGTCAATACGCCCGGGGACCTGCCGGCGGCACGGCGGATGATCCGCGAGCATGGAGAAGCAAGCCAGATCGCCGACACACCCACCTGGCGGTTGGTGATCGCACCGGCCAAGGGCATCATCAGCTACACCACCAGCGACATCGGCACCCACGTGCCCGCGGGCTCGACAGTCGCCACGGTGAGCACGCTGCGGGACTCGTACGACGTGACCGCCCCGCACGGCGGGCAGGTCATCGAGTGGCTCGTGGAAGACGGCGACCCCGTCTCACCCGGCCAGCCGCTGCTGCGACTTCACCCGACCCAAGCCTGACGAGGCGGACCCGCGTGACGAGCGAACCAGCAACCACCCTGACGGCCCTCCCCACGGCGGGGCCTACCACCTCGGGGCCCACCACCGCGGGGCCTACTACCGCGAGGCCCACCACCGCGGCGACCCACACGACTCACGCCACTCATCGGGGGGTGCTCACCGAGCCCGAGGGCGCCGCCCACGCGCGGATGTGGGGCGTCGGCGCATACCGGCCGGAGCGCGTGGTCACCAACGACGAGATCTGCCAGTACATCGACTCCTCGGACCAGTGGATCAGGGAACGCTCCGGCATCATCAGCCGCCGTTTCGCCGCGGAGCACGAAAGTGTCGTGGACATGGCCGAGGCGGCGTCGGTGCAGGCGCTGGACCGTGCCGGTATTACCGCGGCCCAGGTCTCCGCCATCATCGTGGCGACGGTGACCCACCCGTACCAGACGCCGGCGGCCGCCGCGATGCTCGCGGACCGGCTCGGCGCCACGCCGGCCGCGGCCTTCGACGTGTCCGCCGCGTGTGCCGGCTACTGCTACGGCATCTCGCTCGCCAACGACATGGTCCGCGGCGGGAGCGCCGAGTTCGTGCTGGTGGTCGGCGTGGAGAAGCTATCGGACTTCACCGACCTGCACGACCGCGGCTCGGCGTTCATCTTCGGCGACGGCGCAGGGGCCGCGGTGGTCGGGCCGTCGGACTACCCCGGCATCGGTCCCACCGTCTGGGGTTCGGACGGAGCGGAGTGGCAGGCCATCATGTCGCGCAACTCCTGGGTCGAGTACCGCGACAAGGAGATCGAGTGGCCGGCCCTGATCATGGCCGGCCAGAAGGTCTTCCGGTGGGCGGTCTGGTCCATGTCGCCGATTGCGCAGCAGGCGATGGACAAGGCTGGGATCAAGGCCGAAGACCTCGACGCATTCATCCCCCACCAGGCCAACAGGCGGATCATCGACGCAATGGTCAAGCAGCTGAAGCTGCCGCCGGAGATCCCGGTCGCCCGGGACATCGCGGAGACCGGCAATACTTCGGCGGCCTCGATCCCCCTGGCAACCCAGCGGATGCTGGACGACGGGGAAGCTCCGCATGGCGGCCTGGCCCTGCAGATCGGCTTCGGTGCCGGCCTGGTGTACGCCGCCCAGGTCGTGGTCCTGCCGTGAGCACGTCGGCCGACCCGATCGCCCGCCGCTAGCCGGCGCACGAAGCTCCCGCGGTCCGACGGGCTCTCGGACCACCGCAGATCAGCCCCCAGATACGAATCAAGGAGTTGGACACATGGCTCAGAGCGAGCAGGAGATCCTGCACGGACTCGCCGAAATCGTCAACGAGGAGACCGGTCTGGCGACCGAGTCGGTCGAGCCCGACAAGTCGTTCACCGACGACCTGGACATCGACTCGCTGTCGATGATGACGATCGTCGTCAACGCCGAGGAGAAGTTCGGGGTCCGGATCCCCGACGACGAGGTCAAGAACCTCAAGACCGTGCAGGACGCCGTCTCGTTCATCGCCAGCTCGCAGAACTGAGCAGACCTGCACTGCGCCAGTCCGCCGCACTGCCTCACGGCACGGCGCGCGGACCGGCCGTAGGGACGCAGGCACACAGGCACGCAGGACACCGTCAGGGAGCACAGGCCCCGAGGCTAGGAGCAGAACCCGATGACCACGAACCCGGGACAGCGCATCGTCGTGACCGGTCTCGGCGCGACGACACCGGTCGGCGGCACCGTCGCGGACACCTGGTCGGCGATCCTGGCCGGCGAGTCCGGGGCACGGACCATGCCGTACGAGTGGGTCGCCAAGCACGAGCTTCCTGTGACGTTCGCCGGCACCTTGAAGGTGCCCGCGGACCAGGTCCTGAGCAAGCTGGAGATCCGCCGGCTCGACCCTTCGGCGCAGTACGCCCTGATCGCCTCGAGGGAGGCATGGGCCGACGCCGGTTCTCCAGAGGTCGATCCGGAGCGGCTCGGGGTCGCCGTCGGGTCCGGCATCGGGGGGGTGTGGACGCTGCTGACGCAGTGGGACAACCTGCGCGAGAAGGGCCCGCGCCGGGTCTATCCGCTGGCCGTCCCGATGCTGATGCCGAACGCCCCGGCCGGAAACGTCTCGCTCGAGCTCGGCGCCCGGGCGGGTGCACACACGCCGGTCAGCGCCTGCGCGTCCGGCGCGGAGGCGATGGGCCTCGGGATGACCATGATCCGCAGCGGGCGGGCCGACATGGTGGTGGCCGGCGGCACCGAAGCGGCCATCCACGCACTGCCGATCGCCGGGTTCGCGGCGATGCAGGCCCTGTCCACCCGCAACGACGAGCCGGAACGGGCCTCGCGCCCCTACGACGTCGGGCGTGACGGCTTCGTGCTGAGCGAGGGTGCGGCAGTGATCGTGCTAGAGACCTACGAGCACGCCGTGGCGCGCGGCGCGCGGATCTACGCCGAGTTCGCCTCGGTGGGCATGTCTGCGGACGCCTACCACATCACCGCGCCGGAACCCGAGGGCGCCGGAGCCGCGCGAGCCATGCTCGAGGCGGTCCAGCGCGCCGACCTGACCGCGGCCGACATCGTGCACATCAACGCCCACGCCACGTCGACACCGGTGGGTGACGTCGCCGAGTACAACGCGATCCGGCGGGCCTTCGGCTCCGCCGCGGACGGTATGCCGATCAGTGCGACCAAGTCGATGACCGGCCACCTGCTCGGAGCGGCCGGCGCCCTGGAGACCGTCCTGACCGTGCTGTCGGTGCAGGAACGCATTGCCCCCGCCACGATCAACCTCGAGAACCAGGACCCCGCCATCGATCTCGACATCATCCACGGTGAGGGTCGCAAGCTGCCCGAAGGCGACATCGCCGCGCTCAACAACTCCTTCGGGTTCGGCGGCCACAACGTCGCCCTCGTGATCAAGAGCGTCTGATGAATACCCGTATGCCGAGCGTCGCCGCCGAGCAGCCCATAGTCGCCACCAAGACCAAGATCGACCGAGCCAGTGATCCGCGCAATCCGGTGAAGCGCCTGGCGGCATTCCTGGACGAGGGCACGATGGAGTTGATCACGGCCGAGGACACCAGCGGCATGCTGGCGGCTGTCGGCTCCGTGCGAGGCACCCCGGTGGTGGTGTTCGCCTCGGACGCCACGATCCAGGGCGGCGCCATGGGCGTCGAGGGCTGCAAGGTGATCCTGGTCGCCTACGAGCGCGCCCTCGCCGGCGGCGTGCCCGTCGTGGGGCTGTGGCACTCCGGCGGTGCGCGGCTGGCCGAGGGCGTCGTGTCGCTGCACGCCGTCGGCGAGGTGTTCGCGATCATGACCCGGGCCTCGGGCAGGATCCCGCAGATCTCCGTGGTGATCGGCGCGGCGGCGGGTGGCGCCGCATACGGTCCGGCCCTGACCGACATCGTCATCCTCGGGCCGGACGGGCGCGTCTTCGTCACCGGGCCCGAGGTCGTCCGGTCGGTCACCGGAGAGAACGTCGACGCGCTGCGGCTCGGCGGACCGGAGCCACACGGCCGCCGTTCCGGGGTCGTCCACGTGGTCACCCAGACCACCGAGGACGCGTACGCCGCCGGCCGGCTGATCTGCTCGCTGCTGGCCGACCAGCGCTCGCTGGATGTCGACGCTGTCGAGGACCGCGACCTGGCCTCGACGTTCCCCGAGTCGGCCAAGCGGGCCTACGACGTGCACCCCCTGATCGGCAACGTCCTGGACTCCCCCCACGAGATGATCGAGCTGCACCCCAAGTGGGCGCCCAACATCACCACCACGCTCGGCCGGTTCGGCGGCCGGACGGTGGGCGTGGTCGCAAACAACCCGATGCGCCTCGGCGGCTGCCTGGACTCGGCGTCCGCGGAGAAGGCGGCGCGGTTCGTCCGGATGTGCGACGCGTTCGGCGTGCCGCTGATCGTGCTGGTCGACGTGCCCGGATATCTGCCCGGCGTCGGCCAGGAGTGGGACGGGGTGGTGCGCCGTGGGGCCAAGCTGCTGCACGCGTTCGCGGAGGCAGTCGTGCCGCGGGTGACCGTGGTGACCCGCAAGACCTACGGCGGCGCGTACATCGCGATGAACTCGCGCTCGCTGGGCGCGACGCGTGTCTTCGCCTGGCCGACCGCTGAGGTCGCGGTCATGGGTGCGGTCGCCGCCATCCGGATACTGCACCGGCGCCGCTTGGCGGAGGTGCCGGAGGAGGACCGCGCGATGGTCGAGACCGAACTGGCCGCAGAGCACGAGGTGCTGTCCGGTGGCTTGTCACGCGCCGTGGACATCGGTGTCGTCGACGAAATCGTCGAGCCCGCGAAGACGCGCTCGGCGATCGCCGCGGCGATAGCCGACGCACCGGCCCGGCGCGGCACCCACAACAACATTCCGCTCTAGCGGAGCTCTGGCGAGCTCTGGCGGGCAGTTCCCGCTCGGACCCGACTGTCGGCGCCCCACGCCCCTCGGCGCCGTGGGGCGCTCAGCCGACGCGGTGCAGCCAGCGCACCGCTGCGGAGGCTCCGGCATACCGGAAGACGTCGAGCTCGTCGTCCCAGGCGGCGCCCAGTAACAGCTCCAGCTCGGCGTGCAGGATCCCCGGGTCGCCCGCGCTTGCCGTGACGGCGGCGCGCAGCCGGTCCTCGTTGACGACGGCGTCGCCGCTCGCGGAGGTCCAGGTGTGGTGGATGCCGAGCGTGGGCGTGTAGGACCAGCGCGAGCCGTCGGTGCCTGGACTCGGGTCCTCGCTCACCTCATACCGCAGGTGATCCCAGCCGCGCAGGGCGCTGGCGAGCGCGGCGCCCGTACCCGGTTCGCCGCTCCAAGACAGCTCGCTACGGACCAGACCGGGCGTCGCGGGCTGGGGCGTCCACTCCAGCCGGACCCGGTGCTCGAGGGATCGCTCGAGCGCCCAGGCGATGTGGGGGCATAGCGCAGCCGGCGTGGAGTGGATGAAGACCACTCCGCGCGTAGCGGAGCGCGAAGTAACGACAGACATCCGGACCTCCTGCTGTGAGGGACGTCTTCCCCGACGACCTCACTGAGCTTGGAGCCCGGCTGTGCTGGCTGTGCTAGCTGTACCTTGCTGGGCCCGGGCGCTGCCTCCGGGACCACGTCCAGTGTGCACCATGCGACACACCTGTACCAAGCGTCGACGACGTGAGGGCTGCCTGCATGGGAGACTTCGCCCGATGCTGATCCATCCCTGGGACCGCGCCGTGAGCGACGATGAGTGGCGTGCGCTGCTGTCCGACGTCGGCTTCGGCCAACTGATCGCACCCGGGGGCCCCGACCGCATCATGCCCGTGGTCGTGCCGACGCACTTCGTGTACGACGGGGCGGACCTGGTGGTGCTGCACCTGGCCCGTCCCAACCCGGTATGGCGCGCGCTCGAGGAACGGCCGCGGGCGCTGCTGACCGTTGTGGCGGACTACGTCTACGTGCCGGCGTCGGTGAACCAGGGATCCGTCGGGCCGGCCGGCCGGGGAGTCCCGACGAGCTACTACGCGAGCGTCCAAGCGGACTGCGACGTCGAGGTCGTGGACGACGCGCAGGCGAAGACGGCGATCCTGAACACGCAGCTCCGCGTGTTCGAGCCTCCCGACGGTGCCCGCCTGCCGGTAGACGTCGCTGAACCGGCCGACGCTCGCCAGCTCCCGGGGATACGGGCGGTGCGGCTCGTCATCCGCGAGGTACGGGCAAAGTTCAAGTACGGAGGCAACAAGAGCGCCGCGCATCGAACCGCCATCGCGGCCGCTCTGGCGACCCGCGCGGGACCGAGGGACGAAGCGGCGCGGCGCCGCCTGCTCGACCGCCTCAGGGCCGACGAGTGAGCCCTGCGGCACGGAACACCGGCGGGACTCGTTGCTGGGCACGATCAGGCCGGTAGGCTGCCGAAGCGCCGAGGGCGTCCGCGCCCCGGCGCAGCGGGGCAGTAGCTCAGTCGGTCAGAGCAGCGGACTCATAATCCGCCGGTCGTGGGTTCAAGCCCCACCTGCCCCACCAGCGGTAGCGGGAGGGCAGGTCGACGTTCGGATGACCAGGTGCGTGGGCAGTAATAGGGGGTGGGGGGGGCGAACACCCGCAAGGGCGCCGAGGAGTCGCTCGGTGGCGATGCGGCCCTTGTCGCGTAATGGTTGATGGATCGTCGTCAGGCCTTGGTCCGCCGGTGCGGAGTCGTCGAAGCCGATGATGGACAGGTCGCGGGGTACGTCGAGGCCGCGCTCGTGGGCGGCGAGTCGTGCGCCAAGAGCCAGCGGATCGCTGAACGCGAAGAGGGCGGTCGTCTGCGGTGCTGCCTCGAGCAACGTATGGGTCCCGGTACGCCCGTCTTCGATGCTGCTCATCTGGCACTGGACGACTGGGACGTCGCCCCAGTCGAGCCCGGTGGTGGCTACCGCTTCCGCTGCGCCGCGGAGACGGCCTATGGCGACGCTGGCGGTGGCGGCGCTCTGACGCGGCAGGCCTGCCAAGCCGGGGCGGTCCCGCGCTGAGAGGCGCGTGCTCAGGATCGCCAGTCGCCGGTGACCGAGGGCGATCAGATGGTTCATGGCGGTCCGGGCGGGCTGCACCTCGTCGATCCCGACGAAGTCGAACCTGTTGCTTGTAGTGGTCCCGGTATTCGCCGGGGAGTCGACCACGACGGTGGGAAGCCTTCGGCGGCGGACGGCGTCAATGAGTGGGTCGTCGCCGACGAGCGAGTACACGATCAGGCCGTCGACAGCCACGTGACGGGCCGCCGGTCCGGCGGAGGCGCCGGCTTCCGGATAGGCGGGGACGATGACCAGCGCCAGTTGCTGTGGGTCCGCGGCGTCGGAAAATCCTTGCATCAGCTGGATCGCGGCGGGGTCCTCGAACGAATATCCCAGCCGTTCCCGCATGACGATGCCGATAGCGTTGTGCCGCCCCTTGCGAAGGTTGCGTCCGGCGGGATCGGCGCCGTCGTACCCGAGTTCGGCGGCGGCTCGCCGGACCCGAACATGCAGGGCGGGGGACACGACGTCAGGACGGTTGTAGACGTTGGATACGGTGCTCGGCGCGACCCCGGCTGCCTGGGCGACCGCAACTACGCCGGCCCTGGCCGGGCTTCGGTCGTTTGTCGGTCCGCGGCTGCCTGTTGACACCGGTTCAGCCTAGGTTCACGAGGGTGCCCGATGACCGCGAATCGTCGCAGGCCCCGCCGGACCTGCGCGATTCGCCGCCGCCTGGCTGTTGACACGACTTACGCATGGTCATACGTTCCTCCTGCAGCCATAAAATCGTTGCAAAGATGCGAATCCAGGCGCCGCGCCGCCGTAGCCGTGCGCGCCACGAGGGTGACGAGCGACGTGCCTGAATTCCTGGGGCGGGTCTGTTGGTCTCTCCCGTCGGTGTGCGGGAGAGGACTCAACCCATGAACACACTGACGCGAGGACTGAGGGCGTTTGCCGCGGCGTTGCCTGTGGCAGCGGTCGCCGTTGCGGTTGCGCAACCTCCAGGGGCGGTCGCCGCCCCCTCAAGAGCCATGCCGGCCGTACGCGGCTCCCTGGCACAGGACGCCGCCATCTCCGAAGCTGCTGTGGGTGCCAACGTTCCGTTCGTCGAGGCTCAGGCTGAGGATGCCCGCACGAACGGGACAGTGATCGGGCCGGACTGGGCCTACGGCGCGCTGGCTTCGGAGGCGGTCGGGCGCCGTGCGGTTCGGCTGCACAAGGTCGGTCAGTATGTGCAGTTCACGTTGACCAAGCCAGCGAACGCGCTGAACCTCCACTACAGCGTCCCTGACACCGCCGACGGCAAGGGTCGTGACGCGACCCTTGCCGTACTGATCAACGGGCGGGCCGCGAAATCCCTGCCGGTGACGTCCCGATACTCCTGGTATTACGGGGTGTACCCGTGGTCGAACACCCCGGCCGATGGGGGCGCACGGCAGATGTACGACGACTCCCGGGTCATGTTGGGTGCCACCCTGCCGGCCGGTACCCAGGTCCGGATCCAGGTCCGCAGCACCGCGGCCTCGCCTTGGTTCGTGATCGACACCGCCGATTTCGAGAACGTCCCCGCTCCCCTGGCCCGCCCGGCGAACTCGCTGTCGGTCACCAGCTTCGGGGCTGACCCGAGCGGTCAGTCCGACTCCTCGGACGCAATTCAGGCCGCGATCGACAAGGCGTCTGCGACCTCGAAGACGGTATGGATCCCGCGGGGGACCTTCACCGTGACCAAGCACCTGATCGTGGACAAGGTCACCGTGCGCGGCGCTGGCCAGTGGTACAGCGTTTTGCACGGTAAGGGCGTCGGGGTGTACGGCACCTACGCGCCCTCGGCCAGCAGCGACGTACACCTGTCCGACTTCGCCATCTTCGGCGAGGTACAGGAACGCATCGACGCTGACCAGCTGAACGCGATCGGCGGGTCCCTGGCCAATTCGAGCGTGACGAACATGTGGCTGCAGCACAGCAAGGTCGGTCTGTGGCTGGATGGCCCGTTCGACGGGCTGACGATCTCCCACGTGCGGATCCTCGACATGACTGCTGACGGACTCAATTTCCACGACGGCATCACCAACTCTTCGATCACGGACTCCTTCGTCCGCAACACGGGGGATGACGGCCTGGCGATGTGGTCGGAGAAGCACGCCGACGCGAATAACGTCTTCGCTCGCAATACGGTGCAGGTCCCGACACTGGCCAACAACATCGCCATCTACGGCGGCACCAGCAACACCGTCAAGGACAACCGGGTCTCCGACACCATCACCCAGGGCGGCGGGATCCAAGTAGCCAACCGGTTTGGCGCCATCCCCTTGGCAGGGACCACTGTCGTTACGGGCAACACCCTGTGGCGGACCGGGTCGCTGGACCTCTTCAACCACATCGGCAATCCCGCACTGTGGTTCTGGGCGGGCGACGAGGCGATGGACGGCCAGGTCACAGTGACCGACAACCGCATCTACGGCAGCGCCTACAGCGCGATCGGGTTCACCGGCAACGCGGTCACGAACGTCCACTTCAGTCACGACACGATCGACCGTGCCGGAACGTTCGCCGTGCAGCTGAACGCACCTGGGTCGGCGACTTTCGACCATGTCGTCGCGACCGGTCTTGGCGCGACGGGACGCTACGACTGCAACTCCGGCTTCACGATCACCGAAGGCGACGGCGACAGCGGTTGGTCCACCAGCCAGTGCGGTTACCCCGCGCCCGGCCCGTTGACTCTGAGCACGCAGTACCTCAACTTCGTTTCCGGCGGGATCGGAGTCCCCAGCGCTCCCCAGGAGGTGACGGTCACCAACCCCACGAACCGGGCCCAGCACATCGCCTCGATCACCAACACCGGCTCGTTCACCTTCACCACCACCTGCGGGTCGACACTGGCCCCGCACACATCGTGCACGATCACCATGCGGTTTGTGCCCACCCCGCTGGGTGACCACGGGGGCGCCCTCACCGTCTCCGACGGCACCCCAGCCGGTCGCTACCAGGTCTACCTCAACGGCACGGTGCAAGTGCACGTGCCGGGCAACCTGGCTGACGGCAAGCCGGCTACCGCCAGCAGCGAGAACCCGTGCTGTACGGCGGTCAACGTCACCGACTCCAACACCGGGACCTACTGGGAGAGCGCCGCTGGGGCGCCGTTCCCGCAGACCGTAACTGTGGATCTCGGCGCCTCCACGTCGGTCTCGAAGGTGGTCTTGAAGATCAACCCGGCTTGGGGAGGGACCCGAACCGAGAACATGGAGATCCTCGGCAGCACCGACGGGAGCAGCTTCACCAGCGTCGTTCCGGCGACGGACTACACGTTCGATTCCACCACCGCCAACACCGTGACCGTGCCCTTCACGGCCACCGATCTGCGGTACGTCCAGGTGAAAGTCAGCAGCAACACCGGCTGGCCCGCCGCCCAGATCGCCGAGTTCGAGGTCTACAAGTAACCGAACGGGGCCGCCCGAGCGAGAGCACATCAGCGTTACGGCGGCGCCCCTGGGCGCCGCCGTAATGGCCTGCTATTGGCCGGTATTCACCGGACGGACCGACCGCTACCAGGCGTGGGCCACGTCAATGACGACGCGCGTGTCCTGGCCTGAACCGGCGGACGGACCCGCAAGGGTGAAGACCCGGAACGGGAGCCGGGCGCGGACACCGAGCCCGAAGGTCGTCTGACCCTCGTAGGACCCGGCGAAGGCGATCTGCCGGAAGGTGCTGTATCCGGACACGTCCACCAGTTCGCACGGGTGGGGCGCGTAGAGCGTGGAACCGTATTCGTCGTACGCCGGCGCCCGGACCACCACCGCGAGGTCACCAGCTCCGCGCAGCGGAACCGCGTTGCCGGAGCCCTCGGCGCGGACCGAGTCGACGTAGCGCACGTCATACGAGTTGAATCCGCCGGCCTCGCCGATGTCCACCACCATCCGGTCGTAGCACGTGTGCCGTCCAGCGCGGACGTTGGTGATGAAGTCGGACGGCACCGTGGCGACGTTGCTCGATTTGGGCAGCGACCCCCAGGTGATGTTGCAGGACGACGTGGTGGCGGCCCCAGCCGACGCGACAGGGAGGGCGAGCACACCGACCGCGGCTGCCATGGCGGAGAGGGCTCCTACGAGACGACGTGACACACCGTGCATGACATCCTCCTGGTTGGTGTTGGACTGACACCCTGGAGACGCCGCACCGCTACTGATGGTGCGTCACGATTCGATCACGTTCGCGAGCCGACTTCAGTCACCCACTGACAGATGGCAGAGATGGCTGGTGTCCAAGGGGGGCACGGCCGAGCCCAGCAGCAACCGGACCTGACCGTGAGAATCACCACGGGAATTGACCGGCTGGTCTTCTTCTCATAGGAGGCGAAGTTCTTCGCCTCTGCCACCACGCGAGGCCATACGACGGCTCGCTCCTGCGGCGTCGCCGTACGCGCCGACATCGGTTGCACCTGGTCTCCCAGCTGCACGGTGACGTTCGGGTCGTGCGTCAGGTTGCCGTACCAGGCGGGGAAGCTGTCCTTGCCACTGTTGTCGCCACGTGCGTACTGCTCCCCAGCTTGGCCAGGCGGTTCGACAAGGTGGTCATGGCGAGAACCTGCGCTGCCCGATATCGAAGGACAGCAACAAAGCGCGGCGGGCCAGACGGGTCCCCTCACCGAGTGGCCAAGCTGCACGTGAACGTCCCAGCGGCTAGTCCGGTAGCCGCTGGGAAGAACCCTGAGTCGACCGATGTTGCGCCACCATGACCTCTCTCGCCGATCGCACGATTGCCGCCCTGCGTAGTACCCACGATGAGTTGGCGGTGGTGGTGCGTGACCTTTCGGACGACCAGTTGTCCGGCCCGTCAGGCGCCTCCGCGTGGACAGTCGCGCAGGTTCTTTCACACCTCGGTAGCGGCGCCGAGATCACCCTCGCCAGTTTTCGCGCCGCCCTCGACGGCACACCCGCGCCTGGACCGGATTTCAACCAGAGCGTGTGGGACCGCTGGAACGCCATGAGTCCCCGGCACCAGGCCGCAGGATTCCTGGAGCGCGACGCTGCGCTGGTCGAGAGGTTGGACGCGCTGACCTCCGACGAGCGGGAAAACGTCCATATCGAGCTCGGCTTCCTCCCGGCGCCGCTCCCGGTGGCGTCGGCCGCCGGCATGCGCCTCAGCGAGACGGCCCAACACTCTTGGGACATCCGCGTCGCCCTCGACCCAGCCGCGACCATCGATGCGCCCTCCGCGGAGGTGCTTATCGAGCACTTCACGGGAGGGGTGGGGTTCCTGCTGGGCTTCATCGCCAAGGCCGGCGAACTGTCGCAGCCGGCCTTGGTGCAGCTTCAGGGCTCCGACGTGGCCATCGCCATCGAAGACCAGGTCAGCCTCACGACATCAGCCGCCCCAGCGACCGCCACCTTCAGAGGCCAGCCGGAGGCGGCGGTCCGGTTGATCGGAGGCCGGCTCACGCCGCAGTACACGCCCGCGGCTGTCCAGGTCACCGGCAACGTCACACTGGACGACCTGCGCCGGGTCTTCCCCGGCTTCTGAGCGCCGTCGCTCGAACCAAACCGCATGTGTACGACCAGCACGACCTAGCCGCCAACGCCCGATCAGCGGACGCTATTGCATGCCCAACCGGGCAAGGGGCTCGATCAGCTCGTGCTCCTCGTAGGCGAGATGGGACAGCAGCGCGTCGCTGAGCAGGTCGACCGCAGCCTGAAGCTCATCCACCCCGTCTGGGACGGACACGAACGCGATCAGCGCCCGGTCGACGCCCTCGAGGACGTCGTGGATCGTCTGGTGCTCCTGCTCGAGCCGGTCGATGACCGGCCCGAGCCGGTCGTCGCTGCTACGGAGATGGTGGAACAGCCCTTGGTCCTCCAGCGTGTGGTGTGTCGTCACGACGCGGCAATACGACTCGCAGTACGTTCCGAGCACCCACTTGTTCTGGCGCATCGTCGTCGTGTTGATATGCGACCGGACCGTTCCCGCATCGATCGCCCCAGCGGCCACCTGCTGGATCAGGTCGTAGAGCTGCGCCAGTTCGGCGCGCAGGCCGTCGTGGACGTCGATCAGGTGCCGACCAGTGGCCTGTTCGTGCGCGGTGTATGTGGCCTCGGGGTCGGGTGCCGGGCCGGACGGCCGTGCCGATTCGTCCCACGCGTGGACAGAGCTGCGGCGCGCGCCGTCGTCGGGGGTCGCGACGACCGCGAAGGGGCTCCGGGCCACCGAACTGGGGTCGGTGGATGCGGTTGGGTGTGCTGTCTGAGTCGTCGCTGCGGAGGTCGACATCGGCGGGGCATGGCGTTCGGTGCTGACGAGTTCGCGGACGGCGGGGGCCACCTCGCCGGCGAAGCGGCGGACGTCGTCCGGGTCATCGCTGGCCAGGATGAACGCACTGATCCCGTCACTGAGCGCGTAATCGGCGAGCTCTACGGCCCATTGCTCGGCCGGGCCCTGTAACGGCCCACGGCCTGCGCTCAGGAACTGCCCGCTGACGTTCAGTAGGCGCCGGATGGCGCGAGGCGACCGACCGGCCTGGTCAGCCGCATCGTCGATGATGGCGTTTCCGGCTGCCAGATCACCGGGCTGGAGATAGCCGACCGACGGCAGCCAGCCGTCCGCGAGCCGACCGGTCAAGGCGAGCATCCGAGGTTTGAAGGCACCGAGCCAGATGCCCACGTCGTGCGCCGGCGCCGGCCCCCGCTTCGCGCCGACGACGCGGTAGTGCTCGCCCTCCACTCGCACGCCGCCGCGGGCCCCGACGTCCCACACCGCTCGGATGACCTCTATGGCCTCCTCGAGCGCACGGACACCCTCACCGGGCGTCCGGCGCGGTCCGCCCATCGCCTCAATCGCCTCCCAGAACGCGCCGGCGCCCAGGCCCAGCTCGACGCGGCCGCCGCTGAGGAGGTCCAGGCTCGCCACGCTGCGGGCCAGCACCGCGGGTGGCCGCAGCGGCAGGTTCGTCACGTTCGCGGACAGGTGGATGGTGCTGGTCCGCGCGGCGACGAAGCTCAGCAACGTCCAGGTGTCCAGGTAGCCCGGCTGGTATGGGTGGTCCTGGAACGTGACCAGCTCGAGGCCAACCTGCTCGGACAGTTGGGCAAGCTGTACGACTCGCTCTGGCTGGTTGTTTGCCGGGGTCAGGAACGAGCCGAACTGCAGGCCGTGGCCGTAGTCACCCATCACTGACCTGCCCTTCCGGCGTGCTCAGTGGCAGCCCGGAAGGACCACCGCTGCCCATCCTCGCAACGGGCACCCTCGGTCTCAAAACAGGCGCCACGTCGCGCGATGCGGACGTCGTGTCCGTCGCCGTTGGGCGTCAGCCGCCCGCCATGGCCCCCACGAGAAGGAACGGCTCGTCGCCATCGGCGACCCGGTCGGGTAGCGGCGCGTCGGGCTCCTCGTGGGAGAGGTCCTGCCCGCAGGCGTAGAAGCGAACGAATGCGCGGCGCTTCGCCGTCGCCCGGTCCCGGATCGTGCCGAGCAGCACCGGGAACTGCGCCTCGAGTGCGTCGAGCACCGACCGCTGCGTCACCTGACCCTGGACGTCGACGCGGACCTCGCCCTGGACCTTGGCCATGTCCCGCAGGTGGGCGGGCAGGACCACCCGCACCGAGTCGCTCATGACGTGCTCATCGAAGCGTCTGCACCTCGACGGACAGCACCGCCGGCAGGTCGCGGACGATCGGCGCCCACGAGTCGCCGGAGTTGCTGGACGCGTAGACCTGGCCACCGGTGGTGCCGAAGTAGATCCCGCAGGAGTCGTGCTGGTCGACGGCCATCGCGTCGCGGAGCACGTTGACGTAACAGTCGTGCTGCGGCAGGCCGGTGGTCAGCGCCTCCCATTCGTCACCGCCGGTCCGGCTCCGGTAGACGCGCAACTTGCCATCGGGTGGGAAGTGGTGGGAATCACTGGTGATGGGCACGACGTACACGGTCTCCGGCTCGTGCGCGTGCACGGTGATCGGGAAGCCGAAGTCGGTGGGGAGGTTGCCGCTGACCTCCTGCCAGGTATCGCCGCCGTCCTTGCTGCGCATGACGTCCCAGTGTTTCTGCATGTAGAGCACGTCGGGGTTGTCCGGGTGCATGTCGAGCCGATGGACGCAGTGGCCGACCTCCGAGTCCTGGTCGGGGATCTCGCCGGAACGGAGCCCCTTGTTGATCGGTTGCCAGGTCTGTCCGCCGTCGGAGGTGCGGAACGCGCCGGCCGCGGAGATCGCGACGAAGAGCCGGTTGGCGTCGCTCGGGTGCTGGATGACGGTGTGCAGGCACATGCCGCCGGCACCGGGCTGCCATTGCGGGCCGGTGTCGTGTTTGCGCAAGCCCGACAGCTCCGTCCATTGGACACCGCCGTCGGTGGACTTGAACAGTGCCGCGTCCTCGACGCCGGCGTAGACGGTTTCGGCGTCGTGCAGCGACGGCTCGAGATGCCAGACCCGGGTGAACGCCCACGGCCGCAACGACCCGTCATACCACTGGTGCTCGCCAGGGACCCCGTCGTAGGTGAAGTCGTTGCCGACCGGGTCCCAGGAAGCTCCACCGTCGTCGGAGCGCTGGATCACCTGCCCGAACCAGCCGCTGCACTGCGAGGCATAGAGCCGGTCGGGATTCAGCGGCGATCCCTTGACGTGGTAGATCTCCCACCCCGGGAAGTGCGGGCCGTCGACGGTCCAGTCCGTGCGCCGCTCGTCCGAGGTGAGGACAAAGGCGCCCTTGCGGGTCCCGACCAGGACGCGTGTGACACTCATGCGCTGTCCTTCCGTGCTGCCGATGGCCGTGACGCTACTCGTCCAGCCCGACAGTAGTGACTCGTGGACGGGCCGAATGTCATCGAAGGCGTCAGTCTGCGACTCGCAGCACTATGCAGCCGGGAATCCGCAGCCGTAGGTGGCCGCCACCGGATTCGGTGCTGAAGGGGTGGGAGCGCAGGCCGGCGCGCCTTCCACCTGATCACTGGCTGCCCCCTGGTCGGAATACTCTGGATAGCCGTGAGGGTTCACGGATGTATCGGAGAGGGGCAGCATGAGCGAGCTGGTGGCGGAACCGCACGAACACCCGGTCGACCCCCTTCGCGTCGCGCGTGCCCGCGACCGGGGTCTTTCCGCGGAGGACGCCGGCCGACTGACCAGTGTGCTGACCATGCTGGTCGATCCGGTCCGGGCCCGGATCCTGTACGCGCTGGACGAGGTCGAGGAGATGTGCGTCGGGGATCTCGCCCTGGCACTGGACGCCAGCGAGGACTCGGTCGGCTACGCGCTGCGGCTGCTGCGCACGGCCGGCATGGTGGCGACCCGCAAACAGGGCCGCGTCGTGTTCTACCGCCTATCGGCGGGCTTTCCCGAACCGCTGCGCGAGCACTGCTTGCGCCGGCTCGTCGAGCTGACCCGGCGCACAGGCACGGACGAGAAGGAGGAGCGGTAGATGACCGTACTGAACGCGCTGGGTCGAGCCCTGGGGTTGGCATTCTCCATGACGTGGGAGATCACCTGGGCGCTGATCCTGGGCTTCTTCCTGTCCGCCGCGGTGCAGGCCGTGGTGCGCCGGTCCACGGTGACTCGCCTGCTCGGCGACGACCGGCCAAAGACCCTGGCCATCGCTGCGGCCCTGGGTGCGGCGTCGTCCTCGTGCTCCTACGCCGCCGTCGCGCTGGCGCGCTCTTTGTGGCGTAAGGGTGCGGACTTCACCGCCGCGATGGCCTTCGAGATCGCCTCCACGAACCTGGTGATCGAGCTCGGCATCATCCTGACCCTGCTGATCGGGTGGCAATTCACCGCTGCGGAGTTCGTCGGCGGGCCGATCATGATCGTGGTCCTGGCCGTGCTGTTCCGCCTGTTCCTGCGCCCGCGCCTGCTTGAGGCGGCTCGGCGGCAGGCCGACCGTGGGCTGGCCGGGTCGATGGAGGGCCATGCCGCGATGGACATGAGCATCAGCGAGCAGGGCTCGGTATGGCGGCGGCTCACCTCCCGCTCCGGGTTCACCTCGCTCAGCCACATCTTCGTCATGGAGTGGGCCGCCGTGCTGCGCGACATCGTCATCGGGCTGCTCATCGCCGGCGCGGTGGCTGCGTGGGTGCCGGACAGCTTCTGGCAGGGCTTCTTTTTGGTCGACCACCCGCTGCTCGCGAAGATCTGGGGGCCCCTGGTCGGCCCGATCGTCGCGCTGCTCAGCTTCGTCTGCTCGATCGGGAACGTGCCCCTGGCTGCGGTGCTGTGGAACGGCGGGATCAGCTTCGGTGGAGTGGTCAGCTTCATCTTTGCCGACCTGCTCATCCTCCCGATCCTGTTCATCTACCGGAAGTACTACGGCGGCCGGATGGCCGCCTTCCTGGCCGTCACCTTCTACGCCGCAAGCGTCGTCGCGGGGTACGTCGTCGAGGTGCTCTTCGGTGCCCTGCACCTGATCCCCGCGCAGCGGCACGCGCAGGTGCAGATGGCACACGTGTCGTGGAACTACACCACCTACCTCAACGTCGCCTTCCTGATCCTGGCTGCCGTCCTGGTCGTCCGGTTCTACCGCACCGGTGGTGCGGAGATGTTGAAGATGATGAACGGCGGACCCGACGACATGGCCGGGCACGACCACGGCTCGCATAACGAAAGCGGCCACGACCACGGCGCGCATGACGAAAGCAGCCACGACCACGCAGCTCAGGAGCAACAACCCGACCCGACGGCTGGCCCCGACCACACCGGTCACCGCGAGCACCGCTGAAACGCCCGGTCCGTAGAGTCCCCGCGTGCGGGATTTCAATGTCGGACGGGTCCTTTGGGACCCACACTGGGCACGTGCTCTGATCTGCGACGCTCCCGCAGGGGTTCGCCTACTGAGGCGGACCAGGCTCGGGGACGCCCCTGTCGGTCCCTAGCCAGCCGAGGACGGTCTCCGCGAACGCGGCGGGCTGGGACTCGTGGACATTGTGCCCGGCGGAGATGGTGACAAGGGTGCAGTCGGGCACGGCTCTGGAGACGTCGACCAACAGCTCCTGCGGGATGTGACTGGTGGGGCCTCCGCCGACGAGCAGGGTCGGCGCCGTGATCTTGGGAAGGTGCTTCCACCACCGCCCGGAAGGGTCGTTGACCTCCTCCACAATGGCGGGCACGACGGCCCAGTCGAACGGGAGCTCTCCTGCAGGGCGTGGAGGCACAGGTCGGTCACGCGGAAACGGCGGCGGCGCGTCCTCCACGACCAGTCGGGTAATGCGGCCGGGTTGGGCTTGCGCGACGAGGTAGGCGACGGTGCCGCCCATCGAGTGCCCGACTAGGACGAGATCTTGCAGTCCAAGAGCGTCCAGGACGCCGAGCACGTCGTCTCGCATGAGCGGGAACGAATAGATCCCGGGCCAGGTGCTCGCGCCGTGCCCACGCAGGTCGAGCGCAACGACCCGGAACCGCGTTGCGAACCGCAGCGCCACCTCGTCCCAACTGGCTGCCTGCTCACCGAGAGCGTGAAGCAGCACCATCGCTGGCGCGCCTGGGTCGCCAGACAGCTGGCACCTGATGACGGTCCCATCCGCCAGCGGAACGTCTCGGACCTCCACGCAGTGACCGTACGTCTACACCCGGGGCAGTGGTCACCTACTGGCTTTGGAAGGGCGGGCGAACCTCTCGCTGAGGGATCGGCGACCGGGCGCTGTGACCATACGGTGGTGGTGTGGCGGACGGTGGAAGTGCCCTGACGTGGCGTCCGTTGGCGTCCGCCGATCTCCCGCTGCTCTGCGAGTGGTTGCGGGAGCCACAGGTCGCGCGGTGGTGGAACCACGACGCGACTGCAGCGGGGGTCGACCGTGATTTTGGGTCGAGCGTGCGCGGCGAAGAGCCTGGGGAGGACCTCGTCGTGTTGCTCGATGGCCGCCCGATTGGGCTGCTTCAGCGTTCGGTGATTGCCGACTACCCGGAGGACCTGGTCGAGTTCGCGACACTCGTCGAGGTCCCCGACGGCGCCGTTGAACTGGACTACCTGATTGCCGACCCCGCTCTCCGCGGTCGCGGTCTCGGCGCACGGATGATCGCCCAAGCGGTCGAGGATACCTGGAAGGCCGTCCCCACCGCGCCGGCCGTGCTCGTTGCCGTCGTAGCTGCAAACACGGCGTCGTGGCGCGCATTAGAGAAGGCTGGCCTGCAGCGGATCACCGAAGGCGCGATGTCGCCGGACAACCCGCAGGACGATCCACTGCACTACATTTACCGCGTCGACCGCCCATGACCCGACCGCCTTCGCTCGCCCAGCGGCGCCAGCGGCGCCTTTCAGTAGCCGATCGTTACGTGCAACACACACGCCCCCCACGGGCCCCCCGGCGCCAAGCCCGCTTACGCGGCGAAGTTGAAGAAAGCCAAGAAGACGCTGCGGTTGCTCCGCGATCCCCGAGGCCCGGCTGCTCGTGATGGAAGAGGCCGCGACCGCGATCCCCGATGCGGCCACCAGTGACGTAGCGGCGGCGATGCTTTCGCTGTAGCCGAAAGCGGTAGTAGCCACGGTCCGGGTGCCCCGTTGCAGGATCGACCTGCGGTGCGACAGTCGGCCGGCGAGCCGCTCCAAACCGGGTCAACCGGGAACGATGCCGACGTTAGTCGCGTTGGACATCCGCCTGAGGCCCAACTGCCCGGAGGTCCATGTGCCCGCTACTGTTCAGGCTCTCCCCGGACTCAGCCAGCAAGTCGAGCGGCTCATCGCACTCGGCGTTCACGAGATCGGTCGCCTATCAGCCGCAGAGCTTCGTGCTGCGCTGGCCGGGCCGAAGGACACCGGGGCGCTGCTGGTCATCCACCCCGATCGGGCGCCCGCCTCGACGCTCGTCTCACTGCTCGAACACGGTGGGAAGCGCGGCTTCGTCGTCGTGGACATGGGTGACGTCGACGACTTCTCGCCGATCGAGCAGGTAGCGCTGCCCTCTGCCCCGGTGTACGTGATCTCCGGACTCGATCGAGGAGACCACATGGCGAACTGGAGCCCGGAGGAGGCACTCCCGGCAATCACCGCTGCTGGGCGGACGCCGCTCACCGTCGTCGAAGGCATCCTCTGGGTGCTGCAACAGCCCGACATTCTCGCTCGCGGCCACTGCTTCATGACGATCGGGTCGCGCCTGCGCGCCATCAACGGCTCACCCGATGCCCGCACCCCCGCACTATGGATCAGCAACGGCACCGGCCGCGATGGCCGCGCCAACCGCAACGCACCCAAACTCGGCTGGTGCTGGGCCGGCAACCGGCACACCTGGCTGGGGTTCGCCTCTGCCTCCGGACGCGTCCCGGCAACGAGCTGACGCAGCCCGAAGACCGTCGACCAACGGCTTCGCACGGTTCGGTTGACGAGAGGTGCGTGGTCGCGTGCGCGCCGCCGAGGAGGCGGACGCTACTGATAGGAATTCCACCATGACCTTCCCGAAGGTCCGAGACTTTCGCTTCGTGACAATCCGTCGCGGTGGCAGCCGTCGTACTCACGGTGAACCAATGCCGGCCGCACTTCGTGTAGGGGGCATGACTGCTCACCTCGTGTTCGACGACGGCAGGCGTCGCCGCCCCGGACAGCGCCGTTGAGCCCGATGAACGACGCCCCACGGGTCCAACGGTTCCCGCGGCGCGCAGTACCTCCTCGCGCGTCGCGCGAGAGAGAGAACGATGCGCAGCAGACGCTGCCTGAGATCCTGGGTGAGCAACGGTCACCGATGAGCGACGAAGACCTCATGCGTGTCCTGCACGACCAACACGCGCGAGCGCTGTGGAACTACCTTGTCGGGCTCACCAACGGCGACCGCGCACGGTCCCAGGACATCGTCCAGGAAACGCTGCTGCGCGCCTGGCGGAACCCGTCCGTGCTCGACCAGTCCAGCGGCTCTGCTCGCCCATGGTTGTTCACGGTCGCGCGGCGCATCCTCATCGACGAATGGCGCTCCAGCCGCGCGCGTCACGAGGTGCTGAGCAATACGCCCCCGGAAGGCGCCGTCTCCGACCAGGTGGACCAGCTCAACAATCGTCGTCTGGTCGTGGCGGCGCTCAGCCGGCTTAGCGCGGACCATCGGGAGGTCCTGTCCGAGACCTACCTGCGCGGGTCGACGGTGGCCGAGGCGGCGTTGAAGCTCGGCGTGCCCACAGGCACTGTCAAGTCCCGGACGCACTATGCACTGCAGGCGTTCAGACATGCCATCGACGAGGTAGGAGGCGCAAATTGACCGGCGATCCATTCGAACACGACGACGCGGCGTACGTCCTTGGGTCGTTGTCGACCGCTGACCGCGACGCGTTCGAGGCCCACCTCGAGTCCTGCGAGGACTGCATCCGCCGCGTTGCCGCGCTGTGGCCGACCCCGAATCTCCTTCGACTCGCGCCGCCCCGTGCCTTCTCCTCTGACGTCAGCGAGTTCACCGACCTCCCGTCCCGTGGTGACACCACGGACCCCGCTCCCACGCTCAATACCCACTTTGGAGGCGTCGAAGAACAGTCGGCACCGTCGGCGGCACAGCTTCCAGAAGAACTCCTGCCGAGCATGCTCCGCGCGGTGCGTCGCGAGCGGGGCCGCCGCCGGCTCATGGATCGCGCTCTGGTCGCCGTGGCCGCGGCCTGCATCGCCGCAATGGTCGCCATACTGACGGTCGGGCGGCCACACGCGTCAGTCACGTCGGCAAGCGGGCCCGCCTACACCACAACGGTCTCGACGCCTATTTTGGCCGCTCACGTGAGTGTGACGCCACACGACTCGTGGGACCAGGTCAACCTCGCCTGCACGTACACGTCGCAGATCTACCGCCCCGGCAACTACACCGCGGTCGCCACTGACCGCACCGGCCGTAGAGAGGTCATCGGCAGCTGGCCCGCAATCCCCGGTCAGACCGTCGTCGTGCGCACGCCGACAAGTTTTCACGCCGGTGATATTTCCATGATCAGCATCATGGATACGGCCGGCGAGGCCGTGGCAAAAATGCCGATCTGAGGCGGTGAGCTCCTCGGCGCTGTTCGGATCCGACACCGGCACGTGCGAGTTGCCACTGCCCGCCGCAAAACCTGGGTTGCGGTGGGCGCACCGTGTCGAGGTCGGCAACGGGCCGTCCCGTCCGGCGGTAACGAGGTCGGCCTCGATTATCTGGACAACCCGACCAGGTCAAGCGATGGCCAGGTTTGGCTCCAGTCCCTTTCGGGCGCGGACCGCGAGGACGATCGGGACGGGGGTGCCACCTTCGAATAGGCGCTCGGGCATGAGACCCGCGTCGAAGAAGGCGTGCAGGAGGTTGGGAAGGGTCCAGTGTTTGGCACCGACCTTGGCGCGGAGACCTTGATCGGTCCATGAGTCCGTCGTCCAGTTGCTGTCGAGATAGCCCGAGCGGATGACGACCGCATTGGGGTCGGAGCGATCGGCGAATCCGCCGCAGAAGCATGGGTGGACACCGACGTGGACGAAGACGCCGCCAGGGTGAAGCACGCGCCCGGCCTCGCGGAGCACCTCGGGATATTGCGGCATGTCGGTGTGCGACATGACCGTGATCACCGCCGGAAAGGTCGATGACGCGAAGGGCAACCGGGTTGCGTCCGCTCGGACGACTGGGAGTCTGCCACTTGCATAGCGCAGCATGCCGGCAGATACATCAACTCCGAATGGAGTCAAGCCTAGTTCCCGGACCAACCCGGCCCACTCACCGGTGCCGCAGCCGATCTCGAGACACGGACCGTTTCCCGTCCTCAGCAACGTGCGCAGCGCGACATCGATGCCGAGCGGATGTTCGGACAAGCCGCGCGTCTGGGCTAGGAAGGCGTGCTCGTACCACTCTGCGATCTCGTCGTAGCTGGCGGTCGGGCTCACCTCCCGATCGTAATCACGCTGTGTCGGTCACTGCTCCACCAGATTGGTGGAGGCCCGTGAGCAGCTGCTCGATGCAGACCTTGGTCGCCGCCTGACGTTCGATCTCGCACTGCCAACCGCTCGTAGCCGCATCGGGGCAGGCCGATTGCTGTCTGGGCGTGGTGCACGGTGATGCTCAGCGAAAAGGCGGTCAACGCGTGGAGGGAGCGGCGTGTCGGCGTTCGGCTTCGGCCTTGACTGCGGCGAAGGTTGTCTGCACGGTGCGCTGCCACGGGGCAGCGACCACGGCACCCCAACGGTCGCCCATCGCCCACAGGTCGGTTCCTAGCTCGCCGGTGTAGTCCAGTCGCGTGCCCGAACCCTGGACCCGTAACAGGAACTGTTCGCGGACGTGCGGGACGGGCCCGCGAGTGAGCCGGAAGTCGACCCGGTCGGGTCGGGTGAAGCGGACTGTCTCGACCGTGGTGGCGACCAGGCGACCCCGAAGGGGCGTGCGGTGCGCGGCCAGGACCATGTCGCTGCCGCGTTCGAGGACGCGGATCTTGTCCGCGACTGCGCGCGTCTGGCGGCCTAGGTACGGTTCGGACAGCACATCGAACACGGTCTCCGGAGGTGCGGCGATATCGATACCGAAGGGCCCTAGCGGGCGGATCCTGCGGCCAAGCCCGAGATCGAGCGGGACAGCGCCGGTGACCAGTCCGAGGTAGCCGCCGCCCAGGGCGGCCGCGGTGCCGGCCGCTGCGGCGAACCTTCCGAGCCGAGTCATCTGGTCAGCATGCACCCAATGGCTTTGGTCGTGGTCCCCGTTGACGGCCGCCGATCAAACGCGCCGCCGGCTCCTTACGGGCGTGCCAGACGGACATAGCCAGCGACGGGTCGCCCCAACACCGTTCCCGGTGGCGGATCAGTCAATGCGATGACTTCGATGTCCGATCAAGGCCGTCGACGACATCGGCTAGCAGCCGCAGCAGGGTCGCATAGTTCTCGCCGGGCAACGCGGCGCTGACTGCGCTCCGAATAGTCGCGACGCCAGCGGCCGCCGTGCTGTGCGCAACCTGGCCCGCGTCAGTCAATGTCAGAGTTCCGTCTGCGCCGTTGGCCAGCAGACCGCGTCTGCGCAGCTGGTCCACGGCGTCCTGAGCGCCAGCGAACGCTTTCAGCTTTGCTAGCAGCTCCGACTCGGGCACGGGAGCGCGGGACACTGGCTCGAGCACCTGCCATTCCCGCCGGGTGATCGATTGGTCCCGAAAGACGTCCTCAAAGGCTTTATCTATCCGGGCATCGGCTGCCTTGAGCCACCAGCCGATTGGGCGACGATCGGCAGATTGTTCGGTCATGCTTGCCTCCTCGGGTCGCACGCAACGCTACGACCGATCGCCGACAAGCGTGCCGTGCCCAGTCACCGTCGGCTGCTCCAATGGTGAATCGGCTTTAGGGCGGCGATTGCGCGGTCGAGCCATTCGGTCAGGAGCTGCCGTTCGGCGTCGCTCAGCATGTCGAGGCGGGTGGCGTTGGCCCGTAAGGCGACTGCCAACGCCATCGATCCACTCTCCGGGGGTTCGGGTGCGTCGGTGAGAATCTGCCGGAGAACGGCCTGGTACATCTCTTGGGCGAGACCGGGATCGCGTCGCTTGAGCGGCGTGGAGAGGATCGTGAAGACGGTGCCGGTTCCGGCCGCATGAATCAGGTCGACGGCGCGCTGCTCACTGACCCGGAGCCGCCCGATCGCGGCGACCCGATTGACCCGTGATTCCAGAACGTGCTTGCCGGACTGCGCAGCGGGTGAGCGCAGCCCTCGGGCCGGATCGCTCAAGAGACCGAACAGGGTCGGATTGGCGACGCCGAAGTCGATCTGCATGTCCCAACCGGCACGCAGGTCGTCGAGCGGATCGACGTTGCCTGACGAGGCCGCCTCCACGATTGCCGCTTTGGCGGACACGTAGGTGGCCATCACGTGTTCAGCCACGGCATCCAGAAGCCCGTCCTTATCGCCGAACAGACGGTAGATCGTCGGCGCTTGAACCCCGGCTGCCTCCGCAACCCCGCGCGTCGTGACCGCCGCCGGCCCTTGCTCCCGCAGGAGTCGTGCCGCGACGTCGACGATCCTGAACCGGGCATCGCTCCGGCTGCTCGTCTGAACGGCACCGCTCATGTTTCGATGATAACGCATTTACGCTATCAGGCTATTTCCAGTGATACGCTTAAGATGATTCCAACGATACCTGGAAAGGACCGATCATGATCATCGTCACTGGAGCAACCGGCGCACTCAACGGCGCGACCGTCGACCACCTGCTAGACCGCATGCCGGCGAGCGAGATCGTCCTGGCCGTTCGCGACACGGCCAAGGCGCAGCGCTTCGCAGATCGCGGCGTGGTCGTGCGGCCCGGCGACTACACCGACCCGGACTCCCTGCCAGGCGCTTTCAAGGGTGCCGACCAGCTGCTCTTGGTGTCCTCGAGCGACCCGACTGCCGACGCGGTGAGCTTGCACCGCACCGCGATCGAGGCGGCTGTCACCGCGGGAGTTGGGCGGATCCTGTACACGAGCCATCAAGGAGCCGCACCCGATACCCCGTTCGGCCCTGGGCGTGACCACGCCGCCACCGAGCGGCTCCTCGACACGTCCGGCATCCCCTGGACGTCGCTGCGCAACGGCTTCTACGCGCACAGCCTCAACTGGCTCCTAGGCCCATGGCGAGAAACGGGCGTCATCGCCGTGCCGGCCGACGGGCCAGTGTCGTGGACCGCGCGGGAGGACGCCGCCGAAGCCGCGGCCGTCATCCTCACGTCGGACGGTGCGTATGAGGGCCCCACGACTCTCACGGCAAGCAGCGCGCCGACGTTTGAAGACATAGCCGGCATCGCTTCGGAGATCACCGGCCGGGACGTCACGAGCGTGGTCATCGACCAGGACGAATGGGTCGCCAGCCGGGTTGCCGCGGGGCAGCAGGAACCCGCCGCTCGCTTCGTCCTCGGCATGTATCAGGCCGCCCACAAAGGTTACTTCGCTGGAGTCGACCCGCTGCTCGGCACTCTCCTCGGCCGCGAACCGCGCACCGTGCGCGACTTGCTCACGCAGCCCACCGCCCAGTAGACGCCGGCTCTAGGGCTTCGGCGGCCGCGCCATGCCGGAACCAGTGACCTGCAGGTTGGCTCCCCCGGTTGGACTCGAACCAACAACCTGCCGGTTAACAGCCGGCTGCTCTGCCAATTGAGCTACAGGGGAATGATGCGCCGGCCACTGTAGCAAAGCCGGACCCTCCCACCGGCTCGTCGAGCCGCGGCTCGGCACCTGCTCGCTGTGGCATCTCAGTGGCCCGAGGCCCCCCGCATCGTCGCATCGCCCGGGTACGTGGCGGGCTGCGGCGGCAGCCCCACCTGGTCCGCGAGGTCGGCCATGGCCGCATGGATCTGGTCGCTCACGCCGGGGTCGCGCAGCCGCGTCCCCCGCCCGAGCACCGTCTGCGGGATGAGCTCTCCGTTGGCCAGGTCCTGCCGGATCGCCACCCGCGCCGTCTGCCGACCGCCCAGCGCCAGGCGCGTCGACAGCACCACGCTGGCCTGGACCCGCTCGCGCAGGGTTTCGGGCAGCAGGGTCCGCTGGTCCCGGAACGTCCACTGGCTGGGCCGCATGCCGTCGACCCAGGTGACGGTGAGCGTGGACGTCTCGTGCTGCCAGACGCCGGCGTCCACCAGGTGCCAGGGCCGTCGAGCGGCCGGCTGAGCGGGCCGCGCTGTCTGCTCCGAAACCGGTTCCGTAGCCGGGTCGGATGCCTGCCTGGCAGCCGGGCTGGCCAGCATTGCGAGCGCCCAGGTGGTGGCGACGACATACGCACCGGTGTTGTCGTCGACCGCGAAGGCGAGCACCCGCTCGCCCCGGCCCAGCGCCAGCGCGGCGGACGCCGACGGCGGCAGGGCCGGCCGGCGGGTTGCCCTGCGCATCAGCCGAGCCTGGCTCGGAGGGCGGCATGGGCACGTTGCATGGACTGCAGCTGTATGCCGAGCTCCCTCGCCGCTGTTGGGTCGGACTGCTCGGCCGAGTCCATCCGGCGCAGGGCGCTGAGCGCGTTGCCGATCCGGCGGGTCAGCGCGACCTCCTGCACCCGCACCAGCAGTGCCGTGACGTAGCGGGGCTCGGGCATCCCGGTGTCCGCGTCGAAGCGCACCGGCAGCGGCGCAACGGTCAGCTCGCTGATCACCGAGCGTCCGCTGGACGCGGCGGCCTCGCTGACCCGGTCGACCCACGCCGCCCCGGAGGAACCGGCTGCGGCGGCCGGACCGCCGGCGGCGCGGACGGCGTCGTGGACGGCCCGGTGGGCAGGCGCGGAGAAGTCCGATGGTTCGATGGCGTCGAAGTCGGCCGGGTCGACGCAGCGCGGGAACTGCAGCACCGCCTGCAGCAACTGACGCTCGGCGAAGACGATGGGGTCGCGCAGGTCGGGTCGAGGAAGGACGAACGCCTCCTCCACACCGTCGCCCGCGGAGCCGTCGAGACCCTCCGGCTGCTCGCCATGCTCGGCCCTGTGCTGCCCCTCGGACTTCGGGCGGGACGCCGTGCCTGACGGTGGCATGGCGCCCGAGGCCGGGTCGCCCCTTTTGCCGGCGCTGCGGGACGCCATACGGGTGGCGCGCGCGACCTCGGCGGCCACCTGCTCCACCTCCACACCCAGCCACCCGGCGACCGTGCGGGTGTACTCCACCACCGACGCGGTGTCGCGGATGCCGGCGATGATCGGCGCGGTCGCGCGCAGGCCCTGCACCCGACCCTCCGCCGTCTTGAGGTCGAACCGGGCGAGCACGGTGCGCACCGCGAACTCGAACATCGGCACCGCGTCCTCGACGAGCGCTCGCACGGCCTCGTCGCCGGCGCTCTGGCGCAACTCGCATGGGTCCTTGCCCGAGCGCTCGACCGCGACGAACGACTGTGAGGCCCACCGCTGGTCGTCGCCGAAGGCGCGCATCGCCGCCTTCTGGCCGGCCGCGTCGCCGTCGAAGGTGAAGATCACGCGCGCCGGGGCGGTGTCCTGCTCGTCGCGCATGATCCGGCGCAACGACTTGATGTGCTCGGCCCCGAAGGCGGTCCCGCAGGTCGCCACCGCCGTCTCCACTCCCGCCAGGTGACAGGCCATCACGTCGGTGTACCCCTCGACGACGACGGCCTGGCGATCCCGCGCGATCGCCTTCTTCGCCGCATCGAGCCCATACAGCACGCCCGACTTCTTGTAGATGACCGTCTCGGCGGTGTTGAGGTACTTCGCCTCGATCCGGTCGTCCTCGAAGATCCGCCGGGCACCGAAGCCCACGACGTCACCGGTGATGTCGCGGATCGGCCACATCAGCCGCCCCCGGAATCGGTCGTACAAGCCTCGGGACCCCCGGGCTGCCAGACCCGCCGCGACCAGTTCTTCGTCACCGAAACCCTTTCCGCGCAGCTGCCGGGTCAACTCCTCGCCCTGCCGTGGTGAGAAGCCCACCGAGAACTGCTCCGCGGCGGCTCGGTCGAACCCCCGCTCGCGCAGGAAGTCGCGCCCGGCGCGAGCCTCGGGCAGCTCGACCAGCGCCGCGCCGTAGAACTCCGCCGCCACCCGGTGGGTCTCGACCAGGCGGGAACGCCGCCCGAGGCCCTCCTCGCGGGGACGGCCACCCTCCTCGTAGTGCAGCTCCATCCCCAGCTTGGCGGCCAGTCGCTCGACCGACTCGGCGAAGGAGAGGTGCTCGACCTTCTGGACGAAGGAGAGGACGTCGCCGCCCTCACCGCAGCCGAAGCAGTGCCAAGTGCCGAAGCCGGGGCGTACGTTGAACGACGGGCTCTTCTCGTCGTGGAAGGGGCACAGCCCCTTCAGCGCCCCGACGCCCGCGCCGCGCAGGGTGACGTGCTCGCTAACCACGTCCTCGACCCGGGACCGCTCCTTGACCAGGGCGACATCCTCGGCCTTGATCCGGCCCGCCACATCGCCTCCCGCCGCCAGCCCACGAGAGGTACGTGGGCACCGCTCCCCGGTCGCCACCGGCTCTGGCCGGTGCTCACCGGTTCTCCGCCGGCTCACAGGCCTCACCCGGTTGACCGATTCTAGGTGTCAGCCCGGACGGATCGGCTCAGGTCCACAGGCGGTACAGCTCCCAGGCACGGGCATCCGTGTATGCCGCCACCTGGTCCGCCAGCGCCCGCAGCCTGGCCCCGTCGTCGGGCGCGGCCGCGAAGTCGGCGAGGTAGGCCGGCTCCAGCCGCTCTTGCGGCGCCTTCCCCAGGGCGTCGACCAGCCCGCGCACCGCCTCCCGCTGCTCCGACAGCACCGGGCGCCGGTCCTCGACCAGCATGACGAAGTGGGCGGCGATGCCCTTGAGGAACGCGCACTCCGCGCGTACGCCGTCCGGTACGACGAGGTCCGCCGCGTATCGCGTGAGGCGCCCGGGACCATACCGGCGGCGCGTCGCCTGCTCGACGGCGCTGACGAACCGGCCGATCAGCGTGCTGGTCATGTCCTTCAACGCCGCCAGGTCGCGCCGGGAACCGTCGTGGCTCTCGGGCACCCAGCCGGTCGCCATCAGTCGGTCGTGCGCGGCCAGCAACTCGGCGACGTCGAGGTCGGGAGCGTAGAGGCGCCGCGCGACTCCGGCCACCTCCGCCATCGACGTGGACCGCAGCGCGCGCAGGTCGACCCGCCCGGACGTGACGGCGTCCTCCACGTCGTGCACCGAGTAGCCCACGTCGTCGGACCAGTCCATGACCTGCGCCTCGAGGCACCGGCGACCGGGGGGTGCGTCCGCCCGCATCCAGCCGAACACCTCCGCGTCGTCGCCATAGACGCCGAACTTGCCTGCGGCGTACGGCGGTGCGGCACTCCTGTCCCAGGGGTACTTCGTCACCGCGTCGAGGCTGGCTCGGGTGAGGTTGAGCCCGGCAGGGCGCCCGTCGGGGTGGCTGCGCTTCGCTTCGAGCCGGGTCAGCAGCCGCAGGGTCTGCGCGTTCCCCTCGAACCCGCCGATCGCCTGGCAGATCTCGTCGAGCGCCTCCTCGCCGTTGTGGCCGAACGGTGGGTGGCCGAGGTCGTGCGCCAGGCATGCCGTGTCAACGACGTCGGCGTCACAGCCCAGCGCCGAGCCGAACTCCCGGCCGATCTGGGCCACCTCGAGCGAGTGGGTCAGCCGGTTGCGGATCGAGTCGTCGCTGCCCGGCTGCACGACCTGCGTCTTCGCCGCCAGCCGGCGCAAGGCTGAGGAGTGCACCACCCGGGCGCGGTCCCTGGCGAAGTCCTCCCGGTCGGCCAGCTTGTGGGCGGGGTCCTCACGGACCCACCGCTCGCGGTCCGAGGCGGCATACATGCTCACGACTGTGCACTGTATGCCGCGAGGGGCCGCCTACTCCCGGTCCTCCGCCCGGGTAACGGGTGGACAGTGGATCCGGGCCTTCGGAGCCGGAGCCGGAGCAGTGCAGCGGGAACCCCCCCGCCTGGCCGCCCGACCCGACGCACCCAATAGGTTAGGACGATGGAATTCAGAAACCTTGGCAGCAGTGGACTCAAGATCTCCGAGATCGCCTACGGCAACTGGCTCACGCACGGTTCGCAGGTCGAGGCCGACCAGGCGACTGCGTGTGTGCGCCAGGCGCTCGACGAGGGCATCACGACCTTCGACACCGCCGACGCGTACGCCGCGACCCGCGCCGAGACGGTGCTCGGGGAGGCGCTGAAGAGCGAGCGCCGCGAGGGTCTGGAGATCTTCACCAAGGTCTACTTCCCGAACGGCTCCGACGGACGCAACGACCACGGCCTGTCCCGCAAGCACATCCACGACTCGATCCACGGCTCGCTGAAGCGGCTCGGCACCGACTACGTCGACCTCTACCAGGCGCACCGCTACGACTTCCAGACCCAGCTCGAGGAGACCATGGAGGCGTTCGCCGACCTGGTGCGCCAGGGCAAGGTGCTCTACATCGGGGTCTCGGAGTGGACCGCTCAGCAGTTACGGGACGGGCATGCACTGGCCCGCGAACTGAACATTCCGCTGGTTTCCAACCAGCCGCAGTACAGCATGTTGTGGCGGGTCATCGAGGACCAGGTGGTCCCGGCTTCCCGCGAGCTCGGCATCGGCCAGATCGTCTGGTCGCCGATCGCCCAAGGGGTGTTGACCGGCAAGTACCTGCCCGGGCAGGCCCCGCCGGCGGGCTCCCGCGCGACCGACACCAAGGGCGGCGCCGACATGGTCAAGTCCTGGCTGTCGGACGACGTGCTGACCAAGGTGCAGCAGCTGCGGCCGATCGCCGAGGCGGCTGGCCTGTCGATGGCTCAGCTGGCCGTGGCGTGGGTTCTGCAGAACGACAACGTCTCGGCGGCGATCATCGGTGCCTCCCGGCCCGAGCAGGTCACCGACAACGTCAAGGCCTCCAGCGTCGTTCTCGAGCCTGCGCTGCTCAAGCAGATCGACGAGGTCCTCGGGGACGCGGTCGAGCGCGACCCGAGCAAGACGACGTCGCCGGACCGGGACGACTTCAACTGACCCGGCACGCCGGGCGGCGGGGTGCGCCGACAACTGGGGTGACCGCGGCGCCGGCGTGCGCTTGAAGCCCTTCGACCTCGCCGGCCGGGTGGCCGTCGTCACCGGTGCCGGCAGCCCGACCGGCATCGGTATGGCGAGCGCTCGGTTGCTCGCCGACATGGGCTCGGCGGTCCTGGTCACCTCGACGACCGACCGGGTGCAGGAGCGGGCCGGCGAGCTGCGATCCGCCGGGGGTGACGCCGCCGGCGTCGTGGCCGACCTCACCGAACCTGCCGGTGCCCAGGCTGTCGTGGACGAGGCTGTGGGCCGGTGGGGCCGGGTCGACATCCTGGTCAACAACGCCGGCATGACGGCGCTCTCCGACGCCTCGCCGGAGAGCGGTCCCCTTGAGCAGATGACGCTCGACACCTGGCACTCCGGGCTGCGCCGCAACCTGGACACGGCGTTCCTGGCCACCCGCGCAGCCGTGCCGGCGATGACCGCGGGCTGGGGGCGGATCGTGATGGTGGCGAGCGTGACCGGGCCGGTGATGGCGATGCGAGCCGACCCCGCGTACGCGGCGGCCAAGGCGGCGATGGTGGGTCTGACCCGCGCGCTCGCGCTGGATCTCGCGGCGGCCGGTGTCACGGTCAACGCCGTAGCCCCCGGGTGGATCACCACCGCGTCGCAGACGCCGCACGAGCACGACCAGGGACTGCGTACGCCGATGGGGCGCAGCGCGACGCCCGAGGAGGTTGCCGCCGTGGTCGCCTTCCTCGCCTCGCCCGGCGCGTCCTACGTCACCGGTCAGTCCGTCGTGGTGGACGGCGGCAACTCGATCGCCGAGGAACGTGCCTGAACGCCGTAGCGCTGAGATTTGATCAGCACGCCGTCGGCGCAGTCCTGCACCAGCTGCGCCATCCGTCGGTCGCGCGTTGCCTGCTGTTTGCCCGACAGCACCCAACTGACGGCGACCCGCCGGTACGACGGGCGCTGGGCCTCGAAGAACGCCCGTGCGGCGGGCACGGCAGCCAGCTGGTCGGCATACTCCGGAGGCAGTTCGCCCGGCTCGCTCTCGTAGGCGTAGATGCCTTGTCGGTCGGCCGTCCGGCGCTCGTATGCGGCGAGGCCGGCCGGCGTCATCCGGCCCAGCGCTACCAGCTCGGGGACGCGGCGCAGGTTGACCGTGCTCCAGGTGCTGCGGCGCCCCCGAGGGGTGAGTCGCTGCTTGTAGGTGTCGTCGTCGATCCGCCGCACCAACCCGTCGATCCAGCCGTAGCAGAGCGCCTCGTCGACGAGCTCGGCCCAGGTCATCCCGCGCCGGCCGGTGTGCCTTTTGTAGAAGCCGACCCACACCTCGGTCTCGGTGTCGTGGTGCTCGGCCAGCCAGGCACGCCACTGCCCGGGCTCGGCGAAGAACACCGCGGCAGAGTCACCGACCGGGGGCATAGCGGCATTGTGCCGGTCAGCCGCCTGAGACCGACAGCTCGGCGAGTGCGACGCTCGCGGCGGAGGCGACGTCGAGTTCCCGGGAGCGCAGCCACCCGTCCGGCAGTGCCACCGGACGCGGTGACCCGGCGCGACCGCGCGGCCCCTCCGACGGTTCGCCTGGCCACGGCTGCGCCAGGTTCAGGCTGCCCAGCAGGTCGTCAAGCGCGGCGAGGGACTCGACCAGGGCGAGCCGGTGCCGGACCTCGTGCCCTGCGGCGAATCCCTTGAGATACCAAGCGATGTGCTTGCGGATGTCGCGGCACCCCTTGAGCTCGTCGCCGTAGAAATCCACCAGGTATGCCGCGTGCCGGCGCATCGTCTCGGCGACCTGCCCGAGCGTGGGACTCACTCGGTGCGGGCTGCCGGCGAAGGCCGCCGCGAGGTCTGCGAAAAGCCAGGGCCGGCCCAGGCAACCGCGGCCGACCACCACGCCGTCACAGCCGGTCTCGGCGACCATGCGCAAGGCGTCCTCGGCCGACCAGATGTCACCGTTGCCCAGGACCGGGATCGAGCCGACGACGTGTTTCAGCGCTGCGATCGAGGACCACTGTGCCTGGCCGGAGTACGACTGCGCCGCCGTGCGGGCATGCAGCGCCACGGCCGCCGCACCCTCACCCTCGGCGATCCGCCCGGCCTCGAGATAGGTCAGGTGGTCCTCGTCGATGCCCTTGCGCATCTTGACGGTGACGGGCACGGCATACGGCGCAGCCTCGCGGACGGCGCCGGCGACGATCGAGCGGTACAGCTCGGTCTTCCACGGCAACGCCGAGCCGCCGCCCTTGCGGGTCACTTTCGGCACTGGGCATCCGAAGTTGAGGTCGATGTGGTCGGCACGGTCTTCGGTGACGAGCATCCGCACGGCGGCAGACACGGTGACCGGGTCGACGCCGTAGAGCTGCACCGATCGCGGCGACTCCTCCGGGTCGTGCTCGATCAGCCGCATCGACTCCGGTGTGCGCTCCACCAGCGCCCGGGAGGTGATCATCTCGCTGACGTAGAGCGAGGTCGCGCCGGTCGCACCGCTTCCGGACGCTCCGGCGAACTGGCGGCAGAGTCGGCGGAAGGCGCGGTTGGTGATGCCCGCCATGGGCGCCAGCACCACGGGCGACCCGATGGTGTGACGCCCGATCTGCAGAGGCGGGAGAACGCTCACGATGCTCGATTCTCTCATCGCGCGGTCACCACCCCGAGCGCCGCTAGAGCCACCCGTGGCCGTCGGCGATCTGCACCGCCTCGGCGCGGGTGCTGGCGCCGACCTTGCCCATGGCCGCCGACAGGTGATTGCGCACCGTCCCCTCGGACAGGAAGAGGACTCCTGCCATGGCGGCGACCGTCGAGCCGGTGCGGGCCGCTCGCAGTATCTCGGTCTCGCGCGCGGTCAGCGGCGAGTCACCCGTCACCAGGCTGTCGGCGGCGAGCGCCGGGTCCACCACCCGGAGCCCCGCGTGCACCCGTCGCACGGCGTCGGCGAGCTGCCGGGCGGGCGTGTCCTTGACCACGAAGCCATCGGCGCCCGCCTGCAGCGCGCGGCGCAGGAAGCCCGGCCGCCCGAACGTCGTCACGATGAGCACCCGGGTGCTCGGCAGCGCCGTACGCAGCGCTCGCGTGGCGGAGATCCCGTCCATACCAGGCATCTCGACGTCGAGCAGCGCGACGTCAGGAGCGTATTCGCGGGCGGCCGCCACGACCTCGTCTCCGCGACCGACTTCGCAGACGACCTCGAGGTCGGCCTCCAGATCGAGCAGCGCCGCAAGCGCACCCCGGACCAGGGCCTGGTCGTCGGCCAGGAGCAGGCGGATCGTCATTCGTCCGGCTCAACCGTCGTCGCGGGTGCGCAGAGTCAGCGAGAAGCCGGTGGGCTCGACGTTGCCGGTGACCAGGACGGCACCCGCTGCGGCAGCGCGTTCGCTCAGCCCGCGGAGCCCGTTGCCCAGGTGGGCCCCGTCCCCGGTGCCGGCGCCGCTGCCCACCTGCGATCCGCGCCCGACCCCGTCGTCGACGATCTCCACCCGGTCGGCGGAGAGCGAGATGCGGCACAATGTGGCCCGGCTGTGGCGGATCACGTTGGTCACCCCTTCGCGCACCGCCCATGCGAAGACTTCGCGCAGGTCGCTCGGCACGGCGTCCACCGAACCGGGCAGCTCGGACCCGATCTGGGCGGCGTTCAACGCCGATCGCGCGCGGGTGATCTCGCCGGGAAGGGTGAGTTCGCGGTAGCCCTCCACCGCCCGGCGAACGTCGGAGAGGGCGTCCCGCGAGAGTCGCTCCAGATCGCTCAGCTCGGCCCGCGCCCGGACCGGGTCGGCGTCGAAGAGCCGGCCGGCGAGTTCGGCCTTGACCGTGATCACCGTCAGTGAGTGCCCCAGGATGTCGTGCAGGTCGCGGGCCATCCGCCCCCGCTCCTGTACGACGGCGAGCCTCGCGTTCTCGTGCTCGGCCATGACAAGGTCGACGTTGCGCCGCATCAGCTGCTTGACGCCCCACATAGCGAAGGCGGAGATCAGCACCGAGATGCTGAGCCCGGGATCGGCGTTCCAGCCCGGCACCAGCGCCGGGATGAGCCAGGCGAGCAGGCCGATCAGCAGCGTCAGGACCAAGGCCACCCGGTTGGGCAGGAACATCACAGCGGCTACGGCCAGGTACACCGAGCACGCGAGTCCGGTCGGACCGAGCGAGACCGTCATCACCACGCCGAGCCCCAGGAGAGTGCCGAGCCGCCACGCCGCCCGGCGCCGGGGCACCTGCACGGTGAGCTGGAAGGAGCGCTTGTCGCGAATCTCGCTGAACGCCGCAACGTACGCCGCACCGAAGACGACCGTCGCGGCGATGCCGATCCAGCCGGCCACCGTGGTCCGCCGGTTCCAGCCCTCCAGGAGCGGAGTGACCAGGAAGATCAGCCAAACGCCGGCGAGCATCGCCCCGATCCACCGCCAGCGGGGAGCGGACGACGGGCCTGTCTCGGACGCCAGGGGCTGCCGCGCCGCGCTCTCCGTCGCCGCGCTCTCCGTCGCCGCGTCCTGCGTTGCCGCGTGCGCCCGCAGCCCGCTCTCGGCCACCGCGTCCGCTCCGAGGCGACCGGTCCAGTGGGTGCGGCTGGTCATGGTGCTCACGGTAGCCGCGTCATACCCGGGCGGTGTCCGCGCGGAAACGCCACATCGCGCCGCCGGCGAAGATCACCAGCCAGGCCACGAGGTTGGCCAGCCAGACGAGCTGCACCGCCTCGCCGGTCAGCGGAGCATGCACGAGTTGGTTGAGGCCGTACATCGGGGTGAACTGGGCGATCTGCTCGAGCAGGGACCCCTTGGTCAGCGGCACGAACAGCCCGCCGAAGAACGCGAGTACGGCTAGTCCGGGGCCGATGACCTGCATGACGTTCTCCCCCGGGAGCAGGTAGCCCATGAACAGGCCGAACGCCGCGAAGACGAGGGAGCCCACCCAGGCGATCAAAGCGGTGATGACCCAGTAGGGGCCGTCCATCTGGGCGCCCGTGAGCGAGCCGATCGCGTAGACCGCGAGAAGCGATCCCAGCGCCAGCACCATGGCGGTCAGCATCTTGACCATCACGTAGACGGCCGGCGACAGCGGAGTCAGCCGCAGCTGCCTGCTCCAGCCGGCCGCGCGCTCGATCGACACGGACGCGCCGCCGCTGGCGGTCGCCAGCATCGCGCCGTACACCGCCATGCTGATCATGATGTAGGCGCGAATGTTGCCGTGCGCGCCGGCGCTCTGCGAACCGAAGCCCTGCAGGCCGAACATCAGGTAGAAGATCACCGGAAAGACAAGGGTGAAGAACATCGTCCGCCGATTGCGCAGCACCCGGCGCAGCTCGATCCGGAGCATGGTGACGTTGAACCCGCCCCTGTTGGGGACGCGGCGGTCGGCGATTGGGATGCCGGTCGCAGACCCGCGGTTCGCAGCCGCGGGACGGGTGATCGGGCTGGCCGCGCTCATCGGAGGGCTCCTGGGGTCGTGTCGGCGAGGTGGGCACCGGCGGTTGCTGCGGGCTGGTCCCGCGTGTCGCCGGTCAGTGCGATGAACGCCTCTTCCAGTCCGCGGGCGACGATCTCGAGGTCGCGGGCGTCGGTCTCGGTGAGCAGGTGACGGGCCACGGCGTCGGAATCGGTGGCCTGGATCAGGGCGCGGTCGCCCCTGACCTCGACCTGCAGGGCCCCCGGTATGGCGCGCAGCCTCGCCTCGTCTGGGGCCGACATGGTCGCCCGAACGGTCCGGCCGGCTGTGCGGCTCTTGACCTCGGCCGAGGTCCCGTCGGCGACCACCCTGCCGTTGCTGACCAGCACGACGCGAGATGCATACGCGTCGGCCTCCTCGAGGTAGTGGGTCGCGAAGACCACCGTGCGGCCGCGCGCCGCGTCCTCCCGGATGGACCCCCAGAACGAGCGGCGCCCAGTGACGTCCATACCGGTGGTCGGTTCGTCCAGGATCAGCAGCTCCGGATCGGGCAGCAGGGCCATGGCGAAGCGCAGCCGTTGCTGCTCGCCGCCGGAGCACGTGGCGACCCGGCGGTCGGCGATGGCGGTGATGCCAGCGCGCTGCAGTACCTCCTCTACCGGCCGCGGCTGCGCGAAGAGGCTGCCCGTCAGCTGCACCGTTTCCCGGACGGTGAGGTCCTTAAGCAGCCCTCCGGTTTGCATGACCGCGCTGACCAGGCCACGCCTGACTGCCTCGGAAGGGGGCATGCCGTAGACCTCGACCTCACCGCGGGTCGGGTTCGACAGACCCAGGACCATGTCGATGGTGGAGGTCTTGCCGGCTCCGTTAGGCCCGAGGAAGGCGACGATCTCGCCGGGGCGGACAGTCAGGTCTATGCCCCTGACCGCCTGCACGTCGCCGAAGCTCTTGTGGACGTTCCGCAGGGAGACCGCCGCCAGCCCGCCGGCGGGTGCGGCGGCTCCACGGGGGGCGGTCGACCGGACCGGGATCCCGGGGCGTTGCTCAGCTTCGGTAGGTGTCATGCAGTCAGTCTGGCGAGGGCGGGCCAGCCGCTCCTCGTCGCCACGTCACGACATACACATGACGTTTGTCAGCGGTATGTGACGTGGTCCACCCCGCCGGTTCGGCTCGGCGGTCAGCACTTGGCGCTTCATGTCCCAGAGACACACCTTTCGAGGCGTCGCAAAGGTGTGTCTCTGGGACATGAAGGTGGGCGCGGGTCCTCACGGCGTGGATCAGCCTCCGCGTCAGCAGCCGATCAGATGGGTTGCGAGGTAAGACTCCACCTGGTCCAGGCTGACCCGTTCCTGGCTCATCGAGTCACGCTCGCGGACCGTGACGGCGTGGTCGTCGAGGGTTTCGAAGTCGACGGTGACACAGAACGGCGTGCCGATCTCATCCTGTCGGCGGTACCTGCGGCCGATCGCCCCGGCGTCGTCGAAGTCGATCATCCAATGCTGGCGCAACCGTGCGGCGAGGTCGCGCGCCTTCGGTGTGAGGTCGGCGTTGCGCGATAGCGGAAGCACCGCCGCCTTGATAGGAGCGAGTCGTTTGTCGAGGCGCAGCACGACCCGCTTGTCGACCCCGCCCTTGGTGTTGGGCGCCTCGTCCTCGCAGTAGGCGTCGACCAGGAACGTCATCAGCGACCGGGACAGCCCGGCTGCAGGCTCGATGACGTACGGCGTCCAGCGCTCGCCGGTCGCCTGGTCGAAGTAGCTGAGGTCGGCGCCCGAGTGCTTGCTGTGCGTGGTCAGGTCGAAGTCCGTGCGGTTGGCGATGCCCTCGAGCTCGCCCCACTCCGACCCGGCGAAGCCGAAGCGGTACTCGATGTCGACGGTGCGGGTGGAGTAGTGGCTGAGCTTCTCCGCGGGATGCTCGAAGTGGCGCAGGTTGTCCTTGGCGATGCCCAGGTCGACGTACCACTGGGTTCGCTGGTCGATCCAGTACTGGTGCCAGTGCTGGTCGGTGCCCGGTGCGACGAAGAACTCCATCTCCATCTGCTCGAACTCGCGGGTCCGGAAGATGAAGTTGCCGGGCGTGATCTCGTTGCGGAAGGACTTGCCGATCTGCGCGATGCCGAAGGGCGGCTTCTTGCGGGCCGACCCCATCACGTTGGCGAAGTTGAGGAAGATGCCCTGGGCGGTCTCGGGCCGCAGGTAGTGCAGCCCACCCTCGTCCTCGACCACGCCGAGGTAGGTCTTCAGCAGCCCGGAGAACTGCCGCGGCTCGGTCCACGCACCGCGGGTGCCGCAGTTCGGGCAGGCGACCTCGGCCAGACCGCCGACCGGTAGGCGGCCCTTGCGCTCCTCGAATTCCTCCTCGAGGTGATCGGCGCGGAAACGCTTGTGACAGCTTTGGCACTCGGTCAGCGGGTCGCTGAAGGTGGCAATGTGGCCTGAGGCCTCCCACGTACGCGTCGGGAGGATGACCGAGGAGTCCAGGCCCACGACGTCGTCGCGCTGCTGCACCATGGACCGCCACCACTGCCGCTTGATGTTGTCCTTGAGCTCGACGCCGAGAGGTCCGTAGTCCCAGGCCGACTTCGTGCCGCCGTAGATCTCCCCCGAGGGAAAGACGAAGCCCCGGCGCTTGGCGAGGCTGACGACGGTGTCCACGGTGTCGTTCCTGGTGGGAATTGCGGCCATAGGTCAAGGCTAACGGTGCCGGGAGAGCAAGCCGCGGCCGTTCGCGCGCAACGAGGCAGTCAGCAACGCGGCCGGCGAGGCAGTCAGCAACGCGGCCGGCGGGGCGGTCGCGCGGCGATCGGCGGAGTCGGCGGCGGGCGGCGGCTGCCGTACCCTCGTGGCGTGCCGAACACGCTGCGTCAGTCCGTCGAACGCGCGAGTATGCCCGTGCTGTCGCGCCTCGCCGAGCTGCCGCGGCTGGTGCCGTTCCTGTCGATGTTGGTGCTGCTGGTCGGCGGCTCCCTGCTCGGCGGCCGGATCGGTTTCGCCCTGACGTCGGTGGCGGTCCTGTTGGTGGGCTGGTTGCTGTACTTGGGCTGGCCGCGCTTCACCATGTCGGAGCGGCTTGCTCGTGTGGCGGTGTTGTTCCTCGTATTCGCGGTGTCCCTGGTGCAGCTCTTCCCCCACCAGTGACCGTGCCGCTCCGTCGCCGTCAGTCGTAGGGATTCGCCGGCTCGAGCACGCGCTGCACCGCTGCCTCGCCCGGAGCTCCACCGGGAAATGCGCCAGGAACTCCGCCGGGAGCTCCGCCGGGAGCTCCGCCGGGAGCTCCGCCCCAGTCGACCATGAACCGGGCCAGCTTGCCGGGAGCATCGCCCCTTGCCGGTGCTCGGGAGCCAGGTGCCCGGCACGGCGACCCAGGTGTCGTCGCGCAGCGACGCCCGTGACCCCCGCACCACGACGTCGACCTTGATCGCGGTGGCGTCGGCGGCACAGCAGGTGATGGCCATCCTGGTCAGAAACCAGCCTTTCGACGGGTGGCCGGGATCCCGCCGCGGTGGCGAACCCGACGAGCCTGATGCGTCGCCCGCGCAGCGTTGCGCCATCAATGTGTCGAGCGGCGGCTACCCGTTCGCCGCGTTGTCCACAGCCTTGCCGTAGCGACGGTCGCGCGCGGCGTAGATCTCCACGGCCTGCCAGAGGTTACGCCGGTCGAAGTCCGGCCAGAGCGTGTCCAGAAACACCAGCTCGGCGTAGGCGGACTGCCACAGCAGGAAGTTCGACGTCCGCTGCTCCCCCGAGGAGCGGACGAAGAGGTCGACGTCCGGCATGCTCGGATCGTCCAGGTGGCGGGCGACGGTGCGCTCGTCGATCCGGTCGGGGTCGAGGTCGCCCTGCTTGACCAGCATCGCGATCCGCCGCGTCGCGTCGACGATCTCGGCGCGACCGCCGTAGTTGACGCACATCGTCAGCGTCAGGGTCCTGTTGTGCCGGGTCAGCTCCTGCGCGGCCTCCAGCTCGGAGATGACGCTGCGCCACAGGCGCGGACGGCGCCCCGACCAGCGCATGCGCACCCCCCACGAATTCATCAGGTCGCGGCGACGGCGGACCACGTCGCGGTTGAAGCCCATCAGGAAGCGCACCTCGTCGGGCGAACGCTTCCAGTTCTCGGTCGAGAACGCGTAGGCGGAGATGTGGGTGACCCCCACTTCGATGGCGCCGGCGACGACGTCGATCAGGGCGGCCTCCCCCGCCTCGTGGCCCTTCGTGCGTGGCAGCCCCCTGGCGTTGGCCCAGCGGCCGTTGCCGTCCATCACGATGGCGACGTGAGCGGGCACCCGCCTGCGCGGGATCTGCGGCGGGCGGACACCGCTTCGATGCGGCTCCGGGGGGACCGGGCTCAGCACCCGCAGTGACCGCGGTGTCACGACCGCTCCACGAGCCGGAGCGAGCGGACGCCCCGCTCGAGGTGCCACTGCAGGAAGGCCGACACCAGGCCGCTGCCCTCGCGCCGGTGCTGGGCCAGGCTCGCGTCGGCTACGTCCCAGTCCCCTGCAAGCAGCGAGGCGAGCAGGCGCAGCGTCTGAGCGGCGGGCGCGGCCGAGCCGGGCGGCCGACAGGAGGGGCAGACGCTCCCGCCGCTGCCGAGGTGGAAGGCGCCGTGCGGTCCCTCCGCGCCGCAACGGGCACAGTCGTGGAAGCTCGGCGCCCAGCCCGCCACCGCTAGGGAGCGCAGCAGGTAGGCGTCCAGCACCAGTCCCGCCTCGTGCTGTCCGCCTGCCAGGGAGCGCAGGCCGCCGGCAAGGAGGTGGAACTGCTGGACCGCCGGCTCACCCTCCTCGGTGAGCCGTTCGGCGGTCTCGAGCATGGCCGTCGCGGCGGTGTACGTGAGGTAGTCGCGGACGATCACGTCGCCGTACGGCGCGAGCGTCTCGGCCTGGGTGACCGTGTCGAGCGAGCGGCCTTCATAGAGCTGGGCGTCGACCATCATGAACGGCTCCAGCCGGGCACCGAACCGGGAGCGGGTGCGACGGACCCCCTTGGCGACCGCGCGGACCTGGCCGCGCTGGCGGGTGAGCAGGGTGACGATGCGGTCGGCCTCGCCCAGCTTCTGCGTGCGCAGCACGATGGCGGCGTCACGGTAGAGGGGCACGTGGGCCATTGTCCTACGCCGGGACCACAATGGGGCCTCAGCATCGCGGACGAGCGGAGACGGCGTGGCAGACAGCGGCATCACGGGGCGGATCGACGAGTATCAGCAGAAGCACAAAAGGGCCGGGTTCCCGCTCGCCGTCCTCTACAAGTTCTTCGACGACCAGGGCAGCTATCTCGCCGCGCTGATCACCTACTACGGCTTCCTGTCGCTGTTCCCGTTCCTGCTGCTGTTCACGTCCATCCTCGGCGTGGTGCTCCGGAACAACCCGGACCTGCAGCAGCGGATCCTGAGTTCTGCCATGGCGCAGTTCCCGGTCATCGGGCAGCAGCTCAAGAAACCCGAGGGCCTCGGCGGCGGGGTGACGGCCATCGTCATCGGTGGCCTGACGGCGCTCTACGGCGGGCTCGGCGTGGCCCAGGCCGTCCAGAACGCTATGAACGCCGCCTGGGCCGTGCCCCGCAACCGGCGACCCAACCCGATCAAGGCGCGGCTGCGCAGCATGCTGCTCCTGGCCACCGGTGGGCTGGCCATCATCGGCGCCACCGTGCTGTCCGCGATCGGCAGCAGCGCCAACGCCTTCGGGGCCAGCCTCGGCGGTGTCGTCTCCATCCTGATCACGCTGGCGGCTGTCCTGGTCAACGCCGGCGTGTTCCTGCTCGCCTTCCGGATCTCCACCGCTCACCGGCTCACCCTGCGCCAGGCCGCGCCCGGGGCGATCACCGCGGCCGTCCTGTGGCAGCTGCTCCAGTCATTCGGGACGACGTACGTCGGCAACGTCGTCAAGAACGCCAGCGCCACCAACGTCCTATCCGCGTTCGTGCTCGGGCTGCTCGCGTTCATCTACCTGGCGGCCAATGCGTTGGTCCTCAGCGTCGAGGTCAACGTCGTCCTCGCCAAGCGCCTGTACCCCCGCTCGTTGTTGACTCCCTTCACCGACAACGTCGATCTCACCGCCGGCGACCAGAAGGCGTACGCCGACGCGGCCAAGGCCCAGACCAACAAGGGCTTCGAGACCGTCGACGTCTCCTTCGACAACGACGGCCAGAACGCCAGCGCCGGGCAGTCCGCCGAGAAGACCAAGACCTGAGCCCGGAGGCAGGCGGTCTCGAGTCAGGAGGAGCGACGCCGGAGCGGCACAGGAGTGCCCGGCGCCTCCTGCCGGCCGCGACCGGATCGTGGTCCTTCGTTCCCTAGTCCGATCGGGCGAACTCCCCGCGATCAAGATCGGCGGCCGGGGGCAGTGGCGAGTCGACACCGCTGTCCTTGACAGCTACATCGACCGGATGTACGCCACGACCGAAGACTTCGTGGCCGCACACCCCTACGCGCTGGCGTCCAGGGCTCCAGCCGCCACCCCGACCGTCGCGACGGACGCCCAGTCCGCTGACCCCGGGTGCGCCGCGGGGGGCGGCATCGGGAGTCAGCGACTAGAACATACGTTCGAACCTTGCTAGCATCCGGGTATGTCGACGACGTTCCAGGGATCGCTGTTGGAGTGGACCGAGACCCCGGCCCCCCAGTCCTGCGCTCCGCCGGTCGGGGTCGAGCGGACGAAGCTGGCGCACGGCGCGTGGGTCGACGTCCAACGCGGCTGGCTGGCGGGAGCCGACGACCTCTTCGAGCGGCTCGTGACGAGGGTTCCGTGGCGGGCCGAGCGCCGGCAGGTGTACGAGCGCGTGGTGGACGTCCCCCGACTGGTCTGCTTCTACGGCGAGCAAGACGCGCTCCCCGACCCGATGCTGCTCCTGGCCAAGCAGTCGCTGGACGAGCACTACGCGCCTGAGCTCGGTGAGCCCTTCCGCACCGCCGGGCTCTGCTACTACCGCGACGGGCGCGACAGCGTCGCCTGGCACGGCGACACCATCGGCCGGAGCCGCACGCAGGACACGATGGTGGCGATCCTGTCGCTGGGCTCGCCTCGCACGCTCATGCTGCGTTCCCGCAGCGGTGGCGGAGCAACGCTTCGCCATGGCCTGGGCCACGGGGACCTGATCGTGATGGGCGGCTCGTGCCAGCGCACCTGGGAACACGCCATACCCAAGACGGCGCGACCGGTCGGACCGAGGGTCAGCGTGCAACTCCGCCCTCGCGGCGTGCGCTGACCACCGCTCGCGACCCGGTCCGAGGTCGAGCGCGGGCCGGCGGATCAGCGGGGCACGCGACCTCACGGATTGCGGAGCCGGAGCGTCTACCTAGCGTGAGTGCCAAACAGCCGTTCGAGGCGGTCGTCACCCTCCACGGTGCGACCGTGCTGCGGGTCTGCCGCGCGGTGCTCGGGTCGGTCGACGCCGACGACGCCTGGTCCGAGACGTTCCTGTCCGCGCTGAAGGCCTACCCGGAGCTGCCCGCGGACGCCAACGTCCAGGCGTGGCTGGTCACGATCGCCCACCGCAAGGCCATCGACGTGACCCGTGCGGCGGCCCGGCGCGCGGTCCCCGTCGCCGAGCTCAGCGAGCCCGGCGATCGGGTTGCGGCCGGCGCCACCGCCGCCATCGACGCCATCGACGCCATCGACGCCAATTGGCTGCACGATCCTGCGGCCCGGACCAGCACCACCACGCTGCATCTCGAGCAGGACCTTGTGGACGCGCTGGCCGCGCTCCCCCCCAGACAACGGCACTGCGTCGCCTACCACTTCCTCGGCGGCCTGCCGTACGCCGAGGTCGCCGCAGTGATCGGCGGCAGCCCCGATGCCGCCAGGCGGGCAGCCGCCGACGGAATCGCCGCGTTGCGACGCACCTACCCGGGCGTCGCCGCCCCCGAAGGAGAACTTCGATGACAACATTCGACGACCTGCCGCGTGCCCTGGCCCGGGCGTATCCCGAGGCCGTAGAGACCTCCGAGCTACTGCACCGCTTGGGCGAGCGGCTTGCAGCCGGAGCCTTGCGCGACGGGATCCTCGACATCGCCTACCGCACTGTCGACAGCCCGGTCGGTCCGCTGCTGCTGGCGGCGACCGAGCTCGGCCTGGTGCGCGTCGCCTACGCCATCGAGGACCACGACGCCGTCCTGCAGTCGCTGGCCGACCGGATCAGCCCCCGCATCCTGCGAGCCCCGGCGCGGCTCGACCGGACAGCACACCAGCTCGAGGAGTACTTCGGCGGGCGGCGAGACAGCTTCGAAGTGCCGCTGGACTGGCGGCTCGCCACCGGCTTCCGCCGCACCGTGCTGCAGCACCTGCGCGACATCGGCTACGGGCACACCGCCACGTACACCGCGCTCGCCGGGCTGTCCGGCAGTCCGCTGGCGGTCCGGGCCGTCGGCACCGCGTGCGCCACCAACCCGCTCCCGGTCGTCGTGCCGTGCCACCGTGTCGTGCGCGCCGACGGGGGGATGGGCGGTTACCTCGGCGGCGTGGACGTCAAGCGGGCCTTGCTGGCACTGGAGGCAGTGCGGCTCGACAGGTAGCGAGCAGAGACTTCGGCCCACCCGCTGGCGGCGACGGCCGTCAGCCCACTGCGAACACTGCCGCCGAGGCCCCGCGTGCGCCAAGATGAGGGACACGCGAACAGGACGGCGACAACGATGACGCAGCACGACCCCGCTCCCTCGCCCGCCCACGGTCGCGGCCGTGGTCCCGCCCGGATGCCCGTGTCCCCCCTCCTGATGGATCTGGCCGGCTGGGGCTGGCGGCTGCTGTTGCTGGTAACCATCGCCTGGCTGGCGCTGCGAGTGGCGCAGTCGCTGCACCTGGTCTTCTTCCCGCTCGCGGGAGCCCTGCTGCTCAAGGCGTTGCTCTCACCTGTTACCGACGGTCTGCAGCGCCGCGGGATGCCGCGGGTGGCGGCAACAGCCATCACGGTGACGGGCTCGCTAGCCATCCTGGTCGGCGTACTCACCTGGGTGATCCGGCGCGGCGTACATGAGTTCCCCGCCCTGCTCAAGGAACTCACCCGCGCGATCGGCCAACTGCCGGTCCGGACGGACACCGTGAAGCAGTGGCAGCACCAGCTGGTGACCGAAATGCAGTCCCACCGGGGCGCCCTGACCGAAGGCGTGCTGAGCGGGGTGCTGACCGGGGCTCAGATCCTCACCGGTCTGTTACTCACGGTCCTGCTGACCGTGATCCTGCTCATCGACGGGGCGAACATGTGGCAGTGGGTGGTCCGGCGCTTCCCCGAACCAGCCCGGCCTCGGCTGCAGGAGGCCGCGCGCCACGCCTACAGCCGGATGTCCGGGTGGATCCGCGGGACCTTCCTGATCGCCATCTTCCACGGCGTTGTCGTGGCGATCACGCTGCTCCTGCTCGGCGTGCCGCTGATCGCCCCGCTGTCCATCCTGGTGTTCTTCGGCAGCTTCGTCCCGATCGTCGGGTCGGTGATCTTCGGCGCCGTCGCGCTGCTCGTGGCCTTCGCTTCGCACGGCCCCGCCGCGGCCGTGGTGCTTGCCGTGGTCCTGCTCGTCGACAATCAGGTGGAGGCGCACGTGCTCCAGCCGTTCCTGGTCGGCCGCTACGTCGAAATCCACCCCTTCGCCGTCGCCCTGGCGATCACCGCCGGCGCGGAGCTGGCCGGCCTCGGCGGAGCCCTGCTTGCGGTGCCGATCACCGCTGCCGTCTACGCCGCGCTGACGCATCTGGAGCCGCCGCCGGCCACCCGGCCGAGGCCGCGCGCGCTGCAGCGGCCCCTGCCCCGGTGGACGCGCGCACGGCCACCGGTCAAGTCGCCAGAGAGTGCGAACGACCTCGACCAACGCCCCATCGGCTGAGCTCAGGCCGCCCCGATCGCCCGGTTCACGGCAGAGACGACCGCCTTGAGCGAGGCGGTGACGATGTTCGGATCCAGCCCGACGCCCCAGAGGACGCGGTCGGCGACGGCGCACTCCACGTAGGCGGCCGCCCGGGCGTCGCCGCCCGCGGACAGGGCATGCTCCTGGTAGTCGAGCACGCGTACGTCCACCGCCAGCGATCCCAGGGCGGCTACGAACGCGGCGATCGGGCCATTGCCGGTGCCTTCGACGGTGACCTCCGCTCCCCCGTCGTGCAGCGTCACCGACAACAGGTCCGCGCCGTCGACGGTGCTGTCCGAGCGCATGCTCACCAGCGAGAAGCGGCCCCAGCCGGCCCCGGTGCTCGGGAGGTACTCGTCCTGGAACGCCCGCCACAGCTCGTCCGCGGAGACCTCCCCTCCCACGGCGTCGACCCGCTGCTGGACCACCCCGCTGAATTCGATCTGCAACCGGCGCGGCAGGTCCAGCTGGTGCTCGCTCTTGAGCAGGTAGGCGACGCCACCCTTTCCCGACTGGCTGTTCACCCGGACCACGGCCTCGTAGGACCGGCCGACGTCGTGCGGGTCGATCGGCAGGTACGGCACGGCCCAGGGCAACTCGTCGACCGCGGCACCGGCCGCGGCCGCGTCGATGTCCATGAACTCGAAGCCCTTCTTGATCGCGTCCTGGTGCGAGCCGGAGAAGGCGGTGTAGACCAGGTCGCCGCCGTACGGGTGGCGCTCGTGGACGGGCAACTGGTTGCAGTGCTCCACGGTGCGGCGGATGTCGTCGATCCGGGAGAAGTCGATCTGCGGGTCGATGCCCTGGCTGAACAGGTTCAGGCCCAGGGTGACCAGGTCGACGTTGCCGGTCCGCTCGCCGTTACCGAACAGGCACCCCTCGATCCGGTCGGCGCCCGCGAGGTAGCCGAGCTCGGCGGCGGCGACCGCCGTACCGCGGTCGTTGTGGGGATGCAGCGACAGCACCACCGAGGCGCGCCGGTCCAGGTGACGCGACATCCACTCGATCGAGTCGGCGTACACGTTGGGCGTCGCCATCTCCACCGTCGCGGGAAGGTTGACGATGACCGGCCGGTCCGCGGTCGCGTCGAGGGTCTCCACGACCTCGTTGCAGATGCGCGCAGCGAACTCCAGCTCGGTGCCGGTGTAGGACTCCGGCGAGTACTCGTAGTACACCGCCGTGTCGCCCACGCTCTCCTCGAGCTTGCGGCATAGCCGCGCCCCCTGCAGCGCGATGTCCACGATGCCGTCCTGGTCGAGGCCGAAGACGACGCGCCGTTGCAGCACCGACGTGGAGTTGTAGATGTGCACGATGGCCTGCTTGGCGCCGCGGATCGCGTCGTAGGTGCGCTCGATCAGGTGATCCCGACACTGGCTGAGCACCTGGATCGTCACGTCGTCCGGTATCTGGTCCTGCTCGATCAGCTGCCGGACGAAGTCGAAGTCGGTCTGACTCGCCGAAGGGAAGCCGACCTCGATCTCCTTGTAGCCCATGCCCACGAGCAGGTCGAACATCCGCTTCTTGCGATCGGGCGTCATCGGGTCGACCAGGGCCTGGTTGCCGTCACGGAGGTCCACGGCGCACCAGCGGGGCGCCTGGGTCGCCCGCTTCGTGGGCCAGGTGCGGTCGGGTAGCTCGACGCGGATCTGCTCGTGGAACGGCAGGTATCTGCGGATCGGCATTCCGGAAGGTGTCTGGGGATGGAACATGGCTGGCCTCTGCGTTCTGTGGTCTGGGCGACAGCCGGGCACACGCAGACTCCGCGGCGAGGGACGGCCGTCTGCTAGAGGGCCTCGCCGCGGCACGGAAGGAGCATTGCTGCACAGAGCAGCTTCCCGGGCGCCAGCACCCCAGCAATGTATGCCGTGGCGCGGGCGACCGTCCACTTCGCCGCGGCTTCGGCGTTGTCAGAACCCCACCGGCGCGCAAACCCGCCTCGTTCCGACCGGTCGCGAGAGCAGTTACCGCGCCCGTGAGCGCCGCAAGGCCGCGGTGACCAGCACTCCCCACAGCAGAAACCACGGGTCCCAGAAGAACGTGTGCCAGGCGAGTGCGTGCAGGTCGGCGTCGCTCGATGCACGGATGACCTGCGCCTGCACCAGCAACCCGACGAACGTCAGGACGAACCCGTATGCCGTGAGCACCACGGCCTCGGCCCAGCTGAAAGACCGCGCCACGCCGACCACCTCGCGGTTGCCGACGATGCCTACCGCGATCAGAGGCAGCACGGACGCGATTACCTTGAGCACGAAGGCTCCCCACACGGCCGCGAACACCGCGGGGGACCCGGCTCGACCCTCGACCGCCAGGTCGCCTCCGACCGTGTCGAGCATCCCGGTGCCGCCGAGTCCCCAGTAGGCGCTCACGGCCGCGTACGCCATACCGACAACGAAGCCCAGCCAGGCCGGTAGGCGGCCGTGCCGGGACGGAGGGGGGGCGTATCGGTAGCTCACGGCGACTCGACGGTCAGAACCCCAGTCGCTGCAGCTGTTTGGGGTCACGCTGCCAATCCTTGGCGACCTTGACGTGCAGGTCGAGGTAGACCTTCTGACCGAGCAGGGCCTCGATGCCGCGCCGCGCGGTCGTGCCCACGTCACGGAGCCGGGAGCCGCCGCGACCGATCAGGATCGCCTTCTGGCTCGGTCGTTCGACGAAGACGTTGACGCGCACGTCGAGCAGCGGGTCGTCGGCGGGGCGACCCTCGCGCGGCACCATCTCGTCGACGAGCACCGTCAGGCTGTGGGGCAATTCGTCGTGGATACCCTCCAGCGCCGCCTCCCGGACGAGCTCGGCGATCATGACCGCATCCGGTTCGTCACTGAGCACGCCGTCGGGGTAGAGGGGCGGGGAGGGCGGAAGGTAGGAGCACAGGACGGCGCGGACCTCGGCCACCTGGTCGCCGCTCACCGCCGAGCACGGAACGATCTCGGCCCAGTCCCCGAGGCGGTCGACCGCAAGGAGGCGCTCCAGCAGGCGCCGGCGGTCCACCCGGTCGATCTTGGTCACCAGGGCCACCATCGGCCGTTTCCTCGATCGCTGGAGTTCGGCCAGCTCGCGGGCGATGAAACGGTCGCCAGGACCGACCGCCTCGTCGGCGGGCAGGCACAACCCGACGACGTCGACCTCCATCAGCGTCTCGCGGACTAGGTCGTTGAGCCGCTGCCCGAGCAGCGTCCGCGGCCGGTGCAACCCCGGGGTGTCCACCAGGATCAGCTGCGCGTCGGCGGTGGATGCGATGCCGCGGATGGTGTGCCGGGTGGTCTGCGGCTTGCTCGAGGTAATCGCGACCTTGCTCCCGACCAGGGCATTGGTCAGCGTCGACTTGCCGGCGTTCGGGCGCCCGACCAGGCAGGCGAAACCCGCCCGGAATCCGGCGGGTGCTCCCGCGTCGCCAGGCATGCCGGGGCCACCTATGCCGGGGCCACCCATGCCGGGGCCGGGGACACCCGTCTGCTCCCCCGAACCCGACATCACCGCTGAGCCTCTCCCTGGTGCCGTCCCGAAACGCCGACGGGCAGCTGAGCGCGGAGCTCGTCGGACCGGCCCCCGTCCTCCGCGTCGTCGAGCCGGTGCACCACGACGGTGGCCAGGCGATGGCGACGACCCGCCATACGCTCGGCTGTCAGCGACAGGCCGGCGACCGCGGCCCGGGCTCCGGACAGCGGCACCTGGCCGAGCGTCTTGCCCATCAGGCCACCGACCGTGTCGACCTCGTCGTCGTCCAGGTCGACTCCGAAGAGGTCGGCGAGGTCGTCGACATGCATGGTGGCCGGGACGCGGACGCCACCGTCCGGCAGGCGCTCGACACCCGGCGCCTCCCGGTCGTACTCGTCCGCGATCTCGCCTACGATCTCCTCGAGGATGTCCTCGATGGTGACCAGGCCGGCCGTGCCGCCGTACTCGTCGATCACCACCGCGAGGTGGCTCTGGTCGCGTTGCATCTCGCGCAGCAGGTCGTCGACCGGCTTGCTCTCGGGGATGAAGTGCGGCGGCCGCATCTGCGTGTGGACCCCGTGCAGCTCCGCGCCGGGGTCGACCGTGAGCCGCCGCACCACGTCCTTGAGGTAGAGCACGCCCAGCATCTCGTCCGGCCCGTCGTTACCGACGACCGGGATGCGGGAGAAGCCGGAGCGCAGGAACAGCGACATGGCGTGGCGCAGCGCCTTGTCGCGCTCGACCGTGACCATATCGGTGCGCGGCACCATCACCTCGCGAACGATGGTGTCGCCGAGCTCGAAGACCGAGTGGATCATCTCGCGTTCGCTGGCGTCGATCACCGCAGAGTCACCGGCGAGGTCCACCAGCTCCCGGACGTCGGCCTCGGAGTGGAATGGCCCGTCGCGGTAGCCCTTGCCCGGGGTGACGGCGTTGCCGATGGCGATCAGCAGGCGGGCCACCGGCCCGAGCACCCGGCGCAGGAACACCACGAACGGGGCGCTGAGCAGGCCCACCCGGTCGGCGTGCTCGCGACCAAGCGTGCGGGGCGATACGCCGACGATGACGAAAGAGATCAATGCCATGACGCCGATGCTGGTCAGCAGGGCCGGCCAGAACCCGCGCAGTAGGCCCACCATCGCCAGCGTGACGAGCACCGCGGCGGTCGCTTCGGCCAGCACCCGCACGAAGGTCGCCACCGACAGGTATGCCGCACTGTCCTGGACGATCGTGGCCAGCGCCTGCGCTCCGCGGCGCCGCTCCTCGAGCAGCTCGGCGGCCCGGTGGCGCGGCGTACGGATCAGCGCGGCGTCTGCTGCCGCCAGCAGGAACGCCACCAGGACCGATGCGACCGCCCCGAGGATCAGCCGGATCTCCACAGCCGAATCGACCTCAGGAGGCGCCCCGGCCGCGCCCGGCCAGGAACGTCAGGAGCAGCGTGCGCTGGAGCTCGAACATCTCGCGCTCCTCGTCGGGGTCCGCGTGGTCGAAGCCCAGCAGGTGCAGGATGCCGTGCGTCGTGAGCAGCAGCAGCTCCTCGGCGGTCGCGTGCCCGGCGTCGAGCGCCTGCCGGGCGGCGACGCTCGGACAGAGGACGATGTCACCCAGGACACCGTCGGCCGGCTCCTGGCCGTCCCGTCCTGGCCGCAGCTCGTCCATCGGGAAGCTCATCACGTCGGTCGGTCCCGGCAGCTCCATCCACTGCATGTGCAGCACCTCCATGGCCGCCTCGTCGACCAGCTTGAGGCAGAGGTCGGCCTGCGGGTGGACATGCATCTCACGCAGCACATAGCGCGCGACGGACGTCAGCTCCCACTCGTCGACGGCGACGTCGCTCTCATTGAGTACGTCGACGCTCACGGGCGCCCCTCACCGACCTCGTGCCGGCCTGATCCTCGGGCCTGCCGACAGAGGCGGCTTCGCGCTCGTCCCAGCGACCGTAGGCGTCCACGATGGCCCCGACCAGGCGGTGCCGGACCACGTCCTGGGCGGTGAGCAGGGAGAAGTGGACGTCCTCGACCCCGTCGAGGATGTCCTGCACGACCCGCAGGCCCGACCGGGTGCCGGTGGGCAGGTCGACCTGCGTGACATCGCCGGTGACGACCATGCGGGAGCCGAAGCCGAGCCGGGTCAGGAACATCTTCATCTGCTCCGCCGAGGTGTTCTGCGCCTCGTCCAGGATGATGAACGCGTCGTTGAGGGTGCGCCCGCGCATGTACGCCAAAGGGGCCACTTCGATCGTGCCGGCGGCCATCAGCCGAGGGATGGACTCGGGGTCGATCATGTCGTGCAGCGCGTCATACAGCGGGCGCAGGTAGGGGTCGATCTTGTCGTTCAGCGTCCCGGGAAGGAACCCGAGCCGCTCGCCGGCCTCGACGGCAGGCCGGGTGAGGATGATCCGGGTCACCTGTTTGGCCTGCAGCGCGGCAATGGCCTTGGCCATCGCGAGGTAGGTCTTGCCGGTGCCGGCGGGGCCGATGCCGAAGACGATCGTGTGCTCGTCGATCGCGTCGACGTAGCGCTTCTGGTTGAGGGTCTTGGGCCGGATCGTGCGGCCGCGGTTGGAGACGATGTTCATCGTCAGCACATCCGCCGGCCGCTCCCTGGTCTGCTCGCGCAGCATCGTGATCGACCGCTCGACCGCGTCGCGGCTCAGCGGCTGACCCGCGCCGATCACGACGACGAGTTCGTCGATCAACCGCTCCACCAGCGCGACATCGGCGGGCGAGCCCTGGAAGTGGAACTCGTTGCCGCGGACGAGGATCTGCAGGTGCGGGAACGCACCCTCGATGGTGCGCAGCAGCTCGTCGCGGGGCCCGAGCAGGGCCACCATCGGTATCTGGTCGGGAATGACGATGGTGTGCGAGGGCGTCGGTGTCGGCTCTGGGGTCCGCGCGGCGGCCGCGCTCTGTGGTGCCTGCTCTGTCATCGTGCGCCCATTCTACGTCCGATCACCCGGGCGGCCAGGTCATCGCACGGCCGCCGAGCAGGTGGGCGTGGACGTGGTCGACGCTCTGGCCGGCCTCCTTACCGGTGTTGAACACGACGCGGTAGCCCGCTCCGAGGCCCTCGGCCTGCGCGACCGCCGCCAACGCCTCCCACAGCTGGGCCATGGTCTGTGGTGCCGCGCTGGCCAGCTCGGCGGCGGTCGCGAAATGCTGCTTGGGTATGACGAGCACGTGCGTCGGCGCCTGCGGTGCGACGTCCCGGAAGGCCAGGGTCGTCGCGCCCTCCAGCACCGGCGTGGCGGGGACGTCGCCGGCGACGATCCGGCAGAACAGGCAGTCCGTCATGACGCCGAGGATATCGGCCGCGCCTGCCGGCAAGGCGCCCGCGTGGGCGCCCTGCCGGGGCGCCCGCGGAGGGAGGAGGAGCGGGGTGGCAGGCGTCGAGGTCGTCATACCGTTGCGGTGGGACTCCTCGGGGGAACTCGAGCACGGCCGCGCGGTGGCGGACATGGCGGCATACCTCGCGCGGTTGTGCGCATGGGCTGAGGTGACCGTGGTGGACGGGTCGTCGGCGCCGCGCCGCGCCGAGCACAGCGCGGCGTGGCGGCCGTTCGCCCGGGTGATCCCGCCCGACGACCGGCGGGCGGGGTGCAACGGCAAGGTCGTCGGCGCGCTGACCGGCATCGACGCGGCCCGGCACGAGCTCGTCGTCCTGGCCGACGACGACGTGCGCTACGACGCGAGGACCCTCGGCCAGGTGATCGCCCTGCTGGCGGACGCGGACGTGGTGCGCCCCCAGAACGTCTTCGACCGGTGGCCGTGGCACGCCCGCTGGGACGGCAGCCGCAGCCTGGTCAACCGGGCTCTGGCAGCCGACTGGCCCGGGACGTTCGGGCTGCGCCGCAGCTTCGTG